>Ga0208207_1000239_pt1 | contig 7945 bp, 9 predicted proteins | sample DeeseametaMP1201_FD_184193 | JGI IMG/M metagenome (GOLD analysis project Ga0208207, IMG submission 184193) | Marine microbial communities from the Deep Indian Ocean - MP1201 (SPAdes) | ecosystem: Environmental > Aquatic > Marine > Oceanic | place: South Indian Ocean | collected 2011-03-08 | reverse complement strand
GATGCGGCTATTGTTAATGCTGGTGAAATATTTCCAATGGAATCTGTTCATAAAGCAGTTCAACATAATTTGATCAATCCAATATTTATTGGAAATGAAGGCGTAATAAGAAAACATGCAGAAAAACTAAGTTGGAATATATCAAAATATAAAATTATTGATGAAAAAGATGAAAATAGTACCGCACCCATTGCTGCAAAACTAGCAAGCGAAAGAAAAGTTAAAATTATAGTTAAGGGGCATATCCATACTGATGTTTTGATAAAAGCTGTTTTAAAAAGAGATTTAAATTTAATTGGAAAAAAAAGATTGAGTCATGTATGGCATATGACTTTAGGTGTTGATGATAAACCCTTTATTATTACTGATGGTGTTGTAAATGTATTACCCAAATTAGAAGTTAAAATGCATATTCTTAGAAATGCAGTAGATTTTGCAAATAAAATTGGAATTTCTAGACCAAAAGTTTCTGTATTATCTGCGACTGAAGAAGTATTAGAAAGTGTACCTAGTTCAATTGAAGCTGATTTAATTACTAAAAAAGCAAAAGAAGAAAACATCAATGCAGATGTTTTTGGTCCACTAGCCTTTGATAATTCGGTTTCAAAAAAATCTGCATCCATAAAAAAAATTAAAAATGAGGTTGCTGGAAATACGGATATTTTACTTGTTCCTAATGTTGAGGCTGGAAATGCTCTCGTTAAAATGATGATATATTTTATGGGAGCGTGCGCCGCTGGAGTTGTTCTAGGTGGTAAAACACCTGTCGTAATCACAAGCCGATCAGACGAAGCTGAAGCAAGGCTTGCTTCTATTGCAGCTGCTGTTGTTGCTCTAGAAAAATAAAAATTAATTTTAAAGTTTGTATTTTTTATTTAGTATATAAATATTTTATTTTATGAAAAAGAGTTATCCAAGAAATATGATAGGTTATGGAGCCAAAATTCCTAAGATAAAATGGCCAAATAACGCAAAATTAGCTCTTCAAATAGTTTTAAACTATGAAGAAGGATCTGAAAATTGTGTATTACATGGAGATAAATTCTCAGAAGTATTTTTATCAGAAATCATAGGAGCTCGACCTATTAAGGGAAGACATATCAATATGGAGTCTTTTTATGAATATGGTTCCAGAAGAGGTTTTTGGAGAATTCACGAATTATTTCAAGAAAAGAAAATTCCATTAACTATTTTTGGAGTAGGTATGGCTTTGAAAAAAAATAATGATGTATGTGAAGCAATTAAACAATCAGACTATGAAGTTGCATCTCATGGTTGGAGATGGATTGACTACCAAAATGTTCCTAAGGCTACAGAAAAAAAGCACATGCAATTAGCTATACAATCGATCAAAAAGATTTTTGGACAAAGGCCTTTGGGTTGGTATACCGGACGTTGTAGCCCCAATACTCGTGACTTGGTAATAGAAGAAGGGGGATTTCTTTATGATAGCGATTCGTATAGTGATGATTTTCCTTATTGGGAAACCCGAGGTAAAAAAAAACAATTAATCATTCCTTACACACTCGATAATAACGATATGAGATTTGCTACTAATCAAGGTTTTAATAGTGGAGATCAATTTTATACGTATCTTAAGGATAGTTTTGATGCTTTGTATAATGAAGGAAATTCGTTTCCCAAAATGATGTCAGTAGGATTACATTGTAGATTAATTGGAAGACCAGGAAGAATTCAATCTATAAAAAGATTTCTAGATTATGTTTTAAAACATAAAGAGGTATGGATTTGTAAAAGAATTGATATTGCTAAGCACTGGATAAAAAATTATTCAAACATATAATTTTTTTATGAGTAAAAATAAATGTATTTTTTCAAATGGATTAATTGATTTAGCTCAATCTAGATTGGGTTCTAAAGTCGTATTTAAGACGGATGAATTCTTTGCTTCGGCAAGTAGAATCATTAATCCAATGCCGCCTATATTCAAAGAAGGAGTTTTTGATAAACACGGCAAATGGATGGATGGTTGGGAAACTAGAAGAAAAAGAAGTAAAGGTCATGATTATCTTATTTTAAAATTAGGAAAGGCTGGAAGAATTTCTAAGGTTGATATAGATACATCTTATTTTTCCGGCAACCAACCAACAAAAGTTTCCATAGAAGCTTGTTTTAGTAAAAAGAATCTTCCAAGTAAAAATTCAAAATGGACTAAAATATTAAAAAAAAAATCTACTAAAGCAAACAGCCATCACTTTTTTAATATAAAAAATAAATCGGTTTTTACTCACATTAAATTAAATATTTATCCTGATGGTGGTGTTGCGAGACTGAGAATTTATGGATCTATGGAAATTAAAAAAATAAATAAAAAAAAAATAATTAATCTTGCTTCTGTATTAAATGGAGCTTCGGTTATTGCATATAACAATGAACATTTTGGAAAAGCTGAAAATATTTTAGCACCAGGATCAGGTAAAAATATGGGAGATGGATGGGAGACAAGAAGAAGTAGAGGAAAAAATTTAGACTGGCTTATTCTTAAATGTGCTGCCGCAGGTAAAATTAAAAAAATTCAAATTGACACTCATCATTTTAAAGGAAATTACCCAGATATGTGTTCTCTGCAAGCAGCATATTTAAATGGAAAAATTTCTGCTAAATCTATTGTTAATAAATCGAAAAAATGGAAATTGCTGTTAAATAAAGTAAAGCTTCGTGCACACAAAAAGCATAATTTTCAAAATAAACTAATGAAAAATAAAAAAGTAAATTATATAAAAATTAATATTTTCCCTGACGGTGGAATTTCAAGAATTAGAGTTTTCGGTAGAGTTGAATAATGGAATTAGTTATTAAACCAATAAAAATAACTAAAACAAATTTTTCTACATTTGGAGACGTAATTTCATCTAATGATATAAAGCCAACTGATATAAATGCTGGATACGCAAAACGTTTTGATAATTTAGCAAATATCAATACTACAAAAGAGAAAGGGGGAACTATAGTGAGTATTTTTTCAGCCTTAAAAAGATCGTTCCCGATGAAAATTGATATGATGGAAAAGCATCCTTTGGGTAGTCAAGCATTTATTCCTATGAAAGAAACTACTTTTTTAAGTTTTGTAGCTCCTCCAGGCGAAAAACCAGATATTAATAAAATTGAATCATTTATTATTCCTCCAAGAACAGGAATAAATTATAAGCCGGGTATATGGCATTTTCCTTTAATTTCAACGGAAAATACAAACTTTCTTGTTATTGATAGAAAAGGTGATGGTGAAAATCTAATTATTCACAAATTCGAAAAAGAGAAAATTATTCTTGAGTATTAAAAAAATCCATTTTGAATTTTAAATTTGAATAAATTGCGTAGATTTAATTTATAGTGATATAAGAATATTTTTATAAACATGTATCTTAAAAATATTAATTTAAAAAATAAAATTGCTCTAGTGACCGGAGCGGGAAAAGGTATTGGCAAAGCCTGCGCAATTGCATTAGCGGAAGCGGGTGCTGATTTAATAATTATCAGCAGAACACAGAAAGATTTGGATAACGTTTCCAAACTAATAAAAAAATTGAAATCAAAATGTAGCACTTTTGCTTGTGATGTAACAAATTACATTCAAGTAAAAAATATTATACGTAAACAAAAAAAAATCGATATTTTGGTTAATAACGCAGGAACTAATATTCCTGAACATTTTACAAAGGTTCAGAAAAAAAATATGGAATACATGGTAAATCTGAATACAATAGCAACGTTTCATTTAGCCCAATTATGCACTTTAAAAATGCTAGAAACAAAAAATAGAAAAAAAATTGGCGGTTCAATTATCAATGTATCTTCTCAATTAGGTCATGTTGGTGCAGCCATCAGAAGTGTTTACAATATGACAAAATTTGGCTTAGAAGGTTTAACAAAAGGAATGGCTGTTGATTTAGCAAAAAACAATATTCGTGTAAACACGGTTTGTCCAACTTTTGTTGATACACCAATGACTAAAAAGTTTTTCAATAACAAAAAATTTAAAAGAGAAATAATTAATAATATTCCACTCGGTCGTATCGCTAAAGTCAGTGATGTTGCAACCGCTGTTGCTTTTCTTGCTTCAGATGCCTCTTCTATGATCACTGGAACATCCATATTAGTGGATGGTGGTTGGACTGCTAAATAAAGGAGGATTTAAATATGAGCAATTTTGAAGACGTAAAAACATTTATGGAAGCTTTCGGTCAAATAGTTAGAACTAAACCTCAATTTCCAAACGACAAAACCATGCTACTTCGATTTGATCTGATAAAAGAGGAATTAAATGAGTTAGAACATGCAATGAAAACAAAAAATTTAAAAGAAATTGCGGATGCCTTAACTGATATTTTATATGTAACTTATGGCGCTGGTTATGCCTACGGGATTAATTTAGATAAATGTTTTAAAGAAGTTCAAAGAGCAAACATGAGTAAATTAGGTAAGGATGGAAAACCTATTCATAATGAAAAAGGTAAAGTTATGAAAGGACCTAATTATTTAGAACCCAACCTAAAACAGTTTGTCGAGTGAATAAAAGAAAAATAACAAACCCTTTTAATGTAAAATTTGAACCATTTGATAATTATGGTTCGGTAGTTCCTGGAATGAGTTGGCACAAGATTACTTACAATAAAGAAACCGGACAAGGTACTTACGTATTAAAAATGGACCCTGGAGCTAAGAGCTTATCTCATGAACATACAAATTATGAAGAGTTTCTAATGCTAGATGGAGAGTTAATTGATCCTGATAATAAAGTTCTTAAAAAAGGAGATTTTGTAACTTTTGAACCTGGTTCAGCCCATTCTTCTTATACCAAAAATGGATGCTTAGTTTTAGTTTTCATGAGGGGTAAAAATAAACCAATTAAATAAAATTAATGGCTATTCATTTTACAAAAGAAGAATTCTTAGAAAGAAAATCTAAAGTTATTGCTAAACTAAAGAAAGAAAATCTGGATGGTTTATTAATGTTCAGACAAGAGTCTATGTATTGGCTAACGGGATACGACACATTTGGTTATGTATATTTTCAATCTTTAATTTTAACTTCTAAAGGAGATTTAATCTTATTAACTAGGGCACCAGATTTAAGACAGGCTCAAAATACTTCCATTATTAAGGATATTCGGATTTGGATGGATAAAGATAATGCTAATCCTGCTGATGAATTAAAGAATATTTTATCAGAATTAGGATTAGAGAAATCTAATCTGGGGGTTGAGTATGAAGCATATGGTTTAACTGGAAGGAATGCCATTCGATTAAATAATTCATTAGAAAACTTTGCATCCCTTCATGATAAATCTGAATTAATTTCTTATTTAAGAATTACTAAATCTCCCACTGAAATAGTTTATGTAAAAAAGGCAGCGGAACTTGCAGACAATGCTATGGAAGCAGTATGGAAATATGCACACGCTGGGCAAGATGAGGCAAAAATATTGGCTGAAATGCAAGGTGTTATTTTTAAGGGTGGAGGAGATTACCCTGCTAACGAGTTTATCATTGGATCGGGAAAGAACGCTCTACTTTGTCGCTATCAAAGTGAAAAACGAAAATTAGATGAGATTGATCAACTTTCTTTAGAATGGGCAGGAACTTATAAACACTACCACTCTGCCTTGTTCAGAACGATACCGATTGGAAAAGTAAACGACAAGCAAAAAAAAATGTATGCGGCTTGCGTGGAAGCTTTAAAAAGCTGTGAAAATAAATTAAAACCTGGAAATAAAGTTGGTGAAGTATTTGATGTACATGCCGATGTTTTTGACCGTTTGGGATATAAAAAATCTAGAATGAATGCCTGCGGCTATTCTCTTGGAACAACTTTTTCTCCAAACTGGATGGATTGGCCTATGCTTTACACCGGTAATCCAGTCGTTTTGCAACCAGGTATGGTATTCTTCATGCACATGATCTTAATGGATAGCGAGAACGAATTGGCTATGAACCTAGGAGAAACGTACCTTATTACACCTTCCGGAAATGAAAGACTGGGAAAAAAGAAACTAGATCTGGTTATCGGTTAGCCTTCTCTTTGTTCTCAAAATGTCTAAACGGAGCCTAGGTACAAGTCTAGTATAAGTGTCCTATATTTTATAGGACAATAATTCTTTAAAACAGAAACACGCTTAGAGATAGTTTTTTTATTTATCCCGCCTCAAGTTTCGAGGTGAGGTGTTGGCAATCATATTCAGGTGCTCAATCGGTTTACAATTCGCCGACCACCAGGTTCTTAACTGCGACAAAAAATTCTTTCTCTTTTATTTCCTCCGACAATTTTTAAACACAATCTCTCCCTACATAGACGCTCAATGAGAACTGCAACTAAATATCCTCTACGAAAGTCACCGAAATCTTATATATCCTGGGCACTTATTCTTGTATTCTTATCAGTAGTGGTAGGGCTGGCGTAAAAAATGAGAATTATTTTTTTTTACGCTTTTATTTTCCTCTACTGGACTGTGATGATTAGCGGTCCTCTTAATTTAATATAAAATTTTTAACTATTCTTTTTAAAAAAACCCCATAAGAAATTTCACTATGTAAACGAACGCAACTAATAGAAAAACTGCAAGCATTATTCTATCAAAAATTCTATGTTCTTTTCTTTTTTTGCGCCACATTCAATTAATTTATCTTCTCCATGTTTTAGTAAATTTTTTCTTATTTTTTTTGTATTCTTGAATAATATTGTCTACCTCTTTTTCAGGTACACCTTGAGGTTTCAACATATCTTTTGCATCAGCTATTTTACCATCCAATATAAGATGTAGAATTGTGAGTTTATCAGTATCAGTAAAATCTTTAGTATGTAGCTTTAAAAGATCTTTTTCTAACTTCCTTGTTGATTGATTTTTCAAATATTTTTCCTTTCTTTATTTTGTTTATATCAAACTTTGAACAAGATCCGGTCTAAATAAAAACATTTAGTCTTCCTATATTAGGTTCAATGCGAACTTATTATTATATTTTTATATTTTTTCTCTGGACTTTCTTAATTGGTGGATCTGTAAATTTTCTTTTTGATTTGAAAATTTTATAATTTTTTTATTTATCCCGCCTCTAGTTTCGAAATGCTTGTTAAATGTGAATCCCAAGGCTTTTAAGGTATACCTATTTTAAATAAATAATCAAATCAACAGACTTTTATAAGATGAAGTCTTAATAGGTTTGAAATCTCGCCCATGTTTGTATTCTGGTCGAGCAAATTTGGTTTGAGCATTATCGCACGGATTAAGAATAGCTGAAAAAATTGCTCTGTCCAAGGGTGACATATTATGTGCTGAACCATGTACCAAGTTATCTACAAAAATCACAACTGTACCAGCTTTCCCACGAGCCGATATAATTCCATTTTCTTTTACAATAGCTTTGACAGTCTGCTGATCAACAACCCATAATGGATAATTCGTAGTGACAGTATCCAGTTTTGATGGTGCAGAACCATATTTATGAGATTTGGGAATGAAGAAAAGTGGACCATTGAATTCAGTAACATCATCAAGAAAGACATGTAAATTCAAAGCCAGTGGTTTGGGCACTCCATCTTCTCCGAAATGGGTTGCAAAATCGTAATGCCATTGCCAAACTTCACCAGTAAAGGCAGCTTTGACGTTAATTTTTGTCTGCTGAATATAAAGATTATGACCACGTATCTGGCACGCAGGTTCAAAAAAATTAGGGTGCCGCGTGAGATCATCAAAAATCTTGCTCCGAAGATGTAGACCCATTGCAGTACGAACTACACCCGAAGACTTTTCAATTATGTTAGCCTCAGTCTTCTCATTAAAGACTGTTGTCATGGCTTTGCGAAGATTATTTACTTCTTCATTTGAAAAGCAACCTGGTAGAATGACATATCCAAGTTCGTCGATTTCTTTAAGTTGGCTTTTATTGAGTCTCATTATATTTATCTCATTTAATCTCATCTTAATCCTACA
>Ga0208207_1000223_pt1 | contig 8227 bp, 6 predicted proteins | sample DeeseametaMP1201_FD_184193 | JGI IMG/M metagenome (GOLD analysis project Ga0208207, IMG submission 184193) | Marine microbial communities from the Deep Indian Ocean - MP1201 (SPAdes) | ecosystem: Environmental > Aquatic > Marine > Oceanic | place: South Indian Ocean | collected 2011-03-08 | reverse complement strand
TGGCGGCATATCTACAACTAAAAAATCTAAATTATTCCACAAAACTTTTTGGGTAAACGTTTTAATGGCGCTTATTACCATTGGTCCTCTCCAAATCATTGGTGTTTCTTTATCCACTAAAAAACCAATGGATATACACTGAATTCCATATTGTTCTATGGGTATTAAACTTTTCCCACCCTCACTTTTTGGCTTTTCATTTATAGACATCATTTTTGGTAGCGATGGTCCATATATATCTGCGTCAAGAATTCCCACTTTATGATTAAGAAATTTTAGGGCCACGGCCAGATTCATGGCAAAAGTAGATTTGCCAACCCCTCCTTTAGCACTGGATATGGCAATCGTGAATTTTGTTCCTTGTATGGGATTTTTTGTAAAGCTTTTTGGAGCTGTTTTGTTCCTTAAAGCATCACTTAGACCTACTGCCTTTTTGTCCATTTGGAGTATCTTAACTTGTTTTTGTTAATAAAGTCATTATATACAGTGTGTCATGGCAAACGGTAATGATTTTAAAGGTGGTAGTCCGTGGGGATCTGCAGGAGGAAGAAATGGTTCTGGACGCGGCGGGAGAAGACCTCCCAGCATTGATGAAGTTATAGAAAAAATCCAAAAATTAATTAGTAAATTGATTCCAGGAGGAAAATCTGGTGGAACAAAACCAATTATTTTTGGACTTATTTTACTGGTTGTTGTTTGGGCCTTTAGCGGCTTGTATAGAGTGTTACCAGACGAACAAGGAGTTGTTTTAAGATTTGGAAAATTTGTTGCGACAACTCAACCTGGTTTAAATTATCATATCCCTTATCCAGTCGAAACTGTTCTTACTCCAAAAGTTACAAAAGTACACAGAGTTGATATAGGCTTTAGAGCAGCAAGTGATTCAGGCAGAACGTCCGAAGTGGGTGATGTTCCGGAAGAAAGTTTAATGCTAACGGGTGATGAAAATATTGCAAATATCGACTTTTCAGTTTTTTGGGTTATCAAAGATGCCGGTAAGTTTTTGTTTAAAATACAAAGCCCTGTCGTAACAGTAAAAGCTACAGCCGAAACGGCCATGAGAGAAGTAATAGCAAGAAGCAAGCTTCAATCAATATTAACCACAGGTAGATCCCTCATTGAAATTGAAACACAAGAAATTATGCAGAGTCTTTTGGACGAGTACGAGTCTGGAATACAAATCACACAAGTACAAACTCAAAAAGCCGACCCACCCGATGAAGTCATCGACGCCTTTAGAGATGTTCAAGCTGCTAGAGCGGATATGGAGCGTTCAAAGAATGAAGCCGAAGGTTACCAAAATGATGTTATACCAAGGGCGCGAGGAGATGCGGCAAAAATTTTACAGGAAGCCGAAGCATACAAAAAAAAAGTTATCGCTATGGCCGAAGGAGAAGCGAGCCGATTTTTAGCAATTTATAATGAATATGCAAAAGCTAAACGAGTAACTCAAGAAAGAATGTATCTTGAAACCATGGAAAAAGTTTTAGCGGATATAGATAAGGTTATTATAGACAAAAATGCTGGAGGAGTGGTTCCCTACTTGCCTTTACCGGCATTAACGATGAAATCGAAAGGAACCGATACACAATGAAACTAGGTAAATTTATACTTCCCCTTATATTTGTAATTGGTTTAGTAGTTTATTTATCACTTTTCACAGTGAAAGAAATTAATCAAGCTATAGTGTTACAATTTGGTGATCCAAAAAAAATAATCACTACAGCGGGTCTTCAGTTTAAAATTCCTTTTATTCAGAATGTTGTGTTTTTAGATCGTAGAATTTTAAGTTTAGATCCTCCGCCAGCAGAAGTGATTGCATCCGACCAAAAAAGATTAATTGTTGATGCTTATGCAAGATTTAAAATTATTGATCCGTTGAAGTTTTATATTTCAGTGGGTGATGAAAGAGTGGCACGATCAAGATTGGCTACTATTATTAATTCGAGAATAAGAAGTGTTTTAGGTAAACAGAGTCTTGCAACATTACTATCCGAAGAGAGAAGTACACAAATGTCAATTATTCAAGAAGGGGTTAACGTAGAAGCAGAGAAATTTGGTATAACCATTATTGACGTCAGAATTAAAAGGGCCGACCTTCCTCAAGCTAACAGTGAAGCTATATACAAAAGAATGCAAACCGAAAGAGAAAGAGAAGCAAAAGAATTTAGAGCAAGAGGGGCTGAGATGGCGGTTACTATTACTTCAACAGCAGATAGAAAGGTAACTGTTATATTGGCAAATGCACAAAAACAATCTGAAATTATGAAGGGTGAAGGCGACGGTATTAGAAATAAAATATTCGCTGACGCCTTTGGTCAAGATCCAGAGTTTTTTTCTTTCTACAGAGCGATGCAAGCTTATGAAACGGCTTTAATCGGAGGTGATACTACTTTAATTTTATCCCCTGATAGTGATTTCTTTAAGTTTTTCGGAAATTCAGGAGTTATTAAAGAACAATAAGATTGTTCGATGAAAGAGCTCATCATTGCGATAGGTCTTTTATTATTTATTGAAGGCATTCTGTATGCCTTATTTCCATCAAAAATGAAAAATATGTTGAAAGTTATCGAAAAATTGCCAGTCAACCAACTGAGGATAAGCGGTCTATTATTTGCTCTGATTGGTTTTGCAATTGTTTGGTTTAACAAAAGTTAAGATTATATGAAGATTTATAAAAAAGTTTTTCATTACTGCTTAATTCTTATTGTATTAATTTTACCCATTTCATTTGCTCATGCAAAAATGGTGCCAGGCTCTTTCGCTGATCTAGCTGAAAAACTGATGCCTTCAGTCGTTAATATAGCGAGCACACAAACAATTAGAACAACTTCCAATCCCTTTCCTTTTGAATTTCCAGAAGGATCTCCATTTGAGGACATGTTTAAAGAATTTAATCAGCCACGGGAAAGAAAAGCTACTGGACTTGGATCAGGCTTTATAATTGATGAGAAAGGTATAGTGGTTACTAATAATCACGTTATTCAAGGAGCAGAAGATATCGTTGTTAGTGTTAATGGATCTAAAGAATATAAAGCTAAAGTCATAGGCAAAGATCCTTATATGGACTTAGCAGTTTTGCAAATAGAATCAGATGAAAAATTTATACCCGTTAGTTTTGGCGATTCAGATAAAGCGCGTGTCGGAGATTGGGTTATTGCTATTGGTAATCCATATGGTTTTGGAGGTACCGTTACTACAGGAATAATCTCGTCAAGAAATAGAGATATCGGTTTAACTCGATATGACGATTTTATTCAAACAGATGCTTCTATCAATGTAGGCAATTCAGGTGGACCTCTTTTTGATTTAAATGGAAAAGTTGTAGGAATTAATACAGCAATTATTGCACCTGGAAGATCTGGTTCTATCGGTATCGGTTTTGCCATACCTTCAAATTCGGCATCCAAAGTTATTGAGCAACTTATTGAATTTGGTGAAACGAAAAGAGGCTGGTTAGGAGTAAGAATTCAAGTGGTTACCGAAGAAATTGCTGAAGTAGAAAAGTTAGAAAAACCAGAAGGAGCTTTGGTCGCAAATGTATCGGAAGGAAGTCCAGCAGCCAAAGGAGGAATAAAACCTGGCGATATTATTTTGGAGTTTGATGGAAAAAAAGTTGATACCATGCGAACACTTCCTAAATTAGTGGCTCAAACTAAAGTTGGCAAAAGGGTTGAGGTTAAAATTTGGAGAAATCAACAATTAATTTCAAAAAAAGTTTTATTAGGGAGATTAGAGTCCTCTAAGGAATTTAAAGCTGAAAATAAAACGGAATCTGATAAAGATATAATTGTGGAAGCTCTAAAAATTTCTGTTAGAGATTTAAATAAAAATGATATTTCCAAACGTGAATTACCAAAAAATTCGACAGGAGTTGTAGTGACCAAAATATCTGAGAACAGTCCTCTAAAGTTTGTATCTGTTAATGACGTTATTGTTGAGTTACAAAAGAAAAAAATTACGAATTCAAATCAATTTTTGAAATTAGTTAACGATATTCTCAACAAAGGACAAAAAACTTTGATGTTTGCAATTTACAATTCAAAAAATCAAAGATCTTACTTAACTGTAAAATTGAATTAAATTTTGCATTTTGAGCTTCAAATGGAGCAAGAAAAGAAAGTAATTTTATTAGCTGGACCCACCGCCTCAGGCAAATCAAAATTAGCACTTCAATTAGCAAAAAATCTAAATGGAGAAATTATCAATGCTGATAGTATGCAAGTTTATAATGAGATTTTTATTTTAACTTCAAGACCAACCTTGCAAGATACAAATATTGTAAAGCATCATTTATATGGATTTAATTCTGTTAAACAAAAATTCTCAACGGGTCATTGGCTTAAAATGGTAATCAATAAAATGAAAGAACAATGGAATCAGGATCGAATTCCAATTCTTGTGGGAGGGACAGGCCTGTATTTTAAAGCTTTAACAAATGGTTTAGTAAAAATTCCAGATATCCCGAATGATTTAAGAACGGAGATTAGAGAATTACATAAAAAGATAGGACAAAAAAAATTTTATAGCAAATTAATTAAACTTGATCCATTAGTTAAAAAATTTCTTTTATCGTCAGATAGCCAGAGATCTATGAGAGCTTATGAAGTAAAAAAACTGACTAACAAATCTTTGTTTGTTTTTATGAAGAAAACGAAATCAAATTTTGATAATAAAATTTTTAAAAAATTATTTATTAACATTCCAAGAGAGCTGTTGCATAAAAAAATTGATAAAAGAGTTGAAAAAATGTTTGCAGAAGGTGTGGTTGCGGAGGTGAAAAACTTTTTAAAGATGAAAGTGAATAAAGAATTGTCTTCAAACAAGATAATAGGAATTAAAGAAATTAAAGATTATATTGATGGAAAAATAACTTTAATTAAAACTAAAGAGCTAATTAAACTAAAAACTAGGCAGTATGCTAAAAGGCAATTTACATGGGCCAGAGGACATATGAGATCTTGGGAGATGATTTATGCTCCCAATTCTAATGATTTATTCAAGCAAGCTATCAATAAAATATCCTAAAACTTGACCAACAATCAAACTCAGTTAGATTAGAGTTTATGGGAAATTTAATGACTGGTGCAGAAATGGTTTTCAAAGCCCTTGAGGATCAGGGCGTAAGGCATATTTTTGGTTATCCAGGTGGTGCTGTATTGCCAATCTATGATGAACTTAAAAACCATAAAAAGATAAAGCATATTTTGGTTCGTCACGAACAGGGAGCTGGTCATGCTGCCGAGGGATATGCAAGATCTTCGGGTAAGCCTGGAGTAATACTTGTGACTTCAGGACCTGGTGCAACCAATACAGTTACTGCTTTGACTGATGCCTATATGGATTCTGTTCCTTTGGTTTGTATTACTGGTCAGGTACCAACACATCTTATTGGTACGGATGCTTTTCAAGAATGTGATACGACAGGCATAACAAGACCATGCACCAAGCATAACTGGCTTGTTAAAGATATAGAAAAATTATCATCGATTTTACACAAAGCCTTTGAAGTTGCTACAAGTGGAAGACCTGGGCCAGTTTTGGTCGACATACCCAAAGATATTCAATTTGCAAAAGGGAAATATGTTAGGCCTAAAAAATCAAAAAAGAATAGTGGTAGGGCTGATGTAAAGTTTAATGGAAAGAATAAGGATATTGAGGCAGCAGTTGAACTCTTTAAAAAATCTTCCAAACCTATTTTGTATACGGGAGGAGGAGTTATTAACTCTGGACCAAAGGCAACTCAATTACTTCGAGAATTAGTGTCATTAACTGGTTTTCCTATCACGTCCACCCTTCAAGGGTTAGGAGCTTTTCCCGGATATGATCAACAATTTTTAGGCATGTTAGGAATGCACGGAACATTTGAAGCGAATAATGCAATGCATGATTGTGATTTAATGATCAATATTGGAGCACGCTTTGATGATAGAATAACAGGCAAAATTGACGAATTTTCTCCTAAGTCAAAAAAAATACACATTGATATTGATCCTTCTTCAATTAATAAAAACATTGCTGTTGATTTAGCATTAGTTGGTGATGTTAAAATCATTTTAGAAAAATTAATTTTAGCTTTAAAAAAAAAGAATCCAAACTTTATTAATTCAAATAAACAAAGAATTGCTGCTTGGTGGAATCAAATTGAAAAATGGAGAAAGAAAAATTCTCTTGGTTTTGTAAATAGTAAAGAGATAATTAAACCACAATTTGCAGTTCAAAAACTTTATGAATTAACTAAAGATCAGGATGTGTTTATCACAACTGAAGTAGGTCAACATCAAATGTGGGCAGCTCAACATTATAAATTTGACAAACCTAACAGATGGATGACTTCGGGAGGTCTTGGAACCATGGGTTATGGATTGCCAGCAGCTGTTGGCGTACAAGTGGCTAACCCTGGTAAATTGGTTATAGATATTGCGGGAGAAGCTTCAGTTTTGATGACGATGCAAGAAATGTCAACCGCTGTTCAATATAAATTACCAATAAAAATATTTATTCTCAATAACGAATACATGGGAATGGTTAGGCAGTGGCAAGAAATATTACATGATAAAAATTACTCTGAAAGCTATACTGCTGCGTTGCCAGATTTTGTTAAATTAGCAGAGGCCTACGGGTGTGTTGGTATCAGAGCAAATAAACCAGAAGAATTAGATGAAAAAATTAAACACATGATTACAGTAAACAAACCAGTTATTTTTGATTGTGTGGTCGATAAAACAGAAAATTGTTATCCAATGATTCCCTCTGGAAAACCACATAATCAAATGTTATTAGGTTCAAAAGATAAAGCAGAAGAGGAAATTTCTGAAGAGGGAAAGATACTAGTTTAATTATGGTAAAATCAGCTTACAGCTTTGCAACCCAGATAGAGAAAATTGAAAAGCATATAATTGTCGTTTGGGTGGATAATGAGACAGGGGTTCTTGCGCGAGTTGTAGGATTTTTTTCTGGTCGAGGTTATAATATTGACTCACTCGCTGTAGCCGAGGTGGATAAGAAAAAAAATATATCTCGTATAACGATTGCTACGTCAGGAACACCACGAGTTCTTCAACAGATAAAACTACAACTGGGAAAACTTGTGCCAGTTCATAAGGTAGCTGATTTTCCAAGTGATAAAAAAACGTTAATGCGGGAAATGGCATTATTAAAAGTTGTTTCATCAGCAGTAAAACTAGAAAAAGCAAGGAAAGTATGTAAAAAATATAAGTATACTATTTTGGACAAAACAAAAAAATCTTTTGTAGTTGAAGTTTCTGCTTTAAAAAAAGAGATTGATGAATTGATAAAGAAATTACAACCTTTGGGACTAGCAAGCGCATCCAGAACCGGAGTGGTGGCAATGACTAAAGGCTCAGAAGTGTTTAAACAACATTAGAGGAAATTTTTATGAAAATGTTATACGAAAAGGATGCAAATGTAGATTTAATTAAATCAAAAAAAATAGCAATTTTTGGATTTGGCAGTCAAGGGCATGCTCATGCCTTGAATTTAAAAGATAGCGGAGTAGAAAATGTGGCTGTTGCCTTGAGAGATGGTTCTCCAAGCAAAAGAAAAGCAGAAGAACAAGGACTTAAAGTAATGTCTCTTTCCGATGCTGCAGCATGGGCCGATGTTTTGATGGTTTTAACTCCTGACGAATTACAATCTCAAATTTATAAAAATCATATTGAACAGAGAATGAGAGAAGGAACAAGCTTAGCTTTTGCACATGGATTGAACATCCATTTTAATCTCATTAATGCCAGAAAAGATCTTGATGTTTTCATGATTGCACCCAAAGGACCTGGGCACCTGGTAAGAAGCGAGTATCAAAAAGGCGGCGGCGTTCCCTGTTTGATGGCAATTCACCAAAATAGCTCTGGTAAGGCAAGAGATTTGGCACTTTCTTACGCAAGTGCGATTGGAGGAGGCAAGGCTGGAGTCATTGAAACAAATTTTAAAGAAGAATGTGAAACTGATTTATTTGGTGAGCAGTCTGTTTTGTGTGGGGGCTTAGTTGAATTAATTAAAAATGGATATGAGACTCTTGTTGAGGCAGGTTACTCCCCTGAAATAGCATATTTTGAATGCGTACATGAAGTTAAATTGATAGTGGATCTAATTTATGAAGGTGGAATAGCAAATATGAATTATTCTATTTCAAATACTGCAGAATACGGAGAGTATGTTTCGGGAAAAAAAATTATTGATAATAAAACCAAAGAAAGAATGAAAG
>Ga0208207_1000206_pt1 | contig 8791 bp, 8 predicted proteins | sample DeeseametaMP1201_FD_184193 | JGI IMG/M metagenome (GOLD analysis project Ga0208207, IMG submission 184193) | Marine microbial communities from the Deep Indian Ocean - MP1201 (SPAdes) | ecosystem: Environmental > Aquatic > Marine > Oceanic | place: South Indian Ocean | collected 2011-03-08 | reverse complement strand
GCCGATCTGACCCTGACGCAGAATGCCCAGCCGGCGCTTATGGCGACCTCGCTGGCGGCGATGCGCGCGCTCGAGGCCGAGGGCATCGATGTGACGGCGGCCAACTATGTCGCAGGGCATTCGCTGGGGGAATATTCGGCGCTGGCCGCCGCGGGTTCTTTGAGCATCGGCGATTGTGCACGTCTTCTGCGCACCCGGGGCAAGGCAATGCAGGCGGCGGTGCCGGTCGGCGAGGGCGCGATGGCGGCGCTGCTGGGGCTTGACCTCGAACGCGCGCGCAAGGTCGCGGCCGAGGCAGCACAGGGCGAGATCTGTGCGGCGGCAAATGACAATGACCCCGGTCAGGTGGTCGTCTCAGGCCACAAGGCGGCGGTGGAACGCGCGGTCGAGCTGGCCAAGGCGGCCGGCGCGCGGCGCGCGGTGCTGCTGCCGGTGAGCGCGCCGTTCCATTGCAAGCTGATGGAGCCGGCCTCGCATGTGATGGCCGACGCGTTGGACGATGTGCAGATCCACCGGCCCAAGGTGCCGCTGGTGGCCAATGTGGTGGCCGAGGCGGTGAGCGATCCGGCGACAATCCGCTCGCTTCTGGTCAATCAGATCACCGGTGCCGTGCGCTGGCGCGAGAGCGTGCAGTGGATGGCCCGTCACGGCGTCACCGATCTTTGGGAAATCGGCGCCGGCAAGGCGCTGATCGGCATGGTGCGGCGGATCGATCGGGATATCGCCACCCGCAACATCGGCACGCCCGAAGACGTGGCGGCGGCAAAGGATGCGCTGGCCTGAGCGCCGGCGCCACAAGCAAGACAAGAGGAAGAGCGGATGTTTGATCTGAGCGGGAAATCTGCGCTGGTGACCGGGGCATCGGGCGGCATCGGCGGCGCGATCGCCAAGGCGCTGCACGGGGCGGGGGCGACCGTCGGCCTGAGCGGCACGCGCGAGGCGCCTTTGCAGGAACTGGCGGCGGAACTGGGCGAGCGGGCGCATGTGCTGCCCTGCAACCTGAGCGATCTGGAAGCCGTCGAAGCGCTGCCGAAACAGGCCGCCGAGGCGATGGGCGCGGTCGATATCCTGGTGAACAATGCCGGCATCACCCGGGACAACCTGTTCATGCGGATGTCGGATGACGAATGGAATTCGGTGCTTTCCGTCAATCTCACCTCGTCAATGAAGCTCTGCAAGGGGGTGATGCGCGGAATGATGAAGGCGCGTTGGGGGCGGATCGTGAATATCTCGTCGATTGTTGGCGCCACCGGCAACCCCGGGCAGGCGAACTATGCCGCGTCGAAGGCCGGGATGATCGGCATGGGCAAATCGCTGGCCTATGAGGTGGCGAGCCGCGGCATCACGGTGAACGCCATTGCGCCCGGTTTCATTGCCACCGCGATGACCGACAAGCTGACCGACGACCAGAAGGAAAAGATCAACGTGCAGATTCCCGCCGCGCGCATGGGAACGCCCGAGGAAATCGCCGCCGCAGTCCTCTATCTGTCGAGCCCGGAAGCCGGGTATGTGACGGGTGCGACGCTGCATGTGAACGGCGGAATGGCCATGATCTGACGCCATGACCGGTTCTCCCGGAAAGCGTTTGCCAATCGCTGCTCTTATGCTATAGGCGCGTGGAAATCCGGGGGGGCTCGTGCTGGCCTGGATCGACCTGCTTATGCGGGGAACAGGCCAAAGGCCAACCGCCGCCTCGGGAGGGGCAAGTAAAGTTCGAACCCCTCGGGGCACGGGCAAAACAGGGCCAAAGGCCCAAGACGATGAGGATTAAAGATATGAGCGACGTCGCAGATCGCGTGAAGAAAATCGTTGTGGAACACCTCGGTGTCGAAGAAGGCAAAGTTGTCGAAGGCGCGTCGTTCATCGACGACCTCGGCGCAGACAGCCTTGACACCGTGGAACTGGTGATGGCGTTCGAAGAAGAATTCGGCATCGAGATCCCCGATGACGCCGCCGAGAACATCCAGACCTTCGGCGATGCGGTCAAATTCATCAACGACGCGAAAGAAGCGTAAGAACGCTTTGATCCGTCAGGATTTTGTGGGAACGGCGTGCCTTTTCGGGTGCGCCGTTTTCCGTCGTGAGGCACGGCGCGGCAAGCGGCCGTGACAGGGCTTGTCAGTTGCCGCAGAGCCGGCTTCCGGCATAGGGTTTCGATACGCGGGGGCTTGCCCATCCGGCATCGCTTTCCCTTGCCCCTCTTCCCCCTGTCGGGGTAAGAGCGTGCAACTTGTTTCAAAGGGGCAACACCATGCGCAGAGTAGTTGTGACAGGGCTTGGTCTGGTGACACCGCTGGCTTGCGGCGTCGAGGAGAGCTGGAAGGCGATTCTGGAAGGCAAATCGGGCGCAGGCACGATCACCCGGTTCGATGCCAGCCAACTGGCCACCACCTATGCGTGCGAAGTGCCGCATGGCGACGGCACCGACGGCACCTTCAACGCCGATGACTGGATGGCGCCGAAAGAACGCCGCAAGGTCGACGATTTCATCCTGTACGGCGTTGCCGCCGCCGAGCAGGCGGTGAAGGATGCCGGCTGGACGCCGGAGGACAAGGAAAGCCTCGAGACCACCGGTGTGCTGATCGGGTCGGGCATTGGCGGGCTGAACTCGATCGCCGAGACCGCCGTGCTGATCAAGGAACGCGGGCCGCGCAGGGTGTCGCCGTTCTTTATTCCAGGCGCGCTGATCAACCTGATTTCGGGCCAGGTGTCGATCCGCTATGGCTTCAAGGGGCCGAACCATTCGGTGGTGACCGCCTGTTCGACCGGCGCCCATGCGATCGGCGATGCGGCCCGGATCATCAAGGACGGCGATGCCGAGGTGATGATCGCCGGTGGTGCCGAGGCGGCGATTTCCGAGATCGGCATTGCCGGCTTCAACGCCTGCAAGGCGCTGAGCACCAAGCGCGGCGACGCGCCGGAAACCGCCAGCCGGCCGTATGATGCCGACCGCGACGGTTTTGTCATGGGCGAGGGCGCCGGTGTTGTCGTGCTGGAGGAATACGAGCACGCCAAGGCACGTGGCGCGAAAATCTACGCCGAGGTCGTGGGATACGGCATGTCGGGCGACGCCTATCACATCACCGCCCCGTCGGAGGATGGCGAAGGCGCCGAGCGTTGCATGAAGATGGCGCTGAAAAAGGCCGGCGTTGGCCCGTCGATGATCGATTACATCAATGCGCATGGCACCTCGACCATGGCCGACACCATCGAGCTTGGCGCGGTTGAGCGGCTGATGGGTGAGGCGGCGTCGAAGGTGACCATGTCCTCGACCAAATCGGCCACCGGGCACCTTCTGGGCGCCGCCGGCGCGATCGAGGCGATTTTCTCGATACTGGCGATCCGCGACCAGGTGGCGCCGCCCACCATCAACCTCGACAATCCGGCGGTAGAGACCAAGGTTGACCTGGCGCCGAATGCAAAACGCGAGCGCGAAATCAATTACGCGCTGTCGAACTCCTTTGGCTTTGGCGGCACCAACGCTTCGGTCATCTTCAAGAAGGTCTGAAATACATGTGGCGCAGTATCGCCTCGAATGCCCTGAGCTTCTTTGTCGTCGCCATCTTTCTGGCTGGCGGCGCCTTGCTCTGGGCGCAGGGGGAATATTCGGCGGAAGGGCCGCTGGAGGCGCCGATCTGCCTCGAGGTGGCGCGGGGGTCGAACTTTTCGCGTGTCTCTCGCGATCTGGCCGGGCAGGGTGCGATTTCCAGCGGCTTTCTGTTTCGCGTCGGTGCCGACTATGCCGACAAGACCGACGCGCTGAAGGCGGGGTCTTTCCTTGTGCCCGAGGGTGCGAGCATGGCCGAGATCGTCGATACCGTGACCCGGGGCGGGGCCAGCACCTGCGGCACCGAGGTTGTTTATCGGATCGGCGTCAACCGGGTTACCGCCGAAGTGCGCGAGCTTGACCCCGAGACCCAGCGCTTTGTCGAGCTGGCGAAGTTCGTGCCGGGTGAAGACGAGGTGCCGGAAGACTACAGCCGCGTCCGCGGAGCTGCCGATACCCGCTACCGGATCGCGCTGGCCGAGGGGGTGACCAGCTGGCAGGTTGTCGAGGAACTCAAGGCGCTCGACGTGCTGGAAGGTGCGGTGGCGGAGCTGCCGCCGGAAGGCACTCTGGCGCCGGACAGCTACGAGCTTCGGGTCGGCCAGACGCGGGCCTCGATTGTCGAGGAAATGCAGCGGCGGCAGACGGCCATCGTGGCCGAGGCCTGGGCCAACCGGAGCGAGGGACTTCCCTTCGACACGCCGGAAGAGATGCTGACCCTGGCCTCGATCATCGAAAAGGAAACCGGGGTGGCCGGCGAGCGCGGGATGGTGGCGAGCGTCTTTGTCAACCGTCTGAACGAGGGCATGCGGCTTCAGACCGACCCGACGGTGATCTATGGCATCACCGAGGGCAAGGGCGTGCTGGGCCGCGGGCTGCGGCAGAGCGAGCTGCGTGGCGCGACGCCTTATAACACCTATGTCATCAATGGCTTGCCGCCGACGCCAATCGCCAACCCCGGGGCGGCTGCGATTCGGGCGGCGGTGGCGCCGGAAGACACCGATTTCCTGTTCTTTGTGGCCGATGGCACCGGCGGGCACGCCTTTGCCGAGACCCTGGCAGAACACAACGCCAATGTCGCCAAGTGGCGGCAGATCGAGGCCGAGCGCAGCGGCAACTGAGTGGCGTGACGCTGGACCGGAAGGCAGGCCCTTGTGGCCTGCCTTTTGCGTTTCAGGCGGCGAAGATTCCGGCCACCATTGAGCCGAAGGCGATGACGTGGATCAGGATCACGGCACGATCTTTCCATAGCAATCCGACAACGAACCAGCCGATCAGACCGAGCAGGAACAGGTAGATGTTCCACGGCACGAGGCCGAAGCCGGTGGCGGCATACCCCATGATCTGAAAGATCGAGGCGAGCCATTTGATCACGGTGACAGGCGCGGCCCGGGTGATGCCGTGCCGGGCGGAATGGGTGAGGTCCTGGGCGGTAAGGGATCGGCTCATTGTAGAATTCCTGTTTCCTGCGGTTTGGATGTGGTAGATATGCGGCAGGCAAGGCGTGTCGTGAAGCCAGATGATGGCCTGCGTGACTGTAGGAAAACTATTGGCATGAGAAATCTACCGCCATTGAATGCATTGCGGGCCTTTGAAGCGGCGGGCCGGGCCATGACCTTTCGCGCCGCGGCGGAGGAACTGGGCGTGACCCAGGGCGCGGTGGCGCAGCATGTGCGGGCATTGGAAGCGCGGTTGCAGGTGCAATTGTTCGAGCGCCGCCACCGCGATCTGGCCTTTACCGCCGCCGGCCGCGCCTATCACGAGGCGGTGGAACGCGCGTTTTCCAGCATCGAGACCGCAACGGCGCGGTTGCAGCCGGCGACCGCCGAGGTGACGATCAGCGTTACTCCGAGTTTTGCCGCCTGTTGGCTGATCCCCAACATGCGGTCGCTGACCGAGGCGCATCCGGATGTGGAGCTTCAGATCCGTGCGACCGAGCGGCTCGCGAGTTTTTACTCAGATCCTGTGGATCTGTCGGTCCGGCAGGGGCGCGCGCCTTTTGGCGCCGCGTTGCGGGCGGAGCTGTTGTTCGAAAACCGGCAGATCGCGGTGGCGGCGCCGCAGGTGGCCGGGCTGGCGCGTGCGGCGCCGGAGCGTGCCACTTTGCTGCATGAGCCGCATGGCCGCTGGCCGGAGTTTTTCGACCAGGTGCTCGGACTGTCGGGAGAGCGCGCGCAGCGCGGCGCAAAGTTCAGTCAGACCGCGCTTGCCATCGATGCAGCGGCCATGGGCCAGGGCGTTGTGCTGGCGCCGGAGGTGCTGGTGGAACGGCACATTGCCGAGCGACGGCTGGTTCAGGTCTGGCCGGGTGACTACCTGGGCGCGCGGCATTTCTATCTGCTGGCCCGCAACGATGTGGCGCTGCGGCCGGAGGTGGAAGCGGTCTGGGATTGGTGCCTGTCGATGCGGAAAACGGTGCGGTAACAAAGCGTTAACTCACTTTGCCTTGACTTGGCGAACGGTTTCTCCTATAAGTTGTGACATGCTGGAAGACATGGGCAAACGGCCCCCGGGGAAACCCGGGCGGCCGTTTTTTTGTGTCGCTCGTGCGGGGGCAATCCCAGCATGGAAGGTGACGTATCAATGACACTCATCACCGCGAAACAGGAAGTCGACCGCCTGGAAGGCAAACTTCTGGTCGTTCGGGAAAGTCTCGAAGACTTCGAGGCGGCGCTCAGAGACCTGAAGCAACAGGTGCGGAGCGGGGAGGTCACAGCACTCAAGGATGTCAGCAAGACGCTCGCGGAAATTCGCGGCTGGATGAAGCTGGCGATGGAAACGGAGGCGCAACTTGCTGAATATGCACGAAGAGAAGCCGCTATCGAAGGCGCATATGGGATCGACCTTGAAAGGGCACGATCTGAGATCGGGTGCCGTCTTGCTAAGCTGCGCAAGTGCTGCGGTGCAGGACGAGTTCCTCGATAGCCTCAGCGAGGGAGAGCTTCTGGCTCTCCCTTTCCTGTTCGAGTTCTGGGCCCATCCGCACCAATTGCCCCCCGAGGGCGATTGGCGGTCCTGGGTGGTCCTTGGCGGGCGCGGTGCGGGCAAGACCCGGGCCGGTGCGGAATGGGTGCGCGACATGGTGGAAGGGGCGCGACCGAGGGATGCGGGGCGCGCCGCGCGGGTGGCTCTGGTGGGCGAGACCTATGACCAGGTGCGCGACGTGATGATCTTTGGCGACAGCGGCATTCTTGCCTGTTCGCCGCCCGACCGGGTGCCGAAATGGGAGGCCAGCAAGCGCCGCCTGGTCTGGCCCAATGGAGCGGAGGCCAAGGCGTTTTCGGCCAATGACCCCGAGGCGCTGCGGGGCCCGCAGTTTGATGCGGCCTGGGTGGACGAACTGGCGAAATGGCCCAATGGCGAGAGCACCTGGGACATGTTGCAGTTTGCCCTGCGGCTGGGCGACGATCCGCGGGTCTGCGTGACCACGACGCCGCGCAATGCGGAGGTGTTGAAGACGCTGCTGGATTCGCCGTCGACGGTGGTGACGCGGGCGCCGACCGAGGCGAACCGGGCGCATCTGGCGGAATCCTTCCTGCGCGAAGTCCGCGACCGCTATCGCGACACACGGCTGGCGCGGCAGGAGCTCGATGGCGAGATGCTGACAGATCTCGAGGGCGCGCTCTGGACGCATGAGATGCTGGATGGCTGTCGCGGGCGCAAGGTGCCGGAGCTTGATCGCATCGTGGTGGCCGTCGATCCGCCGGTGAGCGGGCATTCCGGCTCTGACGCCTGCGGCATCGTCGTGGCGGGGGTGAGGATGTGCGGCCCGGTGCAGGAGTGGGAGGTGCATGTGCTGGAGGATGCCAGCGTCGCGGCGGCGAGCCCGAAGACCTGGGCCGAGCGCGCGGTGCGGGCCTATCGCGAGCATCGGGCCGATCGCATCGTCGCCGAGGTCAACCAGGGCGGCGCGCTGGTCGAGAGCGTGATCCGGCAGGAGGATGGCGCGGTGGCCTATACCGCAGTGCATGCCAGTCGCGGCAAGGTGGCGCGGGCGGAACCGGTGGCGGCGCTTTATGAGCAGGGCCGGGTGTTTCACGGCGCGGGGCTGGCGGCGCTGGAAGAGCAGATGTGCCTGATGGCGCTGCGCGGCTTCGAGGGCAAGGGCAGCCCGGACCGGGTGGACGCGCTTGTCTGGGCGCTGACGGAGCTGGTTGTCGCGGCGCAGGAAAGACAGCGGCCGCAGGTGCGTACGCTGTGATCAAGCGGGTTTAACCTTTTCGTAGCAGAGTGGTCTCGTCAGGCCGGGGAGCCTCCGGCGGGCGTTTGCGGGGCAAGATGAAATGGCGCGGCTGCGCTGAATTCCGAAGACGACACGGCGATGCCAGCCGGGCCGGATGCGGCCCCGGCGCAGGCCGCGCCATGCCCGAAGGGCGATGAAGGAGCACGGGACGCGATGTTTGATTTTCTGCGGCGGGACAACAAGGCGGAGAGCGCGGGCGAGACCAAGGCCAGCGCCACGGGGCGGGTTGTGGCCTGGCAGGGCGCGGGCCGGGTGGCCTGGAGCCCGCGCGATACGGTGTCGCTGACCAAGGCGGGTTTTGCCGGCAATCCGGTAGGCTTTCGCGCGGTGAAGCTGATTTCCGAGGCGGCGGCGGCCCTGCCGCTGGTATTGCAGGACGCCGACCGGCGTTATGAGGTGCATCCGCTGCTGGACCTGATCACCCGGCCCAACCCGGCGCAGGGGCGGGCGGAGTTGCTCGAGACGCTTTACGGCCATCTCTTGCTGTCGGGAAATGGCTATGTCGAGGCCGTGGCCGGTGATGACGGGCTGCCGCTGGAGCTGCATGTGCTGCGCTCTGACCGGATGTCGCTGGTGCCGGGGCGGGATGGCTGGCCGGTGGCCTATGATTATGCCGTGGGCGGGCGCAAGCATCGGTTCGACGTGAGCGGGCCGGTTTCGCCGATCTGTCATATCAAGAGCTTTCATCCGCAGGACGACCATTACGGCATGGCGCCGATGCAGGCCGCAGCGCAGGCGCTGGATGTGCATAATTCGGCCTCGCGGTGGTCGAAGGCGTTGCTGGACAACGCCGCGCGGCCCTCGGGGGCGATTGTCTATCGCGGTGCCGATGGCTCCGGCACGATGAGCGCCGAGCAGTTCGACCGGCTCAGCCATGAGATCGAGACAAACCATCAGGGCGCGCGCAATGCCGGGCGGCCGATGCTGCTGGAAGGCGGGCTGGACTGGAAGCCGATGGGGTTTTCGCCCGCAGACATGGAGTTTCACAAGACCAAGGATGC
>Ga0208207_1000200_pt1 | contig 8902 bp, 7 predicted proteins | sample DeeseametaMP1201_FD_184193 | JGI IMG/M metagenome (GOLD analysis project Ga0208207, IMG submission 184193) | Marine microbial communities from the Deep Indian Ocean - MP1201 (SPAdes) | ecosystem: Environmental > Aquatic > Marine > Oceanic | place: South Indian Ocean | collected 2011-03-08 | reverse complement strand
CGGGCAGATGACCAAGATGGTCAACCAGATCTGCATTGCCGGGCTGGTGCAGGGGCTGTCCGAGGGGCTGCATTTTGCCCAGAAGGCCGGGCTCGACGGTGCGGCGGTGGTCGATGTGATCAGCGGCGGGGCCGCCGGTTCCTGGCAGATGGCGAACCGCTACGAGACCATGCTGGCGGATCAGTTCGAACACGGGTTCGCGGTGGACTGGATGCGCAAGGACCTGGCGATCTGTCTGAAGACCGCCGACGAGGTGGGGGCGAGCCTGCCGGTGACGGCGCTGGTCGATCAGTTCTACAAGGATGTGCAGAAGCTCGGCGGCGGGCGCTGGGACACCTCGAGCCTGATCAAGCGGCTGAACGCGGCGGGCTGAGGGGCTTGGCGGGGCGTGGAGGTTTCAGGCCCCGCGCCCCGGACTTGATCCGGGGGTCTCTCGGTCGGCGGCGCGCCTCCGGTGCGGGGGCGGTGACGGCTGTCCCGGGCGCCGGCAAAAGCGGCGTTTCTTGTCGCAGGGCCGGTGCGGCTGACGATTGCCCATTGTATTTGCCCGCCTTCCCACCTTATGTTGACAGAAGGCAAAAGGGCGCAGTCCCTCTGCCCGAGAGTTTCGCTGTTTTCGAAGTCACGCGGGCCAGATGCCCCGAACCTTCCGAGACAGACCGATCTGATCGCCGGACCGCCAGATTGACGTGGCGGCGATCGTAAGACCAGCCCGACTGTGAAAGCGGCGGGCCGCAAACGGGCGGATGGTGCGTGCGCCAGACCGTCGGAGAAGAAACGCGATGCAACGCGCGAGAATTCAGAGGGCAAGAGCAGGGGCCATCATGGGCCCCGCACCCATGCCTGTGCTGACCGCGTCCACCATCGCCCCAATCGGACATTTCCTGCAATCCGCCGCGCCGCCCGGGGTATCCCGCGCGGCCTTGGGCTTGTGGGAAAGCATGAAAGTACAATGGCCAAGAAAATGCTTATCGATGCCACCCACGCGGAAGAAACCCGCGTCGTGGTGGTGGACGGAAACAAAGTCGAGGAATTCGACTTTGAATCGGAAAACAAGCGCCAGCTCGCTGGCAATATCTATCTAGCAAAAGTCACACGGGTCGAGCCGTCGCTGCAAGCGGCCTTTGTCGACTATGGCGGCAACCGCCATGGCTTCCTTGCCTTTTCCGAGATCCATCCCGACTATTACCAGATCCCCGTCGCCGACCGTGAGGCGCTGATGGAGGAAGAGCGCGCCTATGCCGAGGCCATGAAGGCGCGGGACGAGGAAGAAGCGGCGCGCCCCAAGAAGCGCCGTCGCCGGTCGGCCTCAAAGGCGGAGAAGACCGCCAATACCGATGCGATCGAAAGCCGCGAAGTCGAGGGGATGGAAACCATCGACCTCGGTGATGGCGAGGACACGCTCGAAGGGCTGTCGCCGATGGCGACCGTCGCCGAGACCCCGGTCGAGGAACCCGAGGGCGGCGATGCGCCCGAAGCCGAGGCGGCGGAAACGGCACCGGCGGCGGACGCTGCTCAGGCGGAAGAGACCGTCGACGCGGCCGACCCCCAATCGGACACGCCGGCAGACGAGGCGGAAGAGGCGCCGGAGGCGGCTGACGTGTCCGCGACCGAAACGGCTGCGGACGACACCGCCAAGACCGGCGATGCCCCCGAGGTCGAGACCGAGGACGACGAAGACGAGACCCCGGCCAAGCCCGATGCCGCCGACAAGGACAGCGATATCGAATCGGTGGCCGATGACGACGATCAGGAAGACATCCGTCCGCCGCGCAAACCGCGCCCGCGCCGCTACAAGATCCAGGAAGTCATCAAGGTGCGCCAGATCCTGCTGGTGCAGGTCGTCAAGGAAGAGCGCGGCAACAAGGGCGCGGCGCTGACCACCTATCTCTCGCTCGCGGGCCGCTATTGTGTGCTCATGCCCAACACCGCGCGTGGCGGTGGCATCAGCCGCAAGATCACCAATGCCCCCGACCGCAAGAAGCTCAAAGAGATTGCCAACGAGATCGACGTGCCGCAGGGCGCGGGGCTGATCATCCGCACCGCCGGCGCCAAACGCACCAAATCCGAGATCAAGCGCGACTACGAATACCTGCAACGCCTGTGGGAGCAGATTCGCGAGCTGACGCTGAAATCGATCGCGCCGGCCAAGATCTATGAAGAAGGCGACCTGATCAAACGTTCGATCCGCGATCTCTACAGCCGCGACATCGACGAGGTTCTGGTCGAGGGCGAGCGCGGCTACCGCATCGCCAAGGACTTCATGAAGATGATCATGCCGTCCCACGCCAAGAACGTGAAGCAATACGGCGACCAGCTGCCGCTTTTTGCCCGCTATCAGGTGGAAAGCTACCTCGGCGCGATGTTCAACCCGACGGTGCAGCTCAAGTCCGGCGGCTACATCGTGATCGGCGTCACCGAGGCGCTTGTCGCCATCGACGTCAACTCGGGCCGCGCGACCAAGGAAGGCTCGATCGAGGAGACCGCGCTCAAGACCAATCTGGAAGCCGCCGAAGAGGTGGCGCGCCAGCTCCGGCTGCGCGACCTTGCCGGGCTGATCGTGATCGACTTCATCGACATGGACGAGCGCAAGAACAACGCCGCCGTCGAGAAGAAGCTGAAAGACAAGCTCAAGACCGACCGGGCCCGCATCCAGGTGGGCCGCATTTCCGGCTTCGGCCTGATGGAAATGTCGCGCCAGCGTCTGCGCCCCGGCATGATCGAGGCCACCACCGCGCCGTGCCCGCATTGCCACGGCACCGGCCTCATTCGTTCGGATGACAGCCTTGCCCTGCAAGTGCTGCGCCAGATCGAAGAGGAAGGCACCCGCCGCCGCTGCAAGGAACTGCTGGTGCGCTGCCCGGTGACGATTGCCAACTACCTGATGAACGCCAAGCGCGAACATATCGCGATGATCGAGGCGCGCTATGGCATTGCCGTGCGGGTCGAGGGCGATCCGGCGCTGGTCAGCCCCGATTTCACCATCGAAAAGCTGAAAACCGCCACCCGCAAGGTGGCCGAAGCGCCCGTCGTCTCGGCCGACACCAAGATCATGGATCTGGTCGACGAAGACACCGAGGAACCGGAAGAAGAGGCCCAGGCCGCCGAAGAGGCACCGGCCGAGACCCCCGAGACCGGCGAAGAAGAGACCCCCAAACCCAAGAAGCGCCGGCGGCGCCGGCGTCGGCGGAAGTCCAAGTCGGACGAGAACAATGGCGATGGGCAGGACGGGTCTGACGACGACAATGGCGACAAGGACGCCAATGGCGACAAACAGGCCGACGGCGACAAGAAAGCCGACGGCGACAAGAAAGCCAAAGCTCCGAAAGAAGAGGCCGAGGCCAGCCCGGCGGACGAGGAAAGCAGCGGCGACAAGCCCAAGCGCACCCGCCGCACGTCGAGCAGCCGCCGCAAATCCTCGCGCGCCAAGACCGAAGAGACCGCTTCGGACGAGACAGCCGCGCCAGAGGCGCAGGTTGCCGAAGGTGCCGCCACCGAGGCGGCAGAGGCCCCGGCAGAGGTGAGCGAAGCGCCTGCGGCGGCGCCGGAACCTGCGGCCGCAGCGGAGACGCCCGAGGCGACTGAGGCCCCGGCGGCCGAGGCTGAGCCCGCCGCAGAGGCGCCGGCGGACACGCCGGCGGCCCAAGCGGCACCGGCAGCGGTGGATGCCCCTGCCGAGGCTTCCCAAGTGGACGAGGTGGCCGAGGCCCCGGCGACGGAGCCCGAGGCACCGGTTGCAGAGGACGCGCCTGCGGCAGAGCCGGTGCAGTCCGACGTCGCGGCAGAGCCCGAGGCCCAGCCCGGTCCCGAGGCCCCGGCGGAGCCGGAACAGGCCGAGGCCGAGACGCCGGAGCCCGCCACGGCCAAGGCCGAGCCGGTGCTCGAGACCGCCGATGTGGCGCAGGAGACCGAAGTGGAAGACCCCGACAAGCCGAAGAAACGCGGCTGGTGGTCGATCGGCCGCTGATCAGGCAAAGCCCCGGCCATGCGCCGGGGCTTTTTGCATTTGGGGAGGTCAGCCGCCCTTGCGGATCACGTAGATCTCGGCCGCGCCATCGGCGCGCGTCTCGATCAGCGCATGGCCGGCTTCGGCGCAGAAATGCGGCACGTCCACCACCGCTGCCGGATCGTCGGCGCGGAGCTCCAGGATTGCCCCATCTTCCATGGATTTCAGGCGTTTGCGCGCCTTGAGCACGGGCAGGGGGCAGAGCAGGTGGGTGGCGTCGAGTGTCTCGGGCATGGCTCAGGTCTAGGAGCCGCCGCGAGGCTTGTCCAGCGCCTTACTCTCGCCACGAAACCGGGCTAGGATCGGGGGCAAAAGAGTGAGTGGCAGATGGGCAGTGGCGACAAGCGAAGGGTCGGCAAGCGCCGGGTGTTCTATATCCCCGGCTACGACCCGATTCACCCGCGCCGCTACCGCGAGCTCTATCGGCGCGAGGCAGCCAGACAGGCCGCGATCTCGGGCTATGACATCGCGTTGCGCCCGCGCGCCAAATCGCGCAACTACGGCTGGCATGTCACCGGCGAATTTGACGGCGCCGTGGTCGAGACCGAGGTCGAGGTGCTGGTCTGGTCCGACATCGTCAAACATTCGATGGGCCACGGCATTTTCATCAGCTACTTGCGGATGATCTATACCGCGATCGCCTATATCGGCTCGGGCGCCTTCTGGCGGTTGGCCCGGCTGCAAAAGGGCCCGGTGATCGCGGCGCTCTATCCTGTGGTGATGCTGCTGCTCGAGGCGGCGCTGGCGGCGCTGGTGGTCTGGGGCGCGGTCAAGCTCGGGCTGCTGCTTTCGCCCTGGGTCGGCTGGCTCGGGCCGCTGATCGGAGGGGCGGCGGGGCTGGCGCTGGCCTGGGCGCTGCTGGAACAGTTCAGAAGGTGGGACGGCAAGCTTTTTGTCTATTACCTGATGCACGATTATTCCTACAACGCCCGCGCGTTTGGCGCGATGCCCCCCGAGCTCGAGGCGCGGATCGCGGAATTTGTCGAGAGCATTGCCGCGGCCTGCGATGACCCGGTCGACGAGATTCTGGTGATCGGCCATTCCTCGGGCGCGCATCTGGGCGTGTCGGTGCTGTCCGATCTGATCCGCGCCGGCCATGTGCGCCCAGACGGACCGGCACTGGGCTTTCTCAGCCTTGGCCATGTGGTGCCGATGGTCAGCTTTCTGCCGCGCGCCTGGCGGCTGCGCGCCGATCTTGCCTATCTGTCCGAACGCCACGAGATCTTCTGGGTCGATGTCACCGCGCCCGGAGACGGTTGCGCCTTTGCGCTCTGCGATCCGGTGGCGGTCACCGGAGTGGCGGGGCCGGCGAAGAAATGGCCGCTGGTGTTCTCGGCCGCCTTTACCAAAACGCTCTCGCCAGAGCGCTGGAAGGCGCTGCGCTGGCGGTTTTTCCGGCTGCATTTCCAGTATCTCTGTGCCTTCGACCGCCCCGGCGATTACGATTATTTCCAGATCACCGCCGGCCCGGACACCCTGGCCACGCGCTATCGTAACCGCCGCTCGTCGCGGTCGGTGATCGACCGACCGGTCAACAAATTTACCTCGACCGCGCCATGAAACGCCCGCCAAAACCGCCCGCGCGCGCCGACAAGGTGTCGCTTCTGCGTTACATGTCTCTGTTTCGCAAGGATATTCTCTCGGCCCAGCCGGCGCGGCTTTATCGCGCCTGGATGGCCGAGTTCCGCACGCCATTCTTTCGCTCCTTCCTCGTCAACCAGCCCGACCTGGTCCGGGCGGTCCTGAAAGAGCGGGCCGATGATTTCCCGAAATCCGACCGCATCGGCGAGGGGCTGCGGCCGCTTCTGGGCAACTCGGTCTTTGTCACCAATGGCGAGACCTGGAAACGCCAGCGCCGCATCATCGACCCGGCTTTCGAAGGCGGGCGCCTGCGGCACGGCTTTCCGGCGATGCGCGCCGCGGCGGAGGCGGCGGTGCAGCGGATGGCGGCGCATAGCGGCGAGACGCTGGAGGTCGAGGCGGAAACCAGCCATGCGGCAGCGGATGTGATCTTTCGCACGCTGTTCTCGATTCCGATCGAACATGAGATCGCGTCGCAGGTCTTTGCCGAGTTCCGCCACTACCAGCGCAGCCAGCCGATCCTGAACCTCGCGGCCTTTGTGCCGCTGCCGAAATGGATGCCGCGGTTCTTTCGCCGCGACACCCGGGCGTCGGCCAGGACCATCCGCCGCCTGATCACCCGGCTGACCACCGCGCGCATGGCCGAGATCGCGGCCGGCACCGCCCCCGATGATCTTGCCACCAAGATCATGACCACGCCCGATCCCGAGACCGGCGAGACCTTTACCACCGAGGAAATGGTCGACCAGGTGGCGATCTTCTTTCTTGCCGGCCATGAAACCAGCGCCTCGGCCCTGGCCTGGACGCTCTATCTCTTGGCGCTGTACCCGGAGTGGCAGGAGCGTTTGGCGGAAGAAGCGCAATGTCTGCCGGAGCTTTTGCCCGAGGCGAACGGTTCAGCGCAAGCGGCGCCGGATTTCGGTGTCATGGCCAAGCTGCGGCTGTCGCGCGATGTCTTTCGCGAGGCGCTCAGGCTTTATCCGCCGGTGCCGATGATGGTGCGCGAGGCACAATGCCCCGAAAGCTTCCGCGACCGCGAGGTGCCCAAGGGCAGCCAGATCGTGCTGAGCCCGTGGCATCTGCATCGCCACGAACGGCTCTGGGAGCGGCCGGATGAATTCGATCCCGGACGCTACGCCACCGATAACGGCAAGACCTGCCTGCGCGAGGCCTATCTGCCGTTCTCCGCTGGCGCGCGGGTCTGTCCCGGGGCGGGGTTTGCCATGGTCGAAGGGCCGCTGCTGCTGTCCTACCTGCTGCGGCATTTCCGCTTCGCGCTTGGCGCGGGGCCGGCGCCGGTGCCGGTGGCGCATCTGACGGTGCGGTCCGACAATGGCATCTGGCTGCGTGTCGCGCCGCGCCTCAGCCCTGATCCTTGATCTTCGCCTCGAAGGCGCGCAGCCGGTCTTCGAGGAAACGTCGGCCGCGTTTGGCGGCCATGCGCACGCGCACGGCCGTCAGAAAGGCCTCTTCGGCCGTGGTCGAGGAGGCACCGATGATCTTGGCGGTCTCGGCGACAAGCGTTTCGTCGCCCATCAGCTCGGCCGCCTCGATCACGTCGCGGGCCAGGTCGTCGGCCAGATCCTCGGTCACTCCCATGGCAGGCCCTAGCGCGAGGTCTCGGTCAGGCGTCGTTTGACGTAATCCGAGACCGTGCCGATCATCGTGTCCATGTGATCGTTCTCGAAGAAATGCCCTGAGCCCTCGATCTCTTCATGGGTGATGGTGATGCCCTTCTGCTCGTGCAGCTTGCCAACCAGCGCCGTGGTGTCGGACGGCGGCGCGACGCGGTCGGCGGTGCCGTTGATGATCAGCCCCGACGAGGGGCAGGGCGCGAGGAAGGAGAAATCGTACATGTTGGCCGGCGGGCTGGCCGAGACGAAGCCGGTAATCTCGGGCCGGCGCATCAGCAGTTGCATGCCGATCCAAGCGCCGAAGGAGAAGCCGGCGACCCAGCAATGCTTAGAATTGTTGTTCATCGATTGCAGGTAGTCGAGCGCCGAGGCCGCATCGGACAATTCGCCGACGCCCTGATCGTATTCGCCTTGGCTTCGGCCGACGCCGCGGAAATTGAACCGCAGCACGGTGAAGCCCATGTTGTAGAAGGCGTAATGCAGGTTGTAGACAACCTTGTTGTTCATCGTCCCGCCAAACTGCGGATGCGGATGCAGCACGATGGCGATCGGCGCGTCCCGCTCTTTCTGGGGGTGATAGCGGCCTTCGAGCCGTCCTTCGGGACCGGGAAAGATGACCTCGGGCATAACGGGCTGTACTCCTCGCAAAGGTGTGGCAATTGTTGACGCAATTGTCCGTTAACCTTAGAATGGTTCTAAACCCGATGCCGGAAACGGAACGGGGCTTGTGGCAGATAAGCCTAATGGTTACTGAGGTCAACTGGCCTGGCGGGCGTCCTGGGGAGAACCGAATGAAGCTGAGTACCAAGGGGCGCTATGCAATGGTGGCGCTGGTCGATATCGCACTCCAGCCCGAGGGGCGCCTGGTGACGTTGGGGGAGATCTCGCAGCGGCAGGATATTTCGCTGCCCTATCTCGAGCAGCTCTTTGTCAAATTGCGCCGGGCCGAGCTTGTCGCCTCGGTGCGCGGCCCCGGCGGCGGCTACCGTCTGGCCCGGCCGACCACCGAGATCAGGGTTGTCGATATCCTCGGGGCGGTGGACGAGACGGTGGATGCGATGCACAAGGGGGCCGGCGCCAGCGGCGGGCTCTCGGGCAGCCGGGCGCAATCGCTGTCCAACCGGCTCTGGGAGGGTCTTTCGGCGCATGTCTATGTGTTTCTGCACCAGACCCGGCTGTCGGATATCGTCGGCAACGAGCTGGCGCCCTGTCCGGCGGTGCCGGGATTGTTCGCGGTGGTCGATGATGGCTGAGCGTCGTTCGGGGCGGCATGCGGCGCGTGTTTCGGGGGCTCTGCCCCCGGACCCCCGGCGTATTTGCAAAGAGAAGAAGGGGCCGGCGCGTGCCTAGGGTCTATCTCGATCACAATGCCACGGCGCCGCTCGGTGCGGCCGCGCGCGCGGCGATGCTGGCCGCCATGGAGGTGGTGGGCAACCCGTCGTCGGTGCATTCCGAGGGCCGCCGCGCCAAGGGTCTGATCGAGACCGCCCGGCGGCAGGTCGCCGAGGCGCTTGGTGCCGGCGAGGCGGATATCGTCTTTACCTCCGGCGCCACCGAGGCGGCCGGGTTGGCGCTGGCAGGCCGCGGGCTGGCCTCGGCGGCGATCGAGCATGATTGTGTCGGCGCCTGGAGCGAGGGTGTGCTGCCGGTGGATGCGGCGGGCCGGGTGACGGTGGCGGAC
>Ga0208207_1000196_pt1 | contig 8962 bp, 7 predicted proteins | sample DeeseametaMP1201_FD_184193 | JGI IMG/M metagenome (GOLD analysis project Ga0208207, IMG submission 184193) | Marine microbial communities from the Deep Indian Ocean - MP1201 (SPAdes) | ecosystem: Environmental > Aquatic > Marine > Oceanic | place: South Indian Ocean | collected 2011-03-08 | reverse complement strand
TTACCACTGGATGGAAAATTGCTTTTTGGCGAAATGCAGTTTGGGTAACTGCAGCTTTTTTATGGGCTACTTGGTTAATGCACGATGTTGCAAATATTGCTGTTTATTTACCAAGGCAACTTGATGCTTCATTATTAGCGATTGTTCTTGTTTATTTTTCAATTCTTATTTTTTATATTTTTTACATTCATGGCGGACCCATACAGAAAGTTGTTTTAGATAAAACAGGTACAAGATACGCACGATCAGCAACTATCATTAATATAATTTACGCAATAGTACTTTATTACTTTAGAGAATTGAATGATCTTCCTATGTCTACCACATGGGTTTTTGTCGGGTTATTATGTGGAAGAGAGCTAGCAATTTCTACGATGAATAAAGAGTATAAATTTAAATACGTGTTTCCACTTATCGGTAAAGACTTCGTTAAAATGATCTTTGGATTAAGTGTTTCTGTTGGTATCGTGTTAGCAATCCATTATATAATTATTCCTAGTGGATTTGGTTTATAGATCGTTATTGAATTAAAGTTCTCCTTATCGCCTGAGACCATCCCTTTAATAAATTTAATCTTTCAGAACTTTTCATAACTTTGCTTAATTCTATCGAGGCCCACTTGATTCCTTTGGAGATGACCGCAACTACAACAAGATCGACTTTTTTATTAATTTCTTCTCCTAATTTTTCAAATTTTTAAAATTTTACACTTTTTGGAACATCGCAATTTAATGCTGGATGTTTCTTTTTAGAATTAATTTGATCAATAAAATCATTTTCTAAATGGGTTCCTGTAATAAAAACAACATGATTATTATCTGAACAAGGAAATGAAAAAGTCATTCCCATAGAGCCAGCACCCAAAATTAAGATATTCGCCATAAACTACTCTCTAAAAATAGACCTTTTAATTAAGTATACCACTGCAATTATTTCAATTTTACTCAATATCATAAAAAGGATTAATGACATCTTTGTAAAGTTGTTTAAATCAAAAAAACTTAAACTATCCATGCCATATAATGCCGAACTTACTGTGTTTGTAAGTGTCAGTATGGATAATTTAAAAGAATTTTCGAAAGTTAAATTATCCAACGTTAATATGCCTGATAAAATAAATACAGAAATGATAAAAGAAATAAAAACTAGAAAAGCAATTTTTACATCCTGATCATCAATCTTAGCTTCTGAATTATACAAATTTTTATCAATAACATTAATTGGTTTAACAAGTCTGTGAATTTCCTGGTAAGAAATTTTAAGAAGAATATAAATTCTTGTATATTTAAATCCTGAAGATGTGGATATCAAAGATCCGCCAACAATTGTTAATAAAATAAAAAATAAAGATAAATCAACATTTGATGAGTAGGTAGTTATTCCCGACGTAGAAATTGATGAAGTAATTGCAAAAACCACATTAGCAAATTCTTCATTTGGAATTACAAAAAAATAAATGAGTAAAACCAGTGATATGATTAATGAAGCCAAATGTAGGTCTTCTTGGTGATATCTAAATGAAAATTGTCTTGTGATAACATCGTGTATTAAAAAGAAATTAAATATTGGAAATAATAAAGTAATTGATAAAACAAAAACCTGTAGGTTGGTTTCTATGATATTAGATAAATTATCCGTTGGTATAAATCCGCCCGAAGATATAGTTGTGAAAGCCAGATTAAAGGCATCAAGAAGTCTTACATCAATTAAGCTATATAAAAAAATAACAAAAACTGTTGAAAAAAAATAAATGAAAAAAATTTTAATGAAATTGTAATTAAAATTATTGTAAAAATTTCTACCTGAGGCACCTCCTGAAATTAAATAAGCTGGTTTTATTTTAATTTGTTTTGAGCCTATTGTTCCAATGGTAGCTAATAAAAAAAACAACCCCCCTAACCATTGAGAACTGGATCTCCATAATAAGAGCGGCTCATCAATATTTTTAACATTTTCTATAATGGTAAAACCTGTAGTGGTAAATCCTGATACAGATTCGAAATAAGAATTTAATAAACTAATATTATAAATGCTAAAAAAATAAGGAATACTAAACAATAGAGGTATTAGGAAAAAACTTAATACGATAAAGGTGATTTGATCCACCAAAGTAATATTTTTACTAGAGTTACGACCTACATACCAAAATGAAGATCCAATTATCAAAGAAGTTATAAGTGTTATTAAATAGGAATTGAGATCTAAAACAAAATCAAAATAAATCGAATACAAAATATTTAAAATAGAAAAAAACGAAACAAATAAGGAATTAATTCCTAAAAAAAATAGTACACTTTTATAATTCATTAAACCAATGAACTTATTCTAAATAAACTTTCTACTTTTTCTAGATGTTCTCTCTTACTTAAAAATACAACTAAGTCTTTTTTTTCAAATTTAAAATCAGATTTTGGTATAATTACATCTTTATTCCTAACAACCGCGCCAATTCTTATTTCTTTGGGAAGATTAGAGTCTTTTATAGATTTACTTATTAGTTCTGATGTTTCTAACACTTCAGCTTCTATAAATTCATATTCACCATCTAAGAGTGTATAAACTGTTTCTATAGTCCCTTTATGAACATGTTTTAATATTGTTGATACAGTAGTAAGTCTTGGATCTACCAAGTCATCAATTTTTAAGGAAGTTTGTAATAAACTATAATTTTGCTTATTTACCAAGGCAATAGTTCTTTTATTGGGATTATTTTTTTCAGCAAGAACACAAACCATAATATTATTTTCATCATCATTGGTAAGGGATAAAATCGTTTCAGCTTCTTCAATGTTAGCCTCCTTCAAAACATCTTCATCTAATCCATCGCCATTAATTACAATTGTATTATTAAGTTCATTTGCAATAAATTCGGCTCTATCTTTATTTTTTTCAATAATTTTTACTCTAACTCCCTCAGAATCAGTCTCTAAATTCTTTGCCAAATAAAAACCAATATTTCCTCCTCCGACAATTAGAATTTTTTTCGCCATTTTTTCCTCATGACCAAAAGCTGAAAGAGTAGCCTTTATTTGTGAAGCATTAATAACCACAAATGCTTTATCGTTAATTAACATCTTGTCTTTTTTCTTAAGTATCACAAATTTTTCACCTCTTATTACTCCGAGTACATTTGCTCTTAAATCTGGAAATTGTTCTGTAAGTTTACCTAATTCAGTATTAACTAAAGGACAATTTTTACCAATGTTAATCTCTAAAACTTTTATTTTTCCATTCACAAAAGGCACGCTATCTAATGCACCTGGTGCATCTAATTTTCTCTGTAATGATTTGGCAACCTCTAATTCAGGAGAAATTATAACATCAATCGGAAGATTAGATTCTCCGAATAATTTACCCCACTTTTTGCCTAAAAATTCTTGTCCTCTTATTCTGGCGATTTTTTTGCTTATTTTAAAAATAGAATAAGCTACTTGGCAAATAACCATATTTGTTTCGTCATTTTGAGTCACTGCAATAATCATATCAGCATCTTCTGCTCCAGCTTTTTCTAAAACAGAAGGGAAAGTAGCTCTTCCCACAACACCTTTTACATCTTGGGTGTTATTAATTTTTTCTATAAACTCACTAGACTGATCTATTACTGTTATTGAGTGACCTTGAGCTGACAATTGTTTTGAAATTGAAAAGCCGACTCTCCCAGCTCCACATATAATTATGTTCATTTAATTGACGCCTTTTATACCTAAAGTTTTAAGTTTTCTATGAAGAGCAGATCTCTCCATTCCAATAAATTCTGCAGTTTTGGATATATTGCCTTTATGTATTTTTAGTTGTGAAGTTAAATAATCTTTTTCAAATTTTTCTCTAGCTTGTTTTAAAGGATATGAAAGTACATTTTCATATGAATCGCTGTTTTTAGAAACATTTTTTTGTGACAAAGAATCGTGTACCAATTGATTAATATTATTTGTATTTTCGTTGAGTGATAATATTGATACTCTTTCAACTAAATTTCTTAATTCTCTAACATTGCCAGGCCAATCGTATTGATAATATAGATCAAAATTAGTATCTAACTTAGTTTCACTAATTCCATTTGATTCAGCAATTTTTTTAGAAAAATAATTTAGTAAAAGAGGAATATCTTCGCTTCTATCTTTTAATGATGGTAAAAAAATTGGAACAACATTTAATCTATGATACAAATCTTCTCTAAAATTTCCTTTATCGACCTCTTCTCTAATATTTTTACTCGAAGTACTTATGATTCTTACATTAACATTAATTTCTTTAGATCCATTAACTCTCCGAAATTTCTGATCAATTAAAACCCTTAAAATCTTTGCTTGTGTTTCTAAAGGAATTTCTGTCACTTCATCTATCAATAAAGATCCGTCTTTTGCCTTTTCAAAAAAACCATAATTTATTGTTTCGTTTGCATTTTCTGAACCAAAAAGTTCTAATTCATATTTTTGTGGATCTAACAGTGCTCCATTTACTACTACGAAAGGTTTATTTGACCTTGATGACTGTTTATGAATTTGCCTTGCCACGAGTTCTTTACCAGATCCTGCTGGTCCTGAAACAAAAACTCTACTTTCAGTGTTGCTAAGTTTAGTAATTAAATTTCTAATTTTCTCTATTGCTTGACCTTTTCCTATAATATCATATGAATGAAAAAGCTTATTTTCCAGTGCACTTTTTTCTTTTTTTAAATCTATATTTTCTATAGCTCTATTAACAAAATTTAACAATCTTTCGGATGAGAAAGGTTTTTGTATAAATTCAAATGCCCCAAGTTTTAAGGAATCAACAGCCATTTGAACATTCGCATGACCGGATATCATTATAACGGGAATATCCTCATCGATTTTTTTTATATGAACCAGCAACTCGATACCATCATTATCGCCTTTATCTAATTTAACATCTACGACAGCAACATCAGGTAATTTTTTATTAATTTCTAGCAAAGCTTGGTCAAAATTAGCTGCTTCTCTGACTATCATTCCTCGGTCTTTTAAAATAACTGAAATTAATTTTCTTATATCTAAATTATCATCTATAACTAGGATCTCATTAGCCATAATATTTTGGTAATACAATATCTACCTTTGCTCCATTTTTAATAGAATTAAATAAAATTGTGCCGTTATGATCGCTTATTACTTTAGTTACAATAGCCAGACCTAAGCCTGTACCTTTTTTTTTTGTCGTATAATAAGGTGTAAGCATTTTTGTTTTGTCAACTTGCTCGAAACCCACTCCATTATCAATAATGGTTACGTATATATAGTCACTATCTGCTTTAATATCTATGCTAATTTCTCCTTTAAAATCATCCTTTTTGCTTTTCTTCTCATCAATTGACTCTATTGAATTTTTAATCAAATTTATGAAAACTCTGTTAAGTTGTTCTTCATCACCACTTACATCACTAGATAATTTTCCTTTTGATAATCTAAAAGTTTTGTCTGTGTTTGACATCTCATGTAAATTCACAGATCTAGAAATTATTTTATTTAGATCAACTTTTTTTAAGATAGGTTTTGGCATTCTAGCAAAATCTGAAAATTCGTTTAACAAGTATTCAATATCTTTGATTTGCTTTGTTATAGTATTTAAGTAGTTTGAAAAATCTTTATCACCATCTATTTTATTTAGGTATTTTTCTTTAATTCTATCAATAGATAGTTGGATTGGAGTAAGGGGATTTTTTATTTCATGTGCCAACTTTCTTGCAACGCTTTCCCATGCTGCATGCCTTTCCGACAAAAGTAATTTATCTTGTTGTTTTCTTAGTTTTTCAATCATTGAATTAAAGTTTAAATTTAACTTTTTAAAATCTTTATCTGTCTCAATTTGTGCCACCTTAGCATTTAAATCTCCGGAACTTATTTTTTCTGAAGCAGTAATTAAATTTATAATTGGTGTAGTTAATCTTGAGGCAAAATTAATTGAAAGAATAATTGAAAGAAAAAGAAGTAGAGAAACAATTAATAAATAGATAACTGCAAATGTAATTTTTATTCCTGTTTTTCTTTCTTGAACACTATAATAAAAACTAACTGCTTCGCCAGTTTGTTTAAGATAATTTATCACTTTAGGATCCATAAACTTTACAATATAAAGGTATGTATCGATAAAATTATTCAGTTTAACTAGAGCCGATGTTCTGTTAGTACGAGGATCAACTATTCTTACCGGTCTACCATCTAATGACATTATAAAAGCCTCTTCTGGAGGAGGCACAAAATTCATAGAAATATCCACAATATTGGACATAATTATGTTGCCAGAACTATCTAATAAATGAACTTCATCTAATCTTCTCAACAATCTTTGAGACGAAAGTACATTTAAAAACTGTTTAGGTTTTTCATAGTACAAGGCTGATTGATTATTAACATCTAAAACCATTAACGAAATATCAGCCTCAATGGAACTTCTGATCTGATCAACATAATTTTTTGCTACTTCTGCAGAATTGCTAACTACTGTTTTAATTTTACTATCAAAATACTTTTGTAGACCTACATTAAATAAAATAAGAGAAAATATTGCTATTATAATTGAAGGCAACAGAGTGGTTGTTGAAAAAAAAAGTATATATCTTAAGCTTGTTTCAGAGCCTAATTTTCCTTTCCTTCTTTCACTTAAAATCTTATATATTTTATAAATAATTAACGTAAAAAATAAAATCAACAAAATTAGGTCGGCAACAAGTATTATTTGTAGGTTAAAATCATTTAGTTTAATAAATCCTTGATTGATAAAAGTAAAAAATGTTAACAGCCCAAATACTATGCAAATCAAAAATGTTGCTATTACCCATTTATAATTTTTAATGGTATGAATCATTTAATAAATAATAGTTAACATTTAAAATAAATATATGGCAATTTTAAAAAAATGACCTTATTTCTTATACTATTGGCTGCTGGAGATAGCAAAAGGCTTAAATCCAATACTCCTAAACCCTACAACAAGGTTAATAATAAAACATTATTGGAGCATTCATTAGATGCATTTCAAAATTTTAGTAAAATTAAAAAAACTGTAATCGTTTATAATAAAAAGCATAAAAAATACCTTAATAAATTAAATCTTAAATACACTTTAAAGATAGTAGGCGGCAAAACCAGGCAAGAATCTACCTTTGAAGCCTTAAAAAAGATTAAAAAAATGAATTGTAAAAAAGTATTAATTCACGATGCTGCTAGACCTTTTCCTTCCAAAAAAATTATAAATGAAATAATTAACAACCTTAAAAGAAATCATGCTGTAGTACCTATAATAAAAATAAATGACGCGACAAAGCGTGTCAAAAAAAAAATGATTTTTAAAAATATTCAACGTAACAGTTTAAGATTTTCTCAAACTCCCCAAGGTTTCACTTTTAAGGAAATTTATGAAAAACATAAGAAAAATATAAATATACCTTTTGATGATGACTCTGCATTATTTACTAAAGATGGTGAAAAAGTATTAACGATAAGTGGCAGTAAAACAAATTTAAAAATAACTGATAAAGAAGATTTAAATATATTTAAATCTTTAAAAAGAGGAAAAACCTATTCTGGTATTGGTTTTGATATTCACAGATTAATCAAAGGAAAAAAACTTTACTTGGGAGGAATAAAAATATCTTCTACGCTAGAACTAAAAGGTCATTCTGATGCTGACCCAGTACTTCATGCTCTTATTGATAGTTTGCTTGGCGCATGCAGATTGGGTGATATTGGAAAATTATTTTCAGATAAAAATGAAAAATATAAAAATGTTAGATCTACAATATTACTTAAAAAAGTAATTAAACTAATTAAACTTAAAAACTTTTCAATAAATAATATTGATATCAATGTTATTTCTCAAAAGCCTAAAATAAAAAAATATTCAAAAAAAATGACAGATGTAATAAGCAAGATATGTGAAATAAATCCTAATCAAATAAATATCAAAGGCAAGACAACAGAAAAACTTGGTTTAATTGGAAAAGAAAAAGCTATAGCGTCAGAGGTTATAGCTTCGGTAACAAATAATGATTAAGAAATTTAATTTATTTTTTCTAACATTTTTTATGATTGGAAAAATAAAATATGCACCTGGAACGGTTGCCTCTTTAATAACATGCTTAGCATTTTTATTGTTAATTAATATTTTTAATTTATCTGTTATACTTTTATTTACTCTAATAATTTTTTGTTACTCTTTGGTGGCAATAAATAATTCCTTTGAAAACTTTGATACAGAAGATCCTCAAGAAATTGTTATAGATGAAGTTGTGGGTCAAATGTTGCCTTTATTGGCTATACCAATCTACGAAACTTTATACCCTCTTCCTAAGATATACTATTGCGTTGCTGCTTTTTTAGCATTTAGGTTATTTGATATATGGAAACCTTATCCTATTAGCTACGTAGATAATAACGTTAAGGGAGCTTTTGGAATTATGCTTGATGATATTCTTGCAAGTATTTACTCAATTATTGTCTTAACCATAATATTTTTCTTTTTAGGTGGATAAATTAATGAAAGTGCTTGGTAAAAGTATAGTTAATAGGTTGACTAAAAAAAAATTAACAATTTCTATTGCAGAATCTTGTACTGGAGGGTTACTCTCAAGCGCTATTACTTCTGTTGTCGGTTCTTCTAAAGTATTTATACTTGGTTTAGTTACGTATTCCAATCAATCTAAAATTAAAGTTCTTAAAGTTTTAAAAAATATCATAAGGAAATATGGAGCTGTTAGTGAACAAGTTTGCTTAGCAATGGTAATGAACTTAAATAAAATCAGCAAAACTAACATATCTATTTCCATAACAGGGATAGCAGGTCCTGGTGGAGGAACAAAGAAAAAGCCTGTGGGTTTAGTTTACATTGGTATAAAAAAGCGGAATAAAATTAGTGTTAGGAAATATTTATTTAAAAATAAAGGACGTACTTTTATTCAAAAAGCCGCAGTAAATAAATCTCTAAGATTAATTCTAAGTTCTCTTGA
>Ga0208207_1000184_pt1 | contig 9267 bp, 7 predicted proteins | sample DeeseametaMP1201_FD_184193 | JGI IMG/M metagenome (GOLD analysis project Ga0208207, IMG submission 184193) | Marine microbial communities from the Deep Indian Ocean - MP1201 (SPAdes) | ecosystem: Environmental > Aquatic > Marine > Oceanic | place: South Indian Ocean | collected 2011-03-08 | reverse complement strand
ATATACCCGATGATGCACTCATTGAGTATAATTTGGCTGATCTCACACAGACGAAAGTTAACCTGGAGACTGAGCACAATATAGATGTCTTTGTGCGCAATGATCAGCGGCGCTTCACTCTTACCATCGAGAACAAAGTATTCCATCATGAGAGTGATGGCCAGCTGGGCAAGTACTATAAATATGTCACGGAACGCTACGCAGAGCATGACAACTATTTCGTTTTTCTGACCCCCTTCGGCCGCCCGGTTCTGGATGAGGATATGGAGGAGCATTACCAGGCACTGAGCTACTTTGATGTTCTGGAAATCATCGAGCGAATCCTCACTGATTTTGATGCCCTAGATGATGATGTGCGCACCGTTTTAGATCACTACACACGCAGTGTACAAAGAAATATTCTTGGTATGGATAAGACCGTAAAACTGGCTCAGGCTATTTACCATAAGTACAGTGAAGTTTTTGACTTCATTTATGATCATCGACCCAATTTTGTAACGCACTTTGATGCGATCAAAAAGATGGTAGACGAACACCCACAGGTAAACCTTGTTACGCCGGACAATAAGCGGTTTATCCGGTTTCTGCCAAAAGATGAGGCTTTTGTGAAACGCATCTCACACCCCAAGTCACAGGTTTGGGGTACACCCCATTTGTTTCTTTTCGAGTTACACTTCTGGGAACAGGAAATACAACTCAAGCTCTGCTTTGGAGACGTGATCTGTAAAGACGAACGAGATCGTGATGACATCCAGGAGCAAAAGAGCTGGCTCTTTGAGGGCATGAAGGAATTACCGATCGTCATACCTATACGGTCTGAGCGGAGTCGAGCTACGTCTCGCTATCCAGCTGTAGGCTGGAAAGTTGTCGCTACCCTGAAAGGGTTCCAGGACTCTCCAAAAGAAACAATGCCTGCTTATGTGGCAGAGCAGTTCTCTACACTGGTAGAAGACTTTATAGTGCCGTTTTCTACTCAGGCAGTTGAAGAGATCATATAGGAACACTGGCTGTAGACTTCATAGCCTGCACTAACTGAAGGAGGAAGCTCCTTCCGGAAGGCGTTGTACATAAGATAAAAACCAGCACGACTATACTCACCAAAAGAAGGGCCAGCAAAGTAAGCGCCCAACGGAAGGCTCCTGGAGGAATGGAGCACTCATATGAGCCAATTTTGATGTGGATGTTTTCCTGCGGATTAGAAGGCTTTGAATTACGCTGAGGCATAAGAAAATCTGGTTTGATTTAAAGAATTGAATCATGTTCAGATTCTCTTATGGGCCTCCCGCGCCCAATGTAGGTGTTTTGATTTTTTGAGAAAAGGACAGAAAAATTCACCTGGTCGTTTTCGACCAGGTCTTTTGCAAAACAAGAGCGTAGATTCCCAAAAAAGGAGCCAGCACAAAGGTACTGGCTCGCAGGCCTGTTACAGTTCGCCTTCGTCCGAGAATGAAAAATAACCACTTTCGCAAACGATTAGATGATCCATGAACTGAATGTCGAGTAATGTTGCGCCCTTTTTGAGTTTCTGGGTAATGTCTCGATCTGCCTGGCTGGGGCTAAGATTTTGTGATGGGTGGTTGTGGCTGACCAAAAAAGAGGTTCCATTGGACTTTAGAACTACGGCCAGGATTTGACCTACATGCACTATGCAAGCAGCTTGATGACCAATGGAGTGTAGGTGGAATCCCAGAATTCTGTTAGCTCGATCGAGCACTAAAATATAAAGGCTCTCCTGATAATTGATGGTTTCTTTTGGCCAGATCTGGAGAAGTGCCCGAAAAGCGTCTTTACTACTGCGTATTTGAGGTCGCTCACTGGGTTTGATTTGAGGGTGGTAACTGACCTGGATTTCTGCCAGCTGAAAAGGCTCCTCTAGCTGCGTAGCAGCATACTGTTTATCATCCATACCGGTAAGAGTTTTGCGCGTCGTACTGTGGTGCTGTGAAGAGAAAGAACAGGCTATACCCAAAGTGACGCAAGGAAGAAAATCAAGTGAGGCTTCCGCTCACTTTGGTATGGATTTATTGTGGGAGGCAGAGTGATAGAAGTCAATGCTCACAAAAGCAGATTGCTCATTACAAAAAATAGAATGAAATGAATTTAGTGTATGGTATTGGTTGGGACACTGGCGGATGGAGAGGAAATAAGCATGGATTTGCCCTTTGTAGTTATGATACAGGTGCTAAAAAGGCAGTGTGTATAAAGACCATGCGTATAGGAATGCCTAAAGAGAAATGCTTCTCGTTGAAAGAATTATTCGGAAAAGAATTAGAATTCGATACAGACAGCAAGATCGTGGTCGCTATTGATGCGCCCCTGAGTGTTCCTGTAAAGTATAAAGCGCTTTTACGACAACCTCTCGGTGACAAGTCTTATCATTTTACCCCACCTGAAAATCATATCTGTAACGATTTAGGATTTCGAGAAACAGAGAGACATCTTGTAAAAGCGGGAAAGCTCCAGAAAGGTCGTCTACCTCTCTCCGGAACTTTCAGTTGGCTTGGTAATAATATGACTGTGGCTTTGGTACATTGCCATTATTGGTCAAAGGAAGAGCAAGGTGGTTTCAGTGTCTACCCACAGTTAGAGAAGCAAACGAACCGGATGATTATTGAGACATATCCTGCATTGATAGATGAGCAACTTGTAGAGCAGTCTATGAACGCTTTAGATAAGACAAAGGATGAGAATGATGCCATGAAAGCTGCCTTTGTTGCCTTAACATTTGGAGCAGGTGATGACTTTTTGGATGGTGTTGGTTTATGTGAAGCACCTTTGGATGAAAAATACAGAGAAGAAGGTTGGATTTATTACATTAAATCTTGATCGAGGATTCTGTTAATTCACTCTCTAAGAGAGGTATTGATATCGTTAGAAAATGCCGATCTTTAGCTTACGAAAATTCTGATAATCACTATGAATACCTCCATCCCTGATTTTATCAAGAGCGAGCTACATTTATTAACCTTGATCGAGGCGGAACAGCTGGCGGAGCAGTATCCGGAAACAGTCATTTATTCCAAGCACCTCACCGAACAGGGCAAAATGCTGGTAGAATACGAGAGCGTGCGTGAAGGGCTCGCTGATCCAGAACGCTATGGTAGTCTGTGGTTACAAACGGATCACCAACTTTATCGGCTCGATCCTGATCTCCAGATCACAGTGTAGGTGTAGGCCTCCTCCTAAAAGCGTTACCAAAGTTCAGTATGAAACAACAATTATTGCTCTTAGTTGAATATTATACCGGAGTATAGATCACTGATTTGTGTTTAAAGGAAACCTCAGATTTTATCAGAGAACACCCATTGTGTAAACACTACTGATGCAAACTAAATGTTAAAGTTTTGTACTTCTAAGAAAGAAGATGTAATTTAAGTACCCAATATGAACGCGTTTCAAATTTGAAAATCCAACCTTAAGAATAAACTAATAGCAGCTCAACGAAGATTCGGGTCGAAAATATGGGATTGACCTTCGGGAAGATTTCAGTTTGAGATCTGACCCTTCGTTGGGGTTTCGTTGGGCTGCAGTTAGGTTTCAGACTATCTCTGCGTGCTCTTGATATTATATATGCTATAAATTTCAAGGCTACAATTAATTTTGCTTTTAGAGTATGTGTTTAATGCTCTTAAGCCTAAATATTTGTGTCTATGAGCCTCTCTAACGACTGTGGTCTCACACTCGAAAATGTGTATTGTGTTTTTCCCTCTTGTGATGGAAAAGGAAATGATGGTGCTATTGTCATCACTGCTTCCGGCAAAGGTGATATTGAGTATAGTATTGATGGTGGAACTACCTATCTCTTGACACCTCAATTTGACGAATTGCCCCCCGGGGCATATGAAGTAGTCATTCGCTTTATTGATGATCCTAAGTGCGAAATTAATTATGGCGTTGTAGAACTGCCTGCTCCACTATGTGAAGATAATTGTATCGACATCGAGGAGGGGTGTGGAACTGTTCTTTTTCCCGGGGATCTCACTTTTGTCGGCTTTGATAATAATATTCATTATGGAAATGACCGGATTCTAATTGCTACAATCGTAGACCTCAAAAAATTTACTTTTTTCAGTGTTACGAATGCTATTTATGAAGGAGGAGCGTCTGCTGGTGTACACACAAATTATTGGCATGCTCCCGAGGATAATGCACCAATTGAAATTGCCTCGCATAGAATTACCTATGTGGGAGAAGAAACCATCCCAGCGGGTTCGATTATTTGTTTTGACCTGCCCTCTCACAATAGCGGGGCTGGAATGCTTGCACAAAATTTCAAAATCAATGGGGTATTCAGTAGTGATTTTTGTGTAAGACCAGATGGCAACTCCCCTCATGATCGTGTAAATATTAGTACCACTAAGCCTGATGCATTGTTTCTATTCCAGGGAGAATGGACCTTTCTTGCTAATCATGCGACCCTTTGTGGGCGTGTATTATCCGGAATCCAAAATGGAGGCGAGTGGCTCACCAGTAATGATACTGTACCCTGGCCGTCAAGAAATTCCCGGACGCATCCCCATCTCGCCGGCTTATCTATTCTTGGAGTAGCAGATGTAGTGAGTGGAGCTTATTATTTCACGGCTCAACAAGCGACATCATATACTCCGCTGGATTATTTAAGACAAGCTACCGATTTCACGACTTGGGAACAGGTGGCAGAGGCTACCCCAAAGAATGATATTCCTGCAGAAGCCTGCCAAAATGAATTCCAAATAGACGATGGTGGACCAAATGTAGAATAGATTCACCAAAGCAGTTTTTTCGGATAATATTTTCAATAGCTCTCTTTCTACCTTATTCATAAATCTCTGACAATGCCAATCTTTGAGGATCAATACGCGCCGATTTCTGATGGTCACTTGCCTGTACAACTACCGGCAGTGGAGCAAGCAGGAGAGGACCCAAGTGCGCATTATGCCAGCCTTCCACAACCTGTTGCGGTGTTTAATGGGCTAGATGGTATTATATATACATATTCCACTATTACCTCACCACTAGGTGTCAAGAGTATGTTCAGTGGTATGGTTAGTTATTTGCCTGCAAATACGAGTTATGCGCCCGTTTTATCTGACTTCACGGTAAATTCAGAAATTGCCACGTCCGCTCAGGGAGGTGTTTTGTTAGAGTTGTTTCCTATTGTTGGGCAGGCACTGAAAACCCTACCTGATAGTCCTGATGGAGGCTCGCCATTGGATGGAGTTTTTATACCCGCCTACATTCTGATTGAAGGTATAGATGCTGCTGCTTTTAGGTCCGATATGCAAACACTTATACCAGATGTTGCGGATGCGATATTGGACCTGTCCTGGATGGAGACTGAAGGAAGTACACCAGGCACAAGAGAAGAAAAGGAGAATAAATTTTTAGACCGTCTAATGCTCGGAGAGAAGCAATTAGCCGTGGGCGGTGGAGATGATATTGGTACGACTGTGCTGAACGCAGATAACAATCCGGAATTTACCATTAAGATGTACTCCTCGGAGGTAGAGACTGGCTCAGTTGCCTATGTTTTCTATGCATCCAGGGTAGACCCGTTACTTTTCTTACAGCGTTTTCCGTCGTTTATCGATCCTACTGATACTGCCAATAATTATTTCTCTAAATGGCATAATCATCCACTCATTACCGCTATAGCCGATTTCAGCGCAAATGTGATGAGGGCCTATATTAAGTTTGAAGTTTGGAACCCTGATTCTCTTACTGGAGCCTTACTGGAATATGCTCCAGTTGACCCGGGGCTCACAGTCAAACTAATGGACTATGATACTTTTCTGAACGCGGATGACGAATTAGCTAGTGCTACCACAAATGATAATGGAGTGGCATTTTTCCAAATCGACATCCCTGAAGATGGATGGCTAAACGGTAGCCCACCAGATATCTACTTCAAAATTCTTGAACCAGCCGCTAGCATGGCTAATGATTTACCTCCCCTCCCAGCTGAATGGTCTACAAAAGCGAGTTCAGGAACCAATTACTGGCTGTCTACTAGCGGCGAAAAGGGATATTACGAAAATTTTAACGGCACGCAACTTGGCTCGCCAGCTAATCCTTTGGTGTTTCGGATTGGGGTAGACTTTCACATAAAGTTTGAATTATTAAATCCTTATCAAGGGGGGGCTCTTGGAAGATGGGAAAATTTCCCATCAGGAATCAAAGTTGATATTTATGCTACTGACTTATGGCCAGATTATGAGTATGGAGATATTGCAGACCCTGATTTAGGTGAGTTAGTTTATTCAGAGAGAATTTCTGGTGATGCGATTCATGGGATCATATTTTCGATTAATCCTAATGACAACTTCCTGATTTGTGTCCATAACAATATTGAAGATGCCTCGATTAACCTTTTGGAGACTAAAGTTTATTTAAAGACTCCAACTGATGTTGAAATTAATAGATGGTATACATCCTTCCCTGATACTTTGATTGGAAATTCTGGAGTACATTCTGGTGATTTTAAGGATTTGCAAAAAAGTTCGATTGGTAGCAGTTCCTCTCCAATTGTATTTCAAGCTGCAAAGAGTAATAATGAACAAAGATTTGCCAGCTTTTATATTCTAAAAATAGCCAAAGAAATCAGTACCTTTTTACACTATTTCACTGTTGGTAGCTATCCCGGAGTTGAGCTAACTTATAAGCTTTGGCACCTTAATGCAAATGCGACCGCTACTTCTTGGCCTGTTGGAAATATATGGCTTACGGAGGACTCTGCTTCCTGGAAGAGGAGAACAATAGTTCATGAGACATTTCATCAAGTAATGTGGAATGAAGCAAATTTTGAAAGTGATGCAATAGCCTATCAATTTATATACGATGTAATAAGTAGCGGTCCATACCATGATGATGATTTATATTCAAATCCATATAGGGCACTTACTGAAGGATGGTGCATTGGCTTTGACTCTATTTTTACTTCAAGAAAGTCCACAACAGTTGGACTGTATCGAATGAGGCATAATATCAATTTGCCACACAGTAGTGATAATACAGTTTCATTAAATCCTACTTCTGTAAGTGAAATCGGTCGAGGCCTTTCTTCTGAGGGTGCAACTGCGAACTATATCTATAATGTATTCTGGATAAATATAGTCACTTCCTCTCTGGGAAGCACTCCAGCTACAACGATCATAAAAGAAAGCACTGACGGTAATATTTTGAGTTCTAATTCATGGATGAGTCCAGGCGCACAGTCCTTGCTCTCAAGTAAATTCATGAGGTATTTTTGGCAACCGCTGAGGGCGATGGAGCAATACCTTTTTTATCACCCTATTCCTAATTCACCTGACCCATTTCCATCAACAGATGCTTTTTATTTAGAAACACTTGAGTTTGCGAACTCGAATGAGATTCACTTATTAAGTGGAGAGATGGCTAAATGGAATTGTTTTGAATCTGCTCCCGTTCTCAATAGTTTGAGTCACACTTCCGGACCGGCAGCGGGAGGGATCGTCTTAACCATAAACGGAGAAAATTTTGTAATGCCTGTGCCTGCAAATTCTAGTGAAGATTCTAGTAGTTCTGTTGAGGTGGTGGTGAGGATGGGAGGAGCGCCCTATTTCAGCGCCACTGTATTATCTCATGAACAAATTCAGTTTACCGTTCCTCCAGGCAGCCCTGGAACCAGTGTAAGCATTGCTGTAGAAATAATCATTAGAGGGTTTATTTTATCTTCTAACCCCTTAACGTTTTCCTATAATCTGTAGGTTTAGAGAGAGTCGAAAATGTTAAATAATAAGATGAAGAAAAATACACTATTGAAAATTATCTTGTCCTCTGTCATATTATTAGGATTACTAGTAAATATTACTGCCTGGAAGATTCTTGCACCAGCTGAATTCGGTGTTGCCGCAGGGGCCGTCTTTATTGTACCATCTTCAATTGTACTTTTAGTGCTTTTGTTTTTTATCGGTATAGCAAATTTTGATGAAAAGAAAACCTTTTCCCGGAGTGTGATACTTACGTTTCTTTCATTAGTAATTCCTGCCGTGTTGGGTGTAATAGTAGTACGAGATATCAAGAATAAGAGACAGTTTTCAAGCAACCCTAAAATGAAAGCCTATATGGACTTTGAAAACAATAATATTCCTCCAGTGCAAAATGGGCTTTGGTACTACCCTAACAGGGAAAACCCAATAGCGATACTAAACTTTGTTAATGGGAGAAGTGAAGGTGAACATCAATTTTTTGATCCTAGAACATACGAGCTTGAAACGCTGAAGTTCTATGATGATGGAAAGTTAGATAGCATCTATCGATATTTTCAGAATAAACTAGCAGCTTCCTATCACTCTCAAAACGCCCAAGAAAAATTTGATACAATTAAGTACTATCACTATGATCAAGATCAAATGAGTCGGATGATTATTTTTTACGAAAAGACAGGTCATCAAGATACTGTTCTGTTTTCTGATTGAAATTGATGATAGGTTCATGAGGCCACTTAGTTTGGTCAGCTTACTTTGGATTTGATTGACTCGTTATTCTGCAAAACTCTGCTGCTTCTTTGTTGAATACATAAATTTTGACACTCTGAAATATAAGGAAACATGGTTTTAGGATACGCTCCTCTGAAGAGCAATGTTAAATATCAACAAATTTCATTTGCAACTTACAGCTGTATATGCTTGCTAGGCTGTTCATCTTCAACAGAGATCAAAATGTATAATGCTTCAAATCATCCCATAGAAATCACTATTGTTTCTGACCAATGGAAGATGGTAGTGGATTCTTTTCCATTGCTTTCAGGAAAAGGAACTGTTCTGAGGAAATCAATTAGCATTCCGAGTAGTTCTTTATATGCAGTTAATTGTGCATGTGCTCAGTCAGAAATTGGAGATGAAATAAGATCATTTACGTTGGAGTCTGGAGGAGTGTGCTACTCCTCTTTTGATACTACCGATGCTTCTTATTACGTCAGCTTTGAGATAGAACCAGGACAGACGATCGAGTTATTCCATAGCTTAACTCCATTGGAATCTACTAATGTGGAAATGATTGATACAATACACTTCAGGACTCATGATAGCACTGTAATTCGTCTGGAAGGAAGAGATGCTTTAGTTAATGAACTAAAGCAGCAAGAACTAAAAAAACGGATTGGGTTAAAGTTTGGTCAATTTCCACAGTACAAAACTTATTAGCATGATTTCCAGATACGTGTCTCTTCAAAAAAGGATCAAATGCTGGCCAGGCTACCAAATGAGAGTACCTACAGTTGCGACTTCGTTTACGTTTATGCTAGCTTCTTGTGCAAGTGACGTAGAG
>Ga0208207_1000151_pt1 | contig 10255 bp, 9 predicted proteins | sample DeeseametaMP1201_FD_184193 | JGI IMG/M metagenome (GOLD analysis project Ga0208207, IMG submission 184193) | Marine microbial communities from the Deep Indian Ocean - MP1201 (SPAdes) | ecosystem: Environmental > Aquatic > Marine > Oceanic | place: South Indian Ocean | collected 2011-03-08 | reverse complement strand
GGGTCCGCCGCCGGAGCACTGGGCCGACCCGGACTCACCCCGCGAGTCGCAGGTGTCCGGCGCCGCCGTCGAGGCGATCCGCGCGCTGCTGGTCGAGAACGCCCGGATGCGCGCGGAGGAGGAGCGCCTGCGCCGCGAGCTGCACGAGGCCCGGGTCGCCCTGGACCGGAGCTTCCTGCGCCCGTCGTACCGCGTGCGCGAGAAGGTCCTGCGCGGCGTGCGCCGCACGGCCGTGGGCCGTGGGCTGCACCGGGTCTACCGGTTGGCGCGCGGCAGGAGCTCGCGGTCGGCGTAGCGCCCGATCTTCCAGGTGGCGTAGCCGTCGGCGCCCATGCCCACGACGCCACCGACGACGGGCACGCGTCGCCCGACGACGACGGCCAGCCGCTTGCCGGTCATCCGCGCGATGATGTCGGAGCCGACCTCGGTGGCGATGCGCCGGTCCAGCGCCGGGTCGGCGACCGGTGCCGTGGCCAGTGCCATCGGGGGAGCGGGGAGCGTGCCGCGGCGCAGCATCTCGTCGACCTGGTCGCCGCCGAGCAGGCAGGCCAGCACCGCGTTGCGCACCCGGGGGTCCTCGAGGTCGTAGCCGCGCAGGTGCGCGATGCCGGCGATCATCCGGCACTGGACCAGCGCGAGGCCGGTGATGTTGGCCGGGATGGCGACGGCGGCGGTCACCACGCCGCCGATGTTGGTGAGGAACCCCTGCGCGCCGGCGTACCTGACGTGGTTCTCGATCACCTCGTGCACCGCGCGGTCGACGTCGCCGTCCTGCTCGCGCAGCTGGGCCTCGGCCGCGGCTGCCGCCTCCTCGGGCGTCTCGACGTAGAGCATGGTCAGGGTGCGCTTGCCCTTCATCGCCCGGATATCGGCAACTGTCGGCCGCTTTGGTGTCTTGCTCATGGAATCCTCCCTCGCTCAGGCCGCCCTGAGCAGCTTCTTCATGTTCTGGTTGGCGTCCGCCAGCAGCGCCGGGTCGAGCGTCGCGCCGGCAAGCCGCTGTGCGATCTTGATGTCCCGGGAAACGGCATTGCTCGGCCCGAGCCCGGCGGCACCGATCAGCTGCCCGGCATCGTTGGAGTAGAAACGCACCTCGGCGCCGTTCCCCAGATCGCGGATGGCGGCCGGGTCGCCCTCTGTTTCGCCGAAGCCCTGCAACCCGAGATCGTATTGATCCGACCAGAACCAGACCGGCCCGGAGAACCTTGCATCGCCACCGGCCAGGTTGGCGCCTGCCACATCCCCCTGGGCCTGAGCATTCTGCCAGGTCTCATAGTGTCGATAGCCGCCGTCCGGCGCCTGCACCGCGGCACAATCGCCTGCCGCAAAGATCCGGGGGTCTTCGGTACGCAAGCCCGCGTCGACGCAGATACCGTTCTGGGTGGTCAGCCCTGCCGCCTCTGCCAGGTCGATATTTGGCGTGACACCGATCGCGGCGACGGCCAGATCGGTGTCGATGGTCTGGCCGTTCTCCAGCACCACCGAGAACGCGGTACAGACGCGCAGGGCGACGCCGCAGCGGATATTGACTCCACGTTGCCGGTGGCGCTCGGCCAGGCGCATCGCGAAAGGTTCCGGGACATTGCGGCCAAGAGGGCGCGGCCCGGCTTCCAGCACGGTGACCTTCGCACACCTCCCGATCAGGACAGCTGCGAGTTCCAGGCCGATGAGCCCGGCGCCGACAATGGTCACGCGGGTCGAAGCCCCGGCGGAGCGGAACACCTCCCGCGCGTCCTCGATCGTGCGGAAAACACGTGCATGCTCGCCGCCCGGACAGGCCAGAGTGCGCGGCCGCGCCCCGGTGGTGAGCAGAAGCTTGTCGTAGCCAAGCGCGCTGCCGACAGAGAGCTGCAACTGCCGGTTCGCCCGGTCGATTTCGGTGACAGTGACGCCGGACCTCAGGGCGATCGCGCACGCAGACAGAGCCTCTTTCGAGGTGATCGGCTTTTCGATAACTCCGGCGGCATCAGGCTTGGACAGCGGCGGCCGCTCGTAGGGCAGTGCGGTCTCGGTGCCGATCACGGTGATCTCGCCCGTGTATCCCGCATTTCGGGCTGCAAATGCGGCACGCAGGCCACATTCGCCGGCGCCGACGATGACGATCCCTGCCACCTCAGACCTCGATCAGCACGCGGCCGTTTTCGACCTTGGCGGGATAGGTGGCGAGGTTGACGCAGACCGGCGCGCGTTTCGCCTCTCCGGTGCGGTAATCGAACTGGCCGTTATGCTTGGGGCATTCGATCACGTAATCCATCACCAGCCCGTCCACCAGATGCACCTGTTCGTGGGTGCATAGACCGTCGGTGCAGAAGAACTCGTCGTCCGGGCTGCGATAGATCGCGAAGGTGCGCCCGTCGTGATCGAAGCGGATCAGGTCTTCTTCGTCGATGTCGTCGGTCGCGCAGGCGTCGATCCATTGTGCCATGATACTGTCCTTTCGAGCTTTTTGTTATTCCGCAGGAACGCCGAGTGCCTCGGCATGCAGGTCTTCGCGATAAGGCCGTGCGGTGCCCGGAAGTTCGCGCTTCAAAAAATAATCCTCGTAGCGCAGCTGGCGTTTCAGGGCCGGCCAGATCTCGCGGTAAGCATCGAGGATCGACGTATTGGGCGCCGGCAGGTCGTGCTTGATCTTCTCGTGCAGTTCCGGCAGCCGGTGATAGGGCACCATCGGGAACATGTGGTGTTCGACGTGGTAGTTCATGTTCCAGTAGACGAAGCGGCTGACCGGGTTGATATAGACGGTGCGGCTGTTGAGCCGGTGGTCCAGCACGTTGTCGGCCAGACCCGCGTGCTGCATGATGCCGGTCATTACGTGGTGCCAGGCGCCGTAGAGCCGCGGCAGGCCGATCACCATGAGCGGCAGGATCGACTGCGTGGCGACCGCGAGGACAATCGTCGCGGCATAGATCAGCACCCAGATGCGGGCGACGCGGAACACCTTGGGTCGCTCCTGCTCGGGAATGAAATCGGCCTCTTCTGGGCCGAGATGTCCGGCGGCGTTCTGTAGCATGTGTTTCCAGCCGGTCAGCGCGTCCAGGATGCCGAAGAAATTCAGGAAGATGCGGAACAGCGCCGGCGGGCGCATGGCAACAATCTCCGGATCGCGACCGACGATGATCGTGTCGGTGTGATGCCGCGCATGGCTCCAGCGCCAGACCACCGGGTTGCGGACCATGCAGAAGCTGGCGATCTGATAGACCGCGTTGTTCATCCATGGCGTCTTGAAGGCGGTGCCGTGGCCGCATTCGTGCCAGCGCGAGTCCATCGCCGAGCCGTAGAGGACGCCATAGGCCAGCCAGGCGGGCGCCGACCAGGGCGACGGCCAGAGCGCGATGCCGAGGCCGGCCAGCAGGATCATCGCCCCGAACAACAGGATCGTGTCGCGGACCGCCGGCTGGTCGCTGCGCTGCATTAGCGCCTTCATCTCCTTGCGCGGAACCTCGGTGTGATACCACTGGGCCGTGGCCAGCCCCGTCTCGACGGCCCGCGCCGAATCGGGGCCCAGCAGGGAATAATCGCGCTTTGTCATGATATCCTCCCAGGATAAGCGGTTGATCCAGCGATACACCCACCCCGCGATTCTTCAGAGAGACGGGCTTGCCGATAACCTCAAAATACATCATCATGAGCGCCATCCATGATGCGAATAGCTCAAGACTTATGTCCCGTCGTCCAACCCTGAAAGACTTGGCAAAGGCCGCCGGTGTGGGCCTGGCGACTGTCGATCGCGTTTTGAACGGACGCGACAACGTCCGCCAAGCGACAGTCAGGCGCGTGCTGATCGCGGCGCAGGAGATCGGCTATCCGACGGCTCGGCTTGCCGAGATCAATGACCGGACGGAGCGACCCGTGGTACGCTTCGGCTTCGTGCTGCACAAACCGTCGCAGGCCTTCTACCGCAGTTTCGCCGCAGCGCTGGAGGCCGCGGTGGCAGAACGTCAGGACGTGCGCGGCCGATGCGAGATCCGCTTTTCAGCCTCGCAATCGCCCGGTGACTTCGCCGCCGAACTGCAAGAGGCCGGCCAGAGCGCGCAGGTGCTGGCCACTTCGGCGATCAACCACCCCGGCCTCTCAAGGGCAATCGCCGCGCTGCAGGGCGCGGGCAAACCGGTATTCTCGCTGCTCAACGACGCGGCCTCGGGCATCCAGCAAAGCTACCTCGGCCTCGACAACGTCAAGGTCGGGCGGATTGCAGGCTGGATGATCGCAACGCAGGTCCGTGATCCCGGCAAGGTCGCCGTCTTCATCGGCGGTAACCGCTGGCACGGCCATATCCTGCGCGAGACCGGGCTGCGCAGCTACCTGCGCGATCATGCACCGGGACTGGAACTGCTGGACGCGGTGGTGAACCTTGAGACCCGGCAGGTGACCTACGAGGCGACACTCGACCTGCTTGACCGTCATCCGGACCTACGCGGCATCTACGTGGCGGGCGGTGGCATGGAAGGCGCGATCGCCGCACTGCGGGAACTCCGCCCGCCCGGCAAAGTGGCGCTGGTGGTCAATGAGTTGACCGACGACAGCCGCGCCGCGCTGGCCGACCGCTACGCCAGCCTGGTCATCGCCACGCCGCTAACCGAGCTGTCCCGACAGCTCGTCGACCTGATGATCGAGGCGACGCGCCAGTCCGCGCCCCCGGTTTCGGCACAGCACTTCCTGACGCCGCAGCTCTACGGGCCGGAGTCGATCTGAGCCTCACCCGTCTTTATCGATGATCCACTTGACGGCGGGGTCGGGCAGGAATCGCCAGTTGCGGCGGGGGCCGGCCATGACGTTGAGGTAGTACATCTCGAAGCCGTAAGGCGCGCCGCAGGGGTGGTGGCCGCGGGGGACCAGAACGACGTCGCCATCGTGCACCGCCATGCATTCGTCGAGCGTGCCATCCTCGGTATAGACCCGCTGCACGCCGAATCCCGAGGCCGGGTTAAGGCGATGGTAATAGGTTTCCTCCAGATAGGTGATGCGCGGGAAGTCGTCCTCGTCGTGACGGTGGCTGGGGTAGGAGGACCAGTGGCCGGCGGGGGTGAAGACCTCGGTGACCAAGAGGGAGTCGCAGTAATCCTCGGCTTCCATCGCGATGTTGTTGATGTGGCGGGTGTTGGTGCCCCGGCCGCGTTCGGTTAGCGTGATGCCCTCGGGGCCGATGCGGCGCGGCGCATGGCCGCCGCGGCCCGGCGCCGAACAGACCGCGACGGTGCAATCGGTCTCGGCCAGCAGCGACCATTCGGTCCCGTTCGGCAGGTAAAGACAATGCGGCGGGGTCTTCTCGAAGACATTCATCCGCGCGCCGAGGGTGCCCCAATCCCGGCCGGCGGCGGTGATCGCCGCCTTGCCCTCGACCATGACAAGGATCACCTCGCGCGCGCCGGTCGCCTCGGCCGCGGTCTCGCCGGGGCGCAGGCGGTAGAGCGAGAAGCCGACGTGGCGCCAGCCGGCGCGCGCGGGGGTGATCTCATGCACCTTGCCGTGAGTGCCGAAGGGTTTGCAGAGCAGATCGGGCATGGGCGCCTCCTCAGGGTTGGATGTTCAGTCCGGACCGGGTGCAGATCTCGACGAGATGGTCATACCCGCGCCTGGAATATTCAAACGGCGGCGCCTTGGCCGGATCCTGTTCGGCCTCGACGACGATCCAGCCGTCATAGTCCATCGCCTTCAGCCGGTCGGTCACCGCCTGGAAGTCGAGGCAGCCCTCCGGGTCGCCCGGCACCGAATAGACCCCGGCCGCGACGCCGTCGAGGAAGCTGCGGTCCTCGGCCCGGACCCAGTCGAGCACCGGCTGGCGCACGTCCTTGACGTGCACATGATGCACCCGGTCGCCCCAGCGGTCGAGCACCGCCAGCGGATCGGCGCCGGCAAAATGCAGATGCCCGGTGTCATAGAGCAGCGTCAGCGCCGGGTCGGAGCCCGCCATCAGCCAGTCGATGTCGCAGGCATCCTGCACCATGGCGCCCATGTGGTGGTGGTAGGAGAGCACAACCCCCTGATCGCGCGTCCATTTCGCCAGCTCCGAGAGTTTCTTCGCATAGGCGGTCACTTCGTCGCGCGAGAGCCTGGGGCGGCGCGACACCGGCGTGCCCCGGTCGCCCTGGATGGTGTTGGAGCATTCCGCATAGACGATACAGGGCGCGTCGAGGGCGGCGAATTGTTCCACTTGCGCCGCGATCGCCGCCTTCTCGGTCTTGAGGTCGTTGACCAACAGGTTGCCCGAGCACCAGCCGCCGCAAAGCGCGACTCCGTAGCGGTCGAGGTATGCGCGCAGGCCCGCGGTGTCGGCCGGCATTCGGCGGCCGCGCTCGACGCCGGAATAGCCGATCCTGGCGGCATCCTGCATCGCGCCCTCGGTGGTGAAGTCCTTCGTCAGCTCCGGCAGGTCGTCGTTCTGCCAGGCGATCAGGGAGATGCCGATCCTTACAGCCATGGGTCTCGTCCTTCTTGGCGGTGCGTGCAAAGCACGCACCCTACGGATCAATCCGCGCGTTGTTTCTGCTTGTTTTCGGTGTATCGGGCGCGGGCATCGCGCACCGCTGGGCGCTCCGAGACTTCCGGCACGCCGACATCCCACCAGGCGCCGCCGTGTTCGGTCGAGGGATAGGGATCGGTGTCGATCACCACCACGTAAGGCCCCCTGGCGTCGTGACGCCGGGCCAGCGCCGCTTCCAGCTCGGCGATCGAGCCGACCTTGACCGCGGTGGCCCCCATCGCCTCGGCATGTTTGGCAAAGTCGATCGCCGAGGGGGTCTCGTGGATCGTGTGATCGAGCAGGTTGTTGAACTCGGCCCCGCCACAGCCCATCTGGAGCCGGTTGATGCAGCCATAGCCGCGGTTGTCGGTCACCACCACGGTAAAGGCGATGCCCATCATCGCCGCCGTCGCCATCTCGGAATTGGCCATCATGTAGGTGCCGTCGCCGGTAAAGCAGATCACGTCGCGCGCCGGATCCGCCATCTTGATGCCCATGGCGCCGGCGATCTCGTAGCCCATGCAGCTAAAGCCGTATTCCATGTGGTAGCTGCCCGGGCGCCCGGCCTTCCACAACTTGTGCAGCTCGCCCGGCATGGTGCCGGCGGCGCACATGACGACGGTTTCCGGCGTGGCGGCGCGCTGCACCGCGCCGATCACCTGCATGTCGGTCGGCAGCTGATTGCTGTCCTCAGGCGCCGCGGTCAGCGGGTCGACCTTGGCGAACCAGTCGTCTTTCAGCCCGTCGGTCTTGCCCGGCGCGGTATAGCCGTCGAGCGCCGCGCTCAACTCCGTCAGCCCGACCAGGGCGTCCGCCAGCAACGGCGCGGCGCCGTGTTTCATCGCGTCATAGGCCGCGACATTGAGCGAGATCAGCCTGCGCGACGGATTGGCGAACAGCCCCCACGACCCGGTGGTGAAGTCCTGGAACCGCGTGCCGACCCCGAGCACCATATCGGCCTCGGCGCAGACCGTATTGGCCGCCGCGCCGCCGGTGACACCGACCGGTCCGAGGTTGAGCGCATGGTCCCAGGGCAGCGCCGATTTGCCGGCCTGGGTCTCGGTCACCGGGATGTTGTGCGCCTCGGCAAAGGCGTGCAGCGCCCCGGTGGCACCGGCGTAATGCACCCCGCCGCCGGCCACGATCACCGGGCGGCGGGCGGCGCGGATGATCTCGGCGACCTCGGCCAGCTCGGCCTCGTCGGGGCGGATGCGACGCGGGCGCCAGACCCGGGGCACAAAGAAACTCTCGGGATATTCAAAAGCTTCGGCCTGAACATCCTGACAGAAAGACAGGCAGACCGGGCCGCAGTCTGCCGGATCGGTCAGGACGCGAAAGGCCCGCGGCAGCGCCGTCAGAAGCTGTTCCGGGCGGGTAATGCGGTCAAAATACCGCGTCAGCGGCCTAAACGCATCATTAACGGTTGCCGTGCCATCCTGGAAGTCCTCGATCTGTTGCAGCACCGGGTCGGGGCCACGGGTGGCAAAGACGTCGCCCGGGATCAGCAGCACGGGCAGCCGATTGACATGCGCCAGCGCCGCGGCGGTGACCATGTTGGCCGCCCCCGGACCAATCGAGGAGGTGACCGCCATCGCCCGTTTGCGCCCCGATTGCTTGGCATAGGCAATCGCGGCATGCGCCATGGTCTGTTCGTTATGGCCGCGCCAGGTGGGAAAGCTGTCCTTCACGGCATGCAGCGCCTCGCCGAGCCCGGCCACATTGCCATGGCCGAAGATCGCCCAGCACCCGGCAAGGAAAGGATCGCCATCCTGGTTTTTCTGCGCCGCGATATAGCGCACCATCGCCTGTGCGGCGGTCAGTCGGATCGTTGCTGTCATGTGGCCTCCTCCATGGCCCGGGCGCGGGCCTTGTCCCAGATGGTGCACAGGCGGCTGTAGTTCTCGGCCATTTCGGCCACCGCCTCGGCATCGGTGATCTCGCCGGCCAGCCAGCGCCGCGCGGCCGGGCCAAAGATCGTGCGCCCCACGGCAAAGCCCTTGACCAGCGGCTGTTTCGCGGCCAGCGCAAAGCTCTCCGCCAGCGCCTCTTCCGGCGCGTCGAGCCCCAGCACCACGATGCCGCGGCTGCGCGGATCGTTGCGGGTGATCGCTGCCACCGCATTCGCCCAGGCCGCCTCGGTCCTGAACGGCTCCAGCTTCCACCAGTCGGGAAAGACGCCGGCATCATAGAAGCGCTGGATCAGCCTGGCCGAGGTCTCGTCATCCACCGGCCCGACCTTGGACGGGATGAGTTCCAGCAGGAATTCCAGCCCGTTGCGCCGCGCCGCCGTGAACAGGCGCGTCACCTGCCCGACCTGCGCGGCCATCGTGTCGGCAGCGTCGTCGGGGTGGCAGAAGACCAGCAGCTTGACCACATTCTCGCGGGCCCATTCGCGGAACTGGCCGAGATCGGCGCCCAGTTCCGGCTCGAAGGCGATCGGCCGCGAGCCCGGAAGCTCCGTCGGCCGCCCGATCCACAGCCCGCTGCCGGAGGCCCGGTGCAGCGCCGCGCGCCCGATGCGGTTGTCGCAGAGGATGCCGTAGCCCGGCCGGCCGGCCTGCACCCGCAGCGCGGCCTCAAGGCAGAGCTCCTTGAACCGGCCGCCCTTTTCCAGGGTATAGCCGTCCATCTCCTCGAGTTGCAGGCGGTGGTCGAAGGCAAAGGTCTTGACCTGCGACCAGTCGCCCCCCGATCTGGAAGAGCGGGTGGTCGCCCAATGCACCTGCTCCAACGCGGCATCGTTCCTGAGGTCGGGCCGTTGCAGGCCCCGGTCGAAGAAGAATTGCAGCTCTTCCCAGCTGGGATAGGCCGGGGTGCAGCCATGGCGGCTGACCGCGAAAGCGCCGCAGGCATTGGCGTATTTGAGCGCGGTGGGCCAGTCCTCTCCATCGAGCCAGCCCTTCAGCAACCCCGACATGAAGCCATCGCCCGCGCCCAGCACGTTGAACACCTCGATCGGGAAACCGGGGCCTGTCTCGCCCTCATCGAGGCTGTCGGGGATCGCGCCGGTGAAGGCCACCGCGCCGGCCGCACCGCGTTTGCAGACCAGCGTCGCACCCGAGACCGCCCGCACCGCGCGCAGCGCCGCGACCGTGTCGGTCGAGCCGCCGGCGATGTGGAACTCTTCCTCGGTGCCGACAATCAGGTCGAACAGAGGCAGGCTTTCCTGCAACTTGGCGGTCACCGCGGCGCTTTCGACAAAGCGGCGCTCGCCCGCGCCATGGCCCGCCACCCCCCAGAGGTTGGGCCGGTAATCGATGTCCAGCGCGCATCTCGCCCCCGCCGCCCGCGCGATCTCCAGCGCCTTCAGCGTCGCCGCCTCGACCTTGGGGTTCGACAGATGCGTGCCGGTCGCCACCACCGCCCGCGCCCGGCGGATGAAATCGGGGTCGATGTCATCCTCGGTCAGCCCCATGTCGGCGCAATTCTCGCGGTAGAAGATCAGCGGAAACTGCTCTTGGTCGCGGATGCCCAGGAGCACCAGCGCGGTCAGCCGCTCCGGGTCGACCTTGACGCCCTCGGTGCTCACCCCCTCACGCGCCAGCTGCTCGGTGATGAAGCGGCCCATGTGCTCGTCCCCCACCCCGGTGATCACGGCCGAACGCAACCCCAGCCGTGCCGTGCCGCAGGCGATATTGGTCGGCGAGCCGCCAATGTACTTGTCGAAGGACCCCATATCCTCCAACCGCCCGCCAACCTGTGCGCCGTAAAGATCCACCGACGACCGGCCGATGGTGATCAGGTCAAGTGTCTGTGTCATATCCGTTCCTTCCCGGTCGCCCGTGGCTCACGCGC
>Ga0208207_1000144_pt1 | contig 10468 bp, 7 predicted proteins | sample DeeseametaMP1201_FD_184193 | JGI IMG/M metagenome (GOLD analysis project Ga0208207, IMG submission 184193) | Marine microbial communities from the Deep Indian Ocean - MP1201 (SPAdes) | ecosystem: Environmental > Aquatic > Marine > Oceanic | place: South Indian Ocean | collected 2011-03-08 | reverse complement strand
AATGGTTCAAAAATTTCTCCCAAAAATTAAGGAAGGAGATAAACGAGTTTTTGTGATTGGAGGAGTTATTAAAGGTGCTATCAGAAGAGTTCCTAAGCGAGGCTCAATAATTAGTAATATAGGGCAGGGAGGAATACCCACAAAAACTACTTTAACAAAACAAGAGATAAAAATTGCAAAAATTGTAGCCAAAAATCTTAAAAAAAAGCAAATAGTTTTTGCAGGGATAGATTTGATTTCTGGCTATTTAACCGGTGATATTAATATAACTTCTCCTACGGGTTTAAAAAATTATAAAGACCTCACAGGAATAAATCTTGCAGTTGATTTTTGGAATTATTTAGAAAATTAAAATAAACCTTCTATTTCTCCTTTTTCATTTAACTTGATTGAATTTGCAGCAGGTACTCTTGGAAGACCAGGCATGGTCATAATAGATCCGCAAATTACTATTATAAATTCTGCACCACTTGAGAGTCTAATCTCCCTAATGGGTATGCTATGGCCTTTTGGTGCTCCTTTTAGATTGGGATCTGTAGAAAAACTGTACTGGGTTTTGGCCACACAAATAGGTAATTTACCAAATCCATCATCTTGCATTTTTTTTAGTTGATCTCTAATTTTTGTATCTGCCATTACTTCGCTTGCTCCATACATTTCTTTCGCAATGATTTCTATTTTCTTCCAAAGATCGATATCATTGGAATATAAAAATTTAAAATTATCTTTTTTTGCTTTTTTACAAAGTTCTACCACATGATTTGCAAGTTCTTTGATTCCCTCTCCACCCTTAGCCCAATGCATACAAAGATTTGCTTTTACACCAAGTTTAGAACAATGCTCTTCTATGATTTTAACTTCTTTATCGGTATCAGTGATAAAATGATTAATAGCAACAGTAATTTCTAAACCAAATTTTTTAATATTTTTAATATGCCGTTCAAGATTGGGTAGACCTTTTTTAAGCGCTTCAACATTTTCTTTTTTTAAATCATCTTTTTTTACTCCACCATGCATTTTTAGTGCTCTAATAGTAGCAACAAGAACAACACAATTCGGTTGAATATTTCCTTTACGACATTTAATATTTAGAAACTTTTCGGCACCAAGATCAGCGCCGAAACCTGCTTCTGTAACAATATAATCAGATAATTTTAAGGCCATTTTCGTTGCTATGATTGAATTACAACCATGAGCGATATTGGCAAATGGACCACCATGAATAATCGCAGGATTATTTTCAAGGGTTTGAGTCACATTGGGTCTAATGGCTTCCCTTAACATTACTGTCATTGGACCATGAGCATTCAAATCTTTTGCGTAGATTGGTTTTTTTTCTTTAGTATAAGCTACAGTAATATTTCCAATTTTTTCTTCGAGATCTTTCAAGTTATTGGATAAGCAGAAAATTGCCATGATCTCGGATGCGGCGGTAATATCAAATCCATCTTCTCTAGGAAAACCATTGGCTACACCACCAAGATTAATATTTATGTGTCGCAGTGCGCGATCATTTATATCAATCACTCGTCTCCACGCAATTCTTCTAACGTCAATATTTAATTTGTTTCCCCAATAAATATGATTGTCGATTAATGATGACAAAAGATTGTGAGCAGAGGTTATAGCATGAAAGTCGCCTGTGAAATGTAAATTAATTTGTTCCATAGGAACAACCTGAGCGTAGCCTCCTCCAGCTGCACCACCTTTCATTCCAAAAGAAGGTCCAAGGCTGGGTTCTCTTAAGCAAACAACAGTTTGTTTTCCGATTTTGTTTAGTCCATCACATAAACCGACAGAAGTTGTAGTTTTTCCCTCACCGGCTGGAGTTGGAGTGATGGCCGAAACTAAAATTAAATTGCTATTTTTTTCTTTTAATTTATCGATATACTCTAAATTTAATTTTGCAATATGACGCCCCATAGGACTGAAGGCAGACGGTTCATCAGGGACATTAAGTTTTGCAAGCACGTCCTTGATAAGCTTCATTTTTGCGGCTCTTGCAATTTCAATATCAGATTTTACACTACCCATCTGGACTCATATATTTAAAAATATGCATTATGTATACATTATTTATAAGATCTTTTACAAATAGAAAAATTTGGTGAGGTCATATAAGGTAAATCTTTATGCAAAGATATTCCATATTCAGTTTAATAAAAAATGCTTTTAGTAATCACCAGAACTGGGAAGTGGCCTGGAAAGATTCTGAACCAAAGAAAAAATATGATGTTGTAATTGTTGGTGGGGGCGGTCATGGACTTGCTACCGCATACTACTTAGCGAAGGAACATAAAATCACCAATGTAGCGATATTAGAAAAAGGATGGATAGGAGGAGGTAATGTTGGAAGAAACACAACAATACTCAGATCTAATTATATGTGGGATCCCAATGGTCTTTTTTATGAATATGGAATGAAACTTTGGGAAAATTTATCTCAAGAATTAAATTATAATGTTATGTATTCTCCACGAGGAATTATCAATCTTGCACATTCAGATGCACAATTAAATGTGTATTCTCGTAGAGGGAATTCTATGAGATTAAATGGAATTGATGCGGTGATGTTAGGTAGAGATGAGTTAAAAAAAATGATTCCATTTGCAGACTTTTCCCCGTCAGCACGATTTCCAATTTTTGGTGGTCTCATGCAACCACGAGGTGGGACAGCAAGACATGATGCGGTAGCATGGGGATATGCAAGACAAGCAGATTCAATGGGTGTTGATATTATTCAACACTGCGAAGTTACAGGATTTGATGTGCAAAATGGAAAAATACAAGGTGTTCAAACTTCTAGAGGAAATATTAAAACAAAAAAAGTAGGATTGTGTGTAGCAGGCAGCACATCTTTGTTGGCTGAAAAATTAAATATGAAATTGCCAATAGAATCACATGTTCTTCAGGCTTGTGTTTCAGAACCAGTAAAACCTTTTCTTGACCATGTCGTTACATTTGGTGCTGGACACTTCTATTGTAGTCAATCTGATAAAGGAGAAATGGTTATGGGCGGAGATTTGGACGGTTACAACAGTTATGCTCAAAGAGGAAATCTTCCAGCTCTTCAACATGTTTTATCAGAGGGAGTTGCTATGTTTCCAAATTTAAGCAGATTAAAAATGTTAAGAACCTGGGGTGGAATTATGGATATGTCTATGGATGGATCACCAATTATCGACAAAACTCATATTGATGGCGTTTATTTAAATTGCGGTTGGTGTTATGGAGGATTTAAAGCCACTCCTGTATCAGGATGGACTTTTGCCTATACAATTGCTCAAGATCAGGCTCATGAACTAAATTCAAAATATAAATTAAATAGATTTAACACAGGACATCTTATTGACGAAAAAGGTGTAGGTACAAAAACTTGGATAGGATAATAAATGTTAGAAATTAAATGTCCTTATTGCGGAAAAAGATCTCAAAATGAATTCTCTTATGGAGGAGATGCGAGCGTAAAAAGACCACAATTAGAAAAAGAAATTTCTGATAAAGAATGGGATGGTTTTGTTTATTTTAGGAGTAATCCAAGAGGAAAGCATTCGGAATTGTGGCACCATGTAGCCGGTTGCAGGCAGTGGTTTCAAGTTTCAAGAAATACTCTAACACACGAAATTTTTAAAACCGCTAAAATAAATGAGAAATTATAGTTTTTATTATGTCTCAAAACTTCAGATTGGATAAAGCTGGTTATATTAATAGAGATAAAGAAATTTCATTTAAATTTAATGGAAAAAAATATTTTGGTTATGAGGGGGATACTTTAGCATCTGCACTACTTGCGAACGGAATTCATTTAGTAGGGCGAAGTTTTAAATATCATAGACCTAGAGGATTTATAGGAGCAGGCGTTGATGAACCTAATGCTCATGTTCAATTGTATAGTGGAGCTAAAACAGAACCTAATGCTATTGCTACAGCAGTTGAATTAGTGGAAGGATTAGTTGCTAAAAGCCAAAATTGTTGGCCTTCAGTATCTTTTGATTTTGGAGCAATAAACAATTTGTTTAATAAATTTTTTCCAGCTGGTTTTTACTACAAAACATTTATGTGGCCAAAAAATTTTTGGTATAAAATTTATGAACCAATTATTAGAAGAGCAGCTGGTTTGGGTGTTGCTCCACTAAAACCAGACCCAGATAGATATGAACATAAGTTTGAATACTGTGATGTTTTGGTCGCCGGCTCTGGACCTTCAGGTCTAGCGAGTGCTTTAGCTGCAGCAAAAAATGGAGCTAGGGTTATTTTAGCAGAAGATAAAACAAGATTTGGTGGAAGTTTGCTCACCGATGAAGTCACAATTGGAAATAAAAAAGGAAAAGATTGGGCTGATGAAACAATTTCACAACTAAAATCAATGCCTAATGTAATTGTAAAAAATAGATCACAAATTTTTGGATATTATGATCATAATATGATGGTGATGTTTGAGAGAACAAAAGATCATATTGAAAATCCATCTAAATTTACACCACGACAAAAGCTTTGGTACATAAGGGCCAAGGAAGTTGTTGTTTCAACAGGATCAATAGAACGACCTTTAGTTTTTGGCAATAATGACCGACCAGGTATTATGTTAGCCTCTGCAGCAAAAGAGTATATGAAAGTTTATGGTGTTCTTGTTGGTAGAAAACCAATAATTTTTACTAATAATGATAGCGCTTATGACACTGCTATAGAATTTAAAAAGAATGGAATTGATTCACTGGTTGTTGATGTAAGAACAAACTCTGAAAGTTCAGTAGTTAAAGAAGCAAAAAATTTAAATATTAATATCAAGTTTTCTCACGGAGTTGTTAATTCAAAAGGTTATTTAAGAGTAAACTCCGCAACAGTTGGTAAATTAAATAGTGATAAATCTTATTACGAAAGTTTAGAGAATGTTTCATGTGATTGCATATGCGTGTCAGGAAATTGGACACCAACTGTGCATCTTGCTTCACAATCAGGAAATAAATTAAAGTTTGATGAAAAGACTGACGCCTTTGTGCCAAGCCAATCACGTCAAAATGAAACCTCTGTAGGATCTGCAAATGGGATATTTACTTTAAAACAATCTTTAGATGATGGATTCAATAAAGGTTATGAATTGTCAAATAAAATAAATGGAAAAAATTCAAAAAGTACAACACCCACTTCTAACGAAAAAAAATATGGACAACACGACAAATTTTGGTGCATGCCACTTCCAAAAAACAAACATTATAAAAGATTCGTAGACTTTCAAAATGATGTTGCTGTTTCTGATATAGAACTAGCAGTAAGAGAAGGTTTTAGATCTATCGAACATGTTAAAAGATACACGACACTTGGTATGGCTACAGATCAAGGAAAAACAAGTAATTTAAATGGTTTACAATTAGTTTCAAATATTGAAAACAAAATAGTTCCAGAGGTAGGTCATACTACTTTTAGACCACCCTATACGCCAGTTACCATAGGCGCCATTGTAGGAAGAGAAGTAGGTAAGCATTATCGTCCTACAAGAAAATCGCCAATGCATGAATGGCATGAAAAAAATAATGCTGTGTTTGTTGATGCGGGTTTGTGGGTAAGGCCTCGTTATTACAAACAAAACAATGAAACTTTAATGGAGGCTTCAAAACGTGAAGCTGTTAATGTCAGGAACAATGTAGGAATTTGTGATGTCACTTCTCTAGGAAAAATAGACATTAAAGGCCCAGACTCTGCAGAATTTTTAAATAGAGTTTATACAAATGCCTGGATGAAATTACCGGTGGGTAAAGCAAGATATGGGGTAATGCTTCGAGAAGATGGCATTGTTTTTGATGATGGTACTACAACTCGAATTTCAGAAAATCATTTTCATATGACTACAACAACTGCTCAAGCAGTAAATGTTTTAGCTCATTTAGAATATTATTTACAAGTAGTTTGGCCAGAACTAGATGTTAATGTCCTGTCCACAACCGAACAATGGGCTGGAGTTGCATTAGCTGGACCCAATTCAAGAAACTTGATGAGAAAACTTTTTCCAGATATTGATGTTTCAAATGAAGCTATACCATTCATGGGGTATAAAGAAGCCGATTTGTTTGGTGTTCCAGCAAGAATTTTCAGAATTTCTTTTTCGGGAGAATTAGCCTACGAAATAAACGTTGAATCTGGTTATGGGATTTTTATGTGGGAAAAAATAGTGGAGCTTGGCAAAGAAATGAATATTGAACCTTATGGAACGGAAGCACTTTCAACTTTAAGAATAGAAATGGGGCACGTAGCAGGATCAGAAATAGATGGAAGAGTTATTTCCTCTGACCTTTCTCTTGAGGGAATGTTAAGTAAGAAGAAAGACTTTATTGGAAAAAGATCATTAAATAGAGAAGCATTTTTAAATCCTAATAGAGAAAAAATTGTTGGTGTAGTTCCTTTAGATAAAAAATCAATGATACCAGAAGGATCCCATTTGGTTAGAGATAGCAATGCATCCTTGCCAAACCCAAAACTGGGACATATTTCAGCTTCATGTTGGAGTGTAGAATACAACAATCCTTTTTCTTTAGCGATTCTTAAAGATGGAAAGAAAAGAATAGGAGAAAAACTTTACGCTGTTTCTCCATTAAAAAATAAAAACATTGAAGTAGAAATAGTATCTTCACACTACGTTGATTCTAAAGGAGAGAGAGTAAGATCATGACAGCTATTACACCTTTAGAATCTATTCATAAAAAGGGTCTTTTTGGGGATCATCACAAGAAAAATGAAAGTGATTTACTTAAAATTTCAGAAGTAAAAGATTTAACGGTTGTTCAAATTGTTCAATATAAAAGATCAAAAGTTCAGTTAAGCAGTATACAGATTGATGGTTTAGAATTTTCTTTACAAAGCCCAAAAGTTTCATCGAATAAAGAAACGAGAATTCTTTGGAGTGCGCCAAGTACCTGGTTAGTTATTTCTAGAAAAGAAAATATTGTCGAAATAATTAAAGAAAAATGTAACAGTGACAACTTTGCTATAACGGATATTTCTCATTCAAGGACAATAATACAAATTAAAGGACTTCAAGCTAAAGATATATTAAAAAAAGGATGTCCACTTAATTTTAATGAATTTGAAAATAATAATTGTGCCGGTACCGTTTTTCACGGAATTAATATTGTAGTTGATTTTGTTGGTAATAATCCAGATACGTTTAACTTGCTTACACTACGAAGCTTTGGAGAATCATTTTATCATCATATTACTGATGCTGCATTAGAATTTGGCTACATTGGAGTTTAATGTTTTTTGTAAACGATTTATTTTGTAATCTCAGATAGACATAACCAAGCATTTACATCTTTATTGACAATATAATCTGACTTAAAAAATTCTTTTACATTCCACAATTTATTATTTGTTAGCTCTTTTATTTTATTGTCAAAGCCATATTCTTCATATATGCCTTCATTTATTGTAAAACAAATTAAACCTCCGTTCTTGGTTATTCTAATTAGTTCATCTAAAGCTTGAGGTTTTACGTGTCCATAAGTGAATGTACCAACGCACATTATTACATCATACATATTAGGTTTAAATTTAAGAGGCTTATTTAAATCAACTTTTTCAATTTTTTTATAAATGCCTTGCGGTATGAGATCTAGCATATTTTGAGAAAAATCAACTCCATCAATATTTGAGTAACCACATTTTTTTAGTTCAATCCCAACAAGTCCAGTTCCACAGCCTGCATCCAATATCTTGCACTTATTATTAAGTGCATATTTTTTTAGAACTAATACCGTTTCTTGTGGCGCAGTATATTTCCAATTGACCATGTCCTGGTTGTATTTATTTTTTTTTGTCCAATCTTGATAATATTTTAGTAACTCTTCTGATGTTGTGAGTTTGTAAATATCAAGCTTGTTGTCTACGTCTTTCTTCATAGTTTAAAATCGACGTAAGTGTTAAACAATATTCTTTTCAATTCAAATAAAATATGGTTAGCTCAAATTTGTTTTAAATAATTAATCATGAGTAAAGATTTAATAAGTAGACTTAATGAAGGTCCTGTGCTTTGTGCGGAAGGATATCTTTTTGCAATGGAAAGAAGAGGATATTTACAAGCCGGTGCTTTTGTTCCGGAAGTAGTTTTAGAACATCCAGAAGTAGTTTCACAATTACATAGAGAATTTATAAGAGCAGGTTCTGATGTGGTGCAAGCATTCACTTACTATGGTCATAGAGAAAAATTAAGGATAATTGGAAAAGAAAATCTTCTTGAACCTCTTCAAAAAAATGCTTTAAAAATTGCTAAAGATGCTAGGAATGAATTTAAAGATCTAGATTTATTAGTTTGCGGAGATGTAGCAAATACAAATATTTACGATCCAAATGATAAAAAAACTAATATTGACTGTCAAAAAATGTTTGAAGAACAAGTTGCGTGGGCCAAAGAAGCCGGAGTAGATTTTATCGTTGCCGAAACCATTACCTGGTTAGAAGAGGCAAAAATTGCGCTTAAAACCATTAAAGATGTAGACTTAATTGCAGTATCTAATCTTTCTATAAAAAAAGGCGACAAAACTAGGGACGGTTATACTCCGGAAGATGCATGTAAAATTTTAGAAGATAATGGGGCAGATGTTGTAGGCTTAAATTGTTTTAGAGGACCAAAAATGACAATGAAACTGCTGAATAAAATAAGAAAAAAGGTTTCTTGTCATGTTGCGGGGTTACCAGTTCCTTATAGAACAACAGAAAAAGAGCCAGGATTTTTAAATCAAACTGATCCTGGTTGCGATTGTATTCCCGGAGGTAATGCGTTTCCAGTGGCTCTGGATAATCTTTATTGTAATAGATTTGAAATGGCTGAATTTGCTAAAGAGTGTGCATCTAAGAAAATAAATTTTATTGGAATTTGCTGCGGGGCTTCGCCTCATCATGTTAGAGAAATGGCAGTTGCACTTGGAAGAAAACCAATCTCTTACAAGTATTATCCTGACATGAGTAAACACTATGTTCACGGATCTAATAAAAGTTTAAAAAAAATTTATACTGATCACGCAAAAGAATATTAAAAGAATAACTAAATGGAAACGCACGCTAAAGTAGTTGTTATTGGTGGTGGTGTCGTTGGCTGTTCCATACTTTTTCACTTAGCTAAATTTGGTTTAAAAGACTGTATTCTTTTAGAACGAAAAGAATTAACTTCTGGATCATCATGGCATGCTGCAGGAAATGTACATGTAATCTCATCTGATCCAAATATTTCAAGATTAATGGCTTATACCATTAATCTTTATAAAGAAATTGAAAAAACTTCTGGTCAGTCGGTTGGATTTAAACCTAGCGGAGGTTTTTATCTTGCTTCAAATGAAGCATGGCATGATTACTTAAAAAGAGAACGTTCTAAAGCACGATACATGGGCCTGGATCAAGAATTTATTTCTTTAGACGATGTGGTAAAAAAGAATCCTATAATTGATCCAAAACATTATATCGCAGCTCTTTGGGATCCAATAGATGGTGAGGTCGATCCATCGGGAGTAACCTATGCTTATGCCAAGTCAGCGAAAGTACATGGAGCAAAATATTATACTAATACTCCTGTTTTAAAGACCAATCAGAAAAAAGATGGAACTTGGGACGTTATTACAGAAAAAGGAAATATTAATGCAGAGATTATAATTAATGCCGGGGGATTATGGGCAAGAGAAGTTGGCAAATTAGCTGGAATTAATTTACCAGTTCAACCAATGGAGCACCATTATTTAATCACTGAAACTATTCCGGAAATTAAAGAAAGAGGGAGCGGAACACGCTTACCAGTCGGAACAGATTTTGATGGAAACATTTATTTTAGACAGGAAGGATATGGAATGTTGCTTGGCACCTACGAACCTAAGTCGACTCCTTGGCAAGTAAACGGAACTCCAATGAATTTTGGTCATGAGTTGTTAGATCCTAAATTGGAGAACATCCAAGATCGTCTAGCAATTGGATTTAAAAGAATGCCTGCTTTGGAGAAGGCTGGAATAAAAAATATTGTTAACGGTCCTTTTACTTTTGGTCCTGACGGTAATCCTTTAATTGGCCCTGTTCCGGGTATAAAAAATTATTGGGTTGCAGTTGGTGTCATGGCTGGTTTTTGCCAAGCGGGAGGTGTTGGTAAATGTATTGCTGAATGGATTATAGATGGGGAACCTTCAATTGATATATGGGCAATGGATGTAGCACGATTTGGAAATTATGCATCACCAGATTATGGAACCATAAAATCTTCAGAAAATTATGAACGAAGATTTATTATGACTTTTCCAAATGAAACTTTACCAAAAGGACGAAGACAGAAAACAACTTCTTTATATGATCGTCTAGTTGCAAGAGGTGCTGTTATGGGTGATTCTTTTGGATTAGAAAGTGCTTTATGGTTTGCTAAAAATACCGAAGACGCTCATGAAGAACCAACTTTTAAACGCTCAAGATCCCATGAATATGTTGCTGCCGAAGTTGAGGCAGT
>Ga0208207_1000126_pt1 | contig 11056 bp, 10 predicted proteins | sample DeeseametaMP1201_FD_184193 | JGI IMG/M metagenome (GOLD analysis project Ga0208207, IMG submission 184193) | Marine microbial communities from the Deep Indian Ocean - MP1201 (SPAdes) | ecosystem: Environmental > Aquatic > Marine > Oceanic | place: South Indian Ocean | collected 2011-03-08 | reverse complement strand
TGTGAGTGGTGAGAATTCGATCTACCGAGGACATGGGATCTCCAATATGTGGCGGGTGACGAACACGTCACAGAGTCAGCCCTCAACCTCAACGCCGTCCCAATTCCCGGTTGCCAGTGGATGAAACTTTCATCTACAAACTACCGTGCGGATAAAAGTTTCATTCACGGTGGTGTGCAATGGGTTCATGAGCGAGACGACAACGGGAACCGTCCGGTGGGCAGACGGTGCGCCTGTGGAGGCGGTCGCAGTCAGCGACGGCGTGCATTGGACCCATACCGATCACCATGGCCGGTACGCCCTACCGAAGACACCGCACCCGATCTGGGTCCGCCGACCCGCAGATGGGCAGTGCGAACGATGGTGGCAGTTCGATGACGCCGAGGGTTCGGAGATCGACTTCACCCTCACTCGTCGCGCGGTGTCGATCAGCAAGATCGCCCACCTCTCCGATCCCCACCTGTCGTTGTCGAATGGCAACACGGCTGACGGAGTGGAGTTAGCAAACAGGTTCGGTGACAACACCAACGGCGCAGAGGGCTTGCGTGCCGCCTTGTCTGCGGCGCAGCAGGCCGGTGCCCAGCTCGCGGTGATCACCGGTGATCTCACCGATCACGGGACGCCCGACGAGTACGAACTGTTGCAAGCCGTGCTGGCAGGCTCACCGATCCAGGTCGAAGTCATCCCTGGCAATCACGACCACTACGGACACCGCCACGAACCCGCGAACGCAGACCAACCGGTCGGTGGCGGCTTCCTCGGAACCGCCACCACCTGGCGCTACGAACACGCCTTCGGTCCCCGGTGGTGGTCTGCAGACATCGGAACGTTCCATGTACTGGCCCTGGACTGGTTCAGCTACACCTGCGGCATCGACTGCAATGCCCAGAAGGAGTTCATCCGACATGATCTGGATGCCAGCGAGCGCCCGCTACTAGTCCTCACGCACGACGTGCCCGACCCTGGGCTGCAGGACCTTATTACCAGCTATGCAGGCCCGACGACCCGCATTTCGATCCTCTCCGGTCATTGGCACGTGAGCGTCGATCGACACATCGGACAGATCCACTACCTCACCGCACCACCGACCAGCTTCGGCGGCTTTGATTGGTCGGCCCCCTCCTGGCACCTCCTCGACGTCACCCAGGACCACTCACTGCGTCGCCAAACCCAGCACACCTGGACCCGTCACCAGTCCACACCCGCGCCGACGGTGCACTCGATGCTGTGGTCGGCACCCGACGGACATAATCAGCACGGCGGCAATCTCTCTCGCGTGGGACAGCACCACGTGGCGGTACCCACCACACGGCAAGGACAAGCGCACGTGACCCTTGTCAGTGGCCGAGACGGGCACGCTAAGTGGACGGTCCCCGTCGATGGTGATGCCGTCACATCGCTGACGGCGTGGGGTGACACACTGATCGCCACGGCCTTCTCCGGCACCCTCACGTGCCTCGACACCACTGACGGAACAATCCGATGGACGCACGCACTGCCCGCCGCAGACCAGATTCGCCTGCTCAACGCACCTGAACTGACCACAGACGGGACACTGATCACCGGCACCCTCGACCGACTGTCTGCACTATGCGCCGACACTGGCCAAGTACTATGGAGCACATCAGATCTCGCCCCCGTCGACACCCTCATGACCTACGGTCGCGGGCTCACACACGGACATCATGTCGTGTTTCCCTTCGGCGGCCCCTACCGAGGGTTGACCGCCCTCGACGCTCGTGATGGCACAGTGGTGTGGAGTCAGTTCACTCCCCCAGCAGCGCCGAGCACCGTGAGCGCGATCCCCGGAACAGGCGATGCACTGGTGGTCCGCACCGATACCCAAACCCTCGACCGCATCGCCTTGACCACGGGCAGCACCCTGTGGTCAACACCCATCGCCGGCGGCTTCACAACCACACCGCCGGTGTGTATAGGTGACCGCGTCGTCGCGATCACCGGCGATGGCACAATTTACCGTCTGAACCTGGCAACGGGTGCGCCAACGGCCGACCCCACGCACATACCGCAGCAGGGACACCAAGGGTGGGGGCCATACCGGTCTACCGGAATCGGAATAGCGACCGAGCCCCTGATCATCGGCGACCAGATCATCGCCGTGACTGTCACTGGTGAAGTCTGGGCAGTCGCCCCCTCAGGTTCGGAGGAACTCGCCGCAACGCTCGATCAGCATGTCACCACCCAGCCGGTCATCACCAGCGACAATCACCTCATCGCGCAAACAACAAACGCCCAACTTCACAGACTCAGCGCGATCGAGCCCGCCCTACTTGCCATCAGGACCCAAGGAGTACACCAGTGACGACAACGACCGGCCTGGCAGAAACCCACCCGCCGGTCGACTTCGAAAGTGTTCTACGTGCGCGGATGCCGAACCTGACCCGCAGCGCTCAAGCCATCGCCCACGTTATCCTCACTGACCCCCGCCGCAGTTATACACCTGACCATCTCAGACGTTGCTGAGGCGAGCCAGACATCACTAGCAAGTGTTGTCCGGTTCTGTAAAGATTTCGGCTACAAAGGTTTTGCGGACCTCAAGATCAACCTCGCCAAACATGCGGTACCAGCCCAGCAAGGCCTCCACGAAGACGTCACCGCAGACGACTCACCCAACACCATCCTGGACAAGATCGTTCGCAGCACCGCAGACGCGGTCCACACCGCGCTCGCAACCATCGACCCAGACAGCTTCGACAAAGCCGTTCAGACCCTGGTCCACACACGCAGACTGCTCATCGCTGGCGTCGGGACCTCATCGCCCCTCGTCCAAGACGCCAGCTACCGATTTCGCACAGCAGGGCTGCTCACCGAGGCGCCCATAGACAGCCACGGACAACACGTCAGCGCAAGCCTCCTTGACCCGCAAGACACTTGCCTCGCAATTAGCCATACCGGCCAAACACGCGAAACAATTATGACACTCCCCGCCGCGAAAGAAGCGGGAGCTCAGACAATTACGCTCACCAGCTTCTACCGTTCACCAATAACCGCGCTCGCCGACATCAATCTGATCGCCGGCAGCAAAGAAACCAACTACCGCATCGAAGCCATGAGTAGCCGCATCGTCCATTCCACCGTCCTCGACGCAATATTCGTCGCCGTCAACGTCCAAATGCCCGAACGCGCGCGCAAAGCACAGGCACGAACCGCAGAGGCAGTCGCTAGCCACCGACTATAATCCGAACTTTTGACAAACCCCGGCCACACGAAACTAAGTTGACGTAATCTATATTATCGGCGTAATCGATTGTGCCACAAAATATTTCGTCACCAGTGACGAAACGTACCGGGTCTCACGGTCTGCGTTGCGGGCTCAGGGATTGCCGTCAGGCCCGGATGCGACCGACCGTTCCGGCGGCTTGGAGGCCGCGCGGCGTGATACGGATAACGCGGAGGTCGCCGTCGATATGCACTTCTGTGCCCGTGTCGCGATCGCACTCGACGGCTGCGTGTCGAGCGATCTTCATCAGGTCAGTGTCGGTGTTCGCCAGGCCGGTAATGTGCCATGCAGCCGGGAACGTCACCTCGGGAAATATTCCGAAACCCGTTCTGGCGTAGCGCTTTGAGTCGAAGTTGTTTCTTGACGAGAATGATTCCCGCACAGGCGATCTACGGTCCGCGTCGAACGAGTAGACGAATCCGGTGGTGTGGAATCGTGCGGCGTCCGGATGCTCGGCGATCAGCGTGGCGTGCCGGCCGGCGAGGTAGGCCGGTGTCATCTCCACGATGTCCGAGGCGGTGGTAGGGGCAGGCATTTGTTCGACGTGAGCGAGCCATGGACCGACGACGTCGAACAGGCCGGTGCCTGCAACGATGAATTGGCCAGACTTGGGCGCCCAACATTTCGTGTAGTGGGTGCCATCGCCGCCGGCAGCGTAGGTATCCATCGCGACTGCGATCTCCCGGTCGAACAACGCCGAGACGAGCAAGGTCACGGCCGGACCACCTCGTCGACTGGGTACAGACAGCCTTCAGGACACCGCAGTTGCTTGAGGGACCGCTTATAGGGCCGGTCTCGGCGATTCGATATGTAGTGGTTCACGTGGGTCACCCAGAGAGCCGATCCGCATTGTGCGCACTGCCGTTCAGGGTCTAGCTGGGTACTTTCGAGGCTCTTCATGGCGTGACGATAGGCCGTCCCACTGACACACCGGCACCGGTTCTAGTCACGCGCTTGATGCGCAGAACACCACTCCGTCCAGCAGCTCGGTCCGTCGAGGTCAGAGACTTCGAGCTCGCCGCTGGCGTTCTTCAGCTCGAACTCGTGATAGCTGATGGATCGTCCGCATTCGCTGCAGGTGCGGCCAGTCGGCCGGGTCGTGTAGGTCATGGTGACAACCGTATCTGCGCTGAACAGCGCAGCTGTGCACGCTAAGCGCACCTCGATATCGTTGAGTCGAGCGTCGAGCGTGACCGTCTAGATCGCAAGGTATTGCCGAGGTTGAGGTCGATCGCACTGCTCGTAGCTCCTGCCCGTCAGCTATTGGCGGCAGACTTGCCAGGTGGCGAGTAACTCTCATATGATGTGCATAATCGTTCGGCCCGCCCTAGAACTTCGGTTCTGGGAGTGGGCCGGATTTATATTTGTAGAGTGACCCCCACTCCCCTGCCGCCCAAGCCGTTTCTCGCCATCTCCGATCAGGTCGCACGCCTTCGGGGTCGGGGCATGGTGTGTGAGGACGCAGAGACCACACAGTGGCTCACCGCTGTTGGCTATTACCGGCTCAGTGGTTACTGGTATCCCTTCCGCGAGACCAACCCAGCTGATCGCCAGCGACCGTTGGACACATTCAGCACTGGCACGTCGTTCACTGAGGTGGCCAGGCTGTACGAGTTTGATCGTCACCTCAAAAGCAAGGTGCACAGCGGCGTCGAACGCATAGAAGTTGCGATGCGCAGCCAGCTAGGTCACCTCCTCGGCGAGATCGACCCGATGGCGCATGAGAATCCGGCCAACTTCCGCCCTGGTTTCGACCATTCCGGATGGCTCAAAACCGCTCGTGGTCGTATCGCCCGGAGTCGAGGGCGCGACGCATTCGTCGATCATCACTTCACCAAATACGGTGGACACCTGCCCATCTGGGTACTGACTGACATCTTGGACTTCGCCGACCTATCCAAGCTTTTCGCCGGAATGCGCAGCGCAGATCAACAGGAACTGAGTGGCTGGTTCGCGATTACTCCCCCACCGCCCGATCCGCGCGCCTCTGCGGCGTCCCAGCGCCGGCAACGACGCAAATGGCGGCAACACCCAGCACTGGAGAGTTGGTTGCTCCAACTCAGCGTTGTCCGCAACATTTGCGCTCATCACAGCCGACTATGGAATCGGCAACTTCCTCCAGCCACCACCGCCGCCCTGCGGGCCGTACCAGGATTTGATGGGCTACCGAAGGACCAGTCGGAGAGGATTTTCGGGACACTGTGCATGATCGGGGTCCTTTTGCGCACCACATCACCCGGAAGTACCTGGACACACCAGGTCAAAGAACTTGTCACCACCAGCTTCGACCAGCTCGATAACCACACTACCGCAGAGATGGGCTTCCCGCCGGGATGGGAAACCCTCCCCCTCTGGACCTGAACACCCCAGGACACTCATGCCCGGCCGGTCTCGGCGTGGTGACACCCAGAGTTCACTTGCCAGCCTGATTCGATAGCTGTCAAAATAGCGGGTATGTCTGATTCTTCGTCGTCGGTGCTGTTTGTCTGTGTTCACAACGCCGGGCGCTCGCAGATGGCCGCCGGGTTTCTCGCAGCCCTGTCCGGCGGTGCCGTAGAGGTCCGCTCAGCCGGGTCGATGCCCGCCGATCAAATTAATTCGGTCGCAGTGGAGGCCATGACTGAAGTGGGTATCGATATCCGCTCTGAGCAGCCCAAAGTGTTGACCACCGATGCGGTGGAGGCGTCGGATGTGGTGATCACGATGGGGTGTGGCGATGTGTGCCCGGTCTTTCCTGGTGTCCGATATGAGGACTGGCAGCTCGACGATCCGGCGGGGCAGGGCCTGGACTCGGTGCGTCCGATTCGCGAGGAAATCCGTACCCGGGTTCTGGCGCTGCTCGACCAACTGGGGGTGCAGCCGGTGCAGGTTGTGCCGTCACGATAGATCCGGGGCGGGCTAATCTTGTCTCATGGCATCGGCGACCGGCAGCGAATCGACACCTTCCGTCGATTCTGCTGTGGCGGGTACGGTCCATTCCCCGGTCCGTGCGGCGCTGAGCCGGGCCCAGGCCGAGGACACCGCAACGGTGTTGCGGGTGGTCTCGGATCCGACCAGGCTGCAGATTCTGAGCCTCATTCACACGAGCGCCAATCAGCGGGCCCGAGTCACCGAACTGACGGTGGCTCTGGGGTTGCGGCAGCCGACGGTCTCCCATCACCTCAAGGTGATGACCGAGGCAGGTGTGGTGGCGCGCGAGCCGATCGGGCGAGAGGTCTGGTATCACATCGTGCCTACCCGCCTGGATGCGATCGCCGATCTGCTGCGCTGATCCGGCCGTGCACGTCCACGTCGACGTTCGCTGAACGGCTCTAGATGGTGCGTTATGACGATCGTCGGCGCGCGCAGATCGCGGCCATGGCTGACCCTGACCGGCTTGAGTTGCTGGCGTTGATTTTGGGTTCGGACACCGAGGTGACCGCGGCCGGCCTCGCCGGCCCCGGCGGCGATGGTGATCGCTTCGCCGCTCACCTGACAGTGATGGCGCAGGTCGGTCTGTTGATTGTCGATGGCGAGCGTTATCGGCCGTCCGCGGATGCGTTGGCACGCTTTGGTGGATCGGCGGTCGGTCATATAACCGCGCCGGCCGCGGGGGTTGATCCGGGTGATCATCGTCGATTGTTGCGGCGGATCGCTGAGGACCTGGCGCGTGAGTATGCCGACCATTTTGCGCCGGAGACCATTGCGGAGTTCGTGATGGGTAGCTACCAGTTGCTGGCGTCGCGGGCAACGGTGCGTGTGCATTTGCCGGCGCTCACCGCCCGGTTCGCTGCCGAGCGGCTCACCGCGCTGGTGCAGGCGGCTGATGCTGATCATGATTTTCGCCGTGATGTGTTGTTCGTGTGTGTGCGCAATGCTGGTCGCTCGCAGATCGCGGCGGCGTTGATGCGGTCGGTCGCCGGGGATCGGTTGCGGGTGCGTACGGCGGGTTCGTTGCCGGCGGCGCGGGTTGATCCGGTGGTGCGTTCGGAGTTGGTGCGCCGAGGTGTGGCGGGGTTGACTGAGTTTCCCCGGCCGCTGACCAGCGAGGTGGTGCGGGCGTCGGGGGTGGTGGTGACGATGGGCTGCGGGGACGCCTGTCCGGTGGTCCCGGGCCGCCGGTACGTCGATTGGCAGGTCGCCGACCCGGTAGGGCGTCCGGCCGGTGAGGTCCGCCGCATCGTGGAGGACATCTCCACCCGCGTGCAGGGTTTGGTCCGCGAACTCGACGTCAGCTGACCTACGGGGTCAGCCGGTCATCGGTGCGCGCAAGGTGCTCGACACCAGCTGATAGCCGACGCCGCGCACGGTGCTGATGGCGTGCCCGATGCCGTGGGCGTCGAGTTTGCGGCGCAGGCGTTTGACCGCGGCCATGATGGTGCCGTCCGGGTCCGCCGAGTCCGGCCAGAATCGTTGGGCGAACCGTTCTCGGGTGATGACTGTGTCCGGGTGCGAGGCGAACTCGAGTAGCAGCTCGAACTCCAACGCGCTGAGCCCGATTCGGTGATCGTCGATCGAGGCGCTGTAGCCTGCCCGGTCCAGGACCAGTCCGGCGACGGTGATGACCGGCGGCGGCGGGGCCGGGGTGGCGCTTTGTTTGAGTGCTGCGACGAAACTGGCCGGGTCATAGGGCAACGCGAGCAGGGGGCGGGCGCCGGCCAGGACCGCGGGGCCGATGTCGGCGATCTGGCAGGGGCTGTAGGCCAACAGCACTGTCACATCGAGTTTTCCGTGCACGATCTCCACGAACCGGCGCATGGCCTCGGCGCCAATCGCGGCGTTGACAACCACCACGGCAATACCCTCGAACCCGAGGATCGCTGCGGCGTGGACCGGGTCCTGGCACAACCGGGGGTCGGGGAGCAGATCCGCCCAATCCGGCGCTAAGCACGGAAACATCGAGCGGTGCTGGGCTGTAGGTGATTTCATGTCGGCGTGACCGATGAGGGCGGCTACGGCCGGTTCGGGGCGTTGTCCCGTGTTGAGCTGGAACGGTTCTTCTACCTCGATGACGAAGACCGGAAGCTGGTCGCGGGTCGGCGGCGGGACTACAACCGGTTAGGGTTCGCGCTTCAGGTCGTGACGGTCCGGCAGCTCGGGATGTTCCTGGCCGATCCGCTCGACGTGCCCCCGGAGCTGGTCGAATATCTCGCCGAGCAGTTGGGTATCGAGGATTCCTCGTGTGTGAAGCAGTACACCGAGCGGGACAAGACCAAACTCGAACATGCCTGGGAGATCCAGCGCGAGTACGGGTTGACCTCGTACAGCGAGGTCGAGTCGGAGTTGGCGGCGTGGGTCTCCGACCAGGCGTGGGTGACCGGCGACGGACCGAAAGCGATGTTCGCCGGCGCGGTCGACTGGCTACGTAAACGCCAGGCGTTGCTGCCGGGTCTGCGCACGTTGGAACGTTTGGTCACCGAGGGTCGCCAGGCCGCTGATCAGCGGTTGTGGGGTCAGCTGACCGATCAACTGACCGCCGGTTCGGCTTCAGCGCTGCTGGCGTTGCTGACCGCGCCCGAGGGCAAGCGCCGTGTCAGCGAGCTGGAACGGCTTCGCCGGGGCGTGTTCCGGACCAGTTCCAAAGGGATGCTGGCGGCATTGGACCGCCTCGCCGAGCTTATCGCGGTGGGAGGGCAGTCCCTGGATGTGTCGATGGTTCCGCAGCGCCGGGTGATTGGTCTGGCCACCTATGGATTGTCGAGCAAGGCTCCTGCGTTGCGGCGCCTCGAGCCCCGCCAGCATCGGGTGGCGGTGATGGTGGCCACGGTGAAAGTGCTGTCGGGCCGAGCGACCGATGACGTGCTGGAGTTGTTCGACCTGTTGATGGTCACGGATCTGATGTCGAAGGCCGAGCGGGAATCGCGTGAGGAGAAGTTGCGCCGGTATCCGCGGGTGTCGCGTCATGCGGGCAAGCTCGCCGCGGCGGTGAAGGTGCTGTTGGAGATGACCGAGGTCGAACCGGACCTGAGCTTGGAGATGATGTGGGATCTGATCGAGAACACCGCGACCAAGAGCGAGCTCCGTGCCGCTGTCGCGGTGATCGACGAGCTGGTTCCGGTGGATGACGTCGAGTTGAACGAGCAGCGCCTGGAAGAGTTGGCGGGGCGCCTGGCCACGGTCCGGGTGTTCCTGCCACCGATGATGCGCACCGTGGTGTTCGGGGCCACCGCGGACGGTGCGGCGGTGCTGGCGGCGATGAAGACCCTCGCCGAGTTGATGTCGGCGAAGTCGAAACTGTCCGCGAGCTGGCTCGATGCTCGTCAGGTCGACCACGATCTCATCGGTGGCGGGTGGAAGCGGCTGGTCTATCGCGAGGGCCGCCCACCGGAAACTGTCGACCGGGCCGCCTACACGCTGTGCCTGCTCGAGCAGTTCCATCGACATCTCAAGCACCGCAACATCTTTGCCCCGCACTCGACGCGATGGCGTGACCCGCGAGCCCAGTTGCTGGCCGGGCCCGCGTGGGAACGTTCCCGTGAGGCCGGGATGAACGCGTTGAACCTGCCCGATGATCCGGGTTCGTTGCTCGGCGAGCATGCTGCCGCGGTGGACACCGCCTACCGTGAGGTCGTCGCGCGGCTCGATAGCGACGGTCCGGCGACGGTCGATGAGGATGGCCGTCTGCATGTCGCCTCGTTGAAGGCGGAGCCGGATCCGCCGTCGCTGGTGGATCTGCGCCGGCGGGTCCAGGCCATGGTGCCCGAGGTCGACCTGCCCGAGCTGGTCCTGGAAGTCATGTCGTGGGTGCCCGGGTTCGCCGAGTCGTTCACCCACGCCTCGGGAAATGGTGCCCGCGTCGCCGATCTGGGGTTGTCGGTCGCCGCGGTGCTGTGCGCGCATGCGATGAATGTGGGTTTCAAGCCGGTGACCAGCCCCGGTGTGGACGCGCTGACTCGTGACCGCCTGCACCACGTCGATCAGAATTATGTTCGTTTGGAGACGTTGACCGCGGCCAACGTGGAGTTGGTCAAGGCCCAAGCCGAGATCGAGTTGGCGCAGCTGTGGGGTGGTGGGCTGCTCGCCTCGGTCGATGGCATGCGGTTCGTGGTTCCGGTCCGCACGATCCATGCGAGACCGAACCCGAAGTACTTCGGCCGTAAACGGGGTATTACCTGGTTGAACATGCTCAACGACCAGTCCGCCGGGCTGGCGGCCAAGGTGGTGTCCGGCACGCCACGCGACTCGTTGAACTTCATCGATGTCGTGCAGCTTCAGCAGGGTGGCCGCCGGCCCGAGGCCATCATTACCGATACCGGTTCCTATTCCGACATCGTGTTCGGTTTGGTGCATTTGATCGGCAAGCGGTATCGGCCGCAGTTGGCGAACCTGCCCGATCAGCGGTTGTGGCGGTTCGACCAGGGCGCCGACTACGGCCCGCTCAACCAGGCCGCACGGGGGCGAATCGACACAGGAAAAATCGCCGCGCACTGGGAGGATATGTGCCGGGTCGCGGTGTCGATCCATGAGTGTGAGGTCTCCGCTCACGACGTCACCCGCATGATCTCCCGTGACGGGAACCCCACCCCGTTGGGCCAAGGGATCGCGCACTACGGGCGGATCTTCAAAACCCTGCACATCCTGCGCCTGGCCGACGACGAACCGTATCGGCGCGAAGGCAAGGCCCAGGCCAACCTGACCGAGGGCCGCCACGACCTGGGGCGTCGCATCTACCACGGGAAGAAAGGGGAGATGACCCGCACCTATTACGAGGGCATGGAAGATCAGCTCTCCGCGCTCGGGCTGGTGCTCAACTGCACGGTTCTGTGGAATACGTTCTACACCAACCGCGCTCTGGAACAGCTACGCGCCCAAGGCTATCCGGTGCTCGACACCGAC
>Ga0208207_1000115_pt1 | contig 11626 bp, 11 predicted proteins | sample DeeseametaMP1201_FD_184193 | JGI IMG/M metagenome (GOLD analysis project Ga0208207, IMG submission 184193) | Marine microbial communities from the Deep Indian Ocean - MP1201 (SPAdes) | ecosystem: Environmental > Aquatic > Marine > Oceanic | place: South Indian Ocean | collected 2011-03-08 | reverse complement strand
AAATTATACAAAAATTATATAGGTATGGGTTACTACAATACCTACATGCCAAACGTTATTTTAAGAAACATATATTGTAATCCAGGTTGGTATACTGCTTACACTCCATATCAGCCCGAAGTAGCTCAAGGAAGATTGGAGATGCTATTAAACTTTCAACAAATGGTTTTAGATTTTACCGGTATGGATATAGCGAACGCATCATTATTAGATGAATCTACCGCAGCAGCTGAAGCTATTGGATTAAGTAGCAGATTAGATAAAAATAATTCAAATAAGGTATTTATTTCCAGCGATTGTAACCCTCAAACCATTGATGTAATTAAAACAAGAACCGAAGTTTTTGGTTTAAAATTAGTTATTGGTGATCAAGAAAAAGATTTAAAAAATATAGATGGAAATGTTGTTTGTGGAGTTCTTCAATATCCCGGAACATTAGGAGACATTAAAGATCCTAGCGAAGCAATAAGCAAAATCCATAAAAAAAATGGTAAAGCTATTTTGGTTTGTGATCTTTTGGCTTTAGCAAAACTTAAAACTCCAGCAGAGCTTGGAGCTGATATTGCCGTTGGCAATTCTCAAAGGTTTGGGATTCCAATGGGTTACGGAGGTCCTCATGCTGCATTTTTTGCAACTAAAGATGAATACAAAAGGGCGATGCCGGGAAGAATTATCGGAGTTTCTGTTGATCGATTAGGAAAAAAAGCACTACGAATGGCATTACAAACTCGAGAACAACACATAAGAAGAGAGAAAGCTACGAGCAATATTTGCACTGCACAAGCCTTATTAGCAATAATTTCAGCTGCGTACGCAATCTATCATGGACCTAAAGGTATTAATCAAATAGCAGAGAGAATATCAAAGTTAGCGAAAAGTTTTGCTGACAAGATTAAAAAGTCAGGCTATGAACTTTATTCTGATAGTTTTTTTGATACTGTTACTATTCTCACAAAAAATAAAACACAAAATATTTATAAAAATGCTCTGAGAAATGGAGTTAATCTAAGATTAGTTGATGAGAACATGTTGTCTGTGGCATTTGACGAAAGGAAAAATGTTGAAAAGACTAATGAACTTCTAAAAATTTTCAATAGCGCAGAGTCAATTAATGAGACAGGTAAAGTTGTATTAAGTAATATACCAAAAAATTTGGAAAGATCATCGGAATATCTTACGCATCCCGTTTTTAACTCCTATCATTCAGAAACTGAAATGACTCGATATTTAAAAAAATTGGAAGATTCAGATATTGCTTTAAATAGATCAATGATCTCTTTGGGTTCTTGTACTATGAAATTAAATGCAGTATCAGAAATGATCCCAGTTACCTGGAATGAATTTTATGAACCACATCCCTTTGCACCTGTAGAGCAAATGGAGGGATATAGAAATTTGTTTACTGATTTGAAAAATTGGTTGAGAGAGATAACTGGTTTTTCGGGTGTCTCTTTACAACCAAATGCAGGGGCACAGGGTGAATTTGCGGGATTGATGATAATTAGAAAATACCATTCAGAAAATGGCGATAAGGACAGAAATGTTTGCCTCATTCCGAGTTCGGCACACGGAACCAATCCAGCAAGTGCTCAGATGGCCGGAATGAAAGTAGTTGTTATAGCTTGTGATAAAGATGGCAATATTGATTTTGAAGATTTAAAATCTAAGGCAGAACAATATTCAAAAAATTTGTCGGCCTTAATGGTTACTTATCCCTCAACGCACGGAGTATTTGAAGAAAAAATTAAAGAAATTTGTAAGATTGTTCATGATAATGGTGGCCAAGTATACATGGACGGAGCCAATCTTAATGCGTTAGTTGGAATTGCTAAACCAGGAAAATTTGGTCCGGACGTATGTCATATTAATTTACACAAAACATTTTGTATTCCTCATGGTGGAGGTGGGCCAGGAATGGGTCCCATAGCATGCAAGAAACACTTGGATCCTTTTCTTCCAAAACATGAAGTTATTAAAGATTGCGGTCCCACAACTGGCATCGGAGCAGTTTCAGCAGCGCCTTGGGGAAGCTCAAGTATTTTAGTAATTTCATGGATGTATATAAAAATGATGGGGGCGGAAGGCTTAAAGAAAGCTTCCCAAGTTGCCATTTTAAATGCTAATTATATTGCAAGAAAATTACATAAACATTTTCCCATTCTCTACACTGGAAAAAATGGAAATGTTGCTCATGAGTGCATTATCGATATTCGTCCAATTAAAGCTGAAACAGGTATAACCGAAGAAGATATAGCAAAGCGCCTAATAGATTTTGGTTTTCATGCCCCAACTATGTCTTGGCCTGTTCTTGGAACTATGATGATTGAACCCACAGAAAGTGAAAGCTTATTTGAGTTGAATCGTTTCTGCGACACCTTAATAAAGATTAAAGAGGAAATTAACAAAATAAAATCAAGAGAATTTGATAAATTAGATAATCCTTTAAAAAATGCTCCTCATACTCATGTTGAGCTTACAGCCAATGAATGGAAACACAAATATGACAGAGAAACAGCAGCGTATCCGTCAACAAACTTAAAATCCCATAAATATTGGCCGCCAGTATCAAGAGTAGATAATGTTTATGGTGACAAAAATCTTTTCTGCTCTTGCCCTACGATGGATGAATATAAAGAATCGGCTGCCTAAAAAATTTGTGATATATTTCCCTAAAATTGGGGATTCATGGATGATGTAATAGTTGTTGGCGGCGGAATAATTGGAGCTTCCACAGCATATTTTTTATCGAAGGCAGGTAGAAAAGTTCGAGTTTTTGAGCGTGACCCAACATACAAAAATGCTTCTTTTCCATTGTCTTTAGGAGGTTTTAGGCGTCAGTTTTATCAGAAGGAAAATATATTACTAGGAAAATTTGCAAAAGAATTTATTTTTCAATTGCCTGATTTATTAAAAACAAAAAAAAATGGAAAACCAACGGTTAGTATGGTTCCTAACGGCTATCTTTTGTTATTTGGCCCAGAGCAGGCGCAAGAACAATATGAAGCATTAAAAAATCACAAAGCCTGTGATGCCGGAACAAAAAATGTTAAGGCAGAAGAATTGCAGAATTTTTTTCCGTGGATTAATACGGACGGTTTAGAAACAGCAACTTTTACGGATAGTAAGATTGAAGGATGGATTGATCCACACATGTTTCATGCTGCTTTGAAAAATAAAGCAATTGAACTTGGCGCAAGCTTCGAAAAAAAAGAAATTAAAAGTATAAACGAGATTAAAGCAAACACTATTGTTTCTGCTGCTGGATGCTGGACCAATGAATTGCTTGCAGATATTCCAGTTGTTCCACAAAAGCATACTGTGTTTCGTGTAAAATGTCCTAAACATATTCCTGAAATGCCGTTAACTGGAGATTTACCCAGCGGAGTTTACTGGAGACCCGAAGGTAAGGAATATTTAGCTGGTTCTCCAAATGCAAAATTTGATGCTCTAGATTTAGAACCGGAATGGAATGATTTTGAAGAGTTAGTTTGGCCAGCTTTGGCAAATAGAGTTCCGGCGTTTGAGGAATTGAAACTTACAGGGGGTTGGGCTGGGTATTATGATTGTAATAAATTAGATAATAATGCGATTGTTGGAAAACATCCTAAGATGGAAAACGTTTATTTAGCTACTGGATTTACGGGAAGAGGCTTAATGCAAGCTCCAGGAATAGGCAGGGGTCTAACAGAACTAATTACCACCGGATCATATCAGAGTATAGATTTAACTTGCTTTAGTGTTGAACGCGTTCTTTCAGAACAAAAAAGAGCAGAACCTTACGTATTATGATAAATTAATTAAAGGAGTACATTCAAAATGGAAAATACATTAATTCGATTAAATGTAATTGATAGGGAAGGGAAAAAAACTGCTATTGATATTGAAGAAGGCACAACTATACGAGATGCAATAGAGGAAAAATTATCTCCCGATAACTATGGCGTCTGCGGAGGCAATTGTGCCTGCGGTACTTGCCATGTGCATGTTACCCCTAGTGACTTTGAAAAACTGAAAGCAGTTGAAGAAGATGAAATTTCAACCTTAAAAGAAGAGGCCATTAAACCCACTACACATTCTAGACTCGGTTGCCAAATTGAACTCAAGAAAGAGCACAACAATATTACAGTTACTATTGCCCCAGATTAGTATTATTCATTTCTTCTAGGCTATCGTGATATATTTATTTTTTATATTTTGCCGCTTCTTCTGATCCACCAGTTGCACTACCTTTAGTATAAGAATGTGCTCCCATACCTGCAAGTTGACCATCTTTAACAATTAGATATGGATCTCTAATTGGTTTTTTATCAAAGAAACATTCTAATATTTCTCTTGTGCCAGCGGCATATCTTGCCTGTGCTGATAAAGATGTTCCTGAAGTATGTGGTGTCATACCGTGGTTTGGCATTGTTCTCCAAACGTGGTCGTTAGGTGCTGGTTGAGGAAACCAAACGTCTCCTGCATACCCGCTTAATTGACCAGATTTAAGTGCTCTTGCTATTGCATCCTTATTACAGATTTTACCTCTAGCAGTATTAACAATATACGCACCTGGTTTACATTTGCTGATTAATTCATCATTAAATAAGTTTTCCGTTTCAGGATGAAGTGGACAACTTATGTTAATAACATCACAAACAGCAACTAAAGATTTTACTGAATCGTGATAAGTTAAATTTAATTCTTTTTCTTTATCTTTAGGTAATCTATGTTTATCAAAGTAATGTAAATGTACATCAAACGGTGCCATTTTTCTTAACATATCATAACCTATACGTCCGGCCGCAATAGTACCTACGTGCATACCTTCCACATCATAAGAACGTTTTACAGCGTCAGCAATATGCCAACCGCCTTCATTTACTATTCTATGTTGATTATGATAATCTCTAACTAAAGATAAAATCATCATAACAATATGTTCAGCAACTGACCTTGAATTACAATAAGTCACTTCAACAACATCTACTTTATGATCCATTGCAGCTTGTAAATCTACGTGGTCGGAACCAATACCTGCTGTAATTGCCATTTTTAAATTTGGTGCTGATTCCATTCTTTTTCTTGTTAGGTAATATGGAAAGAACGGTTGTGATATAACTACATCAGCGTCAACTAATTCTTTATCTGCAACACAACCTTCAGCGTCTTTATCCGAGGTTACAACTAATGTATGTCCTCGGTCTTTTAAAAATTTTCTTAAACCTAATTCTCCTGAAACACAACCTAATAATTCACCTGGTTTAAAATCAATACCTTTTGGTGTAGGTAGTGACATCCCATCGGGATATTTTTCCAGTTTAGGAAGTTCCTTTACCGGATAACTTTTAGGCATTCCGCCTTTTGGATCATCATATAATATACATAATATTTTCATTATTCGTTCTCCTTCTTTTTCTTTTTTTTATTATCAACCTTAACAAAATAATATTTGCAGCGCAAATATTTCATAAACACTGTGGGATTTAGCAGATCTTTTATTGCAAAACAAACAATTATTTCCAAGTCTGAGGGTATTTCCTTTTTAAAATTAAACGATTGTAAATAATGCCTCCAATAATAATTGCTATAGCTCCTACCATTACTGGAAATATTAAAAATTGAAACGATACACCGCCAATCATAACTATTATTGGATTTCCTCCAGCTGGCGGGTGTGTAATTTTAAATGCCATCATAAGCATGACGCCAATGCCTACAGCCAAACCTATTGTAATAAAAGAAACTCCAAAGAAAGTTGCAAATAAAATTCCGACAAATGCTGATAGTAAATGGCCAAAAAAAACATTTTTTGGTTGAGCAAATTGATTATCATGATATCCAAAAACTATAACTGTGGTGGCTCCAAAAGATGCAAGCAACCAAAGACCCAGCTCAGTTTGATAAGTCATATAAGCTAGAATACCAATTGTTACTGCAGCACCTACTCCGGCTAAAAGGGGGGGCCAACAAATAATTTTTTTTAAATTTATCATTACTAGCTATTTAATGCGTTGAGCATTGCTTTAAGAGGTAATAGCAAACACTCCTTTCTAGAGATGTTATTTTTATTCATTATTTTATCGAATTCTAGCCATTCCTTATCGAAGATATTTTTTCTTTGTTTGAAGTAATTGTCTGCTTTTTGCAAAAAATTCTTTACTTTCTCAACAGATTTACTTGTAGTTTTTCTTGATAAAAGGCTGACGGAGGCTTGACAGAAAATGCACGATTGGCTTTGATATTTAAATTTTGTAATTTTGTCCTTTTCAACAATTAAATATATTTTCATTTCATCTCCGCAGATTGGATTTTTTAATTTTGAAAAATGAGTATATTTATTAATTAACCCGAAATTTTCAGTGTTTGAGGCTATTTTGATGAGTTCTTTATCGATCATTTAAACTTTATTGTATTTTCTTTAGCATTTATAATTTGTTTTATGAATGAAGACAATATACCAGGGGCAATCCTTGCTGGTGGACAATCAAAAAGAAAAGTTAAAAAATGAAAAAAAACAATAAATTAGAAGATTCGCTGACACAGTTATTTTCAGCATCAGAATATAAAATGGTTGATGTTAGTGATAAAGCAGTTACGCACAGGAAGGCTCTAGCGGTAGGAGAAATAATATTAGGATCTACGGTAATCGAGATGATTAACAATAAAACAATGCCTAAAGGTGATCCATTAACCATAGCTGAGGTTTCGGGCATTAATGGTGTGAAAAAAACAAGTGAACTTATTCCTCTTTGTCATCCGCTTTCTTTAGATCATATTTCTTTGCATACAGAAGTTAATGAAAAAAACTATTCTGTTGTTGTTTATTGTTTGGTTTCTGCAAATTCCAAAACAGGGGTTGAAATGGAAGCTTTATCTGGTGTGAATTCCGCCCTACTTTCTATTTATGATCTTTCAAAAATTGTCGAACCAAATTTAAAAATCACTAACACGAAATTACTCATAAAATCCGGAGGAAAAAAAGGGTTATGGATCAACCCAGATGGCGTGCCCGCAAAAATAAAAAATGCTTTAGGTCTTTAAAATGATTACATACCCAGAAGCAATAAGTTTAATTGATAAAATTTCTCTAAAATTACCGAATGAAAAAATTTCTATATTAAATTCTGTAAATAGAGTTTGTGCTGAGGACGTCTTATCTCCATTAACCAATCCTTCTTCTAATAATACCTCTTTCGATGGTTTTGCTGTTATAGCTAAGGAAACAGAAGGATTATCATCTCAAAAGACAAAGAAATTTAAGATACTCAGAACCATTGCTGCTGGTGATGAACCTAAAATAGATAATTATGAAAAAAACTCAGCGGTGGAAGTTATGACAGGCGGATTGGTTCACAAACCTTTTGACTCAATCATAGCAGTTGAAAAGGTTAAATATTTTCCAACAAAGGAAAAACCTACACATATCATAGTTGATGAAGAGGTAAAACAATTCTCATATATTAGGTTTGCTGGCGAAGATTATAATTTAAAGGACGTGGTAATAAAAAAAGGTGAATTGATTCAACCTAAGCACATTATGGCTCTCACTACTCTTGGTATAAAAGATGTACAAGTAAAAAAGCAACCACAAATAATTTTTTTTGGCACTGGTAGCGAAATTGCGGACTATAAAGATACAAAAGTTCCGTCTTGGAAAGTGCGCAATTCAAATAATCATTATTTTACATCGTTTGGAAAAAGTTTGTATTTTAAAATTATTGATGGAGGAATTATAAAAGATGATGAGCCTGAAAAATTAAAGAAAGCTCTTGATGATGCGCTGAATTCGGACATTGATATATTCGTAACCTCAGGAGCCATTTCTGCTGGCAAATTTGATTTTATACCAAAACTTATAAAAGATTGTGGTTTTGAAACTCATTTCAAAGGGGTTGCTATTAAACCAGGTAGACCAATTATGTTATCCAAATTAAAGCAAAAAGAAAAATTATTTTTTGGTCTTCCCGGAAATCCTATTTCTTGTGCAGCAGGCTTTCGTTTTTTTGTTTATCCTTTGATTCGAAATAGTTTAGGTATGTCTAGAGAAAAAAAATTTAAAGCAAGATTGGTTAATGAGTATTCTAAAGATGAAAATTTTACACATTTTGCAAGATGTTTAATGACAATTAGTAATCAAGGATCGTGCGAATTAGAGGTGTTGCAAGGACAACAGTCACATAGAATTAAGTCATTCGTAGAAGCTAACTGTTGGGGTATTTTTGAAGAGGGTAAAGAAAAATTTAAATCTGGCGATTTTGTTAAATGGATGTATTTAAATCCCAATTTAATCAACTAATAGTTGTATAATTTTTTTTATTCGTGTTTAATTTAAGTAAATAATGAAATAATTTTCTTTATAAAACAATATACGTATGATCAAATTATTTTTTTGGGATAAATTTAAAAAGGAAAATTAATGAAAAAAATTTTAAAGAAAAAAAGAATTATAAGAAAGATTGATACCAGTAAAAGAAATTTTTTAACAAGTTCAGTTGCTCTAGCTGGAGTAGCTGCCGCAACATCGGTACTGCCAATATCAATTGCAAAAGCTAATCATGATGATTCTGATCCAAAAAGTTTGCCAGATTTTATTAAATGGAAAAATAGGGATGCTTTAATTGTTCATTCTAAGAAGGGCATTGAGGCACACAGAAGTGCAATTGGCGAAAGTATAGTTACTCCAATTAGAAATATTTATATTAGAAATAATATGCCGACTATGACCGACGAACAAATTGGAGATAGAAATAAATGGCAATTGTCTGTGGAAGGAGTTAATCAGCCAAAAACATTTACTTTGGCTCAGTTGAAAAAACTTGGCCAAACAACTATTGCAACAGTGCTACAATGCTCAGGTAACGGAAGAGGTTTTTATGAACATAAACCAAAAGGATCACAATGGAAAACTGGTGCTGCTGCGTGTATTTTATGGACAGGTGTTCCGGTTGCAACGATAGTTTCTGAATGTGGAGGAATCACAAAAGGTGCAAAATATATGACCTGCACAGGAGTTGATGCACCAAAAGATTTGGATCCAAAAAAAGCAACGGTCGAGAGATCAGTTCCGCTTAAAGTGTATAAAAAAGCAATTTTAGCTTGGGAAATGAATGGTGTGCCTCTTCCAAATGCTCATGGAGGTCCGCTAAGAACTATTCCACCAGGATATTTTGGTATTAATAACGTAAAACATTTAGGTAAATTAGCCTTTACTGAAACAGAATCAGATGTGAAATACATGAAAACAAGTTACAGAATTTCACCAATTGGAAAAAAAGGTTCACAGTATCCCACTTGTTGGGAAATGCCCGTTAAATCATGGATTGTAAGACCTACTGATGAAACTGGGGTGGTAAAATCTGGCAAGGTCCAAATTGCTGGCGTGGCGATGGGTGGAACTAAAAAAGTTAGAAACATTAAAGTTTCAGTTGATGGCGGACAAACTTGGAAAAAAGCAAAATTTGTAGGTCCCTACCTTGGAAAATACGCATGGAGGCAGTTTGTCTTTGAATCAAACTTAGGGCCAGGAACATACAATATTGCTAGTAAAGCTTCTACTGGTGTCAATACTCAACCTGAACTAAGATATGAAAATAGAAGAGGCTACGCCCATAACGGTTGGAAAGATCATAGCGTAAACGTTGAAGTAGTATAAAAATTTAAGTATTATAGATTTTAAATTTTTCTGATTTTAAAAGCTTTCTGTAATGAGAATTTGTAAATTTTTTTGTATTATTTTATTGTTTTCATTTTCCTTAACGACAGCTCTAAAAGCAGATTCAGAAAAAATGGTTTTAGGGTTAGAGATTTTCAACAATAAAGCGATGTGTAGTGTTTGTCATGTTTTGAAGTCTGCTGGATCGACAGGAAATATAGGTCCAGATTTAGATGATTTAAAACTTTCAGAAGAACAAATAAGAGATGTTGTAACTCAGGGATTTGGAGTAATGCCAGCATTTGGAGAGGAAGGTTTATTAACTTCAGAAGAGATTGATGCAGTATCATATTATGTCACCAATAGTTCTGGAAAATAGCGAAATTATATAATCACTGAAGTATTAAATATAATAAAGTAATTAACAAATCATAATTTTTGTGGTTAGATTTACATATGTTAATAGATCCATTTCAAAGAAAAATATCTTACGTAAGAGTTTCTGTTACAGACAGATGTGATTTTAGATGTATATATTGCATGTCTGAAGATATGGAATTTCTTCCCAAGAAAGATGTTTTATCATTAGAAGAACTAGACAGACTTTGTAATACGTTTATCGATCTTGGTGTAAAAAAACTTAGGATCACCGGCGGCGAACCCTTAGTGCGAAAAAACATAACGTATTTGTTTAAAAGTCTTGGAAAAAAATTAAACAAAGGATTGGAAGAGCTAACCCTTACCACAAACGGTTCTCAGCTTACACGTTACGCAAAAGATTTGCTCAATAGTGGAGTAAGAAGAATTAACATTTCATTAGATTCTCTTGATAAAAATAAATTTAAACGGATCACTAGAATTGGGGATTTTGATCAAGTTATCCAAGGAATTATGGCAGCAAAAAAAGCTGGATTAAAAATTAAAATTAATACGGTTGCTTTAAAAGGGATTAATGATAATGAGATTTTGGATTTAGTGCATTGGTGTGGTGAAAATAAGTTTGCTCTTACATTTATTGAGGTAATGCCAATGGGTGAAATTGGCGAAAAAAGAGCGAGTCAATATATGCCACTAACCGAGGTTAAAAGCTTGATACAAACAAAGTATAGTATCACAGATGATCCTCTAAGAACTGGAGGCCCAGCAAGATACGTGCATTGTCATGAAACGGATCAAAAAATCGGTTTTATTACACCCCATACACATAATTTTTGTGAGTTGTGTAATCGAGTGAGAATTACTTGTACGGGGGTTATGTACATGTGTTTGGGACAACAAGATAAAGCAGATTTGAAAACGCCGTTGAGAAAGAGCGAAAACAATCAACTTTTGAAAAATGCAATATACGAAGCCATTTCAAGAAAACCCAAAGGGCATGATTTTGTTATTGAGCGGAAACAAGATGAAAAATTTGTTCCTCGACATATGAACGTTACTGGTGGTTGATATTGATTTTATGGAAATTCAGCTAAAACTTTATGGATCTTCAAAGCTGTTAAGCGATAAGGAAACATTGCTTATTGAATTGCCCGAAAATTCAAATATAGAACAGCTTAGAAACAGTCTTAGTAAAATAATATCTAATAAATATTCAAAAAGTAATTTAGGTAATTTGCCAAAAAGTGCAGCTTTTTTCAGTAAAAACAATGAAGTTATAAATGATAATTATAAACTGAAAGATAAAGAATTAATTTCAATTATACCTCCTATCGGCGGCGGTTAATGAGTCTTCATACTGCGCTGGTCAAAATAGAAGAACAAAAAATTTCTTCGGAAAAAGCAAAAAGATTTATCTATTCAGATAAAAATGGAGCAGAATCTATTTTTGTCGGAAGGGTAAGAAATGAAAATGATGGAAAAAAAGTAACAGGTGTTACCTATGATGCTCATGATCAAGCAGTTATAAAATCTTTTCAGTCAATCTGTAATGATGCCAAAAATAAATTTGATAAGAATGCTAAGATTTTTTTAGAACACGCCAAAGGTTATGTG
>Ga0208207_1000106_pt1 | contig 12132 bp, 14 predicted proteins | sample DeeseametaMP1201_FD_184193 | JGI IMG/M metagenome (GOLD analysis project Ga0208207, IMG submission 184193) | Marine microbial communities from the Deep Indian Ocean - MP1201 (SPAdes) | ecosystem: Environmental > Aquatic > Marine > Oceanic | place: South Indian Ocean | collected 2011-03-08 | reverse complement strand
TAACTGATATGTTGGACAAGTAGCATTGCAGAATCCACAATGGACACATTTTCTTAAAATTTTTTCACTCGATTTATTATCTTTATCTTTTAATTGTGATTTTGAAAAATGAGTTTCCATTTATATACCTGTATACATTTTTCCTGGATTAAGTATTCTTTTAGGATCAAAACTTTTTTTGATGTTTTGTGATATATCAAATCGGACCCTATTAATAGTGAATACATCCTCAACATAGGGAAGGTAATCAGAGTTTTTTATCATGGTTACATAACCTCCATGCTTTACTACTTTTTTTCTTATTGATTCGAACATTTCTTCAGATAGTTCAAAAGCTTCCATCCACATTAAAGCTCCACCCCAGTCTAAATAATATTTAAATTTATTTGAAAGTTGATACACTAACTGAACACATTCTGATGGCGGAATAACTATTCTGAGAATATTATTTTTTGAAGAAGAAAAAAACTCTAAACTTTTAACTTTATTCCAAAAAATTTCTGACTGATGTGTCTCAAGAATAGAAATATTAAAATTTATAATTTTAAGTTCATCAATTAGATTTTTAATTCTTTGATCAATAGAATTTTTTGATCCCTCAATTCTAAATGCAGTAAGCGAACCTTCTTGCTTAAGGTCATTTAATTTAAAGGTTTTTTCAATGTTCATTACGCAACCAGGCACTTCTGGTTCTTTAGGCAAAAAAATAGCTCCAGAAATATCATTTGAAGAACTTATAGCTTTATCTAAGAAATCAAATGCTGACTCTATTTTTTGATTATAAATAATGAGTGTTTCGCTTGTTGCAGGAGCGGGTAAAACTTTGAAAGTAATTTCAGTTAAAGCAACTAAGGTTCCATAAGAACCACAAATTAATTTGCTCAAATCATAACCGGTAACATTCTTTACTACCACCCCTCCTGATTTTATAATCTCCCCCTTGCCATTAACTCCTCTAAATCCCAAAACGTGGTCCCTTACACTTCCAACTTTAAATCTACGTGGTCCAGAAATATTACAAGCAATTTGACCTGCTGCAGTTCCGTAATCACTTTTTCCATTTAGTAAATATCCAAAATCAATTGGTTCAAAAGCTAGTTGTTGTTTATTTTTTTTTAACTCTTCTTCTATTTGTTTTATTAAAGTACAAGCTTTAACCTTAATATAAAGTTCTTCGGGTAAATATTCTATAATTCCATTTAAGTTTGATAAACTTAAAGTTTTTGAACATTGCATAGGTTTTCCTATTTTTTTTTTTGAACCGGATCCGATTAACTCTATAGGAACGTTTGATTTATAAAACTTTTTTATAATACTTGATACCTCTCTTTCGTTTTGAGGATATTCTTTAGAATCAGAATCTTGGTATGTCGGAAAATTTTGTTTTTCCTCTATGGACATGTATCCTCCCTTCTTCTGCACACTTTCTTAAAAGCGGATAGACTTTTCCAGGATTTAATAGTGAATTTACGTCTAAAGCTTTTTTAATTTTGATCTGCTGTTGAATGTCATTATTATTAAACATTTCACACATTAATTCCCTTTTTTCAACTCCAACCCCATGTTCTCCGGTTAGAACTCCACCAACTTTTACGCAATACTTCAAAATATCTGCTCCAAATTTTTCTGTTTTTTCTAAAGAATTTTTTTCGTTAGCGTCATACATAATCAAAGGATGAAGATTACCGTCACCTGCATGAAAAGCATTAGCAACGGGTAAATTATATTTTTTAGACAGTCTTCCTATTTCATTTAATACCTCGGCTAGCTTCCCTCTTGGAATGGTTCCGTCCATGCAATAGTAGTCTGGAGCCATATCACCACATGCAGGAAATGCTGCCTTACGTCCAGCCCAAAATTTTAATCTTTGTTTTTCATTTTTACTAATTTTAATACTTGAAGATTTATTTTTTTTTGCAATTTTGTGTACTCTTTCAATAAGTTCGTCCACTTCCGTTTCTGTACCATCTAATTCTACAATTAACATTGATTCTGCATCTCTTGGGTAGCCTGCTTTTACAAAATTGTCAGTAGCATGAATTAATGCTTTATCCATCATCTCCATGCCGGCCGGAATAATTCCACTTGCAATAATTTCTGATACACATTTTCCGCCATACTCTATGGTCGGAAATCCAATTAAAGCTGCCTTAACTGCTTGAGGTTTTTTAAGAATCTTTACTGTAATTTCCGTAATTACACATAACAGACCTTCAGACCCAGCAATTAATCCAAGCAAGTCATATCCTTCAGAATCATAAGTTTTGCCTCCTAATCTACTTATGGTTCCGTCCATGAAAACAACTTCAACACCAAGAAGATTATTTGTTGTCGTTCCATATTTTAATGAATGAATGCCACCCGAATTTTCTGCAACGTTTCCACCTATTGAACATGCAATTTGGCTAGACGGATCTGGAGCATAATAAAAACCTTTATCTTCAACAGCTTGTGTAATTGATAAATTTGTTACACCTGGTTGAGCAACTACACATCTATTTTTGTAATCAATATCAATAATTTTGTTAAACTTACCTAGACATAAAAGGATACTATCTTCCAATGGTAAGGCTCCTCCTGATAATCCAGTACCGGCACCTCTTGGAACAATTTTAATTCTTGCTTGATTACAATAAGCAAGTATCTTACTCACTTCTTTTGTATTTTCTGCAAAAACAACAGCTAATGGTTTTTGCTTATACGCCGATAGTGCATCTGTTTCAAATGGTCGTGTTTCATCTTCATGATCTAAAACGTTTTCAATTTTAACAATTTTTTTAAGATCTGCAATTATATCTGATTTTATTGATATAAGTTTTCGGTCAATTTTTGGCATGGCTAATTTAGTCATAAAAATATATTACTACCTAAAAGCTTAGTAATCAAAAAAGGAAAGGCGAATTATTTAAGTATTTTGTCTATTTTTTCGATAGCTTTGCTTATGTTTTCTCTTGAAGTAGCAAAATTAAATCTTACGTTAGCTGTAGCAAATTTTCCAAATGCGGTCCCAGCTATTATAGCAACTCCAGCTTCTTGCAAACATTTATTTGTAAATTCTTCGCCATTCATTCCAGTGCCTTTAACACTAGGAAATACAAAAAAAGATCCGCCGGGCAAACTACATTCAACACCTTTTAAACTTCTTAAACCATCAACTATAAGTTTTCTTCTTATGGTAAATTCACCCATCATATCATGAAGATGGTCCTCGGGCCCGTCTAAAGCTGCAATTGCACCATATTGAGCTGCAGTATTCACGCATGAATGATTATTCACACAAAACTTAAATACATGCTCAATTAATTGTTCTGGCCACACGCCCCAACCCAAACGCCATCCAGTCATAGCATAAGTTTTGCTCCATCCATTAAGTACAATAAGTCTGTCATAAAGATCGGGATAATTAAACAAAGTTGGGATTTCTTTTTTATCAAAAATCAATCTATCGTAAATTTCATCACTTAAAATTGTTACATGAGGAAAATTTATTAAACCTTTAGCAAGCTTATCAATTACAGTTTTTTCGGTAAAACTACCTGTTGGATTATTCGGATTGTTTAAAATTAACAATCGAGTGTTTTCATTAATTAAAGACAAAATTTTATCAGGATTAATTGAAAAATCTTTATTTTCAGCCAAGTTAAAAGGAACAGCTTTTGCTCCAGTATAGTTGATCATTGATTCGTAAATAGGAAAACCTGGATCCGGATATATAATTTCAGCACTTGGTTCCCCAAAAAAAGAAATGGCATAATGCATTGTAGGTTTACCGCCAGGCATAATGACTATTCTCTCGGGACTTATATTTGCATTATATAGACTTTTAATTTTTCTACTGACGGCTTCTCTACATTCAATTATTCCATTTGGCAAGGTATAACCGTGATGACCATCTTTTAAAGCTTGAATTGTAGCATTAACAGCGTGCTTCGGAGATTTAAAATCAGATTGACCTAAGCTTAAATCAATAATTTTTTTTCCTTGTTGCGCTAATTTTTTTGTTTTTGCAAATATGTTATAGACGGCCTCTGTACCAAGTCTATTTACACTTTTTGCAATTTTCATTTTTAATTTTTTCTAAATGCAACTTTAGATCTGTTAAGATCTTTAACAGACTTACAGCCCATTAATATCATGTCGCGATTTATTTCTGCTTTCATTTTTTGCAGTAGTGCTTCAACACCCTGTTGGCCAGCAGCTCCCAAAGCAAATAAATAGGCTTTTCCTAAACTGCAAGCCTTAGCACCAAGTGCTAGGGCTTTTAAAACATGAGTTCCTCTTCTAACTCCCCCATCAAGAATTACCTCTATCTTGTCTCCAACCGCATCAACAATTTCAGCAAGTTGATCGAAAGGCGCTCTTGAGCCGTCAAGTTGTCTTCCTCCATGATTTGAAATCATTACTGCGGTACATCCAATATCAATTGCTTTTTTAGCATCTTCAACTGACATGACTCCTTTTAATGCAAAAGGACCATTCCATTTTTTTACACAATATTCTGCATCTTTCCAATTCATTGCTGGATCAAATTGTTCGTTGATATAATCAATCACCGATTTATCTATGCTAGTACCTTTTTCTGTCATATGAATAATATTTGCCAACATAAATTTTCCGCTAAAAAAATGATTAAAAGTCCAATTTGGATGTAATGCAAAACTCAACAAGCTTGCAAATGTTAATCTTGGTGGAGTAGTAAATCCCGTTCTACGATCTCTTTCCCTATTGCCTGCAACGGCTGCATCCACAGTTAAACACATACTATTAAATCCAGCCTTACGACTTCTTTCGATTAAGTTATCTGTTAATCCTTTATCTTTATGAATATAAAGTTGAAATAGTTTAGGACCATCAGTTAAATTACCAATTTCTTCAATGCTAGTTGTCGCCATTGTTGATATACCAAACATTGTACCCATTTTTTCTGCAGCTCTAGCTGTAGCTCGTTCTCCATGATGATGATAAAGACGGTGCATAGCAGTAGCAGCAAGAAAAAGAGGAAAATCAATTTTTTGACCTAAAACAGTAGTTGATAAATCAACGTTACTTGCACCTGTTAATACGTTAGGAATTAAGTCACATTTACTAAAAGAATCAGTATTTCTTTTTAAAGTTACTTCATCGTCCGAACCACCGTCGATGTAATGAAAAATTGGGGATGGTAATTTTTTTTTTGCTAATTTTCTAAAATCTTCTACGTTGTGACAATCTTTAAGATTCATTTATTAATCTTTGTACTAACTTTACTTTATTTAAATTAAAAATGTTTAAGAAAGTTAAGCATATAACTATTAGCGCCAGGATTTTTATCTCCCAAACTTGCATTAGATATATGATTGTAAGACATCCCCAGATGAGTACTATCACTTATATCAAAAGACATTTGTACTTCAGTTTTAAACTCCAGAGAAGAACCTAAATCTTTACCGTCTCCATAATTGTAATAACCTGGTGCAAAACTAGGAGTGATTGTTAAAAACCCAAGTTCATATTCTGCTTGTACACCAGTATAGAGATAAATCGCATTTTTTTCTGTAAAAAAAACTCCAGATATTGGAGACAATTTTCCCAAAAAACTTTTTCTAAACAACTCATCATTCTGATGTTGTAAACCAAGAAGACCGGAAGCTTGTTTATCATCACTGAAATCAAACATACCGGTAAAGAAATTTAATTCTGTTTCATTCTTATTTATCTCTTCATCAGCACTATTAGCAAAACTGAAAAAAGAAAAACTTACTAGTGCAATTAAAAGAGCTGATGCAATTTTTCTCATAATCTAAACATATAATCATCGTCGTTAAAAATAAACAAGTTTGATTATTTGAAAAATTTACGAATGGGCTTAAAATTATGCCTAATTAAGAGACCAAGAGGGAGATGATGATTATTTTAGGTACTCTTAATCAGGCACTAAGTACTTATTAAATCTAAACTTTGTCTAAGTTTTGAAAGAATATTGTTTAATTTGAGGCAGAAATCTTTAAATCAATTTGATTGTTTAAAATAGCCAGAACCTCTTTTCCCTGTAAAAATTTCCTCAATTAATGGGTGCTTAATTGGTTCATCTGAATTATCACTAACTAAATTTTGTTCCGAAACATAAGCTTCATAAGTAATTTCATTATTCTCTGCTAGTAAATGATAAAAAGGCTGATCTTTTCTAGGTCTCGCATCTTTTGGTATTGATCTATACCATTCCTCGGAACTATTAAATTCAAAATCGACATCATAAATCACACCTCTAAAATCAAAGTGCTTGTGCTTCACAACTTCTCCAATTGAAAATTTAGCTACATTTGCTGACATTTGATGAGACTAAGAGTATGTATATTTGAAAAAAAATCAATAGAAAAAATATACCTTCAATGTCACATATGTTAACATTTTGTAATGAATAGACCTATAATTAAATTTACAGCTGATTTTGGTCCGCTGCTTATTTTTTTTATAATATATTTGAATAATGAAAATGATTTAAAAGTAGCAATACCTCCTTTCATTGTCGCAACCCTAATTGCTTTAATAGTAATTTATTTTTTAGAAAAAAGAATACCTATGGTGCCACTTATAAGTGGTATACTAATTACTTTCTTTGGAGGCCTCACCCTCTATTTTGACAACAAAATATTCTTCTACATGAAACCAACAATTATTAATATACTTTTTGCTGTAGTTTTATTTTTTGGTAGATATTTTACTCAAAAACCTCTTTTAAAAATTTTTTTTCAAAACGCCTTTAATTTAGAAGATGAGGGATGGAAGAAACTCAATTATCGCTGGATAGGCTTTTTTCTTTTCATCGCTATACTTAATGAAATTGTGTGGAGAACCCAATCGGAAGTTTTTTGGGTTAATTTTAAAGTCTGGGGCTTATTACCAATTAGTTTTTTATTCGCCATAAGCCAGGTACCATTAATGAATAAATATAAATTAAAATGATAATGAAACATTTAAAATTAGTTATTAATAATGGAAACAAAAAAAGAGATGTTTTCTTTAATAAAATAGAACTTCAATTAATATTAAATTTATATGCAGAAATGGTTTCTAGTGGAGAATGGAAAGATTATGGATTAACCATTACGAAACGAGAAGTTAGTTTTAATGTTTACTATAGAACATCTGAATTTCCTGTTTATAGAATAACAAAAAATTTAAAACCAAAAAATGAAAATGAAAAGTATCTAATTAAAAATGCTCAAAACAGAACTATTAATAATTCTGAAAATTTACAAAATCTTATTAAAAAAATAATTTGGAAAAAATTTAAATTAGTAAACTAAATTTATCGTCTTTGGCCGAACAATCTAAGCAACATAATAAACAAATTGATGAAATCTAAATAAAGGGTAAGTGCACCCATTACTGCTTTCTTTCCCATAATTTCACCTGAGTCACTTACCGAGTACATATTCTTAATTTTTTGAGTATCGTAAGCAGTTAATCCAACAAATATTAAAACTCCAAGAATAGATATGACAAAATGCATCATTGAAGATTTCATAAACATATTCACAATTGATGCAATGATGATTCCGATTAAACCCATCATAAGGAAAGAGCCTAATTTTGTTAAATCTCTTTTTGTAGTATATCCATAAATACTCATTGCGCCAAAAGTTCCAGCGGTAATAAAAAATACACGAGTGATGCTAGCGCCTGTATAAACTAAAAATATCGAAGATAAGGATGCACCCATTAAAGCTGCAAAAATCCAAAAAGTCATTTGTGCTTTGGCCGCACTCATTTTTCTAATACCAAAACTCATGTAAATAACTACTCCTAAAGGTGCCAGCATCACAATCCACATTAATGCAGAATTATATAAAGCATTACCCACAGATGTTAGTCCAGTTATTGATCCATCAGGCGCCATCACAACAGATAATTTAAAAAGAAATAAAGAAATAATACCAGTTAAAAATATTCCTGAAGCCATGTAGTTATAAACCTTAAGCATATATGCTCTCAGGCCTTCATCTATTACATAAGTTTTGGCGTCTGTTACTTTTGATTGAATATTTGGTTTATTAAATTCCATAATATAGGATAAATATATTGCCATTCGAACCAATTTTCAAGATGTTCGGAAAGTATAATAAAACTTTAAAATAGTTTAACTAGAGCTATGAATTTTAAAAAATTGGGAAACACGGATCTAAAAGTCAGTACAATTTGTCTCGGTACCATGACTTGGGGAGAACAAAATAATCAAAAAGAAGCTTTTGAGCAGATGAATTATGCTTTGGATAGTGGGATAAACTTTTTTGATACTGCTGAAATATACCCCTCACCCTGTTTTGAAAAAACATATGGTTCGACTGAAAAAATAATCGGAAATTGGTTTAAAGAAAAAAAAAATCGTGAACAAGTTATTTTAGCATCTAAAATTTCAGGACCGGGTCTATCATGGGTACGTAATGGAGGCCCACAATATTCTGAGCAAAACATTAAAAAAGCAATAGAAGATAGCTTAAAAAGGCTACAAACAGATTATATAGATCTTTATCAATTACATTGGCCTGAAAGAAAAACTAATTTCTTCGGTAGACTTAACTATAAGCATCAAGAAAAAGAAGATAGCTGGAATGATTTTGAAAAAATATTAATCATATTAGAAAAATTTATAAAGCAGGGTAAAATCCGTCATATTGGTTTATCAAATGAAACTTCTTGGGGTTTGTCAAAATTTTTGGAAGTTTCAAAATTAAAAACACTTCCGAAAATGATGTCTGTTCAAAATTCCTATAATTTATTGTGTAGAACTTATGAAATAGGTTTAGCTGAAATTTCAATTAGAGAAAAAAGTGGATTATTGGCCTATTCCCCACTTGCAGGAGGATTTCTAACAGGAAAATACAGAAATAATAATTTACCAGAGAATTCGAGACAGAAACTATTTGCAGACTATTACACTAGATACAACAAACCTAACACATCTATTGTAATAGAAAAATACTTCGATATAGCAAAAAAATTTAATCTAGATTTTGCTCAAATGTCAATAAAATTCTGTGAAATTCAAAAATTTTTAACTTCGGTTATAATTGGCGCGACGACAATAGAACAGTTGAAAATTAATATAGAAAGTGTAAATGTAAATTTAACAGAAGAAATAATAAGAAAAATAAATGATTTACAAATAATATATCCTAATCCATGTCCATAAGAATAATAAAAAAAATTTTAATTTTATCTCTATTTTGTTTTACTTGTGGAGCATTAAGCGCTGAGGAAAACTTAAAGAGTGTTGGAAAATTTAAAGATTGGGAAAGTTTTGTCTTATCTCAAGATGGAAACAAAACTTGTTTTGCGCAATCAATCCCTGTTGTAAGAGCACCTAAAAAGCTAAAAAGAGATCCATCAAGATTATTTATAAGTTTTAGACCAGCTGAAAATATTAAAAATGAAGTTAGTGTAACTAATGGTTACGACTTCAAGTTAAAAGCTCCAGTTACTGCAAAATCTGGTAAAAAATCCTATGACTTATTTTCAAAAGGTCAGTTTGCTTGGGTAGTAGATAACAAAGATGAACAAAAACTAATTGTAACTATGAAAAAAGCTTCAAGACTTATGATTATAGGTAATTCGCAAAAAGGAAATCAAACAACGGATCATTATTCTATGATGGGTTTTACAAAAGCGTACAACTCAGCCAAAAAAAGTTGTAGTTAAAAATAAATAATGAAAAAAAAAGGAAAGATTGTACTTGCCTATTCAGGCGGTCTAGATACTTCCATAATTTTGAGATGGCTTCAAGAAAACTATAAATCTGAAGTAATAACTTATACTGCTGATATTGGACAAAAAATTAATAAAAAAAAAATCATTAACAGTGCAAAAAAATTAGGTATAAAAAAGATAATTATTGAAAATCTAAAAGACATATTTATAAAAGATTATGTTTATCCAATGATTAGAGGACATGCTTTATACGAGGGAACTTATTTATTAGGAACATCCATCGCTAGACCCCTAATTGCAAAAAGACAAATTGCTATTGCAAAAAAATTTAAAGCTTTCGCAGTTTCACACGGATCTACTGGAAAAGGAAATGATCAAATAAGATTTGAACTAGGATATCATTACTTTGGACCAAAAATTAAAGTAATCGCCCCCTGGAGAATATGGAAACTACAATCAAGATCAGACTTAGTTATATATGCAAAAAAGCACAAAATTCAAATTCCTAAAGATAAAAAGGGAGCACCTCCCTTTTCCGTTGATGATAATCTTTTTCATACTTCTACTGAGGGAAAGATTTTGGAAGATCCTAAAAAAGCAGCTCCGGAATATATTTTCCAAAGAACTACTTCACCAGAAAAAGCTCCGAACAAACCATCTTACATAGCAATAGGATTTAAAAATGGAGATCCAATTTTTATAAATAATAAAAAACTATCTCCAGCAAAACTTTTTCAAAAATTAAATATTGTTGCTGGAAAAAATGGTATTGGAAGAGTCGACCTGGTAGAAAATAGATTTTTAGGAATTAAATCTAGAGGCATCTATGAAACACCTGGTGGTACATTACTAGCGGTAGCCCATAGAGCCATAGAGTCTATAACGCTAGATAAAAAAACTATGCATCAAAAAGATGAGGTGATGCCAAAATATGCTGAACTAATTTACAACGGTTTTTGGTTTTCAAAAGCTAGAATTAAATTACAAAAAATAATTGATAAAAATAAAAAAAAAGTATCAGGAAAAATAAAACTAAAGTTGTATAAAGGGAATATTACAATCCAGAGTAGAATATCTTCCAGTAAAGCTTACTCAATGAAAAAGGTATCATTTGAGGAAAATAAATCATTTAACAAAAAAAACGTTGAAAAATTTATTAGTTTTCACAAGAGAAAAATAAATAGTAATTAATTAGACTGAGTCTTTTTAAAACATTCAACGGTATTATTAAGTAAACATGCAATCGTCATGGGACCTACTCCACCAGGAACCGGGGTAATTGCTTTAGCTACTTTAGAAACTTCATCAAAATCTACATCACCTACAAGGCCTGAATCAGTTTTATTAATTCCAACATCAATAACTATTGCACCTTTTTTTACCCAATCGCCTTTAACTAACTTTGGTCTTCCCACTGCGGCTATAATTATATCTGCCCTACTGCATTCAGCCCTTAAATCTTTTGTTTTTGAATGCGTAATAGTGACAGTACAATTTTCTTTTAGAAGTAATTGGATCATGGGTTTTCCATTTAAATTTGATCTTCCAATTATTACAGCATGTTTACCGTTTAAATTTTTTTCAATTTTTTTGATTAATAAATAGCAACCAAGCGGTGTACAAGGGATACTGCTATCATATCCCGAAGACAAATTTCCCACATTCATGGGATGAAATCCGTCAACATCTTTTCTTGGATTCATAGTTGCAATAACTTTTCTTTTGTCAATGTGTTTAGGTAAGGGTAATTGAACTAATATACCTGAAACGTTATTGTTATTGTTAAGTTCTATAATTTTATTTAACAAAACTTTTTCCTCTACATTTTCTGGATATTTTATAACTTCAGAATTAATACCAACTTCATTTGCAGATTTTTCTTTATTTCTCACATATATTTTACTTGGAGGGTCTTCTCCAACCAAAATTACTGTTAATCCAGGAACAGCGTTATAAGTAGATTTAAGTTCAGTCACCTTTTTTTTTAGTTCTTCTCTTAATTCTGCCGCTACTTTTTTTCCATCAATAATCATTTTAAAATAAACCCGGTGCAAAAATTTCAAAAATTAAATTTCTAAGAAATATTAGGAGCAAAATCAAAATTACAGGTGAAATATCGATTGAACCAAAAGTTGGTATGAAACGTCTTATTTTATTTAAGGCAGGATCAGTTAACTTATAAGTCACATCGAGTACAGAAAAAACAAACTTATTTTGTGTATTAAGAACATTGAAAGCAACTAACCAACTTAAAATAGCATTGATAATAATAATCCAAAGATAAATAGTAATAATATTATCTAATAAAATAAATATTGATTTCATTTTTTCTCCACATAAATAGATTGGCTAGGAAATGCAAAGGATGCATTATTTTTTTCTACAATTTCTTTAATTGCAATTGCTAATCTTTCTTTGATCGACAGCCATTCAATCCATTTATTA
>Ga0208207_1000062_pt1 | contig 15340 bp, 16 predicted proteins | sample DeeseametaMP1201_FD_184193 | JGI IMG/M metagenome (GOLD analysis project Ga0208207, IMG submission 184193) | Marine microbial communities from the Deep Indian Ocean - MP1201 (SPAdes) | ecosystem: Environmental > Aquatic > Marine > Oceanic | place: South Indian Ocean | collected 2011-03-08 | reverse complement strand
CTCGGCTCATGATTTTGCGAGTTTTTTGAGGGTAATTTTGAATGTGTTTTCGTCCGGGTCGGTGAAGTAGAGGTCGGCGTCGTAGCCCTGGTCGTCCATGAAGTTGAAGATGCGCCTGGGCTCGGAGCGCCGGTAGGGCACCAGCAGGGTGGCGATGCGGTGGCGTCTGGCGGCGGGGTATGTCGCGTGCAGGCAGGTGCTTTCGGGCAGGCCGGCGTAATCGGCCGGGTCGACGCCGGGGAAGCCGGTGACCTGGCTGAGTTCGGGCTTGCCGGCCTCGGACCAGACCACCTGGCCGTAGAAGCCCGCCGTCTCGCCGGTCATGCGGAAGGAGGTCCGGCCGAGGTCGTAGGGCTGGTTGGCATGCAGCAGCCAGTCGATGGTGACGGCTGCGTCGGCATCGACGCTGTCGACGATGACGAAGTAGCTGCCGTTCACGAAGTAGACCTCGCGGCCGGCGCGGGTGACCTCGGGCGAGAGGCTCTGATAGGCGGCGGTGGCGTCGCCGTGGATGTAGATGTGGTCGTCGCGCTGCTCGGCGGCGAGGATCGTGCCGGTGGCGGCCATGGCGCGGGCCTTGTCCTTGTCGGCATATTGGCCCTTGCCATTGATCAGGATGGCGTTTTTCGACCGGGTCTGGCGCCGCCAGTTGCGGTGCATCGAGGAGTTGAAGGCGACGTAATAGCCCGATTGCACCGCCAGGTCCTCGCCGAAGGCGGCCAGGCAAAAGGCGTTCTGGTCGCCGTGGCTGTGGCTGATCGAGCCGAACGTGCTGCTTTTGAACACGAACTGGATATGGCGGTCGGGGTCGGCCATCTCGTGCTGGATGCCGACCCAGCCGATGCCCTTGAAGTGGCGCATGCCCGAGGGCGGATCCGTAGCTTCGACAAGGGGGAAGTCGGTGAGATAGGTCAGCTCGTCAAAATGCGTGTCCCACCAGCCCCAGTTGTAGAAGGCGCCCTCGGTGCCGGGGTTCAGCCGGGCGAGCTCCTCATGGTACCATTGATAGGCGCCATTGCCGGTGACGCCGGCGTATTGCCGCAGGTTGATGCCGGTCTTGATGCAGGGCAGATCGCCCTGGGTGCTGTCGTCGCCGAAGGTGGCGCGGCGGGTGTTCGGCGCCTTGCAATAGAGCGGGAAGTCGCCGGTGTTGCGGAAGAAGGGGCGCTGGTAGAGGTCGATGCCGGCAAAGCTCCTGAGCCGGTTGGCGGCCTCGATCAGATAGGCCATGCCCATCATCCAGTAGTTGGTGCCCTCGGCCCAGCCGCCATCGGCATCGCCCCAGGGCGAATAGACCGTGGCGAGGAACTCGATGCAGTAGTTCAGCCAGTCGCGGGCCTCGCCGCTGCCGTTCTCGCCCTCGTCCTCGCCCAAGAGCGCGATACAGGCCGGCACCAGGGTCAGCGAGACCGAGCGCACCGCATGGCTGTCATAGGGAAAGAGGTGGATCTTGGCGTTGAGGATGGCGTGTTCGGCAATGTCGCGGGTGCGTTCGTGCAGCGCGTCGCGCACCAGCCTGCGCTCGTCGTCGGAGAGCTGGTCGTAAAGCCAGTCGTAGCCCCAGGCCAGGGCATTGGTGACGCGGTAGGCCCATTCGTCGGTATAGGCACGGCTGGTCACCCCCATCGGATCCCAGGAAGCCACCTCCAGCAGCCAGTCCCTGGCGCGGTCGAGCATCGCCTGGTCGCCGGTCACCTGGCCGCCGATGGCGAGGTGACGGATGGCATAGATCACCTCCTGCAACTCGATGTAGGTCTGGCGCCAGACCGGCGCGGTGCGCTGGTGGCCGGGATAGCCCGCCGGCTCGCGGGTGATCTCGCGGTCCATCCAGGGCAGGACGGATTTCTCGTAGAAGCGCGCCCAGGTGCAATGGTCGGGATCGGCCTTCACCGCCTTGCGGAAGGTCTCGAGCCGGGCGGCGTCGAGCCAGAGCCGCGGGTGGCTTTCGGGGGCCTCGGCAAAGCGGCTGGCGCGGCCGGGCAGCGGGGTTTCCGGCAAGCCCTCGGCCAGGGTGAACTGCCGGGTGGCGCTCCAGCCGGTGACCGGCTGGCCCTCGGCGTCGCAGACCGCATAGGCCCAGTGCCAGGTGCCGGGCTCGAGCACCCGGTCGGGGGTGAAGAAGTTGAGCGGCACCGGCCCGTGGGTTCGGGTCTCGGCGGCGGGAAAGGCCGGGTCCTGCGACAGGCGCAGCAGATAGAGCGCCTCGTCCTCGATCACCGGCAGCCAGGTGAAGCGCGGCGGGTTCTCGACGATCGGGGTCTCCGCGTCGGGCGCATACTGGATCGTCAGGCGGCCGGTTCTGGGTTCGTCGAGCGTGGGGGCGGTGGCGCCGGGCATCGGGATATCCTGTTGCTTGCGGGGAAGATTCGGGGGGCCTGCGGCCGGCGACGGCCGCAGGCGGGTCTGTCCGGGGGGCTCTGGCCTAGCCGCCGTACTGGCGCTCGTAGGCCGAGTTCATCACCTCGAGCACCTCCTCGTAACCCATCTTGTTCAGGGTCTCGATGTAGCTGTCCCAGTCCTCCTGGATGTCGCCGGAGCCGAGAATCCAGGCCTGCTGGCGCTCCAGCATGTAGGTCTGGATCGAGGGGAAGTACCGGTCGTAGACCTCCTGCTCCTCCTTGTTGAAGGCGACGCCCAGGAACTGCTCGATCAGCAGGTCCTCGGTGTCATAGAGCTCGATGCCCTTGCGCGCGCTGTCGCGGGTCCATTGCCATTCGTAGCGGTAGTCCTGCGGATAGCCGCGATAGACCTGCGCGCCCTCGAGATACATCTGGCTGTTGACCGGCTGGCCCGAGCTCAGCACCTCGTCCTTGTAGACCGGCGCGCCGTCGATCATGTCCCAGGTCTTGCCCTCGACGCCGAAGTTGGCGAGCAGCGCCCCTTCTTCCGAGAACCAGTAGTCGAAGTACTTGATGGTCTCGACCGGATGGTCGTTGGAATAGGAGATCGCCCAGCCGTCGGGCTTCATCGGGATGCGGCGGTTTTCCTCGATGCGCACGCCCGAGACCGATTTCGGCGGCAGGAAGGGGATGAAGTTGAAGCCTTCGACCTTGTCTTCCAGCGCCACGTTGTAACCCGAGGTGGAAGCGAACCAGTCGTGCGTCATGCCGCCCAGGTTCTCGCCCAGCAGATAGTCGCGCGCCGAGGAGCCGCGGGTGAAGACCTCGGGGTCGATCAGGCCTTCCTCGTACCATTGCGCGATATTGGCCAGACCGTCGCGATAGGCCTCCTGGGCGTAAGGATGCACCACGCGGCCGTCCTTGACGTAGAACTGGTGATAGACATCCGCCCCGGTCGAACGCGCATCCCAGAGCGTCAGCAGCCGCAGCACCTCTTCCCAGTCGCGCACGAAGAAGGGGATCTCGTCCTGCACGCCGTTGCCGTTGGGGTCCTGATCGCGGAAGGCCACCAGCACGTCGTAGAGTTCTTCCACGTTGTCGGGCGCTTCCAGCCCCAGCGCGTCGAGCCAGTCCTGGCGGACAAACCAGGCGCGGGCGTATTTGCCGTCCGGCAGATAGGGGATGTAATAGACATTGCCGTCATAGGCCTTGATCGCATCCCAGATCTCGGGATGGTCGTCGAACCAGGCCTTGATGTTGGGCGCATGGTCCTCGACCAGATCGTTGAGCGGCACGAAGGCGCCCTCGGGGCCGTACTGGTTGACCGGCTGCTTGATCAGGTTGCCGCCGACGATGTCGGGCAGATCGCCGGTGGCGAGCAGCAGGTTCATCGCCTCGTTGTTGTCCTTGGTGTTGCGGCCCGAGGTCTGGTCGATCAGGTGGATATTGGTTTTCTCGCGGGCCACTTCCTCGACCGGGTAGAGCTTCGAGGTGTCGCCGCCGGGGCCATAGCCCTGGGCGCGCGGCCAATGCATGTGGATCGTCAGCTCGAGCGGCTCCTCGGTGATCGGCAGATGGCTTTCGGCAGACGCCGGCACGGCGATGGCCGCCGTCAAGGCCGTCGTCGCCAGCATGGTCAGTGACAGGTTTCGCATGGTGTCCTCCCTTTATGCGAATTCATTCGGTATTCGGTTGCCAGGCCCTCGGGAGGGCCTCGGGCGTTCGCGCCCGGACAGGGCTCCACCGGAGCCCTGTCCGGGCGCCGCTCACTCCTTCACCCCGCCGAGCAGGATGCCCTTGGAGAAGTATTTCTGCAGGAAGGGGTAGATCATCAGGATCGGGATGATCGAACAGACGATGATCGCCGCGGTCACGGTCTCGACCGAATAGGCCGCGGTCAGCAGCGAGGTGGCGAACTCCTCGTCGTCCGAGAGCTCGACGATCACCTTGCGCAGATAGACCTGGAGCGGGATCTTGTCCTCGTCCTGGAGCAGCACCATGGCCCAGAAGAAGCCGTTCCAGCGCGACACGATGCAGAACAGCGCCACGGTGGCGATCGCCGGCTTGGAAAGCGGCACATAGACCTTCCACAGCACCTGGAACTCGTTGGCGCCGTCCATCCGCGCGGCCTCTTCGAAGCTCCGCGGAATGCCCTCGAAGAAGTTGCGCAGCAGGATGATGTTGAAGCCGTTGACCGCAAAGCCGATGATGATGCCGAAGTAGCTGTCGAGCAGGCCCAGATCGCGCATGTTCAGGAAGAACGGAATGAGGCCGGCGTTGAACCACATGGTGAAGGCCACCACCAGGTTCCAGAACCGCCGGCCGTAGAGCTGCGGCTTGGACAGCGCATAGGCGCCGGGGATGATGAAGGCCAGGCTCATCAGCGTGCCGCCGATGGTGTAGATGAAGGTGTTGGCGTAAGACGACCAGAACAGCGGCTCGGAGAGCACCTGCTTGTAGGCCTCCAGCGTGAAGCCCACCGGGGTCAGGATGACATTGCCGGCGCGGGCCTCGAAGCCGGTGCTCATCGACATCGAGGCGATGTAGATGAAGGGATAGAGCGTCGAGATGGTGAACAGGCCGATCAGCACCATGTTGACGATGACAAAGAGCCTGTCGCCGCGCGAATAGAGGTTCATGTTGGTCATGTCCGGTCCTCCCTTACCAGAGCGAGGTGCGCGAATAGCGCTTGGAGATCGTGTTCGCCGTCATCACCAGCACGAAGGCCACCACCGCGTTGAACAGGCCCGCGGCCGCCGCCAGATCGTATTGCCCGCCCTGGATGCCCTGGCGGTAGATGAAGGTATTGACCACATCCGCCGTCTCGTAGGTCGCCGGCTGATAGAGCAGGATGATCATCTCGAAGCTGATCTCGAGCATGTTGCCGATGCGGATGATCAGCATGATGATGATCGTCGGCAGGATCGAGGGAATGGTGATCTTCCACATCATCTGCCAGCGGCTGGCACCATCGACCACGGCCGATTCATACAGCGTCGGCGAGACCCCGGCGATGGCCGCCAGATAGACGATCGACTGGAAGCCCGCCTCCTGCCAGATGCCGGTGCCGACAAAGATCGGCCGGAACCACTCGGGCTTGGTCAGGAAGTAGATCGGCTCCACCCCGATCCAGCCGAGGAAGGTGTTGACGATGCCCGCGGAGGGGCTGAAGGCGGTGATCACGATGCCGGCGATGATCACGCTCGAGATGAAGTGCGGCAGATAGACGATGGTCTGCGCCGTCTTCTTGAAGCTCTGCTTGAGGATCTCGTTGAACATCAGCGCCAGGATGATCGGCATCGGAAAGCCGAAGAGCAGCCCGTAGAAGGAGATGATGATGGTGTTCTTCAGCGCCCGCAGGAACTGGTCGTTGCCGAACAGCGTCTGGAAGTGCTCGAAGCCGATCCAGGGGCTGGCCGCCACGCCGCGGAAGATCGAGTAATCCTTGAAGGCGATCTGAAGCCCGTACATCGGCTTGTAGAGAAAGACCGCCAGCCACAGGATGGTCGGGATCAGCATGACATAGAGCTGCCATTCCCGGCGCAGGTGGTCGCCCACCCTCTGGATGCGGCTCGGCCGGCGGGCGCGCCGCGCCTCGGAGGCGTCGAAGATCAGCTCTTCGGTCGCCGGGCCGGCGGCGCCGGTGAAGTTGGGATCGTTGCTCATTGTTCCAGCACCTGCCCGGGCAGCGTCCGGCCGGTCTCGGCGTCGAAGACCTTGATCAGATGCGGCGCGATGGTGAAGCCCGAGATGCCGTCGAGGATGTGCATCTGGCCCACCGTCTCGGTGCGGATGACAAAGGGCTCGCCCTGCAGGCTGGCATGGATCAGCGCCTCCGAGCCCAGGGTCTCGACCAGATCGACATCGAGGCCGACCCGGGTCGGGTCGGAGGCACCGGCGACCGCGACGAACTCGGGCCGGATGCCGAGAATGACCGTCTGGCCGACCGCGTTCTGCAACGACGGGATCGGTTGCAGCTGGATGCGCTGGCCGTCGAACTCGGCCACCGGGCCGCGATCGCCGGCCACCACCTGCGCGCGGATCATGTTCATCGGCGGCGAGCCGAGAAAGCCCGCGACAAAGGTGTTGGCCGGGTTCAGGAAGAGCTCCATCGGGCTGCCGATCTGCTCGATCCGCCCGTCGTGCATGACCACGATGCGATCGGCCAGGGTCATCGCCTCGACCTGGTCGTGGGTGACATAGATCGAGGTCGCGCCGAGCCGCTTGTGCAGCCGCTTGATCTCGGCCCGCATCTGGGTGCGCAGCTTGGCGTCGAGGTTCGACAGCGGCTCGTCGAACAGGAAGACCTTGGGCCGGCGCACGATGGCACGGCCCATGGCGACCCGCTGGCGCTGGCCGCCCGAGAGATCCGCCGGCCGCCGCTCGAGATAGGGCGTGAGCCCGAGGATGCCGCCGACCTCGTCGACCGAGGCGGCGATGTGGTCCTTGCTTTCCTTGCGGATGCGCAGCCCGAAGGCGATGTTGTCGGCGACGTTGAGATGCGGGTAGAGCGCGTAGTTCTGGAACACCATCGCCACGTCGCGATCCTTCGGCGCCACCCGGTTCACATGCCGGCCGTCGATCGTCAGATCGCCGTCGCTGATCTCTTCCAGCCCGGCGATCATCCGCAGCGTCGTCGACTTGCCGCAGCCCGAGGGCCCGACCAGCACGACAAACTCCTTCTCCGCCACCTCGAGGTCGATGCCATGCACCACCTGCACCGCGCCATAGGCCTTGACGATGCCCTCCAAACGAACTCCCGACATGTCCTCTCCTCCGTTAAAGTTGCCGGCGCCCGGCCCCCGCCGGTCCCGCCTGTGCGGATGCCGCCCCCAATCAGTTGCATGGCGGTGCGATTCGGGGCTAACTTAAGACTGGTATACTAGTAACAAATCTGGAATACTAGTATGAACTTCGGCAGGGCGCCCGCCAGACCCCCCAGGGGGCCGGCGCCGCAGCCACAGCCATCAGGGGGCAGCCGCCGGCCCCGCACAGGGAGACCCGAGGGATGCCACACAGCCTGTCCAGCGACCGGCGCACCGCCGTCGACGAGATCTTCGACCACCTGCGCGCCGAGATCGACGCCCTGCGCCTGCGCCCCGGCGACCGCATCTCCGAGGCCGAGATCGCCGCCCGCTTCGGCGTCTCGCGCCAGCCGGTGCGCGATGCCTTCACCCGGCTGGCCAATCTCGACCTGCTGCTGATCCGGCCGCAGCGCGCCACCGAGGTGAAGCGGTTCTCGGCCCGCGAGATCGAGAAGTCGCGCTTTGTCCGCGCCGCCGTCGAGGCCGAGGTGCTGCGCCGCGCCGCCCTGGCCGCCGCCGAGACCCAGGCCGCCGCCCGCCAGGCCCTGACCCAGGAACTCTCCCGCCAGCGCGCCGCCCTCGCCGCCGGCGACGCCCATGGCTTCAGCGCCCTCGACTACGCCTTCCACCGCGCCCTCTGCACCATCGCCGGCGCCGCCTTCGCCTTCGAGGTGATCGCCGCCGAAAAGGCCAAGGTCGACCGCCTCTGCCTGCTCGGCCTCGCCAAACAGGACCGCATGCCCCAGCTCCTCGCAGACCACGAAGCCATCGCAACCGCCATCCTCCAAGGAGACCCCGAAACCGCCGTCGCCAACGGAATGCAACACCTCAAAAGACTCGACTCCACCCTCGAAAAAATAACCAAAGACAACGCTTCATACTTCGAAAATGAAAAGTGACAGGGCCGTCCGTCAGGCATGTTTAGCTCATATGGGCTTTACAATTGGGTCATATGATATAGATTCGGTTCTAAGGAGAATGAGATGGCCATTGCAGACCGTATCCGCGAACCCGCCGAGATCAACGCCGTCGCGTTGAAGGCTTATGCCCGCGTCGTCGATCACTGGCGGCTGAGCCAGAAGGATGCCGCCGGGTTGGCGGATATGTCCGAGAGCACCTGGAAGCGCGCCCGGAAACCGGGGTTTGCCGGCGATCTGACCAAGGATCAATTGCTGCGCCTGAGTGCGGTAATCGGCATCTACAAGTCGCTCGAACTCTATTTTTCCGAGCCTCTGGCGCGAGCCTGGATGACACGGCCGAACACCGGGCCGCTGTTTGGCGGCCGCCGGCCGCTGGAGGCGGCGATCGAGGGCGGGCTGCCGCAGATCCTTGCCATCCGGACCTATCTCGACGCGCTGCGGGGCGGCGCATGAGGCGGCGGGAGATTTCCGACCGCGGCCTCACCCGTCTCTTGCCCGCCACCTATCACAAGCCGCCGGCCTTGCGCGGCCTTGTCGACAGCGACGATGAATTCGAGATCCTGGCCGAGATCGAGGGGTTGACCAGCGGTCGGCTGCAAGCCGAACGGGGCAGAAACCCGCATCTCGATCCGCGCGAACTTGCCTGGCGCCGGCGCAGCCGCGACCTGCGGATCTATGGCGACACCCATGTCAACGCGGCCTTTACCTATACCCGCGCCGGCGGCAACCGCTTCAATTCGGAGACACGCGGCGCCTGGTATTGTGCCTGGGATGTCATGGTGTCGGTCAGCGAAGTGGCCTGGCACCGCACCCGGGAGCTCGGCTACACCGGTTGTTTCGAGGACAGCGCGCGGTATGTCGAACTGCTGGCGGATTTCATCGGCGGTTTCGACGACATCACCGATCAGCCCGACCATCCGTCGCTGGCGGGGGATCCGGCGCGGGGCTATCCGGAGGGGCAGGCGCTGGCAGAGCGCCTGCGGCGGCAGGGCTCGCGCGGCTTGATCTATCCGTCGGTCCGGGCGCCGGCGCCGGGAGGAAACTGTCTGGTCTGTTTCGAGCCGAACGCGATCCAGAACGTCAGGCCCGGGGCCTCCTGGGATCTGGTCTGGGGCGGAACGCCGGAGTATTCGGTGCGCGCGGTCGCCTGAGCGCGCCGGCGCACCTCGGGATCAGCTTGCCTTGGTCTTGGTCAGAACGAGGAAGGTCATCATGCCAAGTGGCGGCAGGGATTTTTGCACCTCCAGCGCCAGGTCCGGCTCTTTCAGCACGGTCTCGATCTCGAAATCGGAATGCCAGCCGAGGGTATTGGCAAAGGGCGCGACGATCCGTTCGAGATGCGCCAGCACCCCCTGGCTGCGCACGAAGTGATTGGTAATGACGACCCGTCCGCCAGGTTTGAGCACGCGGGAAATTTCCGCCATCACCCGTTCGGGCTCGGGCACCACCGAGAGCACATGCATGGCGGCGACGGTATCGAAGGTCTCGTCGGGGAAATCGAGCTCGCGGGCGTCCATCTGCCGCAGCGCCGCCACATGGTCCAGCCGCATCCGCTCGACCCGGGCCTGGGCCTTGGCCAGCATGTCGTCGCTGAAATCGATGCCGGTGACCTGTAGATCGTCGCTGTACAGCGGCAGGGAGAGCCCGGTGCCGACCCCGACTTCGAGGACCGCTCCCGTCAGCGTGTTGATGAACTCCACTGCCCGGCGTCGGCCCACATTGGTCACGGCGCCGAAGGTGGTGTCATAGACCGGTGCCCACCGGGCATATGAGGATTGAACCGACTCGATATCCACTTACTTCTCCTGTTCGGTGCCCGGCCCGCGTTTTGGCGGCCGTTTGGTCGCCAGACACCATATTATGGTTGCGATATAGGCCAGGCAGAGCGCGACCAGCGTAACCCAAGCATAGGTCAGCACCGCTGCGCCGGCGATGGCGACGCCCAGCAGAAAGAACTTGGCCTTCCTGCGTGACACCCGCGCGGTCTTGAACGACCAGGTCGGGATCCGGCTGATCATCAGCAACCCGATCACTACCATATGCGCGCCGACAACGAAATCCGGCAGCAGCGCCGAGCCGGCAAAGGCGAAGGACACCGACATCGGTAGCAATACCAGCAGCGCCGCCGCCGGCGAGGGCACGCCGGTAAAATAGGCGCTGGGCCCGCCAATGCCGGCATCGCGATCCGCATTGCTGCTGACGTTGAACCGGGCCAGCCGCAGGATGCAGCAGACCGCAAAGACCAGGACGGCGATCCAGCCGGCGCGGGTGTCCTGCAACGCCCAGAAATAGAGGACAAGCGGCGGCGCGACGCCGAAGTTTACCACATCGGCCAGCGAATCGAGCTCTGCTCCCATCTTGCTGTCGCTGCGCAGCAGGCGCGCGATCCGGCCGTCGAGGCCGTCCAGCACACCGGCCGCCAGGATCAGCTGCACCGCCAGCTCATAATTTCCCTCCACCCCGAACCGGATTGCCGACAGCCCGGCACAGAGACCGGCAATCGTCAGCATATTGGGCAACAGTTGTAACAGCGGCATGTCGGTGCCGGTCTTGCCCCGGGGGGCATTCATTGCGGGTCACCTGCACCTTCGGCGACGGGCAGTTCGGCAAGCACGGTTTCGCCGGCGACCATGGTCTGGCCGAGGCTGACCAGCGGCGTCACGCCCGGCGGCAGATAGACATCGAGCCGCGAGCCGAAGCGGATCAGGCCAAAGCGTTCGCCGGTCGCGGTCTGCGCCCCCGGTGCCACGAAGCAGACGATCCGCCGCGCCACCAGCCCGGCGATCTGCACGACCGCGATTTCCCGGCCATCGGACAGGCGGATGCACAGGCTGTTGCGTTCGTTGTGCTCGCTGGCCTTGTCGAGCGAGGCGTTGAAAAACTTGCCCGGGCGATAGGCGACCGCGGTGATCTCGCCGGCGACCGGCGCCCGGTTCACGTGACAGTTGAAGACGTTCATGAAGACGCTGACCCGGGTCAGCGGCCGGTCGCTCATCCCCAGTTCTTTCGGCGGCACCGCCGGTTCGATCAGCGAGATGATGCCATCCGCCGGGCTGACGATCAGTCCGGGCCGGTCAGGCGTGACCCGCTCCGGGTCGCGGAAGAAGTAGTAACACCAGACCGTCAACCCGACGCCGATCCACCCGAGAATCGGGGTCAGCAGAAACAGGCCGGCGGTGATGAGGCCGAAGGTCGCAACAAATTTGAGGCCTTCCGGGTGCATCGGCTTGATGAAGGTACCAAGCATGTTCATAGCAATTTCCCTCGCGGCAATCCGAGGCCCTTCTTTTAGGGTGATTGTGCCTGAGTACAAGCGTCTTCCGGGCGGCGCGGCCCTAGCGCGTCGTGGAATCGCGCGCGCAACCGCCGGATTTCAGGGGTGTGGGCGATCAGAGGATCTGCCGGCCAGACAGGTCTCTGGCGGCGAAATCGATCAGGGCCCGGACCTTGCGCGGCAGCGCGCGGCCTTCGAGGTATACCGCCCCGACCTGGCCGCTTTCGCCGACATGATCTTGCAACACGGCGACCACTTCACCGCTCTCCAGCGCGGCGCCGAGGGCAAAACGCGGCACATAGGCCAGCCCAAAGCCGCGCCCGGCCAGGGTGACGGCGGCTTTGGCGGAATTGACAAAGAACCGGCCGGTCACCGTGACCGCGATCTCGGAGCCGGCGTCGTGAAACAGCCAGCGGCGGGGCAGGCGGCGGTTGGTGTCGACGATGCAGGTGTGGTCCGGCAGATCCTCGGGCCGATGCGGCGTGCCATATCGTGCGAGATAATCGGGGCTGGCGATCAGCACGCTGCGAAACGCGCCCAACCGACGGACCTTGAGCGAGGCCATGTCGAACCGGCCGAGGCGAAAGGCGACATCGATGCCTTCGGTCGCCAGATCGACGTAGCGATCGTCCAGCCGCAGATCCACGGTCAGACCGGGGTGCGCCGCGATGAAGCGGCTGAGCATGTCGACGACATAGACCTCGCCAAACGTGACCGGCGCCGAGATCCGCAGCGTGCCGGACAGCCCGCGCGAGGTCTCCGACACCGCGCTCAGTACTGCATCGAGATCGTCGAGCAGCGCCGGTGTCCGCGACAGGAGATCCTCGCCCGCCGAGGTCAGCCCGACCTTGCGCGTGGTGCGCTGAAACAGCCGGACGCCCAGGCGCCTCTCCAGCTCGGCCACGTATTTCGAGGTCAGCCGGTTCGATATGCCAAGCTGCTCTTCCGCACCGGTAAAGGATCCGGTCTGCGCGGTGGCGACAAAAGCGCGAAGCTGATCGATCAGATCCAAGGCAGCGAGTTTCCCGGCATAATTCAGAACAATTTGTGGATGGTCATTCCATACCTTCGCCATTTCATGGGTATGGGGCAAGTCTTATCCTTGCATCACGACGCGCTGACGGGCCCCGCGCCCGGCCAGCCCAACCTTGCCAACGAAACTTTCGGAGACCTCGACATGACCCCAAACACCGCCTCGGCCGATTATGCGGCGCTTCTTTTGCGCGTCACCAGTGGCGCGCTCTTCATCGCCCATGGCTGGATGAAGGTCAGCCTGTTCACAATTCCCGGCACGGTGGCCTTTTTCGAAAGTCTCGGCCTGCCCGGGGTCTTTGCCTATCTCACCATCCTTGGCGAGCTGGGCGGTGGCCTGGCGCTCATTCTCGGCGTGGCGACACGGCTGGTCTCGCTGCCGCTGATCGCTATCCTGATCGGGGCGATCTGGGCGCATGCGGGCAATGGCTGGACGTTTTCTAACGAAGGCGGCGGCTGGGAATTCCCGCTGTTCTGGGCCGTCGCGCAGGGCGCCATCGCGCTGCTCGGTGCCGGTGCGCTGGCCCTGAAACTGCCGGTGCTGGAACGCGGCCTCGGCAAATTCGCCTGATCCCGCAACCAAGGCCGGGCGGCCGCCGTGGCGGCCCGGCGTCACACAGGAGACAACCCATGCAAACCCACAGCCTTGCGTCGCTAGCTGACCGTTTCGCCCCAAGCGCCCGGATGCCGGTGGTGTTTCTCGGCCATGGAAGCCCGATGAATGCCATCGAGGACACCGCGTTCAGTCGCGCCTGGAAGACCCTCGGCCAGAGCCTGCCACGGCCCGAGGCAATCCTCGTGGTCTCGGCGCATTGGATGACCCGCGGCACGACGCTGGTGGATGTTTCGGCCATGCCCCGGACGATCCATGATTTCTATGGCTTCCCCGAGGCGCTTTACGCCGAGCGCTACCCGGCGCCGGGCCAGCCGCAACTGGCGGCCGAAGTGGTGACCCTTCTCAAGAGCCATCGCGCGCAGGAAGATGACCGCTGGGGCCTCGATCACGGTGCCTGGGCGGTGCTGAAATTCCTCTACCCTGATGCCGATGTGCCGGTGTTTCAGGTCTCGATCGACATGCAGGCGGGTCTGGCGCATCAGCTCGAGATTGGCCGCACCCTGTCGGTGCTGCGCGATCGCGGCGTGCTGATCCTGGGATCGGGCAATGTGGTGCACAATCTGCGGGCCATGCGGCCCGGCGGCGCGCCACTCGATTTCGCCGAGGCCTTCGACGGGCTCTTCGCCGACCGTCTCACCGAGCGCGATTTCGCCGCGCTTGCCGATGCCCCGGGTCTTGGCCCGCTGTTGTCAGAGGCGCATCCGACGGTGGATCACTACCTGCCGGCGCTGACCATTGCCGGCGCGTCGGACAGCAACGACGACCTGACCTATATGACCGATGCGATCGATCTGGGGTCGGTCTCGATGCGGTCGTTCCTCTTTCACCCTCGGCAGACCGCAGCCTGACGCCGCCCAGACCCCCGCTTGCAGCGCCCGCCGCGATCCGATGCTCGGCGCGGAGAATACCTCAGAAGGAGCCCCGAGATGCCCACCACGCCCGCAGAGAACAAGGCCAACGCGATGGCGTTTTACGACCTGATGTTCAACCGGTGCCAGCCGCGCGCGGCGATCGAGCGCTATGTCGGCGACGTCTATATCCAGCACAATCCGCATGTCGGCGACGGCAAGGATGCCTTCATCGCCTATTTCGAGCGGATGGCGGCCGAGTATCCCGGCAAATCGGTCAGCTTCAAACGGGCCATCGCCGAGGATGACCTTGTTGTCCTGCATTGCCATCAGCTCTGGCCGGGCAGCGAGGATTATGCGGGTATCGACATCTTCCGCTTTGATGACGACGGCAAGGTGATCGAGCATTGGGATGTCTTGCAGGTCATCGGAGCCGGATCGAAGAACGACAACGGCCTGTTCTGACCCGACGGGCGTCTTCTCAGGTCGCGAGACGCAGCACCGCGAAACTGAGGCAGAGCCAGAGCCCGAAAGCGATCCTGTCATGGTGGCCCTGACCTGCGACCAGGGCAAAGACCAGCGCCGGAAGGCTGGCGCCCAGCACCAGCCACGGCAGCATCTGCCAACCGAGCCAGGCGCCGGCGGCGGCCATCAGCTTGGCATCGCCGAGGCCCAGCCCGTCGATCTTCCGCAGGCGGAAATAGGTCGCGCCAAGCGCCCAGAACACCGCAAAGCCTGCCGCCGCACCGATCGCGGCATCCAGCGGCGCCGGCCCGTGACCGGTGAGCGACAGACCGAGGCCGAGCAGCACAAGCGGCAGGGTCAGCGCATCGGGCAGACGGAATTGGCGCAGATCGATCCAGGCGAGCGCGGCGAGGCAGATCAGCAAAACGACATCGGAAATCAGGCTGACGAGAACAGGCGGCATAGTCCGGAAATAATTCCCGCAGTTTTTGAAACTTTTTTGCGCAGCCCTACGTAGCCTTTTTGTGCGCGACAATTTGCCCGCGCATCCCTCCGCGCGTTTCGCAGCGGACCATAACTATTAGGGAGTGAATTATGAAGAGCAATAATATGACGATCCGCACGGGGGTGGCAATCAGCCTTCTTGCGGTCGCCGCCACGGGCGCGATGGGTGCCTCGCACCGCGAAGCGCCCGCCATCACGCATTCACCCAAGGTTGATGGTACTGATTTTTACATGTTTCGCAGTTACGAGCCCGGCCGGCAGGGCTATGTGACCTTTATCGCAAACTATCAGCCGCTTCAGGCCCCTTACGGTGGCCCGAACTATTTCACCATGGACGAGGATGCGATCTATGAGATCCACGTCGACAATGATGGTGATGCAGTCGAAGATCTGACGTTCCAGTTCGATTTCGACAACATGCTGGGCGCCGGCGGCAACGGCATCGCGCTGACCATCGGCAATGTCGATGTCGCCATTCCGCTGAAGACGGCGGGGCAGGTGTCCGGCGCCGGCGATGCCACGGTGAACGAACAGGAG
>Ga0208207_1000057_pt1 | contig 16188 bp, 20 predicted proteins | sample DeeseametaMP1201_FD_184193 | JGI IMG/M metagenome (GOLD analysis project Ga0208207, IMG submission 184193) | Marine microbial communities from the Deep Indian Ocean - MP1201 (SPAdes) | ecosystem: Environmental > Aquatic > Marine > Oceanic | place: South Indian Ocean | collected 2011-03-08 | reverse complement strand
CTCGATGAATTGTTACCTAATTGGAAAGATGAAGGAGCGCCCATAAAAACAAAAGTTTCTAAAGAGAAATTTTTGTTTCTCAGCAAAAACAAATCGTTCAGTTGGCCAACATGGCTTTTGCCTGCAGTTCAGAAAAATCACAGTAATTATATTATCAGTCTTGCAAATTTATGTCGTTGGCTTGCGGAACAAGCAGAAAAACTTGGTGTAGAAATATTTCCTGGTTTTCCAGCAAGTGAAATTTTGTACAAAGAAGATGGTTCTGTTAAAGGGGTTGTTACATTAGATATGGGTTTAGATAAAGATGGTAATAAAAAAGATACTTACGAACAAGGAATGGAATTACATGCAAAAGTTACTGTTTTTGCTGAGGGTTGTAGAGGTCATCTAGGAAAAAATTTAATTAAAAAATATCATCTTGATCAAGGAAAAGATCCTCAACAATTTGGAATTGGTTTTAAGGAAATATGGGAAGTGAGTGAAAACCAACACCAAGAAGGCCTGGTAATGCACACTGTAGGATGGCCACTTGATAATAAAACTTATGGAGGAAGTTTTGTTTATCATGCTGAAAAAAAACAGATTTTTATTGGCTATGTTGTTGGTCTTGATTACCAAAATCCTCACTTATCGCCTTTTGACGAATTTCAAAGATTTAAAACACACTTAGCGATTAGAAAAATGCTAGAGGGAGGAAAAAGAATTTCTTTTGGGGCCAGAGCTCTAATTGAAGGAGGTATTCAAAGTTTACCAAAAATGTATATGCCTGGCGCATTATTGATTGGTTGTGACGCAGGAACTCTCAATTTGCCAAAAATAAAAGGTTCTCACACAGCCATGAAAAGTGGAATTATTGCGGCAGAAACAATTATTGAACATATAAAAAATAATACAGATCTATCAATTTATGAAACAAAATTTAAAAAAAGTTGGGCTTTTAAAGAACTTTATGCCGCAAGGAATGTAAAACCAAGTTTTCGTTGGAGCTTAATTTTAGCTATTATGTTTACTGGGTTAGATCAAATATTATTTAGAGGAAGACTTCCATTTACTCTAAAACATAAACATGCAGATCATGAAACTTTGAAGCCGGTAAGCCAAATGCCAAAAATTGACTATCCGAAACCTGATGGAAAAATTAGTTTCGATAAAACCAGTTCGGTATATTTAACAGGAACAAATCACGCAGAAAATCAACCTGTTCATCTTCAACTAAAAGATTCTAATTTGCCAATTAATTACACCTTAAAAGAGTTTGACGAACCTGCCCAAAGATACTGTCCGGTAGGTGTATATGAAGTTCAAAGAGATAAGGACAATCAGAATCCAAAGTTTGTTATTAATTCACAAAATTGCATTCATTGTAAAACGTGCGATATTAAAGAACCATCTCAAAATATAACATGGGTTGTGCCTGAAGGTGGCGGCGGGCCGCGTTATGGAAATATGTAAATATGCACTTTGAATGAAAAAAATAATATTAACAATAATATTTTTGTTATTTACACAAACAACTTTAGCAGCTTCAATATTTGATGATTTAAAAAAAAGTAAAAAAACTTCTTATTTAGATTTCATTCTTTTAAAAATTGAACAGAGATTAACTCAAAGACACGGACTATTAGGTGCACAACCTATGGCTTTGAGAATTCAATATCAAAGCATTGGGTCACAAGTAGAATTTATAGAAAAGGAGTCTAAAATTATAATTTCTATTATAGGTGTAATGAGTAAATCAAGATATTCACAGAAGAAATACATACCTAAAATATCTGATTGCAACGTATTGAGAAACATACTTTTATACGGCAAGTATGGATATAATATATTTCAAAAGAGAAATAGATATCTAACTAATGCAAATATGGAAGAAATTTTTTTATCAAGATTTCTGCATAATTTATCTTTATCGGAAAAGGAAAAAAACTACTTAGTTGATAATACTTTAGCTAGAGTACAAGTAATTGATCCAGTCAGAGGAAATGATATTTTTTGTGCAGGAAAAATTACTGAGGATCTTAGATAGTTTCTGAATTAAGATAAGTCAATTGCGTATTTCTTGAGTTTTTCCAAAGGTATTATTTCAAGTGTTTTCTGATTTGTTTTTTTCAGGTAAACTTTACAAGCTGTTCCCGCATCTATAGATTGAGCATACGTACCAGCGCAAACACACCAACTGTCTCCATCTTTTAATCCAGGAAAATCAAATTCAGGATGAGGTGTTATCAAATCATTACCAGCTATTTTTGCCCACTCTAAAAATTTTGTAGTAACCCTAGTGCAGACTGTATGAACACCGTGATCAGTTTCATTTGTATTGCAACAGCCATCCCTCAACCAACCGGTTAAAGGATCAGCAGAGCAGGCTTCAAGTTTTTCACCCAAGACATTTTTTTGGTATTCGTCGTCACTCATTATAATTTTGTTGGATTAGGTTCATCTTTATAAACTTTTTCAGGATCAAAAGTTTTTTCTGTTTCTTTAAATTCCATTTCTAATTCTTCTTCATTTTTAATTTTACCCAAAGGTATGGATCGATAAAAGCAAGAACGATAACCGACATGACAACTAGACCCATTTCCGATATCTACGGACAACCAAACAGAATCCTGATCATCATCAATTCTAATTTCTTTTACTTTTTGTATAAAACCACTTACTTGACCCTTACGCCATATTTTTTTTCTTGAACGACTCCAATAATGAGCTTCTTTGGTTTCTATGGTTTTTTTTAGAGCTTCATAATTCATGTAGCCGTGCATCAATATGTCTCCAGTTTTAAAATCAGTAGTTATAACTGGAATTAAGCTGTTTTCATCGAATTTTGGCGATAAATACTTGCCATCTTCAACTTCTTTAATAGTATGTCTTTTTTTAAACATTAATTGCATTATATAGATGTTTGAAATAATAACGATGTAATTAATATGAAATTAGTCAAAGACACAGATCAGTTACAAGGAAAAAATCAAAAAATTTCAGATGAAAAAGCTGAAGAGGCTATAAAAACAATCATAGAATGGGTTGGGGAAGATCCAGAACGTGAAGGTTTAAAATCAACACCAAGAAGGGTCATAAAAGCTTATAAAGAATATTTTCAAGGTTACAAACAAGATCCAGCAGAATATTTAACAAAAACTTTCACGGAAGTTGAAGGTTATGATGATATGGTCATTGAAAAAAATATTAGCATCCGAAGTCACTGCGAGCATCATATAGCTCCAATAATAGGTGTTGCCCATGTTGCTTATATTCCATCAAAAAAAGTGGTGGGTTTAAGCAAGCTAGCAAGAGTTGTTGAAGCTTTTTCAAAAAGATTGCAGACTCAGGAGCGTTTAACAATGCAAATAGCTAAAACAATAATGGATGTTTTGCAACCAAGAGGCGTTGCTGTAACCATCAATGCCGCACATCAATGTATGACTAATAGGGGCATCAAAAAAGAAAATACAACAACCATAACTAATAATTTCCTTGGAGTCTTCAAGGATGATTTAAGTTATCAAAATCGTTACTTGCGATATATTAATAAAGATTAACATTTATTAATAATTAGTCTTAAATTTTTAAAATGAACAATAAGTTCAAGGCAATAGTACTTAATCAATCTGGGGATCGGTTTTCTAGAGAAATAAAAACTTTAGATAAAAGTTTTTTTAAAAGTGGCGACGTTTTAGTTAAAGTTGATTACTCTGGTTTGAACTACAAGGATGCACTAATTTTAAAAAATGGTGGTAAACTTGTTAAAGAGTACCCTCATATACCCGGCATTGATTTTTCTGGAAAAGTTATAGAGAGCGACACGTCAGATTTTAAATCTGGAGATGATGTTGTTTTAACTGGTTGCAGAGTGGGAGAAATATATCCTGGCGGATATTCACAACTTGTAAAGGTAAAAAGTGAATTATTGGTGAAAAAACCTGAATCTATTTCAAATAAAAATGCAATGATTCTTGGAACAGCTGGATTTACCTCTTTACTTTGTGCTTTTGCAATAAAAGCTAGAGAAGAATTATTGTTGGGAGAAAAAGTCAATGATGTGTTGGTAACAGGCGCAACGGGAGGAGTAGGAAGTATTGCAGTTATGATACTTTCTAAATTTGGATACAACGTAACAGCGGTGACTGGTAAAAAAAATAAATCAGATTATCTAAAGGAGTTAGGGGCCAAAAATATTATTGATAGAAAAGAACTTGAGGGCGAGCCAAGAATTTTAGGAAAAGGTTTATGGGATGGTGCCGTTGATACTGTAGGTGGAGTAATTTTATCAAATGTAATTTCGCAAATTAAACCTAACGGAATCATTGCTGCATGTGGAAATGCAGCCAATATTAAGCTTAATACAACGGTTATGCCGTTTATAATTAGGGGAGTAAAATTATGGGGAATAGATTCAGTAATGATTAGTAAAAAAAGAAGAGAGTTTGTGTGGTCTCAAGTAGCTGATCTTATTGATTTTAAATTTTTAGAAAAACATACAAAGACGGTTAATCTAGAAGAATTATTAAATATATTTCCTAATATTTTAAAAGGAGAAATTGCAGGAAGAGTTTTAGTAGATTTAAATAAATAATATGGATTGGGATAAACTTAAAATATTCCATGCTGTTGCTGAAGCTGGAAATTTTACTAAAGCGACTTATATATTGAATTTAAGTCAATCTGCAATTAGTAGACAGATTCAGTCGTTAGAACAAGAATTGAAAACTCAATTATTTGAACGACACGCAAGAGGCTTATCTTTAACAGAAAATGGGGAATATTTATTTAAAACTGCACGTGAAGTAATTTCTAAATTAAAAGATGTTGAATCCACTTTGATGGATAAGAAAAATAAGTTAAGTGGAAAATTAACCGTAACAACAGTGGTGAGTTTTGGCACAACTTGGTTGACTCCGAGAATTCAAGAATTCATGAAACTAAATCCGGAAATAGAAATCGAATTGATTTTTGATGATAAAGAACTGGATCTAAGTACTCGTCAGGCAGACATTGGTATTTGGATGAGACGCCCCAAACAATTAAATTATGTGCAAAAAAAATTAATCGATATTAATTATCATATTTATGGCTCGACAAAATATTTAGAGCAAATCGGACATCCAAAAACTTTGCAAGAATTAAATAAACATAATTTTATTTCCTATGGCAAAGGAGCGCCATCTCCAGTTTTTAATCCTGATTGGGCCTTAAAGCTAGGTGTTAAAGATAATAAAAAAAGAAAACCAGTTATGAAGGTAAATAGTATTTATGGTTTATTACTTGCGGTACAAAGTGGGGTGGGTTTAGCAGCGCTTCCCGATTATATAACAATATCTGTGCCAAATATTGTTAAAGTTTTACCTCAAATTGAAGGGCCTAAAACAGAAGCTTATTTTGTCTATCCACAATCACTTAGAAATACGGCGCGTGTAATTGCATTTAGAAATTTTTTATATAGTAAAGTTAGTAAATGGGAATTTTAAGGTTACTTAATTGTCTCAGTTTTAATTTTTAGTTTTGCACCTTCTTCAATTGCTAAGGTTTTTTGACTAAGTACACCCTCAATTTCTGCGGTTTTTTGTATTTTGATTTTATCTGAATTTACATTTCCTTTGAGTTTTCCGCCCAAAGCAGCATTTTTGGAAGTAATGTTTCCCGTTATTGAGGAATTTGAATGGGCCTCAATATCATCAGCTTTGATATCGCCACTAATTTTTGCATCTACTATTATCTTATCTTTTTCCACTAAATCCCCTTCGATAGAAACGTCCGATAATAGAATTGATATTTTATCTTCAGCCATATAATTTTCCTACAACTAAACATATACATAGATAACTTAAGCTCCAATACACTTTTTAGTTGTATTTAGTGCGACATATTGATATTGATAATCGTTCTCATTGACAGTAATAATTAAGACCATTATAAATTTTTTTAATTATGGAAAGTTCTTTAACACCTTTTGCAAGTTCATTTTTTATTCTTCTAAGAGAAGGATTTGAAGCAATGCTCATTGCGGTTTTAGTCTTCATGTATTTGGATAAAGTTAAAGCTAGAAATAAACGTCCAGCAGTATTTTGGGGTATAGCAGTAGGGATTTTTGCTTCAATGATTGTAGCTTTAAGTTTTAAAAAAATTGCTGGCATAACTCATGCTCATGAAGAACTTTTTGAGGGTGGAGTAATGTTGGTTGCGGCATGTATGTTAACTTATGTAGCTTTCTTCTGCCATCATGCAAAACAACATGTTGAAGGGCAAGTAGATAAAGCAGTAGCAACTGGGAATTCTTTTATACTTTCCTTTACAGTTTTTTTAGCAATCTTGAGAGAGGGTTTTGAAATAGTATTATTTTATGCAGCTTTAATAGGTTCTGGAATGTACAATACAATACCAGTTTTTGTTGGGGCGGCAGCGGGAACATTGGCTCTTATCGGGGTTTATTTCGGATTAAATAAAATAACTAAAATTATTCCTATAGGGATGTTTTTTAGAGCATCCAGCATTTTACTTTTTGTACTCGCAATTTATTTTGCTTACGAAGGTATTCACGAACTTCAAGAAGGCTTTGAAGAATTAGCTTCAGTTACAGCAAATATATTGATATCATAATTCAGTTCTAAGGGGTGTTTTAACAGACTGAGATCAAACCCTAGGAACCTGACTGGTAATTCAGTGAGGGAACAAAATGCAAGACCAAATATATTTTTTAAATCAAAATTTAGCTTTATTATTAATTATTGCTGTTAGCTTACTATTTGCCGTAATTGGAATTTTATACTCAAGAAAACATCAAGGTTTATCAAACTATCTTACCGCAGGTAGAAATGTTGGAACAACATCCTTAACAACTAGTTTAGTAGCATCTGCGTTAGGAGCTTGGATATTGTTTGGCCCAGCTTCAGCAGCTACATGGGGAGGAATAGGCGCTGTCATTGGTTATTCGCTTGGGACTGCTTTTCCAATGATAGCGTTTATTTTTTTAGGAACAAAAATAAGAAAAGTTTTTCCTAGAGGCCATACTCTTACAGAATTTATTCATTATAAGTTTGGTAAAAATCTATTCAAATTAATTTTAATATTAACTATTTTTTATATGTTTATTTTCTTGTGCGCTGAGGTAACTGCAGTTTCAATGTTAGTGAACTATATTTCTGGCACTCCATTATGGTTAACAGCAACTTTGGTTATTGTAACGACACTGGTCTATACTTTGTACGGAGGTTTAAGAGCATCAATTTTAACTGACAACATTCAATTTTTTATTGTCATTATTTTATTACTTATTTGTGCTTATTATTTATTTTCTTTGAATTCTGATAGTATTTCTTTCCAGGTTATTCAAACCAATTCACAACACTTGTTAAGTAGTAAATATATTCCAAATTATACAGCAGGTTTAACTTTCTTTATTGCAGTTGCAGCTACAAATCTTTTTCATCAAGGGAATTGGCAAAGAGTTTTTGCTGCAAAGAATAATGTAGTACTAAAAAGAAGCCTTTGGGTATCTTTTATAATTATAATTCCAATAGTATTTTTTATGGGGATAAGCGGAATAATTGCTGTTTCACTAGATAGTAAAGTGAATCCTGATTTAGCGTTTTTCTCCATTCTATTAAAAGACAAAACTGAATTTTTATCAGTAATAATTATTATTCTGGCTGTGTCATTAGCGATTAGTACTATTGACACTTTAGTTAACGCTATTTCAAGTCTGGTAGTTGTAGATGGAAAAAATCTTTATGGTGATCCTAAAAAAAGGGATTTTTTACGATTATCAAAAATTTTTATTATTATTTTGTCCGTTATTTCACTCATCATTGCCTCAAAGGGATTCAGTATTTTGTACCTATTTTTGTTGGCTGATCTTTTGTGTTGCGCAGCTGTGTTTACTGTTTTTTATGGTTTTTATCAAAAAAACTTTAATGAAAGAAATGCAATAATATCCATATTAATAGGTTTGTTTTTGGGTTTGTTGCTCTTTCCTAATCCTGATTTTTCCAAAAGTATTTTAGTAGGGACACTGTTACCATTTAATTTATTTCCTCAAGTCATATCTAGTTCTTTATTATTCTGGTCATTTTTGGTAGCAACACTAGGACCAACAATTATTACAATAAGCTATGATTCCTTTAAAAGATGATAACCCAATTTCAAGTCGGCCAATTGTAACTTATTTTATAATAGGTATGTGCGTTGTAGTTTTTTTTATGCAACTTGGATCTGAATCTTATAGGACGGGGCAACTTTTTTATTCTTATGGGTTAATCCCATCAGTTTTAATGGGACACGATCAGTTACCCATGGATCTTTATGCAGTACCAGCTTACATGACGATTTTTTCTTCTATGTTTATGCATGGAGGATGGATGCATTTAATTGGTAACATGTGGTATATGAAGATTTTTGCAGATAATATAGAAGACAACCTAGGATCAAGAAATTTTATTATTTTTTATATTCTTTGTGGAATAGGTGCTGCAATTGCACAAGTATTAGCGGATACTCACTCTCAAATACCGATGGTTGGGGCTAGCGGTGCAATTGGCGGAGTATTAGGAGCATACATGATTAATCATCCCAAAGCTAAAGTTCTTGTTTTAATTCCATATTTCATTATTACTATTATCAAAATTAGGGCTTTATACGTTTTAGGCTTTTGGTTTATCCTTCAATTTATTTCAAGTGGTGAAGGGGTGGCATACGCAGCTCATATTGGAGGTTTTGTTACTGGAATAGTTTTGATATTGTTCTTTAACAAAAAAGTAATAAGAAAAACCAAAGTGATAAAAGGACCGTGGAGCTAATGAATTATTTAATACCATTTCTTGTTTTAATAATGATCGTCGTATTCATTCATGAATACGGGCATTATTATTTTGCAAAACGATACGGAGTAGGAGTTACAGATTTTTCAATAGGTTTTGGTAGAGAAATTTTTGGATGGAACGATAAATCAGGAACTCGATGGAAAGTATGTTGGATCCCTTTGGGCGGATATGTTAAATTTTTTGGTGACCGCAATGTATTTAGCCAAACCGAACAACAAGAAATTATTGATAAGTATAGCGAGGAAGATAGAAATAAACTCTTTATCTTAAAACCTTTATATCAAAGATCCTTAATTGTAGCCGCAGGTCCTTTAGCTAATTATGTTTTAGCTATAATAATCTTTTCAATGATTAATATGTTTGTTGGAAAAGATTTTACACCATCTGTTGTTGTCGAAGTTGCAATTAATAGTCCAGCATATGAAGCTGGTATAAAAAAAAATGATAAGATAATTTCTATAGATAATAATAAAGTTCAGAGTATTTTAGAAGTTTCTACTTTTATCAGTACTTCGACTGCGGAAATAATTGAATTTACTGTATTAAGAGATAATCAAGAAGTTATTTTGTATGTTAAACCCAATTTAGTACAAAGCAAAGATTCCTTAGGAAATTCTGTTAAGAAAAGGATGATAGGAATAAAGTTGTCTCCCTTAAATAATGAATTTAAAAAACAGCGGTTGGGTCCAAGTAAAGCTATATACTATTCAATTAAAGAAGTTTGGTTTGTGAGCGTTACTTCACTCAAGTATTTAGGAAACATGTTGATTGGATCAGCAGATTCCTCTCAATTGGGTGGACCGATAAGAATAGCCAAAATTACTGGGCAGGTAGCAGAGTACGGGGTGGTGCCCTTTCTGAGTATAATGGCCTATATTTCAATCAGTTTGGGATTGATAAATTTATTTCCAATTCCTATGCTTGATGGAGGACACCTGATGTTTTATTTCTTTGAAAAAGTTTTAGGTAGGCCGTTAAGCCAAAAAACCCAAGAAGGATTATTTCGAATCGGTTTATTTTTGTTATTTTCTTTGATGTTTTTCGTGACTTTTAACGATTTAAAAGATCTTGGTTTGTTTTAAAAAAAACTCAATAAATTCAAAAAAACCAATAAAATAAGCATTTTTTGACGTGCAACCATACATATAGTGTTGATATCTCAGATAAATACTAAAAAAATGTTGATTTCCTTGGCATTTATGAGAAGAGTACAAAAAAACCACAAAAAGAGGCTAAATGAACAAAAAACAACTGGTTGCAAAAATATCAACTTCTATGAATCTCAACAAAGCTGATGCAGAGCGTACATTTGACGGTATTACTGAGATTATTTTAAACTGCTTAAAAAGCGATGAGCAGGTTAAAATTGCTGGTTTTGGTACCTATAAGGTAGCTAAAAGAAAGGCTAGAGTAGGTCGTAACCCAAGAACTGGCGAGCAAATACAAATTGCTGCTTCTCAAAAAGTCAAGTTTTTACCAGCAAAAGCTCTTAAGGAAATGTTTAATAAATAAACCTAATAAAAACAGCCTTTATTTAAATTATTAGTAAAGGCTGTTTTTTATTGTGTATTCTTAATTTTCAATAATTTTCGTTTTCATCCCAAATCTTTTTCCAATTCATGGCAGGAGAAAGTCCATAGATAGAATTTACATTTGTACAATGAAGAGCCAACGATGGAATTGGCGATAAGCAATATTCTGACTTATATATATCGTGAAGTGGTTGTTCAAATGGGTAATGTTCAAACTGGCACATGGAGATAAATTTATCCCAGTGTTTTTGCAGCATATATAAGCTGGTAAGAAATGTACATAAAGTTTCACTAACTACTCTCCAGTGTTTTGTCGAACCTAGGAAAATATTGGTAGGATCTATCTTGGTGTACAAATAAGGATAGTCAGTTGAGCATAAAATTAATTCTCTATTAGTTTGTGATGCTATACGTTCATAAGCAAAAATCATTTCCCTAATAGCTTCTTGCTGATGAAGGTAATCATCTTCAACAAAATATACTAGATCTTTGCATTGATTTTTAGCTATCAACAAAGATTTGTGGATATTTGACATATTTGACATTTGATTTTCCGTTACATCTTTATTTTCTGCGTTAACCTTTTTAATTTTATCTTTAAATTCATTAAGATTTAAAGAAATGATTGAATTTTTGAAATATGATTTATTTAATTGTTTTTGCATTTGATCTAAGTCACTTTTTTTTGAATTATAGTCGACAATCACTACATCAAATTCAATTTGAGGAAAAGATTTTTTAGCTAGGTTTAGTGATACAATTATTGAATTTAAGGATCTAAAAGTATATTCAGACTTTTCTTTATCGAATAATCTTTTTTTATTTTGTGTCAACATATTAATATTAGTACAAGATCTATAAATTATTGTTAATGCTTTAACTTTACGCGAAACCTTCGTTTCTCCCAAAGGAAGTGTAATTGATTTTTTTCCTTGAATATTTAAATTTTCATTAAGAGATTTTTTTTGAGTTGGAACGTAAAAACTACTTTGATCAATTATTTCATACCCTAGAATTCTACAAATTTTTATGAAAATTTTTTTAAAAAAACTTGTTTTAACTATACTATTTATTTCTTTCATGAACTTTGCATAATTGTTTAATAAAGATTAGGTTTATCATTTTTTTGCTTCATTAAGCACAAACTCTAAACGATCTTGGCCCCAAAACATCTTATTATTAACTATAAATGAAGGTGCTCCAAATATACCTTTTTTATATGCATCATCAGTTCTTTTTTTTAACTCATCTTTGATTTTAGGATCGACCGCTTCCATTAGAAAAGTTTTAGGATTTATATCTAGATTTTTTAGCAATTTTTCGACAATTGTATTATCATTTAAATTAAGTCCATCTTTCCAAATAGCGTCGAAAATTTTATTAATAAAATTCTGAGCAAAGTTTTTTTTTTCTGCAACTAAAACGCACCTCATTAAATCTAAAGTTTTAATTGGAAAGTAGTTATTGAATTTAAATATAATGTTATATTTTTCAGCCCATAATTTACAATCTTTAATCATGTATTTCGCTTTAATCGGGATATCGACATTAGCTTTAATTCCAGTTGATTCGAGGAGACCGCCCAACAAAATTGGCATGTATTTCATTTTGATTGAATTTTCTTTTTCAATTTTTCTAATTTTCTTATGAGCTATAAAAGTATAGGGGCTTGCGAAATCAAAATAAAACTCGAATGGTTTAATCATGAAATCCCAGTTTTTTTGCGTAAAAGATTCTTATCATCCAGTACAAAACAAGTCCTAAAGGACCGGTAAAATAAATTAAAATTAAAGGTATAGAAGTCAAACCACGAGGCATACCATATTTTATTCCGTCTCTGGATACCCAAGAACCCAAGAAAAGATTTAGCACTAAAAAATGCAACCAGAATACTAATAAAAAACTTTCAGTTGCAAATACTGTATAGAGATTGTCTAAGCTTAAATATAGTTTAAAAACTTCAAATATAGGTTCGTCTAATAGAATAGTTTGATAAATTGTGTAGCAGTAGGCGGAGGCCAAAATAAGAGGCAAGATTACTGAATTAATAAATATTTGAGTAATTTTTGAATTTGGAATAAAAATTAGCATAAGCCAAAAGGGCAAAACACCAAAATTGGCCCATAGGTAAATGGTTTCAAATGTTAAGTAGCTTTGAAATTGGATTAGCATATAAAATTAAATCTAGAATATAGTATATAAAAATTGTGAATCCTATAAAAAATAAAAAAGATCTAGAAACAACAATTAATGAAATAAGGAACTTTGCCTATGCTTATTTAGAAAAATACAGCCCTTCAAAACAGCAATTAAGAACCTATCTATTCAAAAAATTTTTAAAAAAAAATCAAAAAATATCCAACAAAAAAGAACTATTTAATTTAATCGATGTAGTGATCTCAACATTAGAAGATCAAAAACTGATAAGTGATAAATATTATTCTGATGTCAAAACCAAAGATTTATTAAGAAGAGGATATTCTTTAAATAAAATTAGGTACAGTCTTATTACAAAGGGCATAGATGAAAAATATATAAAAGCCAGCATCTCTAAAATTAAAGAAAATGAATCGGATCCTGATTTTTTTTCAGCAATAAAGATATGCAAAAGAAGAAGAATAGGACCATGTAGAGAAGAGAGTAATAGACCATTATTTTATAAAAAAGATATCTCAATTCTCGCAAGATCTGGTTTTAGTTACGAAATTTCGAAAAAAGTTTTAGAAATTCCAAAAGAAGAATTTAAAAAATTTTGTAAGATGATTTAATTAAGAGCTAAGGTTTTTTTTATGTTTTTTTGTTATTTTTAGTCAAATAATAGTCCAGTTTTTTTTTTAAAGATCTTTTCATATACAAAAAAAATAAGACGCCGAATAGAGCAACAGATAGCACTATAATAAGTATTGTCTTTAACATCTTGAGTTAGATTTAATTTTATTTTTTGTTTATTTGATAGGCTTTGACTTCAGAAAAATTAGTGTAGTGACATTTTCTTTTTCTTCAGGAATGTATGATTGTTTCAAGATATCAGGATTGATTGTATCAAAAGCGTGCTCAGTAATTGTTTTACCCGTGTTTTTTTTCACCATATAACTTGCGCCCGTACTAACAACTGACTGTGTAATTGACGCTGTACTAAAACCAGAAACGGCTGGACCTATGAAGGCCATGGGCACCATGAAACACCCAGATATCATCACGCCAAGCGCTGTTAATACTAACAATGTTTTAATCATCGAATCTCCCTAGAAATCTTAGATAATTCTATCTTTATATTAAATTAAAAAAAAGTAAAAGATTTAAGAAAATTATACAACTTGAGATAGAAATTTATTTTTCTAAATTTAATGATCTTTTGGCAATAATGGGTAAGTTTTTATAATCTTTCTTACCATATAAAATTTTTTTTTCTTCGTGAGTGGTAACTAAACCTCCTGCATGTTCTAAAATTGTATGGCCAGCAGCAATATCCCACTCAAACGCTCTAGCCTTGGCAGCATAAATATCTGCCTCTCCTGCGGCTAAAACGCAAAATTTGAACGAACTAGACATCTCGATTGTTTGTGAGACTTTATATTTTTTATAAATATTTAAAACCTCACTAGGAGTTTTGTCTGAATTCACTAAAGCGATTATTTCATTAGTGTTTATTTTTTTACAATTTAAAGTTGTTTTTTCCCCATTATTCATTTCAAATGCAAGATATTTGCCGTATGAGAAAAATAGTCTGTCTTTTTCTGGAGCATAAATGATACCAACAGCAGGTTTTAAGTTTATTATTAAGGCTGCATTTAAAGTATATTCATCCTTTTTCTTTATGTAAGCTTTGGTTCCATCTATCGGATCAATCAACCAAAAATTTTTATTTTGATTTTCTATTCCTATACTAACCGTTTCCTCAGAAATGATAGGTATATCTGGAGTTAAATATGTAATTTTGTCCTTCAGGAGTTGATCAACAGCCAGATCACCATCAGTCACTGGTGATTTGTCAGCTTTAATAGTAATTTTTACTCCTCGGCGACTAATCTCTTTAGCTATTTTTCCGCCCTCTAGGAATGTATCCAGGAGTTCTTCTGCAATATTTTTTAAATTTAAATTATTCAATTTTATCAATTTTTTCTAAAAGAATTTCGTTACTGTTTATAGTCTTCTTACCCACATTTTCAAAATTAACTGTTACTTTATTATTAATTATTGATTGAATTTGTCCAATACCCCAACTCTTATATTTAGGGTTTATTACATAATCTCCTGGCTCATAGTTTAAAAACATTTATGGAAAGGTATTATTTTATGTATTAGAACATATACATAATTTAATGAATAATAAATCAAAAAAATTTAATTCTCTAGGTTTTTTGAAGCGACCTAAAGATACAAAAGTTGTGGTTGCTATGTCGGGTGGTGTGGATTCTTCTACAGTGGCAGGTCTCATGAAAAAAGATGGTTACGATGTTATTGGAATTACCTTAAAACTCTATGATGATGCTAAATCATCTAAAGAGAGCAGGCAATGCTGTGCTGGCCAAGATATTTTAGATGCAAAAAGAGTATCGCAACAGTTAAATATTGATCATAAAATTTTATATTATCAAAAAAAATTTAAAAAAGAGGTTATTGACTCATTTATCGACAGCTATGTTGCGGGGGAAACTCCGATTCCATGTGTACAATGTAATCAAACTGTGAAATTTAGAGATTTATATTCATATGCTCTAGAAATGAAGGCAGATGCTTTAATCACTGGACATTATGTTAATAGAATTAAAAAAAATGGAAATGCTGAGATGTATCGAGCTATAGATCTAACAAGAGATCAAAGCTATTTCCTTTTCAGCACCACTCAAGAACAGTTGAATTTTTTAAGATTTCCTTTAGGCCAAATGCAAAAAAAGGAAACACGGAAAATTGCTTCTGAGCTTAAATTAAATGTAGCGGATAAACCAGATAGTCAAGATATATGTTTTGTACCTAATGGAAATTATGCCTCTGTAATCAAAAAGTTTAGGCCAGAGTCTTTTCAAAAAGGTAATATTTTAGATATCGAAGGCAATATCGTTGGAAAACATGATGGCATAATCAATTTTACAATTGGCCAACGAAAAGGTATCGGTATTGCATATAAAGAACCGCTGTATGTGATAAATATTAATGCAAAAACAAATGAAGTAATTGTAGGTAATAGGGTAGCGTTAGCCATTAAAAAAATTTATCTTAAAAATTTAAATCTTTTAAGCGATGTTGAAGAATATAATAATAATTTATTTATAAAAGTAAGATCAACGGGAAGACTGGTAAAAGCTAAAGTAAATCTAAATGACACAGGTGCTGAAGTAAATTTGGACGAGCTGGAAACAGGAATATCTCCGGGTCAAGCATGTGTTTTTTACTCCAAAAATCAATTTGGGGATAAAGTTTTAGGAGGAGGATGGATAGTTAAGACTGAGAACAATTATTTATCCACATAATCAACAGCCCCAAGTTGTAATAAAATAAAACAATTAAAAAGTGATTTAAAATTTATTGTAAAGTGATTAAATGGTTGGTGACTTAAGAGGCAACTCTTAACTGGCCAGGTGAGGAAAAACCGAGAGGTTCAAGCTTACCGGGCAGAAAACAGGGGTCAGTAGTACTAAACAGCCCTTGTGGCAGTGACGAAGGTAGTACTTCAACAGCGTCACAAACTTTAAGGTTCTAGCACGAAAGTGTTAGAATCTTTTGGTTTTTTAGAGCTATCCATTCAACCCTTATATCTTTCTAAACTTAACTTAATAACATTGAATCATTTTAGTATGACAGCGTCAAGAAATAACTGTGACCAACTGAGTCACAGAAGAGTC
>Ga0208207_1000052_pt1 | contig 17171 bp, 18 predicted proteins | sample DeeseametaMP1201_FD_184193 | JGI IMG/M metagenome (GOLD analysis project Ga0208207, IMG submission 184193) | Marine microbial communities from the Deep Indian Ocean - MP1201 (SPAdes) | ecosystem: Environmental > Aquatic > Marine > Oceanic | place: South Indian Ocean | collected 2011-03-08 | reverse complement strand
CTTTTTGAAAAAAGGATCTGTCTTGTTGAACTTGTCAACAATAACATCCCATGCTTTCAACTGTGCAGCCATAATGCTGTCAGGTGTACGGTAAATATTAACGCCAAGCTTGTTTTTCAATTTAGCCAGGTCATCAGCATATCTTAAAGTATTATGCCAATAGAAGTTTGAGTTCTCCGCTTCTGAAGCATACTCAAGAATCTTTTGCAATTCTGGAGCAAGACCATCAAACGTCTTTTTGTTAAATGCGATCTCGAAAGCTTCCTGTGATTGATGGAAACTTGCTAAGTGATAATGTTTTGATACATCTTGCATACCAAAGTCACTATCAGAAGTTGGATTGTTAAACTCAGCAGCATCAATTAGTCCGCTTTTCATTGCTGGTTGAATTTCTCCACCTGGCAACTGGACAACGGATAATCCCATCTCACCTAGTACGTCTGCAGCTAATCCCACAGTTCGGTACTTCAAACCTTTCAGTTGAGATGCGTCTTTGATTTGTTCTTTAAACCATCCCATTGGTTGAGCTGGCATCGGACTATTAAAGAAACCAACAAGATTTAATCCTAAGTCACCCATTAGTTCTTTGTATAGTTCTTTACCTCCGCCGTAGTGGATCCATCCTAATAACTCTTGAGCACTCCAACCCCAACATGGGCCAGTTCCGAAAAGAGAAGCAGAAACCGCTTTACTGTACCAATACGCTGGAACGTAGTGACATCCATCTAGAACGCCTCTATGAACAGCATCTTGCATTTGACTTGTTTTCACTACAGAATTTACAGGTAAAAGATCAAGTTTTAGTTTACCTCCAGACATTTCGTTAACTCTTTTAACGTAGGCCTGTGCATTCTCTAGGAAAATTCCACCACCCCAAGCAGCTTGTACTTTTAAAGTGGTTGCTGCGCTAGCAATGCTAGGCATTGCCAATGTAGCAGCGGCTACTGCACCTGTTGCAGCGGCAGCTTTAAAGAATTTACGTCTAGAAGGAGTTTTAATTCCTTTTAACGCTTTATCTTTTTTTGACATATATTTTTCCCCTTTGTCATTAGTTAATTATTATATATAAATTATATATATAATATGTATTAACTGTTAGTTAATTATAGTTAATTAAATCACATCCGTATTTAGGAGTCTTCATATTTTTTTCTAAAAAATTAAAGTAAAATCAGATCGAATGATTGGTGTTTTTTTATAATACAATCATGAATTGTATTTAATTTACAGTATTTTTACACTTTCCAGTTTTAAAATACTCTTCAATATTACTAATCGCTAAATCTGCCATAGCAAACCGAGTTTTTTCTGTAGCGCTTCCTAAATGCGGCAGAATAAAAACATTGTCTAATTTAAGATATTGCGGATGTATATCAGGCTCGCCATTATAAACATCCAAACCTAAAGCAAAAACTTTTCCACTTTTTAATGCATTTATCATAGCTTCATCATCTATCATATCACCTCTTGCGCTATTTATAATAACTGCTCCATTTGGAAAATAACTTAATGTTTCTTCATTAATAATTTTATTAGTTTCCTCCGTAGTAGGACAATTAATTGAAAAAAAATCTGATACCGAAATTAAACTTTTCAAACTTTCATGATAGATGGCACCTTTTTCTAGATTGGATGGTAGTTTTTTTCTATTGTGATAGTGAATTTTCATCCCGAAAGATTTTGTCCTTTCAGCCAGTGCTTGTCCAATTCTTCCCATACCAAGTATACCCAGCCGACTGTCAGTTAACTGTTTACCCATTAAAAAATCAACAGACCAATTCCAATTTTTTTTGTCAACCCACTTTCTTCCTTCAGTAGCTCTTCGTGCTGCACCAAGAAGAATTAATATAGCAATTTCCGCAGTAGCATCCGTCAATACATCAGGAGTATTTGTTACAATGATATTTTTGTTCATTGCAGCTTTTATATCTATGTTTCCAAAACCAACGGCAAAATTTGATATAATTCTCACCTTATCGGAAAGTTTATTGATTGTTTCAGCGTCAAATTTATCTACTATTGAACACAAAATTCCATCACAGTCTCTACTTAATTCTATTAGTTCGCTTTGTGAATAAACTTTATCTTCAGAATTTAGTTTAGCGTCCCAAATTTCGGACATTCTTTTTTCATTAGACCTCAGCAACTTTCTTGCTACAAAAACTTTTTTCATCAATTTTCCAATATTTTTGGCTTGGGTCCACCTGTATACCAATCGATAATTTCTACTGTATGTAATATTGGGATTTTAGTTGCCTGAGCAATCTGCGTAATACAACCAATATTACCGGTAGAAATAATTTGAGGCTTAATTTTTTCAATATTTGAAATCTTATTTTTTAATAACCTGTTTGCAATATCACTTTGTAGTAAATTATATGTGCCCGCCGATCCACAACACAGATGGCCATCCGGAATATCAAGGACTTCATTTCTTGTTTTCTGTAATAGATTAATTGGTACGTCATGGATTTTTTGCCCATGCTGCATGGAACAGGCAGAATGATATGCAATTTTATATGTCTTTTCATTATTTTGTTTTTTAATAAAATTAAGCTTAACATTCTCATTTAAATATTCTGTTATATCTTTTGTTAATTCTGATATTTTTTTAGCTTTTTTTTTAAAATCTTTATCGGATCTAAATATAAATCCGTAATCCTTTAAAGTTGTGCCACATCCCGAAGTATTAGAAATTATAGCGTCTAAACCATTTTTTAAATATTCGTCATACCAAGTAGAAATATTTATTTTAAAAGTCGAATGAGCAGATGTTTCTTTACCTAAATGATGGTTTAAAGAACCACAACACTTTATCTGTTTTGGAACCACTACTTCGATATTATGTCTGTTTAACAACCTGATAGTTGCTTCGTTGATTTGTGGAGAAATAACTTTTTGCACGCATCCAGTCAATAAAGCAACTCTAGCCACAGGTTTTTTTTTATTTTCAGCAGGATATATTCGCTTTCTAGATAATGTTTTTTTTGGAAATTTTCGGGGCATTAAGTCAATCATTTCCGACAATTTTTTAGGAAAAATAAATCGAAAAGGTCTGACTAGTTGAGTCAAAATTGCTACGGTTTTGAAATAAGTGGAATTAGATAATACCTTTGATAAAAAACTTCTCATAACTCTATCTTTAAATGGTCTTTTATAAGTTTTTTCTATATGACTTCTTCCGTGATCAATAAGATGCATATAATTGACACCAGAAGGACAAGTGGTCATGCAGCTATAACACGACAAACATCTGTCTATGTGTTTAACAATCTTCTCATTGGCTGGTTTATTATTCTCCAACATATCTTTAATTAAATATATTCTTCCTCTAGGACCATCTAATTCATCTCCCAAAAGTTGGTATGTTGGGCAAGTTGCATTACAAAAACCACAATGAACACATTTTCTAAGAATCTTTTCACTTGATTTATTATCTTTGTCTTTTAATTGCTGTTCTGAAAAATGAGTTTCCATTTATATTCCCGTATACATTTTGCCTGGATTAAGTATTCTTTTGGGATCAAAACTTTTTTTGATATTTTGAGATATATTGAATCGATTCATATTAATAGTAAACACCTCTTCTACATAAGGTAAATGATCCGAAGGTTTTATCATAGATATATAACCTCCGTGTTTAATGACTTTTTTTCTTATAGAGTCGAATATCTCTTCAGTTAATTCGCAAGCTTCCATCCAAATCAAAGCTCCACCCCAATCTAGGTAATACTTAAATTTAGTTGATGAAAGTTGATACACCAATTGAACGCATTGAGACGATGGTATGACTATTCTAATTAAATTGTTTTTTGTAGCAGAAAAAACTTCTAAATTTTTCACTTTATTCCAAAAAATTTCCGACTGATATGTTGCAAGAATTGAAACATCATAGTCTATAATTTTTAACTCATTTTTTAAATTTTGTATTCTTTCTTCAATTGAATTTCTTGTTCCCTCAATTCTAATAGCAGTGAATGATCCTCCATATTTAAGATCATTTAATTTAAAAGTTGATTCAATATTCATTTCACTACCAGCGCATTCCGGTTCAGTGGGCAAAAAAGTAGCTCCGGAAATATCATTTGAAGAATTTATGGCTTGTCCTAACAAATCAATTGCCATCTCCAGTTTTAGGTTATGCATAACTAATGTTGTGCTTGCTGCGGGAGTGGGCAAAACTTTAAAAGTAATTTCCGTTAAAGCTACTAAAGTGCCATAAGAACCACAAACTAGTTTACTTAAGTCATAGCCTGTTACGTTTTTTACTACAATTCCACCTGATTTTATAATCTCACCTTTGCCATTAACCCCTCTAAATCCTAAAACATGATCTCTTACACTTCCAACTTTAAACCTACGTGGTCCAGAAATATTACAGGCAACTTGACCTGCTGCTGTTCCATAATCACTTTTTCCTAAAAATAAATACCCAAAATCAATCGGTTCAAAAGCTAATTGCTGTTTATTTTTTTTTAATTCTTCTTCTATTTGGTCAATCGGAGTACAAGCCTTAACCTTTATATAAAGCTCCTCTGGCAAATATTCTATTATTCCATTGAGCTTTGACAAATTTAAGATTTTTGCACACTGGAGTGGTTTTCCTATTTTTCTTTTTGAGCCAGAACCAACTAATTCTATGGGAATATTTGATTTGTAGAATTGTCTTACAAATTCAGATACTTTCTTTTCATTTTGTGGATATTCTGTAGAATCAGAATCTTGGTATGTCGGGGAATTTTGTTTTTCCTCTATGGACATGAACTCTCCCTTCCTCTGCACATTTTCTTAAAATTGGATACACTTTTCCAGGATTTAATAACGAACTTGAATCCAAAGCTTTTTTAATTTTTATCTGCTGTTGAATATCATTGTTGTTGAACATTTCACACATTAATTCTCTTTTTTCTACTCCAACTCCGTGCTCTCCAGTTAAAACTCCACCAACTTTTACGCAATACTTTAAAATATCTGCTCCAAATTTTTCTGTTTTTTCTAAAGAATTTTTTTCATTAGCATCATACATAATTAAAGGGTGAAGGTTTCCATCACCTGCATGAAATGCATTTGCAACGGGTAAATTATATTTCTTTGACAATCTTCCTATCTCTTTTAATACCTCAGCTAGTTTTCCTCTTGGAATAGTTCCGTCCATACAATAGTAATCTGGAGCCATATCACCGCAGGCTGGGAAGGCAGCTTTACGCCCAGCCCAAAACTTTAATCTCTGTTTTTCATTTTTGCTAATTTTAATACTTGAAGATTTATTTTTTTTAGCAATTTTACTTATTTTCTCAATTAATTCTTCCACTTCTGTTTCGGTGCCATCAAGTTCTACTATCAACATTGATTCTGCATCTCTAGGATAGCCCGCTTTAACAAAATTATCAGTAGCATGAATGAGAGCCTTATCCATCATCTCCATACCGGCAGGAATGATTCCGTTTGCGATGATATCTGATACACAGTTACCACCATCTTCAATGGTGGAAAAACCAATCAAGGCAGCTTTTACTGTCTGAGGTTTTTTAAGTATTTTTACAGTAACTTCTGTAATAACGCATAATAATCCTTCAGAGCCGGTAATTAATCCAAGTAAATCGTATCCCTCTGAATCATAAGTTTTACCTCCAAGTCTACTAATGCTTCCATCCATAAAAACAACTTCGGCACCAAAAAGATTATTTGTTGTTGTCCCGTATTTTAATGAGTGAACACCTCCAGAATTTTCTGCAACATTTCCTCCGATTGAGCAAGCAATTTGACTAGATGGATCTGGAGCATAATAAAAACCGCGATCTTGAACTGCTTGCGTTATGGATAAATTTGTTACACCAGGCTGAGCAACTACACATCTATTTTTGTAATCAATTTCCAGTATTTTATTAAATTTTCCTAAACATAATAGAATACTATCTGCTAAGGGTAAGGCACCACCTGATAATCCGGTGCCAGCTCCTCTTGGAACCACTTTAATTTTTTCTTGATTGCAATACTCAAGAATTTTACTTACTTCTTTAGTATTTTCTGGGAAAACAACCGCTAGTGGTTGTTGTTTATAAGCAGATAGAGCATCCGTTTCGAAAGGCCGTGTTTGATCTTCGTGATCTATAATATTTTCAGCTTTAATAATTTTTTTAAGACTCTCAATAACATCATTCTTTTTAGATAAAAGCTTTCTATCAATTCTAGGCATTATCAGTTTTGTCATAAAAATATATTACAGCTTAAAAGCTAAGCGGTCAAAAAAGTTAAGATAAATTATTTAAGTATTTTGTCTATTTTTTCGATAGCTTTACTTATATTTTCTCTTGAAGTAGCAAAACTAAATCTTACGTGATTTGTGGCAAATTTGCCAAATGCAGTTCCGGGTATCATAGCAACTCCAGCTTTTTGCAAACATCTCTCTGTAAATTCTTCACCGTCCATTCCAGTTCCTTTAACATTAGGAAATACAAAAAAAGATCCTCCTGGCAAACTACATTCAACACCTTTTAAACTTCTTAAGCCATCAACAATAAGTTTTCTTCTTATAGTAAATTCTTTCATCATATCATTAAGATGATCTTCGGGTCCGTCTAATGCTGTAATGGCACCATATTGTGCTGCTGTATTTACACAAGAATGGTTATTTACACAAAATTTAAATACATGTTCTATTAAGTTTTCTGGCCATACTCCCCAACCTAAACGCCATCCTGTCATAGCGTAAGTTTTACTCCATCCATCAAGTACAATTAGTCTGTCATAAAGCTCAGGATAATTGAGTAAAGTCGGAATTTCTTTTTTGTCGAAAATTAGCCTACTGTAAACTTCATCAGTTAAAATTGCTACATGAGGAAACTTTGCTAAACCCCTAGCAAGTTTATCAATTATAGTTTTTTCTGTGAAGCCGCCAGTTGGATTATTCGGATTATTTAAAATTATTAATCGAGTTTTTTCATTTATCAAAGGTAAAATTTTATCAGGATTAATTGAAAAATCTTTCCTTTCAAGGATGTTATACGGAACTGCTTTTGCTCCAGTATAGTTGATCATTGATTCGTAAATAGGAAAACCTGGATCTGGATATATAATTTCGGCATCTGGTTCTCCAAAAAAAGAGATGGCATAGTACATTGTTGGTTTGCCACCAGGCATAATAATTATTCTCTCAGGATCAATATTGGCATTGTATAGACTTTTAATTTTTCGACTTACAGCCTCTCTACATTCAATGATTCCATTTGGCAGGGTATAACCATGATGACCATCTTTTAAAGCTTTAATTGTAGCATCTACTACATGTTTGGGAGATTTAAAATCAGATTGACCTAAACTTAAATCAATAATTTTTCTTCCTTGTTTTTCTAATTTCTTGGTTTTTGCAAATATGCTATAGACCGATTCGGTGCCAAGTCTATTTACACTTTTAGCAATTTTCATTTATACTTTTTTCTAAATGCAACTTTCGATCTGTTAAGTTCCTTAACGGACTTACAGCCCATTAATATCATATCGCGTTTTATTTCAGATTTCATTTTTTCTAAAACAATTTCGATAGCCTTTTGTCCTCCTGCGCCAAGCGCATACAAATAAGCTTTGCCAAAACTGCATGCTTTAGCACCTAGTGCCAAAGCTTTTAAAACATGCGTTCCTCTTCTGACTCCTCCATCAAGAATTATTTCTATCTTATCTCCGACCGCATCAACAATCTCAGCAAGTTGATCAAAAGGTGCTCTTGAACCATCAAGTTGTCTACCGCCATGATTTGAAATCATGATTGCGCTTGCTCCAATATCAATTGCTTTTTTAGCATCCTCAACTGACATAACACCCTTTAGCGCAAATGGGCCTCCCCATTTTTTTACACAATACTCTGCATCTTTCCAATTCATTGTAGTATCAAACTGCTCGTTTATATAATTCATAATTGACTTATCTATATTGCTACCTTTTTCTGTCATATGGATAATATTTGCTAACTTAAACTTTCCACGAAATAAGTAATTGAGACTCCATTCAGGATGCAAAGCAAAACTTAATAAACTGCCTAATGTTAATCTGGGAGGAGTAGTAAATCCTGTTCTATGATCTCGTTCTCGGTTACCAGCTACCACAGTATCTACAGTTAAACATAGACCGTGAAATCCGGCTCTTTGACATCTTTCAATTAAATTATCTGTTAATCCTCTATCTTTATGAATATAAAGTTGAAATAATTTAGGTCCACCGGTTGAATTACCAATTTCTTCAATACTTGTAGTCGACATAGTTGACATACTAAACATTGTACCCATTTTTTCTGCAGCCTTTGCGGCTGCACTTTCGCCATGGTGATGATAAAGGCGATGCATCGCAGTTGGAGATAGAAACAATGGAAAATCAATTTTTTGCCCAAACACAGTAGTTGATAGATCTATATTACTTACATCACTAAGGACATTTGGAACTAAGTCACAATTATTAAAAGACTCAGTATTTCTTTTTAAGGTTACTTCGTCATCTGAACCACCATCAATATAATGAAATATGGGTGCTGGTAATTTTTTTTTTGCTAATTTTTTAAAATCTTCTACGTTATGACAGTCCTTAAGATTCATTTTATAATTTTTATTTTAAATTAATTGTGGCTAAATCAAAATTGCTTAAGAAAATTAAGCATATAACTATTTGCTCCAGGATTTTTAGTTCCAAGACTAGCATTAGATATATGATTGTAAGACATTCCTAAATGAGAGGTATCACTTAAATTGAAAGACATTTGAATTTCACTTTTAAATTCCAAAGGATAACCTAAATCTTTTCCGCTACCATAATTGTAATAGCCTGGTGCAAAACTAGGGGTGATTGTTAAAAATCCAAGTTCATATTCTGCCTGTACCCCGCTATAAAGGTAAAACGCACTTTTTTCTGTAAAAAAACCTCCAGTCATTGGAGATAGTTTCCCCAAAAAACTGTTTCTAAACAATTCTTCATTTTGATGTTGTAAGCCCAATAAACCAGAACTTTGTTTATCATCACTGAAATCGAACATACCGGTAAAAAAATTAAGTTCAGTTTCGTTCGAACTAACAGTTTCGTTCAAGCTATCTTCTGCGATACTTTCAAAGTTTACAAAGCACAAAGTCAGAAGTGCAATCACAATACTTGAGGCAATTTTTCTCATGAACAAAACATATAACCTTCAGCTTTAAAAATAAACAGATTTTGTAAGTGAAAAAAGATATGAATTTACGTTAAGCTATGCCTAATTAAGAGACCAAGAGGGAGATGTAGATTGTTTTAAGTGCTCTTAACTAGGCATTGAGTACTTACTACATTCATACTTTGTCAAACTTTGGAATAAATATTGTCTAATTTAAGGCAAAAATGTCTGCTTTAATTCGATGGCCTAAAATAGCCTGAACCTTTTTTTGCTGAAAAAATTTCTTCTATTAATGGATGTTTTATAGGTTCGTCAGAGTCATCATTAACTAAATTTTGCTCTGAAACGTAGGCTTCGTAGGTAATCTCATTATTTTCAGCTAACAGGTGATAAAAGGGTTGATCCTTTCTAGGTCTTACATCTTTGGGTATCGACTTATACCATTCTTCTGAATTGTTAAATTCGAAGTCCACATCATAAATGACACCTCTGAAATTAAATTGTTTGTGTTTTACTACGTCTCCTATTGAAAATTTAGCTGTGCTTTCTGACATCTGATAGCATTAAGATAAGTATATTTAAAAAAAAATCAATAGAAAAAAATATACCTCATAATCTACATATGTTAACATTTTTACATGAACAGACCTATGATCAAATTTATAGCTGATTTTGGTCCAATTTTAATTTTCTTTACAATATACCTAAGCAATAACAATGATCTAAAACTAGCAATTCCTCCATTTATAATTGCAACTCTTATTGCTTTAGCAGTAATCTATTTTTTGGAAAAGAAAATTGCCATGGTTCCACTAATAAGTGGAGTACTCATTGGTTTATTTGGAGGTCTCACTTTGTACTTTGATAATAAAGTATTCTTCTATATGAAACCAACAATCATCAATCTGCTTTTTGCAGGAGTACTTTTTTTTGGTAAATATATAACAAGAAAAAATTTATTAAAAATGTTCTTTCAAAATAAAATAAATTTAAAGAATGAGGGTTGGAAAAGACTTAATTACTATTGGATTTATTTTTTCCTTTTTGTTGCAACACTTAACGAAATTGTATGGAGAACTCAATCTGAATTATTTTGGGTTAATTTTAAAGTTTGGGGATTGCTGCCAATAACTATTTTATTTACCGCATGTACATTTCCAGTAATAAAAAAATATAAATTAGAAAAATAATGAAGTATCTGAAGTTAGTTATTAATAATGGGAACAAGAAAAAAGATATTTTTTTTAATAAAACTGAACTTCAATTAATATTAAATTTATATGCAAAAATGGTTTCCAGTGGAGAGTGGAAAGATTATGGATTAAGTATTTCGAAAAGGGAAGTAAGTTTTAACGTTTATCATAGAACGGCTGAATTTCCTATTTATAAAATAACAAAAAATTTAAAGCCGAAAAATGAAAATGAAAAATATCTTATAAAAGATGTTAAAAATAAATCGATTAAAAAATCTGAAAATTTAAAAAGTTTGATTCAAAAAATAACTTGGAAAAAACTTAAACTAGTAAACTGAATTTATCTTCTTTGCCCAAACAACATGAGCAACATAAGAAATAAGTTGATGAAATCTAGATAAAGTGTAAGCGCTCCCATAACTGCTTTCTTTCCCATGACTTCACCAGTGTCGCTTACTAAATACATATTTTTAATTTTTTGCGTATCGTAAGCTGTCAAGCCAACAAAGATTAAGACACCAATAATAGATATTACAAAATACATCATTGAAGATTTCATGAAAATATTAACTATGGATGCAATTATAATGCCAATTAAACCCATCATCAGAAATGAACCTAATCTTGTAAGATCTCTTTTTGTTGTATATCCGTAAATACTCATGGCACCAAATGTTCCGGCTGTAATAAAAAATACACGAGTTATACTAGCACCCGTATAAACCAAAAATATTGAAGATAGAGAAGCTCCCATCAAAGCCGCAAATATCCAAAAAGCTCCCTGTGCTTTAGCTGCGCTCATTTTTCTGATTCCAAAACTTATATAGAAAACAACTCCTAGCGGAGCAAGCATTACAATCCACATAAGTGCAGAATTATAAAGTGCATTTCCAAGATCTGTCAGACCTATTATTGATCCATCTGCAGCAGTAACAACGGATAATTTAAATAGAAACAAGGAAATAACTCCAGTCAAAAGTACACCTGAAGCCATGTAATTATAAACCTTGAGCATATAAGCTCTAAGACCTTCATCTATTACATGAGTTTCGGCAATTGTTGCTTTTGATCGAATGTTCTGTCTATTAAATTCCATAATTTATAACATATATATTGCCATTTAGATTTCTTTGCAAGATGTTCAAATAGTTTAATAAAACTATAAAATATAGTTAAATTAATCCGATGAATTATAAAAAACTGGGAAATACAGATATAGAAGTAAGTGCAATTTGTCTTGGTACCATGACATGGGGTGAGCAAAATAATCAAAAAGATGCATTTGAACAAATGGATTATGCTCTAGAGTGTGGTGTAAATTTTTTTGACACTGCTGAAATATATCCTTCTCCATGTTTTGAAAACACTTATGGTTCTACAGAAAAAATAATTGGAAATTGGTTTAAAGAAAAAAAAAATCGAGATCAAGTTATACTAGCTTCAAAAATTTCCGGTCCCGGCTTATCATGGGTGCGTGGCGGTGGCCCCCAATACTCAGAACAAAATATTAAAGAAGCTCTGGAAAATAGCTTGAAAAGATTACAAACAGATTACATCGATCTCTATCAACTTCATTGGCCAGAAAGAAAAACTAATTTTTTTGGTAGACTTGGCTACGAACATAAAGAAGAAGAAACTTCTGCTTTTAAAGGAAAATGGAATAAAATTGAGACAATATTAAAAGTTTTAAAAAAATTTGTTGAACAAGGTAAAATTCGTTATATCGGCTTGTCCAATGAAACATCCTGGGGTTTATCAAATTTTTTAGGACTTTCAACATTACACAAACTTCCAAGAGTTGTTTCCGTTCAAAATCCCTACAATTTATTGTGTAGGACTTATGAAATAGGCTTAGCTGAAATTTCAATTAGAGAAAAAAGTGGACTGTTGGCCTATTCCCCTCTTGCAGGAGGATTTCTAACAGGAAAATATAGAAATAACAATTTACCAGAGAATTCGAGACAGAAACTATTTGGAGACTATTATACTAGATACAGTAAACCTAACGCATCTATTGTAATAGAAAAATACTTCGATATAGCAAAAAAGTTTGCTCTGGATTTTGCTCAAATGTCAATAAAATTCTGTGAAATTCAAAAATTTATAACTTCGGTTATAATTGGCGCGACTACTATGGAACAGTTGAAAAGTGATATAGAAAGTGTAAATGTAAATTTAACTGAAGAAATAAATAAAAAAATAAATGATATTCAAATAATACATCCCAACCCATGTCCATAAAAATTGTAAAAAAAATTTCTCTTATACTTTTATTTTATTTCATTTTCGGAATCTCAAATGCTGAGGAAAATCTGAAGCAACTAGGAAAATTTAAAGACTGGGAAAGTTTTGTTTTGGTACAAGGAGAGAGTAAAATTTGTTTTGCTCAATCAATTCCTGTTGTAAGAGCTCCAAAAAAACTTAAAAGAGATCCTTCTAGATTATTTATAAGTTTTAGACCAGTTGAAAATATTAAAAATGAAGTCAGTGTTACTAATGGTTATGAGTTCCAACAAAAAGCACCAGTTACGGCAAAATCTGGAAAGAAAGTCTATGATTTATTTTCTAAAGGACGTTTTGCCTGGGTCGTTGACAATGAAGATGAAGCAAAATTAATTGTAACTATGAAAAAAGCTTCAAGATTGATGATTATAGGCAATTCAGATAAAGGAAGTCAAACAACAGACCATTATTCTATGATGGGTTTTACAAAAGCTTATAATATTGCAAAAAAAAATTGTAGCTAAATTTTAATGAAAAAAGAGGGAAAGATTGTATTAGCCTATTCGGGCGGTTTAGATACATCAATAATTCTTAAATGGCTACAAGAAAATTATAGTGCAGAAGTTGTGGCTTACACGGCTGATATTGGACAAAAAATTAATAAAAAAAAAATTATTAATAATGCAAAAAAATTAGGTGTAAAAAGAATTATTATTGAAAATTTAAAAAATACTTTTGTTAAAGATTATGTTTTTCCAATGATTAGAGGACACGCACTATATGAAGGAATTTATCTTCTTGGTACTTCAATTGCTAGACCGCTGATAGCCAAAAGACAAATTGAAATTGCAAAAAAATTTAAAGCCTTTGCTGTTTCTCATGGAGCAACAGATAAAGGAAATGATCAAGTAAGATTTGAATTAGGTTACTATTATTTTGGTCCTAAAATTAAAGTAATTGCTCCCTGGAGGGAATGGAAATTTTCTTCAAGAACCGATTTAATTAATTATGCAAAAAAAAATGGAATTTCTATACCGAAAGATAAAAAAGGAGCTCCTCCATTTTCCGTTGATGATAATCTTTTTCATACTTCAACCGAAGGAAAAATGCTTGAAGACCCAAATAAAAATCCTCCTGAATATCTTTTTCAAAGAACCGTCAACCCAGAAAAAGCTCCAGCAAAACCTACTTTAGTTAAAATTGGTTTTAAAAATGGGGATCCTGTTTCATTAAATAAAAAACAATATTCGCCAAGCAAACTACTTGAAAAATTAAATAGTTTAGCTGGTAAAAATGGAGTGGGCAGAGTCGATTTGGTCGAAAACAGATTTATTGGAATTAAATCAAGAGGTATTTATGAAACACCAGGAGGAACCGTACTAATATTTGCTCATAGAGCAATTGAATCGATAACTTTAGATAATAAAACTATGCATGCAAAAGATAAAATTATGCCTAGATATGCTGAATTAATATATAACGGCTTTTGGTTTTCCAAAGAAAGATTGTCTCTTCAGAAAATAATTGATCAAAAAAAAGCAAGAGTAGAAGGAGAAGTTACAATTAAACTCTATAAAGGCAGCTTGTCTATTGTCGGAAGAAAGTCAAAAAAAAGTATTTACTCTAAGGAAAAATCTTCTTTTGAAGGAGGCAAAATATTTTCCAAAAAATATATTGAAAATTTTATAAAAAATGCTGCAAAAAAACTTAAGAAATAGTAATATTTATAATTATCTTATGGTATGAAAAAAATAATTTGTATTTTTATTTTATTATTATTAACAAACCTTAGTCTAGCAGCTATGAGTGGAGGTAGTGGTAACAATCAAGACAATTTATATAAAGCAGCTAAAAAATTGGTCATCAAAGCAAAAAAGCTCGAAAAAAAAGATAAGTTAGAGAAAGCCTTAAAACTATATTCTAGAGCTTATGACAAATTATTAAAAGCCTATGATAAAGATAAAGAAAATCCTGATATCTTAAACTACCTGGGGTTTACTTTAAGAAAAGCTGGAAATTTTGAGGAAGCAGAAAAATTTTACCTAGCGGGTCTTGAAATTAAACCTGATCATAAAGGAATAAATGAATACTTGGGTGAACTTTATATAAAAACAAATAGGATTGAATTAGCTAAAGAAAGACTGGAAGTTCTTAAAGGTTGTAAATGTGAAGAGTTTGAGGAATTAAAAGAACTTATTGACAAGAATTAAATATGCGCGTCATAGATGTTTTAGGCAGAATATTTCTTTCAACACTTTTCTTAATCGAAGGAACTAATAAAATTTTCAATTATGAAGAAACTATCCAATACATGGAAAATTTTGGTGTACCGGGATATCTTGCAATACCAGCTATAATTTTAGAAATTCTATTTCCATTATTGTTAATCATAGGTTATCAAACAAAAATTGCAGCGCTTGTAATGATGATATTCACCATCGTAGTTGCAATAATTTTTCATACTAATTTTGATGACCAAATGCAGTTCATAACTTTTTTTAAAGATATTGCGATTGCGGGGGGCTTCATAATTATCTTTGTTAATGGTGCCGGTAAATTCAGTGTAGATTACAAACTTAAATCAAATAAAACTAACGCTTGAATATTTTTTTATGCGCATTGCCAGCAATTTTAAAATAAAGCCAATTTGGTAAAATTTTTAATGTTTTCATAAAATAAGTAAACGACTTTGGAAAATGAATCTCAAAAGAATTCTTTTTTGTTAAGCCTTTAAATATCTGTTCTGCTGCAAATTCGGGTGATTTAATCATAGGCATTGGAAAATTATTTTGATCTGTCATGGGTGTTTTAATAAACCCAGGACTTATAACAGAAACTCTTACATTGTATCGTTTAAAATCAAAATAAAGACTTTCTGCCAAACTTGTTAAGGCTGATTTTGAAGCACAATAACCAGAGGCTGCCGGCAATCCTCTATAGGCTGCCACTGATGAAACTATAGATATATGGCCGCTTTGTTTTTCTTTAAAATAATTATTTACAGCATTGATACAATTTAATGTTCCAAAAAAATTTACCTCCATTATTCGTCTTATACTTTCAACATTTAATTTTTTTTCTGATTGAGGGTCATGTACACCTGTACAAAAAACACATATGTCAATATTTTCTAATTTTTTAATTATGTTTTCAAATACTTGAATGGTTTTATTGCTATCAGTAACATCTAGCGGGAAAGGATGTATATTTGGGTTATGTTTATTTAAATTTTGAAGTAAATTTTCTCTTCTAGCAGATGCGGCCACCTGCCATTTTTCTTCGGCAAATTTTTTAGCAAGAGCTTCACCAATCCCACTACTGGCCCCTGTAATCCAAATTTTTTTAATCATGATTTAACTTAGGTAATAACTCAATTAGATCGAGCCCTTTTAAAACATTCAACGGTATTACTTAGTAAACAGGCAATAGTCATTGGACCTACACCACCCGGAACAGGAGTGATTGCTTTTGCTATCTTTGATACTTCATCAAAATCAACATCACCCACTAAACCAGAATCGGTCTTGTTGATACCAACATCAATAACTATTGCATCTTTTTTTACCCAGTCAGCTTTAACTAATTTAGGCTTCCCCACGGCAGCAACAATTATATCTGCTCTTTTACATTCTGCTTTTAAATCTTTTGTTTTTGAATGAGTAATCGTAACAGTGCAATTTTCCTTCAAAAGCAATTGGGTCATGGGTTTACCATTTAAGTTTGATCTTCCAATAATAACCGCATGTTTCCCATTTAAGTTTTTTTCAGTATTTTTAATTAATAAATAACAACCCAGTGGTGTACAAGGAATGGTGCTATCATACCCTGAGGTCAAATTACCTACATTCACAGGATGAAGACCATCAACATCTTTACTCGGATCTATGGTTTCTATAACTTTTCTTTTGTCAATATGTTTGGGTAGAGGTAGTTGAACTAGTATGCCTGAAACTTTGTCATTTTTATTTAGTTCCTTGATTTTATCTAAAACTACCTTTTCCTCTATATTGTCAGGATAATGAATTACTTCGGAATTAATACCAACTTCAACTGCGGATTTTTCTTTATTTTTTACGTAAATTTTACTTGGAGGATCTTCTCCGACTAAAATTACTGTCAATCCTGGAACAGTATTATAAGTAGATTTAAGTTTGCTTACTTTTTCCTTTAATTCTTCTCTTAAAGCCGCAGATGCTTTTTTTCCATCAATAATCATTTTAAAATAAATTTGGAGCAAAAATTTCAAATACTAGGTTTCTAATAAACATTAAAAACAAAATCAAAACCACTGGAGAAAGATCGACTGAACCAAAAGTTGGTAAGAAACGTCTTATTTTATTTAGTGCTGGATCTGTTAATTTGTAGGTTGCATCAAGTACAGAGAAAACAAATCGATTTTGCGTATTCAGAATATTAAAAGCAACTAACCAACTTAAAACAGCATTAATGATAACAATCCAAATATAAATAGTAATTACGCTATCTAATAAAACAAATATAGATTTCATTTTTTCTCCACATAAATAGACTGGCTAGGAAATGCAAAGGATGCATTATTTTTTTCTACAATTTCTTTAATTGCAATTGCTAATCTTTCTTTGATCGACAGCCATTCAATCCATTTATTA
>Ga0208207_1000044_pt1 | contig 17843 bp, 16 predicted proteins | sample DeeseametaMP1201_FD_184193 | JGI IMG/M metagenome (GOLD analysis project Ga0208207, IMG submission 184193) | Marine microbial communities from the Deep Indian Ocean - MP1201 (SPAdes) | ecosystem: Environmental > Aquatic > Marine > Oceanic | place: South Indian Ocean | collected 2011-03-08 | reverse complement strand
CGCCACGCGCTTGGGGTTGCAGCCAGAGCTGATCGACACCGATTGGCGGCAGGCGGCGGATGTCGCGGCAATCGAAGCCCGCCTGCGCGCCGACAGCAGCCATGAGATCAAGGCCGTCTGCGTGGTGCACAACGAAACCTCGACCGGCTGCACCTCGGACATTGCCGCGATCCGGGAGGCGATGGACGGCACCGGCCATCCCGCGCTTTTGATGGTCGATACGATTTCGTCGCTGGGTTCGGTCGATTATCGCCACGATGCCTGGGGCGTCGACGTGACGGTCGGCGGGTCGCAGAAGGGATTGATGTTGCCGCCGGGCCTGTCGTTCAACGCGGTGAGCGAGAAGGCAAGGGCCGCGTCGGTAGCAGCCGATCTGCCGCGGTCGTTCTGGGACTGGAGCGAAATGATCGCCGCAAACGCGACCGGCTATTTCCCCTACACACCGGCGACCAACATGCTTTACGGGCTGGTCGAGGCGGTGGACATGCTGCACGAAGAAGGGCTGGAGGCCGTCTTTGCCCGACACAAGCGCCACGCTGAAGCCACCCGTCGCGCGGTGACGGCCTGGGGGCTAGAGGTGCTGTGCCGCGTTCCCGACCATTATTCGCCGGTTCTGACCGCCGTGCTCATGCCCGAAGGGCAGTCTGCCGATGCCCTGCGCCGGACCATCCATACCGAATTCAACATGTCATTGGGCAATGGCTTGGGTCGGCTTCAGGACAGGGTGTTCCGCATCGGCCACCTGGGCGATTTCAACGACCTGATGCTGTTGGGCACGCTCTCGGGCATCGAAATGGGGCTGGCGCGCGCCGGCGTGCCTCATGAACGCGGCGGGGTACAGGCGGCCCTTGATTTCCTGTCCCAGACGCCGGACGCAGCAAAGGCCGAACGTGCGGCCTGACCGAAATAACCTCCCTGAACTTCGGCCGGGCTTTGTGCCCGGCCTTTTTTCGCGCTGCCCGCCTGTAGCGGAGGCGCCCTGCCGCGAGCGATTACTGCGCGGCCGCCTGATCGGTTTCCGCCTCCCAAAGGGCCACAAGGCGGCAGGCCTCGTTGCCGGCGCGTTCGAGGTGGGCCTGCCAGACATCGCGCGCCCTGTCAGGATCGCCGTCTCGCAGCGCCTGCATCAGGTTGTCGTGATCCCGCACCGACAGGTCGCGATGCCCGCGTGTGGCCACCGAAACGAACCGTGCGCGTTCGACATGAAAGGCCAGGCTGGTGCGGGTCCGGGTCAGGTCCGAGTTCTTGGCCGCATCCACGACAAGGTTGTGGATTTCAAGGTTGAGGTCGAAATAGGCTTGGAGGTCGTTGGCCTGATGACTCTCGATCATCTGGCGGTGCAGGTCTTCAAGTTCTTGCAGCTCGGCCCGGGTAATTCGACAGGCGGCCAGTTCCGCCGCCAGCGCTTCGAGCCGCGAGATCACTTCGAACAGGCTGCGCGTGCCATCAACCGTAATCTCGGACACGCGGGCGCCACGGTTGGCGATCAGGTCCACGAGGCTTTCCTTGCCCAGGATCTTCAGCGCCTCGCGCATGGGGGTCAGCGACACGTCGAGCTCTTCCGCCAGTTCGGAAACCTTGATCTTTTCGCCCGGTGCCAGCCTGCCGGTGACAATCATGCGGCGGATTTCCTCGGCCACTTGCTCATGCAGCGGCGCCCGGCTGATTACCACTTTGCCGCGCGCGTCCACGCGACGGCGCGGATGATCCGATCTGCGTGTCTTCATCGTCGTCCTCCCATCGCCAGGCCTCTTCGTGGGCCTGCAATACCCCGGCCTTGTCGCGCGCGACCGCTTGCTGCGGGAAAGTGCAGGATTTAAAATTAAGTAAACTATATCAACATGAAAGTAGAGAACAAATGAAAATCGAAACCGGAGACGTGACGGAAAGTGCGCTGGCGGCCGCCTTGATCGAGGCACGCGAGGCAGGGGGGATCGTATCCCCCGAGAAGCTGCCGACGACCGATCCCAGCATGAAAGAAGCTCTTGGTATCCAACGCGAAGTTGTTCGTGCCACGGGCCCGGTCGGCGGCTTCAAGGTTGCCAACAAGCCCGGCGCTGATCGGATCATGGCGCCGATCTTCGCCAAGGACATTCTGCCATCTCCTGCCGTGCTGACGGTGCCGGCAGACGAACAGATCGGCATCGAGCTTGAGATCGGATTTCGCATCGACGCGCCGCTGCCGGGGCCGGGGGCGGCGAACCGGCGGCAGGCGATGGCCGATTGCCTCTCGCTGGTGCCGGTGATCGAGATCGTGCGCACCCGGCTGCCGGGGGACGCCGCGCCGATGCTGAAACTGGCCGACAACCAGATCAACGGCGGGCTGGTCGTCGGCTCGCCGGTCAAGGATTGGCTGGGGATGTCGGTGGCGCAGGTGACGGCAGCTCTGACAGCCGGGGACACCGTTCTGCTGGAGGGCGCTGCGCAGGTGCCGGGCGGCGATGCCTTTGAAAACTTCCTGGTGCTGGAGGCGATGATCGGTGATCACTGCGGCGGGCTTTGCCCCGGCCAGGTGGTGATTACCGGCTCGCTGAATGGCCTGCCTTACGTGCAGGCCGAGACCACCGTCCGGGGGCGGATCGACGGTCTCGGTTCGGTGTCACTCGACCTCGAAATCCAGCGCTGAGGTTTCGGCGAGGGCCGGCCAGCGCCAGCCCTCGCATTCCGCCGCCAGATCGGCGGCCAGGGCGATCAGCCCTGCCTCGCTCCCCAGATCCCCGATCAGCTGGCACCCGATTGGCAGGCCCCTGCCGTCAAACCCGGCGGGCACAGCAAGGCCGGGATGACCTGCGGCATTGACCCAGCCGGTATAGATCGCATGGCCACGCGGCCCCACCGCTTGTCCGTCGATCACCGACGGATGGCTTTCTCCGGCGGGCCAGGGCTGGGCCGCCGCGCAGGGCATCAGGATGACATCCCAATCGCCGAAGAGCCGCGACGTCTCGGCCCTGAGCCGCTGCACCGCCTGCGTGGCGGCAAAAAGATCGCGCGCGGGCACCGCGTTGCCCTCGTCGGCCATGGCGAGGTATTGCGGCGCCGCCTTTTCCGGCATCGCCGGCACCGCCGCGCGCAGTTGCGCCAGCCCCACCTGCCCGAACCTTCCCCAGAAGCCCGCCACCTCGTCGAGATCGAGGGGCAGGGGGCCTTCGATCACCGCGTGGCCCATATCCGCAAGCCGCCCGGCCAGCGCGCGGGTGGCAGCAAGGATCTCGGGGTCGCAGGGATGTTCCTCGAGCAATGGCGCCGAAAGGATGCGCAGCCTGTCGTCCTGCCGGGACTTTGCCTGACAGCGTGACACCGGGTCGGCGCGATCCGAACCGGCCAGAACGCCATGCAGAATTTCGAGATCGCGGATGTCGCGGGCAAAGCTGCCAAGAACCTCGAAATCCATCAGGATTTGTGGCAGCCCGCCGCCTCGCGGAATGCAGCCCAGCGACGGTTTCAGCCCGTAAAGCCCGGTATGCCCGGCGGGTCTGCGGGTCGAGCCGCCGCCATCGGTGCCAATCGCCAGTGTCGCCAGCCCCGCCGCCACAGCGGCCACCGATCCGCCGGACGAGCCGCCGGGGGTCAGCGCCGTATCCCAAGGGTTGCGGGTCACGCCGAAGCGGGCATTGCCGGTATAGCCTTCGACGGCAAACTCCGGCGTGTTGGTCTTGCCGACGATAACCGCCCCCGCCGCGCGCAGCCGCGCCACGGGCAATTCGTCGGCCTCGGCCACCGCGTCGAACGTCCAACCGCCCCAGCAGGTCTTCAGACCTGCCACATGCAGGTTGTCCTTCACCGCCACCGGCACACCGTCGAGGGCCGACAGCGGCTGGCCCGCCTGCCAGCGCCTGCGCGACGCCTCGGCCTGCGCGGCCAGGTCGTCGGCCAGTGCGACATAGGCGTTGATCTGCGGATTGAGCGCCGCAATCCGCGCCTGAAGTTCCGCCATCACCGCCACCGGATCGGCGCGCCCCGCTCCATAGGCGGCCGAAAGCTCGGCCGCCGTCCATCTCCAGAACTCCGCCATCGCCCTAGCGCCCACTCATCGTTTCTGGCAGCCAGGTCACGATCTGCGGCACGAAGATCAGCAGGATGGTGAACAGCACCATGATCAACGCATAGGGGATCGCCCCCAGCACCACGTCACGGAACGGCCCGCCATCGGTGCGCACGCCCTGCACGACGTAAAGGTTCATACCGACCGGCGGGGTGATCATGCCCAACTCGCACATCAGCACGATGAAGATGCCGAACCAGATCGGATCGATGCCGACGGCCGTCACGATGGGCAGCGCCACCGGGATGGTCAGCACCTGCATCGACAGCACGTCCATGAACATTCCGAGGAACAGGTAGAAGACGATCAGCGCCATCAGCAACGCCCAGGGCGCCAGACCGAAAGAAGCGACCCAAGCGGTCATCGTCTGCGCGATCCCGCCAAGTGCCAGCGTCACATTCAGCATGAAGGCGGCGGTGATGATCAGGAGGATCATGCCCGTCGTCTTGGCGGTCTGGCGGAAGCAGTTGTCGAAGAACTCAAGGCTCAGCTTGCCCTCGCGGGCGGCAAAGGCCAGCGCCACCACTACGCCAAGCGCGGCGGATTCCGTGGGCGTGGCGATCCCGAAATAAATCGAGCCCATGACCACCGCGAAGATGATCGCCGGCGGCACCAGATGCTTGAGCGCGGCCAGCTTCATGGCCAGCGGCACCTTGGCCTCTTCCTCGCCATCGGACGCCGGAATGAAATAGCTCTCGCTCGCGATATAGACCATGAAGAGAAGCGTCAGCGCGATGCCCGGAATGATCCCGGCAATAAAGAGCTGCCCGATGGATTCATTGGCCAGAGAGCCGTAGATCAGCAGGTTGACCGAGGGTGGGATCAGGATGCCCAGCGTGCCCCCCGCCGCCAACGACCCCAGCGCCTGGCGCGAACCATAGCCGCGCCGCTTAAGGTTGGGCAGCGCCACCGTGCCCACCGTCGCCGCTGTCGCCACCGATGAGCCCGAGGTGGCGGCAAACAGCGAACAACAGCCGATATTGGTATGCAGCAGCCCGCCCGGCAGCCGGTTGAGCCAGATCGCCAGCGCGCCGTACATGCGGTCGGCAATGCCGCTTCGCAAGAGCAACTCACCCAGCAGGATAAACAGCGGCACGGCGGTCAGGATATTCTCGTTCTGCACTCCCCAGATCACCGGCCCCATCGAATTCAGCAGCGGCCAGCCATAAAGAAGCACCCCGCCGATGACGCCCAGAACCACCATGATGACGGCAATCGGGAAGGACATGAGCAACAGCCCCATCATCCCGAAAAAGCCCGTGAAAACAACACCCACACCCATGTCTCTCACTCCCTTCTACGGGGCGCGCACGGCCCCGGATTGTTGCCGGATCGGGGCGGCCTAGCGGCGCCCCAGATCCTCCATTTCTTCCTGAAGTTCCTCGATGGCGCCTTTCGGATGGAATTCCGCGGTCACCTGATCGAGCCGGCCGTTGATGACATGCACCGTTGCCCGCACCGCCATGTAGATTGACGCCAATGCGAACAGGCAGAGCGCGGCGTACCAGGCGGCCTGCGGCCAGATCAGCGGCGTCGCCCAAGGCGTGGGGGCGGTCGAGCCATAGGCCAGCGTATCGACGATCACGATCCGGCCCACGTAGAGGATGAACAGCCCCAGCCCGGCAATCGAGACAATCGACAGCCAGTCCATCACCGCCTGCAACCGCTTGGGAAAACGCGCGTGAAGCACGTCGATGCGAATATGCGCCCGGTCGACCAGTGCCACCACGAATGCGAGGCTGGAGCCGACCGCCAGCACGTAGCCGCCCAACTCGTCGGCGCCTTCGAATGAGAAGTTGAACAGCTTGCGCGCCACGGTTTCGATCGAGACGAAAATCGACAGCGCAACCAGCGCGACGCCGAACAGGCGGGCGGCAAAGGCGGCGAAGTGTTCCATGACAGCCCCTCCGGCGAGCGTTCCGACAGGCGGGGAAGACGGGGCCGCGATGGCCCCGTCTGTGGTCTGATCCGTCATTGGGTCAGCGCAGCGTCGATCGCCGCCTTCCAATCCGCCGAGCAGGACGCATTCTGCTTGTCACAGACCTCGGCCCAGGTCGGGAAAGAGATCTCGGTCACCGCATTGCCGATGATGTCCTTGTCGGCAGCGCTGATCTCGACCAGCTTCAGGTCGTATTTCTTGACTGTCTCGCAGGGCTCTTCACCGATGTTGCAGCGCACCGCGTCGTCAAAGAGTTCCTCGGAATAGGTCCAGATATCCTCGACCAGCGTGTCGAATCCGGCTTCCAGTTTGGCCTGATCTTCTTCCGAAAGCTTGTTCCAGGTGTCGAGATTGATGCCATAGCCGTTCAGCGCAAGCTGGAAGGCGACCGGCAGCATGTAGTTGGTGACTTCCGGCCAGCCGGCGGAATTGGCCGAGGACGGCCCGGTGATGGCGCAATCCACGACGCCACGCGCCAGCGATTGATGCACATCGGGGAAGCCGATGGGCACCGGCGTTCCGCCGACCGAAGAGACGAAATTGGCCAGGTTCTGGTCATAAACCCGCACCTTCTTGCCTTTCAGATCAGACAATTGCGCGATCTCGGGCTCACAGAACAGCACCTGCGGGCCGAAGGGCCAGACGCCCAGCAGTTTGGTGTTGAACTTGGCTTGCAGTTGCGCGTCTACCTTGTCCTGGAAGGCCGCCACGGTCTTGCGGCCGGTGTCGTAGTCGGGGTTCAGGCCCACAAGGTCGAGGCCCAGGATGGTGGGTTCGTCGCGCGACACCTGGCTCATGCGCAGCGACACGATGTCGAACAGCCCGGCCTTGAGAATGCGCAGTTGTTCGGTGTCCTTGATGCCGGTCACGTCGAGCGGCTTGTAGTCCACCGTGGCGTCGATGCCGGTCTTTTCGGCGAAGTTCTCGAAGAACGGCTGTTCCACGTTCTTCTGGATCAGGCCGGTGGCGACCGGCTGGCCCAGCGCCTTGAGCTGGTAGGTCTCGGCCTGCGCCGTCGCCGTGGCGGCGATCAGCGCCGAGGCGGCGAGGGTCATTATGGTTTTCATTCTTGCTCTCCTTGTTGGTCGGCCTTGCGGCCCTTGGGTTACGCCGTGACCGGCGTGGTTGCGCTGCGTTCCGGGAGGGCGCAGCGGAAGATGCGGCCCCAATCCGCCAGCGCCGCGGTATCGCGGCCGGCCAGGCGCAGGGCGTGCCAGAGGGTGACGGCGATGCTGTCGAGCACCGCGATGCCGGTGTCGCGCTCGATGCCGGGGGCGACGCGGGGGCCGTCGAAGTTGGTGCAGTAAACGGCAATGGCTTCGGGTTTGGCTGTCGCGACCTCTTGGATCAGGCCGGCGATCCGCTCCTCCGGATATGTCGCGAAGCTGAAGTTGCCGGGATCGCCAAGGTGGCGCTCGGCGGCGCAGGTAAAGCCCAGCGCGGCAAAGTTGCGGACGATCGCCTCCTGCACCTCGTCGAGGTAGGGCGTGGCCAGGGCGTAGCGGCTGACCCCGAGGGCGCGGAACGCGTCGAGCGTGGCCAAGGTCGAGGTGGTCGCAGGCACGCCGGTGCGCTCGGTGATCGCGCGGACCAGCGCCGCGTCGTTGTCGGCGCCGAGCCAGCCGCCCGATGTGCCGCCCCAGGCGATGACATCGCATTTCGCGTCAACCAGATGCTCGGCGGCTTCGAGTTGTGGCACGAAGCTGAATTGCCCCAGTGCCTCGTCGCTCATGGCGATCTTCACCACCCGGAACCGCGCGAAATGTGCGGTGGTCCCCGGCGTGTCGGCCAGGATCTGGCTCACCCGGGGTTCCATGATGGTGTTGGATGAAGGCGTGAGCAGGCCGATACGGCAGGTCGAACTCATTCGGATCCCTCCTTGTGTGGATGGATTGATCGTGGGTCCGGTGCAGTCAAAGATCAAATAAAAAATTTAAAATGACGTAACTTATGGTAATTAAAAGAAATAATCGTTCACGTGGGCAGGTTGATGAATTCTCGGGCAGTTTGAGAATGATTCGTGGGGCGGTGCCGCCATGTCCCGACATGATCACCACAGCTGGGTTGATTCGGGGCCGCGGTTTCCGTGCGGCCGCACAGCACCTGACGTTGGGAAAGAGCGCACGGATGCGTCATGCCGCCACCCACAATTCCATACCGACTGTGGAGGTGATTGGTATCTTCGATACATAAATATATATTAAATACAAACCGTTATATGATTTATAATTTTTTATATAAAATCGTCTTGATTTCGGGAGGGCGGGAATTCACCCTAGACCGCGTTGCAGTCATGGCAGTGTCACACCGCGGGGAGCGACGGTCGGCTGCCGAAAAATCAGATGGGAGAGACCTGATGAAACCACTTTTCGCATTGTTTGGCGCCGCTGCCTTGTCCCTCGCGGCCACCGGGCCAGCACTGGCCGAAACCCTGAGGCTGGCGGGCAATTTCCCGGTCGAACATTCCAGCTCGCTTGCCATGGAACGCTTTGCCGACGCGGTGGCCGAGAAGACCGGCGGCGCGCTTGCGATCCAGACCTTTCCGGCGATGCAGCTTGGCGGCGCCAAGGAAAACGTCGACCAGGTACGGTCTGGCGTGGTTTTCGGCACCTGGATCGGTTCGGCCTACCTGTCGCGCACCGTGCCCGAGCTTGAAGCCGTGTCGTTGCCTTTCGCCTATCCCGACCGCGAAACCGCCTTTCGGGTGATCGACGGCAAGGCCGGCCAAATGCTGGAAGACAAGCTGGCCGAACGCGGCTTTGTGGCACTGGGCTGGATGGAACTGGGCTCGCGCAACGTCACCAACGACGTCCGCCCGATTGCCTCGGTCGAGGATTTCGAGGGCCTGAAAATTCGCCTGCAACCGAACGAGACCCATCTCGCCACCTTCCGCGCCATTGGCGCCAACCCGGTGTCGATGGGCATTTCCGAAGTCTACTCGGCGTTGCAACAAGGCGTACTCGACGGCCAGGAAAACCCGTTCTCGATCATCGCTTCGCGCAATTTCAACGAGGTGCAGGGCCATCTTTCGGACAGCGGGCATTTCTTCGATTACATCGCTCTGGTCGCAAACAAGCGCAAGTTCGAGCGCCTGCCCGAGGATCAGCAGCAAGCGGTGCGCGATGCCGCCGCGGAAGCGATCGCCTGGCAACGTGACACCGCCGCCGCCGAGGATACCGCGTCGCGCGAGGCGCTGGTCAAGGCGGGCATGACATTCACCCCGCTCAGCGATGAGACCCGAGCCGCCCTGCGCGCGCGCAGCCAGCCGGTGATCGGCGCGCTGAAAGAGCGGATCGGTGATGAGCTGATCGATCTCGTGCTGGCCGAGGCCGCCGCGAAATGATCGCCGAGGCGCAGATTGCCGGACCTCTCAAGGGAGGCCCGGCGCTGGCCCGGGCGCGCGGGATCCTCGCGCGTCTGGACCGGGTAACGGGCTGGGCGGTGATCGGCGCCATGGCCGTTATGGCCGGGCTGGTGGTGACGCAGGTTGTGTTCCGATACGCCTTTGCCAGCGCCATCGACTGGTCGGAAGAGGTGGCGCGTCTGGCCTTTGTCTGGGCGATGTTCCTTGCCATTCCGCACGGTATCCGGCGCGGCGTGCATGTCGGCATCGACGCGCTGGTGGTCAAATTGCCCGAACGGCTGCAAGAGGCGCTGTTTCGCGTCGCGGCGGCGCTGGCGGCGGTGCTGATGGTGGTGATCTTCCGGTTCGCCTGGGAAGTCACGGCCTATACCTGGCCAGAAATGATGCCGACCCTGCCGGTCACGGCGGCGGTCTATTACATCGCCGTGCTGCTTGCGGCGGTACATTCGGTGCTGCACCTCGGCCTGCTGGCCTGGGGCGGGCGCGACACCTGGCCTTCGGAGAATCCGTCATGACCATCGTTGTCATCCTTGTCTTTTTCACCCTCGCCCTTCTGGGCATGCCGCTGGCCTTTGCCCTCGGGCTGGCCTCGCTGGGCGGGCTTCTTGCGGGCGGGATCGAACTCAGCGTCCTGCCGCAGCGGATGATGCACGCGGTCGACAGCTTCCCGCTTATGGCCATTCCGCTTTTCATGCTGGCCGGCGAGTTGATGGTGCGTGCCGGGATCATGAAGCGCATGATCCATTTCGCCAACGCTCTGGTGGGCCGGGTGCACGGCGGGCTGGCGCATGTCGCCATCGTCGCCGGCATGATGCTTGCGGCGGTCTCGGGCGCGGCGGTGGCCTCGGCTTCTGCGCTTGGCTCCACCCTCGTTCCGGCGATGCGCAAGACCTATGACGACGGCTATTCCAGTGCCGTCGTGGCCTCGGCCGCCAACCTCGGCGCGATCATTCCGCCGTCGAACGCGATGATCGTCTATGCGCTGATGGCAGGCTCCGCCGTTTCGGTCGGCGGGCTGTTCATGGCCGGTGTCGTGCCGGGCATCCTTCTGACGCTGGGCTTCATGACGGTGGCCTCCGTGCTTTCCGTGAAGCGCGGATTCAAGCTCACCGGCGACGCGTTTTCGTTTCGCACGGCGGCGATCGAAGCCTGGCGCGCGCTGCCGGTTCTGGCGATGCCCGTCGTGGTCGTCGGTGGCATTGTCGGCGGCGTCTTCACGCCCACCGAGGGTGCCGGCATCGCCGTGGCCTATGCGGTGATCGTGGGCTTTTGTGTCACGCGCGAGCTGAAGATCTCCGACCTCGCGCCGGCGCTGTTCCAGGCCGCCATCGGCGCCGCGATGGTGGGCGCGCTGATTGCCTTTGCCGCCGGCGTGACCTTCCTTTTCACCATCGACATGGTGCCTGCGGCGATGGCCGAGTTCCTGCAAGGCGTCAGCGACAATCCGACCGTGTTCCTGGTGCTGGTGATGAGCCTGCTGATCGTCGTCGGCATGTTCATCGAATCGAACGCCGCCTACATCATGCTGGTGCCGCTCTTTGCGCCGGTGGCCGGGACCTTCGGCATCGACCCGCTGCTCTTCGGCTTCCTCTTCGTATTCAACCTGGTGATCGGGATGATGACACCGCCGGTGGGCGTGGTGCTCTTTGTCATGAGCGGCATCACGCGGGTCAAGATGGCGGCGCTGATCCGCAATGTCTGGCCCTATGTGGCGGTGCAATACGCCGTGCTGATCCTGTGCCTGATCTTCCCCGGAATAGTGACCTGGCTGCCGCGCGCGCTTGGCTATTGATCGAAAGACGAGTGAAAATTATGAAAATACTGCTGATCAACCCCAACACCACCGAGGCGCTGACCGAGCTTCTGTCCGAGGCTGCGCGCTCGGTCCTGCCGCCGGATACCACGCTCGACAGCGTGACCGCGGCGGTGGGCGTGCCCTATATCTCGACACGGACCGAGGCAATCGTGGGTGGCATGTCGGTGCTGGAAATCCTGTCCGAGCGCCATGCCGACTACGATGCCGCCATTGTCGCCGCCTTCGGCGATCCCGGCATCGGCGCCGCGCGCGAGCTGTTCGATATCCCCGTGGTTGGGCTGGCCGAGGCGGGTATGCTGACCGCCTGCATGCTGGGCGGGCGGTTCTCGATCGTCACCTTCGCCCAGGCGCTGGGGCCTTGGTATCGCGAATGCGTCGACTGGCACGGGCTTGGCGGACGCTGCGCCAGCATCCGCATGCTGAACGGTGCCTTCCGGTCGATTTCGGACGTGCAATGCGAAAAGGCCGATCTGCTGGTCGACCTGGCCATGCAGGCGATCGAACAGGACGGTGCCGATGTGATCGTGCTGGCCGGCGCGCCGCTTTCGGGCCTTGCGCCAATGGTGCGCGACCGCATCCCCGTGCCGGTGGTCGATTGCGCCCAGGCCGCCCTGCGCCACGCGGCCACACTGGCGGCGCTGCGGCCGGTCGGCCCGCAAAAGGGCAGCTTCGCCCGGCCTGCCGCAAAGGCTTCGGTCGGACTGCCGAAGGCCCTGGCGCTGCGCATCGCGCATAAGGATTGCGCCTGAAAGGAGGAGTGCACATGATGACCCTTGCCCAACGCAAGGTGCCGCGGGGCGAAGGCGGCCTCAGCCGCGCCCACCTGCACGAACGGGTGGCCGAGGCATTGCGCGACCGGATCATTACCGGCGCGCTCGCTCCGGGCGAAAGACTGGCCGTCACCGCCCTGGCCGAAGAGATCGGCGTTTCGCTCACTCCGATGCGCGAAGCGCTGAAGCTGCTTGCCACCGAGGGGCTGGTCGATCTCACCCCCAATCGCGGCGCCGCGGCCAGCCGGGTGACGGTCGATCAGACCCGCGCCCTTTTCGAAGTCATCGCCGGAATCGAGGCATTGGCGGCGGAGCTGGCCTGCAAACGCATGACTGCCGAAGAACTGGCCGAGTTGCACGACCTTCATGCAAACATGCAGCACCTCGCCGGTTGCAAGGATCGCACCCGGTATTTCGATGTCAATCGGCGCATTCACGACCGCATCGTCGATTTCGCCCGCAACCCGATCCTGAGCGATCAGCGAAGCCGGCTGGCGCAACAGGCCGAGCGGGTGAGGTTCATCGCCCTGGGCCGCGACGCCCGGCGCAACGCCGCAATGCAGGAGCACCTCGACCTGATGGCCGCTTTCGACGCGCGCGATGCCGACCGGGCCCGACGTATCTGGCGCGGGCACCTTCTGGCATCGGGCGACCAGACCATAGATTTTCTCGCGCGCCGTTCCGCGCCAGACGCAAGGACAGACAGGCCATGACCACAGAACTCGACCTCGTCATTCGCGGCGGACGCATCGCCACTGCCGCCGACGTCTTTGACGCCGATATCGGCATTCGGGGCGGACGCATCGTGGCGCTGGGCCATGAACTGGGCGCGGCGTCTGAAGAGATCGACGCAACCGGCAAGCTCGTCTTGCCCGGCGGTGTCGATGCGCATTGCCATTTCGATCAACCGTCCTCTGACGGCTCCGTCATGGCCGACGATTTCGACAGCGGGCCGCGCTCGGCCGCCTTTGGCGGAACCACCACCGTCATCCCCTTCGCCTGCCAGCAAAAGGGCCAGACCCTGCGCGCGGCGGTGGATGATTACCACCGGCGCGCCGACGGCAAATCGGTGATCGACTATGCCTTCCACCTGATTGTCACCGACCCGACGCCGCAGGTGCTGGGGCAGGAACTGCCGGCCTTGATCCGCGAGGGCTACACCTCGTTCAAGATCTACACCACCTATGACGATCTCAAGCTGAACGACCGACAGATCATCGAGGTGCTGGCGCTGGCCAAGCGCGAAGGCGCGCTGACCATGATCCATGCCGAAAATTCCGACGCCATCGCCTGGCTGACCGAGGCGCTGGAGCAGGCCGGCCAGACCGCGCCACGCTTTCATGCCGATGCGCGCCCCGCGATAGCCGAGCGCGAGGCGACGCACCGGGCCATCTCGCTGGCAGAGATCGTCGATGTACCGATGCTGGTGGTGCATGTCTCGGGCGGCGAGGCGATGGACCAGATCGCCGCCGCCCGCGCCAAAGGGCTGAGGGTCTTTGCCGAGACCTGCCCGCAATACATCCTGCTCACCGCCGACGATCTCGATCTCGACGGGTTCGAGGGCGCCAAGCACATCTGTTCGCCGCCGCCGCGCGATACCGCCAGCCAGCAAAGCGTCTGGCGCGGGCTGGCGAACGGCACGTTTCAGGTGTTCTCGTCGGATCACGCGCCGTTCAAGTTCGACAGCGCCACCGGCAAGAAACTTTGCGGTGACGGGGCCAGTTTCACCCATGTCCCCAACGGGATCCCCGGTGTCGAAACCCGCCTGCCGCTGCTGTTTTCGGAAGGGGTGGGCAAGGGGCGGATTTCGCTCAATCAATTCGTGGCTCTCACCGCCACCAATCCGGCGCGGCTTTACGGGCTTTATCCGCGCAAGGGAACGATTGCCGTCGGCGCCGATGCCGACATTGCGATCTGGGATGCCGAACGCGAGGTGACAATCCGCAACGAGCTTTTGCATCACAATGTGGACTACACGCCTTACGAGGGTCGCACGATCACGGGCTGGCCCGAGATCGTCCTGTCGCGGGGCAAAACCGTTGTGCGTGGCGAACGGCTATATGCCGAAAGTGGCCGTGGTCAGTTTCTGGAATGTGGCGCACCGGATACACTGATCTGAAGTGTTTCGGGGTATCGGTTAACCATCGATCATCGCCAAGCTGGTCGCGCCCCGAACCGATGGAAGCGGTTGCGCCAAAGAAGAGCGCACCGGTGATGCGGTAGACCACGACCTCGGGGTTCGCCGCGGCCTCTTCGTCATAGCTGCCGCGCGGGTGTGCGCCGTCCGCCTCGTCCCGTCCGACAAGGGGGGTATGGGTGGAGATGGCGGTGGTCTTGCTCATCCGTTGGATAAAGAGGACCGAGCCGAGCGCGAAGCCGACGACGATGGCTTCGGTCAGGTCGCGGAAGATCGTCAGGAAGAATGTGGCGGCGAGGACCGTCGCCTCTCCCCAACCGGACCGGACGAGAATGGCGATGGCCGGCTTCTCGATCATGTTCCAGGCGACGACGGCGAGGACACCCGCAAGAGCGGCAAGCGGAATGTAGGCGGCAAGCGGCGCGGCCACAGCCATGAAGAGCAGGATGAACAGCGCGTGCAGCATGCCCGAGCCCGGACCATGCGCACCCGAGCGCACATTGGTTGCGGTCCGCGCGATGGTGCCAGAGACGCAGAAACCGCCGAAGAGCGCCGATCCGAGATTGGCCGCGCCCTGCGCGACAAGCTCGCAGTTCGAGCGGTGCCGACGCCCGGTCATGCCGTCGGCAACCACCGCGGAGAGAAGCGACTCGATGGCGCCCAGAAGCGTGAAGGAGATTGCGGCGGGCAGAACCGCCATGACCTTGTCGAGCGACAGGTCCGGCAGGCTGGGCGCCGGCAAGGTCGAGGGAATGCCGCCGAACTTCGTACCGATTGTCTGCACCGGCAGGTTCAGGAGTGCCGGTGCCAGGGCCGCGGCGCCGACTGCAACCAGCATGCCCGGCCAATGCGGCCGCCATTTGCGCAGGCCGAGGATGATCGCGACCGTCGCCACCGAGACGAGAAGCGCGTCCGGCGTCAGGCTCGCACGCGCCTCCCACAGGGCGGGGGCTTCTCCAGCAACTCGCCCGGCTCATGGTCGAGCGTCAGGCCAAAAAGTTCCTTGATCTGGCTGGCAAAGATGATGACCGCGATCCCGGCGGTGAAGCCGACCGTCACCGGGAAGGGAATGAACTTGATGAAGGTGCCGAGGCGCAGGAAGCCGACGGCCGCCAGCATCAGGCCCGAGAGGAAGGTTGCAAGGATCAGCCCCTCTATCCCGTGTTGCGCCACCGTCGCAGCGACCAGCACGATGAAGGCGCCCGCAGGCCCGCCGATCTGGAACCGCGATCCGCCCAGAAGCGAGACGAGGAAGCCGCCGACGATGGCCGTGTAGAGCCCCTGCGCCGGGGTTGCGCCCGAGGCGATGGCGATCGCCATCGAGAGGGGCAAGGCGACGATGGCAACCGTTAGACCTGCAATGGCGTCCGCGCGTATTTGGGACAGTCCGTAGCCTTCTCGCAGGACCGTGACGAGTTTCGGAGTGAAGAGGTCGGCGAAGCTGGGTGCCGCACTCTGTCTGGTGGTCTGGTCTTTCATCTTCGGCCGCACCTTTGAGGGTTGCGGCGGGATCGTCGGCATGTCGTCGGCGGTCGCCGTCGCAAGTCTTGGGTCAGACTTTCGGGGGTGGTGGTTTCAGGCGGACGCCGCGCCCGCCTGCCGTACTGGGGATGCCTTCACCGATCAGTTCGACACCGGCGAGCTCCAGCGCTGCCACAATCTTTGTCAGGCTATCGACCACACTACGCACATTGCCGGCGCTGGCCTCCATGCGCTGGACCGTCGGAACGGAGAGGCCGGATAGCTCGGCCAGGGTCTTCTGATCGATGCCGAGAAGGGCACGCGCCGCGCGCATCTGAGGGCCGGTGATTATGAGGCTTATCCCGATTGCAGTGCCGACCTTATGGAACATCACTATTGATATTTCAAGTATCAATATAGCAAATTGGAATATGTATTCTGATGTATTTGCGACCGCGGGCGGCGCGGCGGCAATGCCAAGTCGCAAGGCCTTCGGGAAAGCCATCAGATCCTTGCCTTCCTTCCATTGGCGCGCGGGTCCGGGAGAACCGACTTCGCCTAGCGGTCGGACAGCCGCTGCGGGGTGGTCGGCGATGTCGCGGTCCACGCGCCGCACCGCGAGGGCGATCAGCGCAACTACCACGCCCATGTGCTCACCTCCACCCGCAAGCTGGAGGCGCAAGGCTTCACGGCCAAGATCACCGTATCGATCACGACCAGCAAGAGGATGTTCGTCCGTCGGATCACGCGCGGAGTATCTCGCCGGGGGCGCCGCGATTTCCCACAAGACCATTGCCGCAAGCACGCCGAGAAACGCCGTCCAGCCTATGGCAGGCTCAGGGCCAAGGATCGTTTCGGCTTTTCCTGCCCGTGCAACTCAGATTGTCTTGTGGGTTTTGCGGCAACTTATCCCACGGTGAACTGGCCCATCATCCCGCGGTCCTCGTGTTCGAGGATGTGGCAATGGTACATGAACGGGGCCTCAGCCGTGGCCGGCTTGTCGAAGCGGACGAGAATCTCGGTCAGACCGTCGACATGCACCACGTCCTTGAGACCGGTCGCCTGCGGATCAACGGCCCGGCCGCCCATGCCCGTGACCAGGAACGAGGCTCCATGCACATGGAAGGGATGGGCCATCATGTCGGCGTTGATGCGCCAGCGTTCGGTTTCACCCAAGGGGACGTTGAAATCGACACGGCTCATGTCATAGGATGACCCGTTAATGCCCATCGTCTGCCCGTCGCGGCCAACGAGGTTGTTGAGCATGCTGCCCATCATGCCACCCGAATGGACGTTCAGGGTGAAATCGCGCGTCCGCACGGGCGCACCAAGGTCGGGCAAATTGGCGGGCAGGCGTGCGGGCAGCGCGCCGGAAACGCGCGCAGGCTGTTCCGAAACCTCGATCGACAGGATGTCGAGCGTGCCGGTCGCGCCGGTGTCTGCGCCCATCATGCCCCCGCCGCCCATCATGCCGCCCATGGACCCGCCCCCCATCATGCCGCCTGCGATATCGGCGGAGACGAGCCGCACCGCACGGCGATCCGAGAAATCGGCCACGATCTCGGCCCGCTCGCCGGAGGACAGATGCAGGCCGGTCATCGCTTGCGGCGCAGGCAGCAGCCCGCCGTCGCTGGCGACCTGATGGAACTCGCGGCCATCCGAGAAGCCGAATTCGTAGGTCCGCGCGTTCGACGCATTCAAAAGCCGCAGCCGCACCAGACCGACAGGGACGGTCAGCTTCGGTTGGAGTGTCCCGTTGACAAGGATATCGCTGCCCTGGAACCCCGCCATCTGGTCCATGTGTCCGAGGTCATAGGTCATCACCCCGCGCCGGAACAGGCGATCCTGGACAATCAGCGGGAAATCATCCTCGCCATAGGTTCGCGGAAGGGGAACGTCGATCTCGGGATCGTCCAACAGGATCATGCCGGCCAACCCCCGATAGACCTGGGTGGCGGTCTCTCCGTGGACGTGGCTATGATACCAGAGTGTCGCCGCCGGGTGATTGACGGGAAGCTCGGGCGTCCAGGTCTCGCCGGGACCGAACGCCAGTTGCGGCCCGCCGTCGAGGTGGCCGGGCAGGTGCATTCCGTGCCAGTGCGCGGTAATGGGGGCGTCGGTGCGGTTTTCGACCGCGATCTTCGCGGTTCGCCCCTTGACCAAGCGCAGCGTCGGGCCGAGATAGTCCTGCGAGAAACCAAGCGTGGGCGAGGAGACACCGGGATAGAAATTCCGCGTTCCGGCGCGCGCGCTGAGCGTGTTCCCGGCCCTTCCATCCACCTCCATCAAGGGAGGGATCGGCAGGGGGGCGCCC
>Ga0208207_1000042_pt1 | contig 17897 bp, 15 predicted proteins | sample DeeseametaMP1201_FD_184193 | JGI IMG/M metagenome (GOLD analysis project Ga0208207, IMG submission 184193) | Marine microbial communities from the Deep Indian Ocean - MP1201 (SPAdes) | ecosystem: Environmental > Aquatic > Marine > Oceanic | place: South Indian Ocean | collected 2011-03-08 | reverse complement strand
TACCTTTTAATTACTTCTACTAAACCAATTAATGCATATAAATTTAAATTGCCCGATTTAAAATCTAGAGCTAGTAGCAGCTTGATGATCGGCATAAATCTTCCAAGCGATGATCTAATCAGCGTTATACTTGCAAAGAACTTTTCAGATAAACAGATTAAGGTTGAAAAAAAACATATTGACTACATTATAAAAAGAATTGATAGATCCTATGAAAAAATATCTCAATTTATTTCGATTTTGGATAAACATTCTTTAAAAAAGAATAATCCTTTTAATTTAAAATTAATTAAAGAAGTATTAAAAATGATATAAATTTTTAAAAAGGGAATCATTTTGCATAAATATAGAACTCACACATGTTCGGAACTAACAAAAAAAGAAGCTGGAAAAACTGTTAAGCTTTCAGGTTGGATTCATAGAAAGAGGGATCATGGAAACCTGCTTTTTTTTGATTTACGTGATCATTATGGTTTAACACAATGTGTAACAGAAAATAGTAGTAATTTTTTTAAGGAAATAGAAAAAGTCAAACCAGAATCCGTAGTATGTGTGTCAGGTAAAGTTGTAAAGAGATCTACAGATACGATAAATAAAAATTTATTTACTGGAGAAATAGAAATAATCGTTTCATCATTCGAAGTACTTTCTGCTGCAAAAGATTTACCAATGCCTGTTTTTGGTGAACAGGACTATCCAGAGGAGACGAGATTAAAATATAGATTTATAGATTTAAGACGACAAGAGATGCACGATAATATTATTTTAAGATCAAAAGTAATTTCTTTTATAAGAAATAAAATGATTAGCAAAGGTTTTTTGGAATTTCAAACGCCAATATTAACCGCTTCTAGTCCAGAAGGTGCTAGAGATTTTTTAGTTCCTAGCAGATTGCATCATGGTAAATTTTATGCATTACCTCAAGCACCACAACAATTTAAGCAAATGGTCATGATTTCTGGTTTTGACAAATATTTTCAGATTGCACCTTGTTTTAGAGATGAAGATGGAAGGGCAGATAGAAGTCCTGGAGAACATTATCAATTAGATATTGAAATGTCTTTTGTAGAACAGGAAGATATTTTTAAAACATTAGAACCTATTTTATTTGAAGTATTTACTGAATTTGGAAAAGGAAAAATTATTTCTAAAATACCTTTTACAAGAATTAAATATAAAGACTCAATGTTAAAATATGGAACAGATAAGCCAGACCTAAGAAACCCAATAAAAATATTTGATGTTACAGAAATAATGAATAGGGAGGATGTCAAATTGGATATTTTCAAAAAATCAATTGCCAAAGGTGCGATTGTGAGAGCAATACCCGCTCCAAATACATCCTCGAAACCTAGAAGTTTTTTTGATGCGTATAATAATTGGGCCAAGGAAGAGGGAGCCAAAGGTTTAGGCTATATAGTGTTAGAGAGAACTAAAGAAAAACTTCTTGGTAAAGGACCGATAGCAAAACTTTTTTCAGAAAAAGCAATTAATGAACTCATAAAAGTTTGTAATTTAAAAGAAAATGACTCAGTTTTTTTTTCATGCGATACAAAAAGCAACGTTGAAAAAATCTCTGGATTAGCAAGACAGAAATTAGGACAGGAGCTTAATCTTATAGATAGTCAGAAGTTTGAATTCTGCTGGATCATTGATTTTCCTATGTATCAATATGATGAAAAAGAAAAAAAGATTGATTTCAGCCATAACCCTTTTTCGATGCCTCAAATTAATCCATCAGATTTCGAAAAATCCGACCCTTTATCAATACTCGCGTACCAGTATGATTTGGTATGTAATGGTTCTGAAATATCTTCTGGAGCAATAAGAAATCATTTGCCAGATTTGATGTATAAAGTTTTTTCAAAGGTTGGTTATTCAAAAGAAGATGTTAATAAGAAATTTGAGGGAATGATTAAAGCTCTTTCTTATGGAGCTCCTCCTCACGGTGGTATGGCTCCTGGAATAGATCGAATTGTTATGTTATTGGCTAATAAAGATAATATTCGTGAAATAACTTTGTTTCCAATGAACCAAAATGCTGAAGATTTGTTAATGGGAGCTCCCTCAAAGCCAACCGAAACCCAACTCAAAGAGCTAAATATTAAAGTTTTAGACAAGAAGCAATGATATCTATTTTTTACTCTTTAAATTAATTTTTACATTACTGAGATCAACAAGTTTGTCTTTATAGTTACTTCTTACAAAACCCTTACTTGTTATATCTTTTACTAATTTCAAGAAAGCATCCTCTTCACCATCGCTTGCAATTCTGTCATTCGTAGTTTTGTTAATCGAAGGTGTATGAGCAAGATCTTCTCTACCTAAATAGGATATAGCCAATTCTCTAAAAATATAATCTAGAATAGAAGAAGCATTTAATATTCTGTCATTGCCTTTAATTTCTCCAGATGGTTCAAATTTAGTTTCGATAAAAGCATCAACAAATTCATCCAATGGTACACCGTACTGAAGACCTAATGAGATAGCTATTGCAAAATTATTCATTAAAGCTTTTACAAGCTCTCCCTCTTTGTTCATATCGATAAAAATTTCGCCAACTTTTCCATCATCATACTCACCTGTATGCAAATAAATTTTGTGCTCTCCGACCGAAACTTTTTGGATATAACCTTTTCTTCTATCTGGCATTTTTGATCTATTATTTATCTGTTTGTATAATCTTTGGGTATTAACGTTTTTTCCCTCTAATTCAGTTAAAGTTTGGAATTTGTCTGAATTAGCAATTGTTTCACTAACAATGGACGAAACGTCAGGAATATTTTTTGCAGGTGATTTGCTTAAAGAAACATTTTGGTTTTTTTCATTAACTGCTTTGGTTTTTCTATTATTTAATCTAACATCAATTATTTCAACCTTACCATCCTTACGATTTTCGAGTTCAGAAAGCTTTTTTTCATTTAGTTCTTCGAGTTTATGAATAATTTTAAATGTGCATGTATAAAAGGTTTCAACTAAATACTTCGACATAAGTTTTATCTCCTAAATTTAATTATTTATATATATTGTGAGCATTTATATGCTATATACAAAATATATTGTAAGTCTAATAAATTTTTTACAATTTTTAATTGTGTGGATTTTTACACTTGAATAGTAAATACAATCAAAAACAAAAAAAAAGAAAAATTTTGTGATTAGTTTTATTAAACAAATATTTACCTGGTGGCATCGTCAAACTGTTGGTACTTTTATTTATACTTTGTTTACTGGGAAATTGGTCGGCAAAGATGAATTTGGTAACAAATACTATTCTAATTCCAAAGGAAAAAGATGGGTGATTTATACAAATAGAGTTGAGGCGTCAAAAATTCCCCCAGAGTGGCATTTATGGATACATTTTTTAACAAATAATAAACCATCTAGTAATCCAATTAAGTTTAAGTGGCAAAAGAAACACGAAGAAAATTTAACAGGAACAACAAAGGCTCACAAACCGGATGGTTCGTTAACTTTTGATTCGAAAAAAAATATGAAAAAATATGAAACTTGGAAATTTTAAATTTTTTTGTTTACTTTTTATTTTGACAAATACTGTCTTTGTTTTAGCAGAAGATAAAATTGAATCGGTTCCATTAATAAATTTAGAAGAATTATCTCCAACTTTTGAAGAAGATAAAACTGAACTAGAAAAAATAAAAGATAAAAATATTACTTTAAATAAAAGCGACGATATTTCTAGTGAACCCAAATCTTTGAAAGATGATAAAGTTTATATTAATTTAACAGCTTTAGACAAAATAACTGCTAAAACATCTTCGATTAAATTAGCCATTGGCGATAAAAAAATTTTTGGTTCATTAGAAATTCAAGCTCTGAAATGTCAACTTTCTGAAAGTAGTGACACTTCAGATGCGGTTGCGTATATACAAGTTAAAGATTTATCCGCTAAGGACAATAATCAGGTTTTTTTATTTAATGGTTGGACGTTTGCATCTAGTCCCACTCTACAATCAATCGACCACCCAATTTATGATTTATGGATTACTAGTTGTGAAAATATCTAATAAAACGATTCATTAGCTAACCAATTTACATCAAAGTCAGAATTAATAAATTTTTTATGGCTTAATATTTTTTTATGCAATTCTATTGTAGTAGTGATGCCCTCAAGCACAAATTCATCTAGTGATCTTTGAAGTCTTTGTATGGCTTCAGTTCTGTTCCTACCTTGGCAAATGAGTTTACAAATTAAACTGTCATAGTGTGGAGTGATCTTGCAACCCTGAAATATTGCGCCGTCTACTCTAGTTCTAAAACCCGCAGGTAGATGGCAAACATCAATAGTTCCAGGGCTTGGTTGAAAGTTTTTGCTAGGATCTTCTGCATTTATTCTACATTCTATAACATGACCCCTAAAGTTTATATCGGACTGTTTTAATGCCGTTTTCCCTGTTGAGGCTATTTTTATTTGTTCCTTAATAATATCTATTCCAGCGATTATTTCCGAAACGGGGTGTTCAACTTGAATTCTAGTGTTCATCTCCAAGAAAAAAAATTTTCCATTATTATAGATATACTCAACTGTACCTGCCCCCTCATAGTTAAGTTTGCTAACCATTTCTATGGTTTTATTTAATAGATCTTGCCTTGTACTTTCATTTAATACTGGGCTTGGAGATTCTTCGATAAGTTTTTGATGTTTTCGTTGTACGGTGCAGTCTCTTTCACCTAAATGTATGGTGGTAGTTTTATCTGATAAAATTTGTACTTCTATATGTCTAGGTTTTTCAAAAAATTTTTCAATATATATTTCATCATTCCCAAAATATGTTTTTGCTTCTAGTTTAGTTAACGAAAGAGAATCATTTAACTCATTTTCATTTTTTACAAGTTTCATTCCTTTTCCACCTCCACCAGCAGAAGCTTTAATTAAAATGGGATATCCTATACTTGAACAAATTTTTTTTGCCTCTTCTAACGAATTAATATTTCCATCAGATCCTTCAATAACGGGAAGACCAAATTTTTTTGCAATCCTTTTTGCTTCAATTTTATTTCCCATCTTTTTCATTATTTCTGCACTGGGGCCAATAAATTTTATATTACTTTTGTTAACTATTTCTGCAAAATGGTAATTTTCTGAAAGAAAGCCATATCCAGGATGAACAGCATCAGCGCCAGTTACATCAACGGCAGTCATAATTGCTGCTATATTCAAATAGCTATTTTGTGGTTTGTGTGATCCTATGCAAATACTTTCTTCTGCTAATCTCACATGCATTGCATCTTTATCCACATCAGAGTGAATGGCAACCGTTGGTATATTTAGTTCTTTGCATGCTCTAATTATACGAACCGCAATTTCACCACGGTTAGCAATTAAAATTTTTTTAAACACTATTTAATTGAAATAAGAGGTTGTCCAAATTCTACAGGCTCTCCGTCTTTTATCAGAACTTCACTAACTACTCCATCTTGAGTTGAGGGAACATGATTCATCGTCTTCATAGCTTCAATAATCATGATGGTTTGTCCTTTTTTTATTTTTTGTCCAATTTCCACGAATTTTTTTGCTCCCGGTTCTGGAGCTAGGTAAGCTGTGCCTACAATTGGAGAGGTTATGTGCATACCCGCACCTTTAATTATAGATTTTTTTTTTTCTGTTTCGGCAGATATTACGCCTGGGCTATTTATAGATCGGGAAACCTTTACTTTTGTTGTACCTTCAGAGTACTCAATTTCACTGAGATTAAATTCCTTTAAATAACCTACAAGCTCTTCAATAATTTTTTTATTTATTTTCATTTTGTTGTCTAAGAAGTTCCTTCATAGAGTCTAATGCCATAATATATCCATTCACACCAAATCCACAAATAATTCCTTTTGCGGCTTTGCTTATTAAGGATTTACTTCTAAATTCTTCTCGATTGTAAATGTTTGTTATATGAACTTCGATAACAGGCAATTTAACAGCTAAAAGGGCATCCAAAATTGCAACTGAAGTATGAGTGTATCCCGCTGCATTAATTATTATTCCATCAAAGATACCTTTTGCCTTTTGTATTATTGTGACAATTTCGCCTTCTATATTAGATTGTTCAAATTCTATTTCAACATGGATTGATTTTGAATGTGACTCACATTTTTTCCTAACCGTTTCAAGAGTGTCATTTCCATATTTTGATTTTTCTCTATCACCAAGAAGATTTAAATTAGGTCCATTTATAATTAGTATTTTTTTTGTCATTTAAATTTAAATAAGTTAAGGTAAGTGTAATGAATAACTTAAATGTGGCAAAAATACAATTAAACGGAAGTCCATACGAAATAAATATTGAAACTAACTTAAACCAATTACTAAACAAGCTAAAAATTAAAAAAACTAAAGTGGCCATTGAAGTTAATGGTGCAATTGTTGAAAAAAATAAATATCCGAAAGTTATTTTAAATAAAGGAGATAAGGTAGAAATTGTCCATTTTATTGGCGGAGGTTAAAAGATATGCAAGATGTTTTTACAATAGCAAATAAAAATTTTAAATCTCGATTAATTGTTGGTACAGGAAAATATAAAGATTTTAAAGAAACAGCCGATGCAGTTAAAGCTTCTGACGCAGACATTGTTACAGTAGCAGTTCGAAGAGTAAATATTTCAGATAAAAATCAACCTTTATTAATGGATTATTTAGATCCAAAATCTATTACTTATCTTCCAAATACTGCAGGATGTTACACATCTGAAGATGCTCTGAGAACTCTTAGGTTAGCTCGCGAAATTGGGGATTGGAGATTGGTCAAGTTGGAAGTTTTAGGAGATAAAAAAACATTATATCCAAATATGATTGAAACAATAAAATCAACAGAAATTTTAGTCAAAGAAGGCTTTGAAGTTATGGTTTATTGTACCGACGATCCGATTTTATCAAAAAAATTAGAAGATACCGGAGCATGTGCGATTATGCCATTAGCAGCGCCAATTGGTTCCGGTATTGGTATCCAAAATAGAACAAATATAACTTTAATAAAAGAGCAATCAACAGTTCCAGTCATTGTTGATGCTGGAGTTGGTACTGCTTCTGACGCGACTATTGCAATGGAATTAGGTTGCGATGGTGTTTTGGTTAATACAGCAATTGCCGAAGCTAAAAATCCAGTTTTGATGGCAGAGTCAATGAAACATGCTGTTTTAGCTGGCAGGAAAGCTTTTAAAGCTGAAAGAATGAAAAAAAGAAAATATGGCTGCTCCTCATCTCCACAAGAAAATTTAATTTGATTTTTTGAAAAATTAATACCTAGCTAATTTTTTATTATCAAAACTATATTTTCTTTCTTTTGACTTATAATTATTTTTTTTTTTAAATTTAGCTTTTTTGATAAACTTTTTATTTACAAATTCTTTTCTTATAAAATCTTTTTCTATAAATTTTTTGTCAATTTTTTCAATTTTTTCAAGATTTTCAATTTTTTTTATAATTTTTTTATTTTTATTAAGTAAATCTATTTTATATTCAGGAAGTATTAAATTTTTATCTGAAATCAAGTTGAATTCGAATTTATATTTCTTCCTAAAATGATTTATTTCTTTTACCAAATTTTTTTCAATAAAAATTTTAACTTTTTCAGGAATACTTAAATTTATAATTTTAGCCTTATTTGAAAAAGCAAATTCTTCAGCTTTTTTTACAATTTTTAGAGCAAAAGAATCGAGTGAGAGAGTCATATTCCACTTCACTGAGCTTTCCCTCAATCTTTGACGTGTCATCTCTAACAGTCCAAAATTACTTATTCTTCCAAATTGTATTTTTGCTCTATCATCTTTTAGTTTATCTCTTAATCTTCTTTCAACATTTCTTTTGTTTTGAAAACTAAACATATCGATAAAATCTATTACAATTAGTCCCGAAAGATCTCTTATTTTGATTTGTCTTGATATTTCTTCTGCAGCTTCAAGGTTAGTTTTTACTGCCGTTTTTTCTATATTTACCTCTTTAGTAGATTGCCCAGAATTTATATCGATCGATACTAATGCTTCAGTTGGATTGATAACAATGTATCCACCTGAGTCTAATTTTACAGTGGGTTCAAAAATTTGATTTAATTTTTTTTCAATTTCCATATCATGAAAAAGAGGTATTTTTCCTCTATATTTTTTTACTTTATTTACATTTTCTGGCATTAAAAGTTTCATGAAAATTTTTGTCTTTTGGTATCCTTCATTTCCTTCCACAACTACATTTTTAGTTTCATTATCATACATATCTCTTAAGGCCCTTTTAATAATATCACCTTCTTCATAAACTAAAGCGGGCGCAATAGAACTAACTGCCTTACTTTTAATTTCTTCCCATGTACCAATAGTGTTTAAAATATCATTATTAAGCTCATTTTTTGTTTTATTTAAACCTGCAGTTCTAACAATTAAACCCATGCTTTCAGGAATTTTTATTTCGTTAAGAATATTTCTAATTTTCTTTCTATCGTCAGAATTGGTTATTTTTCGAGAAATGCCACCACCTTTTGATGTATTTGGCATCAGAACACTATACTTGCCGGCCAAAGAGATAAAAGTTGTCATTGCAGCGCCCTTTTGACCTCTTTCATCTTTAAAAATTTGAACCAAAACTATTTGATCTGGCTTTATCACCTCCTGTATTTTGTACCTTTTTACTCCATGTTTTTTTCTGAGTTCATTAAATTGGCTATTTCTTTCTATAGACCAACTTTCATCTTTAGTTTTTTCATTCGTATCATTATTTCCATTTTTATTATCATTTAAATCAACCGTCTCATTTATTGTTTCTGACGATTTTTCAATTTCTTCGATATTTTTGCTTTTTTCTTTAAGTTCTAATCTTAAATTTTCTTCCTCCCTTTTAAGTTTTGCTTTATCATCATGTGGTATTTGATAGTAATCTGTCTGGATATCATTGAATGCTAAAAAACCATGCCTTTGTTTTCCGTAGTTAACAAAAGCAGCCTGCAAAGAAGGTTCAATTCTGCTTACTTTTCCTAAATAAATATTATTTTTTAAATGAAGTTTATTTTTATTCTCGTACTCATATTCTTCAATGTAATTTTTTGATTTAAGTACGACTCTAATTTCATCCGGATGCGAAGCATCAATGTATAAATTTTTTTCCATGAAAAATTATTCCTGTTTGTAATGATAGTTCTGTTCATAAAATTGAATTTTGTTAATAACTAAACGGTAACTATATCTTAAATTTACTAAGAAATATATGTAATTTTTTCTTATAATTCAGATTAATATTATAAAATGCCTTAAGAAAGCCAGAATTCAATTATTTCTTTGAATTAGTGGTAATTTTTTTCAAAACAATTATAAAATTAACAATTGTCTTTCTAACATTGGGTTTGATGTTCTCATTTTCGACTCTTTGGTATTTTTCTTCAGATCTTCCCGATTACAAAATACTATCTAACTACAAACCTCCAATTTCAAGTAGAGTACATTCTGGGGATGGCCAACTCATAGCTGAGCATGCACTACAAAAAAGACTGTTTATTCCCTATGATTCTATACCCAAAAAAGTAATTTATTCATTTATATCAGCTGAGGATAAAAATTTTTTTTCTCATCCAGGTGTAGACGCAAAAAGTGTCACTAGAGCAATAATCAAAAATGTAAAAAATATTTTTTCAACCAAAAGATTGGAGGGTGCATCTACGATCACACAACAGGTGGCGAAAAATTTTTTGTTAACAAACGAGGTTTCTGTAAAAAGGAAAATTAAAGAGGCTATTTTAGCATTTAGAATTGAAAGAGCGTACTCAAAAGAAAGAATTATGGAACTATATTTAAATCAAATATATTTGGGCGAAGGTACATATGGAGTTGCCGCAGCTAGTCTAGAGTATTTTGATAAATCAGTAAGAGATCTAGATTATGACGAAGCCGCTCTTCTTGCGGCCCTTCCAAGAGCACCTAGCAAATATAATCCTTATAAATCAAAGAAAAGAGCCACGATAAGAAGAAATTTTGTTTTAAAAAATTTATATGAAAATTCATACATTAATAAAGCTGAATATGAAGATTTTAAAAAGAAAGAAATAAAAACAAAAAAAAGAAAAATTAAACTACTTGAAGATGCAAATTTTTATTCAGAAGAAGTAAGAAGAATAGTTATTGACACTTATGGTTATGATAAACTATACAAAGGGGGCCTATCAATAAGAACTCCTTTAAATTCTCAATATCAAATTGAAGCTTTAAAAGCACTTAGAGAAGGTTTGGAACAGTATGATAGAAGACATGGTTGGCGAGGCCCAATAACAAATATAAAAACAATAGATTGGCAAAAGAATATTCAAGAATTAACTCTTGATAAAAGTTTAAATTGGAAACTGGCAAAAGTAATTAACGTAGATAAATTAACTGCAAAAATTGAAACTGAAAACAAAGAAATAGGTTTTATTGATTTTAATAATGTTAGCTGGGTTAGAAAAAAGAGTTTTGAAGATCTTTTAAATTTAAACGACATTATCTACGTAAAAAAAATAAAAAAAAATAAATGGAATTTAAAACAACTACCTAAAATTAACGGAGCTATTGTAGTGATGGATCCTTATACTGGAAGAGTGCTAGCTATGGTTGGTGGTTTTAGTTTCAAATTGAGTGAATTTAATAGAGCAACACAAGCGAAGAGACAACCAGGTTCTGCATTTAAACCGTTTGTTTATGCAGCGGCTTTAGAAAATGGTTTTACACCATCAACTTTAGTTTTAGATGCTCCTTTTGTCATGGATCAGGGAGAAGGATTGAAAACTTGGAAACCGGAAAATTACGGAAAGAAATTTTATGGACCCTCAACTTTGAGAACAGGACTAGAAAAATCGAGAAATTTAATAACTGTGCGTTTAGCTCAAAAAGTTGGTTTTGATCAAATGTCAAAGATTACAAATAATTTTGGCATATACAATGATATTCCAGAAATTTTATCGGTCTCCTTGGGTGCCGCCGAAACGACCCTTGTTCAACTTACCAATGCCTATTGTACATTTGCAAACGGGGGAAAAAAAGTAACACCAATTTTTATTGATAGAATTCAAGATAGAAGAGGCAAAACAATTTTTAATGCTGATAAGAGAAAGTGTATTGGTTGTGAAAATATGTCCTACTTAAAAGATGAAATACCAACAATTCAAGACAATAGAGAACAGATTATTTCTCCTGAAACAGCTTATCAAATTACATCGATGATGGAAGGAGTTATTAAAAGGGGAACAGGAACAAAATTAAGAAGTTTAAACCTAAATTTGGCTGGCAAAACTGGAACAACCAACAAAAACATGGACGCTTGGTTTTTGGGTTTTACTTCAAAACTAGTTATGGGTGTGTACGTTGGCTTTGATGAACCTCAAAGTTTAGGTAGATACGAAACTGGTGCAAAAGCGGCTTTGCCAATTTTTAAAAAATTTGTTGAAAATGTAGTAAAAAAAAGAGATGCGCTTCCGTTTAGAATTCCAAAAAATATCTATCTAGTGATGGTTGATGCAGAAACTGGATTACCACGAAATATTAATACAACAAAAGTAATTTACGAATCTTTTAAATTAAAAGATAATTTTATCACTAGACTTGAAAAGTCATTAAATAAAGATAAGTTGCAATTATATGATTTTAATAATAAAAGATCAATTTTAAGATTTTATTAAATATGGATGATTTAAAAAATAATATTTTTGAAATAAAAAAAGTAATAAATAATGTTAGGAGGTATCTTTGAGAAAAATAATATTAAAGATAAAATCCAAACATTCGACAAAAAAATAACAGAAAGTAATTTTTGGAAAGATAAATTTTCTGCCAAAAAAATTCTTAAAGAAAAAAAATTCTTCGAAGATATTTCTAATAATTTTAATTCTACAGTAAATGAATTGGAAAATTTAGAAGAACTTTTAAAACTTGCTTCAAAAGAAAATGATACTGTAGTATTAAAAGATTGTGGTGAAAAACTAAATTTATTACACAATCAAATAAAAAAAACAGAAGTCGAATGTTTCTTGTCCGGAGAGAATGATCATTTAGGTACTTATTTAGAAATACACGCTGGGGCCGGTGGAACAGAAAGTCAAGATTGGGCACATATGTTGAGAAGGATGTATTCTAAATGGATAGAAAAGAAAAAATGTAAATATGAAATAATTAGCGAACATAGAGGTGATGAGGCAGGAATAAAATCTAGTACACTTAAAGTAATGGGACCTTATATGTATGGATGGCTTAAGTTAGAATCAGGAGTTCACAGATTAGTAAGAATTTCGCCTTTTGATTCTGGAGCAAGAAGACATACGAGTTTTGCTAGCGTTTGGGTTTATCCGGTTATAGATGACAATATTAAAATAGACATTAAAGAAAATGATATCAGAATAGATACATACAGATCTAGTGGGGCAGGAGGACAACATGTAAACACAACTGATAGCGCGGTTAGAATTACCCATTTACCAACTAACATTGTAGTTCAGTGTCAAAATGAGAGATCTCAACATAAAAATAAAGCAACATGTTTTAATATGTTAAAAGCCCGTTTATATAATTATGAAATACAAAAGAAAGAAAAAGCATCAGAAAATTTAGCTAAATCAAAAACAGATATTGGATGGGGTCATCAAATCAGATCTTATGTTTTGCAGCCGTATCAATTAGTTAAAGATTTAAGAAATAACCTAGAAAATACGGATCCGGAAAGTGTACTAGACGGCGACATAAATGGGTTTTTAGAAGCAGCTCTTTATCAAAGCAAGGATAAATAATAAGTAAATATGGTTAAATTTTTCTTAAGATTTTTTTTAATAGTCTTAATAGTTATTGTTTCTGTAGTAATTTTTCTTACCTACTTTGGTTTAGAAACAGATAGATTTGATAATTTAATTAAAAATAAAACTAATGAAATAAATCAGAACGTAAAGTTAGAATTTCAAAAAACGAAAATACACCTCAATCCAACCGAATTAGATCTTGTTGTTAAACTGCAAAAACCAAAAATTTTGATTAAAAATAATGAAATAGATTTATCAAAACTAGATTTATTTTTATCGTTAAAATCTTTTTTTAGTTCAGATTTTTTATTAAAGAGAACTGAAGTTGCTTTTATAAAAAACGATATAAAAGACCTAACCAAAATTACTAATATCTTTTTACCACGAATTATAAATAAACGATTTAGCAAAATATTAAAAAAAGGAAATTTAGAAGGAGAATTTGCTATTCCATTTAAACCAGACGGAAGCATTGGAAAAGATTATGAATTTTCTGGGAAAGTATCAGATGCTTCAATCAATTTAACTAAAAAATTTTCAATCAAAAATCTAACCACCGAAATAAGCCATGGTAAAGGAGTTGAAAATAATGGGTTTATAGTAATAATTAAAAAAGGTTCTCTATTTGACCTTGAGTTAGCAGGCAGCACAATCAATTTAAAGCGTGAAGAAAATGAAACGAAAATAAAAAGCTTGTTGCACACAAATGGAAAATTAAGCTTTTCTGAAATTAAACTAATATCCTCCTTATTTGGCTTAAAAACTAATTTTTTCAAAGATATTAATGGCACTGCAGATTTAAAAACAAATATAAAATTTGATTTAGATAATAAATTTAAAATAAAAAATTTATCATATTCAACGGAGGGTGATATCGCTTCCCTTAAATTATACACAGAAGAAAAAAAAACAATTAAAAAATATTTACCGTTATACGACTCCAAAATAACTCTTAAAGACACTAATATTAAATTCACTAAATCCAAATCTGATCAAATTATAGAGTTAAATGGTTTAATAAAAATCAATGATCAGTTTGATAGTTTCAAAATTAAAAACAAATATAATTATAATAAAAAAAGCTTTGATATTAAGGGAACTGTCAATTTGACAGATTCTACAATTAATATTTCAAAATTAAATTATAAAAAAAATTATGGAAAAAAGTCAGAGTTAATTTTTGATGTTAATTTTATTTTAGACAAACACTATCATATACGAGACTTAAAATTTTTAGCTGACAAAAATAGAATATATTTATCTAATATAAAATTAAACAAAAACTTAGAGACGGTCGATTTTGAAAAATTAGATATTAAAACCTTTTTAAATGGAATTAAAAATAATGATTTTTCAATTAATAAATCAGAAAAAATTATAATTTTAGGAGAAGTTTTTGATGCACAGCCTCTACTTAAGTCTCTTTATAAAAAGGATGATAGAAAAACTTTTAGTAAAGATTTTAACAGCCAGGTAAAAATTAATATTAACAAAGTTATTTCAGGCACAGAGGATGATGTTTATGATTTTGCTATGATTGCTAAAATAAACAAAGGTTCTTATGAAAAATTAAGCTTAAAGGGTAATTTCTCAAAAAATGAAATTATCGAAATGACTATTTATCAAGTTGATAAAGATAAAAAAACACTTCAAATAATTTCAGATCGAGCTAAACCTTTTGTGAAGAATTTTGATTTTATAAAAGGTTTTGAAGGTGGTAAATTAGAATATGAGTCAATTATTTCAAAAGAAGTTTCCAACTCAAATTTAACAATTACAAAATTTAAAATTTCGAAAGTACCGGCGTTGGCACAATTGTTAACATTAGCTTCTTTACAGGGTATTGCAGATACACTTAGTGGAGAGGGGATACGTTTTGAAACTTTTGAAATGAAATCAAATTCTAAGGGCAATGTTTTAAATATTGAAGAATCTTTTGCATTAGGTCCCGCAGTATCAATTTTATTCAACGGATATATAGATAAAGGAAAAATTGTTAGTTTGAGTGGAACTTTGGTGCCAGCAAGAACTGTTAATAAAGTGATCGGTTGGATACCTGTGGTTGGAAAAATTTTAGTTGGAAGCAAAGTTGGGGAGGGTGTTTTTGGAGTTAGCTTTAAAATGAAGGGCCCTCCTAAGAATATAAAAACTACAGTGAATCCGATTAAAACTTTAACACCAAGGTTTATTACGAGAATGTTAGAGAAAATAAAAAGTACAAAAAATAAAAATGAAGAAACTAAATAATTTTTACAATTACGTGTTGTTTTTTTCCGTGTGAAACTTTCATATTGTTATCTTGATCAAAGTTATTTTGATCAATTATTTTTGTCTCATCACTTACAACTTCATTATTAATTTTTAGACCATCATTTTTAATCATTCTTCTAATCTCACCTTTAGAATTTGCAAGTGTAGTCAAGAGAACAAGATCTAACACATTCATACCATCAGTTATTGAATTTTTTTTAACTTTTACTACCGGAAGATTTTTTCCAATTGATTTATCACCAAAAGTTTTTTGCGCTGTTAATTCTGAATCTTTAGCAGCTTTAGATCCATGCAACATAGCTGTGGTCTCATTGGCAAGTAAAACTTTAAGTTTGTTAATATCTTGGTTACTATTTTTTAAACTTTCAATTTGTTCAAGATCTATATCTGTAAAAAGTTTCAAAAAATTTATTACATCTTTATCGTCAGTATTTCGCCAAAATTGCCAATAATCGTATGGTGAAAGCATTTTTTTATTTAACCAAATAGCTCCTTTTTCTGTTTTTCCCATTTTTGCTCCGGAGGAAAGTGTTAGTAACGGAGTTGTTAATCCATAGGCAAGTTTTTTTTCTTTTCTTTTAATTAAATCAGTTCCATTAACTATATTTCCCCACTGATCAGAACCACCAATTTGCAAAATACATTTGTGTCTTTTATTAAGTTCATAAAAATCATACGCTTGAAGCATCATATAATTAAACTCCATGTAACTTAAAGATTGTTCTCTTTCTAAACGCAGTTTAACACTGTCAAAGGTTAACATTTTATTTATGGTAAAATGTTTACCAATTTCCCTTAAAAAATTTATATAGTTTAATTTACTTAACCAAGAATAATTATTTACAAAAATAGGTTTCGTTTTTGAATTTTTTGATTTTAAAAAAATTTTAAATACATCTTCAATACTTTTTATGTTTTTAGCTATCTCTTTTTTGCTAAGAATTTTTCTAGTTTCTTCTTTACCAGAAGGATCACCTATTAATGTTGTTCCTCCACCAAGTAATACTATTGGCTGATGTCTATATTTTTGGAGCAGTCGAAGACACATAATTTGCATTAAACTACCCACATGCAAACTAGGTGCTGTGCAATCAAAGCCAATATAAGCTTTAATTTTACCTTTGGACATTAGTTCGCTTAAGCCAGAACGATCAGTACATTGACTAAAATAACCTCTTTTTTCGAACTCGGTTAGAAATGTTTCTTGCATGAATTTTTAAGCTCCATTAAAATTGTAATATACAAGATTCCTTTTAAAATAAATATAATTTATGAAATCCTATTACAGTTTAGGTCTTATGAGCGGCACATCAGGAGATGGTGTCGATGCATCACTTATTCAATCAGATGGCGATACTGAGTATAAAGTAATTTTAGACAAATATTTTAAATATAGCCAAGATATTTATGAAAATATTCACAGTCTAAAAAACAAAATAAATACTTCTATAGATTTAAAAAATTTATCAAAAGAAATAGATTCTCTCGAAAAAGAAATCACCATATTTCATGTCAAGGCAGTTAATGAAATTATTAAAGAATTTAAATCAAATATTGATTTTATAGGATTTCATGGACAAACCCTTTATCACAACGCTAAAGAAAAAATTTCCAAACAATTGGGTGATGGAAAACTGCTATCACAGCTAACAAAAAAAACTGTAATTTATGATTTTAGACAAAATGATTTAAAAAATGATGGACAAGGAGCTCCCTTAACAGCGATTTTTCATAAGCTTTTGGCCCATAAGTACAAATTTGAAATACCTTTAACATTTTTAAATATAGGTGGTGTAGCCAATTTGACTCATATAGACCACCTTAACAACATGTGGGCTTGGGATGTTGGTCCAGGTAATTGCCTAATTGATCAATGGATAAGACTTAATTCAAAAAATAGGTATGATCAAGATGGGAAGATAGCAAGATCAGGAAAAATTAATAAAATAGTTTTAAATTCCGCTTTAGAAAATTATCCAGAAATTAATTCAAGTGATGATCGACCTAAATCTTACGATGTAAAGGATTTTAATTTATCCTTCGTGCGAGGATTATCTTTAGAAGATGGAGCTGCAACTTTAACTGAATACACATCAGAAATTTTAACAACTAGGCTCAGAAATACTCTCGCAGGAGCAAAAAGTATTGTAATAACAGGAGGCGGAAGGAAAAATAAATTTTTGATAAAAAGTATAAGAGAAAAAATGAAAGTTCCAGTATTGTTAATTGATGAGTACGGATTAGATGGAGATTTCATAGAGTCGCAAGCTTTTGCATATCTTGCTATTAGATCTTATCTTAAATTACCAATTTCTTTTCCAGAAACTACAGGTGTAAGAAAACCCTGTGCAGGAGGGATGATTTGTAAAAATTAAATTATAGTGATTTTGTCTTTTATATAATTTTCTAGTAATAAACCTAATTCTTTTTCTTTTCCTTTATAAAAATGATTGGCATTAGCAATTGTGTCAAATTTTACGATAATATTCTTTTGCATGCTTAATCTTTTTTTTAAATTTAATATACTATCTAATTGAACAAGTTCATCATTTTTTCCATATAATACTAATCCTGAAATTGGACAAGGAGACAAAAAAGTAAAATCGTATAAATTGGGTTGTGGAGAAATTGCTATAAATTTATTTACTTCTGGTCTTCTCATTATTAATTGCATGCAGATTAGCGCGCCAAAAGAAAAACCAGATACCCAACATTGATTATATTCTGGGTTTTCTTTTTCTATCCAATCTAGCGCTGCCGCTGCATCAGAAAGTTCTCCTTGTCCATTATCAAATTCACCCTCACTCATTTCTACGCCTCTAAAATTTATTTTAATTACAGAAAATCTGTTTTTATAAAAGCAATTATAAGTTTCATAAAT
>Ga0208207_1000023_pt1 | contig 21194 bp, 17 predicted proteins | sample DeeseametaMP1201_FD_184193 | JGI IMG/M metagenome (GOLD analysis project Ga0208207, IMG submission 184193) | Marine microbial communities from the Deep Indian Ocean - MP1201 (SPAdes) | ecosystem: Environmental > Aquatic > Marine > Oceanic | place: South Indian Ocean | collected 2011-03-08 | reverse complement strand
AGGAAGAAGAATTTTGTATTGGATGCTATAGAACTAAACAAGAATTACAAGATTGGTGGATTATGACTCGAGAACAAAAGTTAGAAGCATTAAAAAAACTTGAGGATGGTTATGATGATTAACGACAACTGATATGAAAAAAAGGTGTTTTATTATTTAAATCCTACAATTATTGCAAACTGACTCTCCAAGAAATCTGATGTAGCATTGGTTCATGAAAAAGATTTGGGTGATCTTAGTTCTTGGTTTGTTGGTTGCTTCCTCTGCATTTGCATCAAATTTAAATCCTGAAAAAATTCTTAATAGCGTCGATGATGTTTACCGCTCGAATGCAAGTTACGGCATTCTTAACTTATCAGTGACAACAACGAATTGGCAAAGAACTCTTACGTTAGAGCAATGGTCCAAAGGAAAAGATAAGCACTTGATTAGAGTGCTCAAGCCAAAAAAAGAAAAAGGCCTTACTACACTTCGAGTTGACAATAATGTTTGGAACTATATGCCCAAGGTTAAGCGTGTTGTTAAAATTCCTTCTTCCATGATGGCATCTTCTTGGATGGGATCACACTTTACCAATGATGATCTGGTCAAACAATCACGTATGGTTAAAGATTATACTTTTTCTATAACTTACGAAGGAAAACGAGAGGGAAAGAATATTGTAGAAATTTCATGTTTTCCAAAAAAGGATGCAGCGGTTGTTTGGGGTAAGGTAGAAGTTATTGTTTATCGTGATGATTATATTCCATTACGTATAATCTATTATGATGAAGATTTACAGCTCTCGCGTACACTCGATTTTACAAATATTCAAATGATGGGTGGTAAGATGATACCAACTCAGATGACAATGATTCCAGTTGATGAACCGGGTGAATCAACAGCTATTCAATGGAAAAAAATTCAATTTGATTTAGTAATTAATGATGATTTTTTTTCTTTACGTAAGTTACAACAATAAGGAATGGGAAAAAGGATATGAAAATAATAAAAGTCAGTTGGCGTAACTTATGGCGCAATCCCATAAGGACCAATGTGACAATCTCAGCTGTTGCTATATGCATTGCTATTTTAATTATTTTTCAATCTATGATCGTGGGATTGATTGAAAAGGCTGAATTTAACACGACGAATTTAATTATTGGTGAGGTGCAGGTTCATGCCAAGGGCTATCTTGATGATCGTTCAATATATAAATCACTACAAAATATAGAAGAAATACATTCTGTCGCAAAAGAAAATAACATAGGTTTAGTCGAAAGAAGCTATGGGTTTGGATTAATTTCTTCAGGAACAAAATCAGCAGGCGCGCAGTTTTGGGGAATTAATCCAGAGTCGGAACTTCAGTATTTTGATTTTGCTAACCATATTGATAAAGGAAACTTTTTAACTAATACATCTTTAAAAAAGATTGTATTAGGTAAAAAATTAGCTAGCTCAATAGCAGCTGATATAGGAACAGAATTGGTAGTGTTTGTTCAAGGTGCAGATGGTTCGTTAGGTAATGAACTTTTTTATGTCTCAGGCATCTTAAAAAACGTGGCTGATAACATTGATAGGGGAGCTGCTATGATTTTAAGAGAAGATTTTGATATTTTATTTTCTGCCAATAATTTAATTCATGAAATTGCTCTAAATTCAAAGGGAAGGCTTGAATCCGAAGAAATACAAAAACTTGTATCTGCCAAGACAACAGGCGTAGATATAGAAACTTGGCAGCAACTGATGCCAACCATTGCTTTGATGACAGAAAAAATGATTGTTTTTATGCGAACCTTGTTTAGTTTAATATTTGGTATTGCCGCAAGCCTTGGAGTAATGAACACAATGATCATGTCAACGTATGACCGGATGAGAGAATTTGGCATCATTAGAGCAATTGGAACAACACCCTGGCGAATTTTAAAACAGGTATCCTTAGAGGCAATATTAATGACAATTTTTGCTTCAATCATTGGTGTAGTTGTTGGATTGAGCGTAGCTTTATATTTTCAAAAATATGGATTTGATGTTAGTGGCAGTGGAAATATATCTTTTGGAGGGGTGGTTATGGATCCAATTTGGAGAGCAAGTGTTTCTGTAGGGATTGTTTTTCTACCAGTTGTGTTAATGATGTTAATAAGTATTGTTGCATCAATATATCCAGCAAGCATTGCAGCTCGTATTAAACCCGTGGAGGCTATTCATTATAAACCATGAAATCTAAATTATTAATGATCATAAAAATTGGGTGGCTCAGTATTTGGCGCAACAAAAGACGTACATTAATTTCATTGTTTTCTATTGTAATTGGCACAGGAATCCCAACTTTTTTTGTATGTATTGCGTGGGGATTTTATGCAGGACTTATTGATGATGTGGCGCGCTTAATGTCAGGACATGTAACATATGAACATATCGACTATCGTAATTCACCTTCTAATGATATTTGGGTAGATGATATTCAAAAAATTAATAAAACTTTAAATAGTAATGCTGAAGTTTTATCTACAAAACAAATAGTTAATTTGCAAGGAGTAGCTCATACAGCCAAAGGTTCTGTTGAAATATCTTTAATGGGAATAGAACCATCAAAAGAAATTACAATTTCTTTTTTACCAGAATCTATTGTCGAAGGAGAATATTTATCAGAAGGAGATGGTCGCTGGGTTATCGTGGGGAACAAATTAGCAGAAAACCTCAATGTCAATGTTGGGAAAAAATTTGTTTTTACTACAAGCGATATTAAAGGCGAATTGGTTGAGGAATTGTTTCGTGTCAAAGGGATTTTTAAAACTGGATCTAAAGAGATTGATGGTCATTTTGTACAAAGTGATATCGAACTTGCTAGAATGGTTGCAGGTTTAAGTAGCAATGATGTTTCACAGTTAGGCATTATTGTAAAAAATCCTGATACTCACGAGCGCTTTCTTCGAGAAATGCAGAAAACACTAGCGAAAAAAAATGGAGTGTTTTTATCTTGGCAGCAAATAATGCCCGATGTAGCAACAACAATTCGTATGGATAGAACTGCTATTACATCTATTATGGTTTTGCTGGTTGTGATTGTGCTATTTACTATGTTTAGTACTATCTTAATGTCTACTCTTGAACGCAAAAGAGAATTTGCGTCTCTATTGGCAATTGGAACACAACAAATAGAAATAAAACTTCAAATTTTTATCGAAACAATAATATTTGGACTCATTGCTTGTCCATTAGGATCTTTGTTGGGTGTTGGTGTAGCAAAATGGACGGAAGGCTATGACATGATGGATGTAGTTGGAGGTAAAGCAGGAGACATGAGTGTAGGAGGATTTGGAATGGATACAATCATTACACCTTTGTTTTCCGTTCCTCTGATTTTACAAATAAGCATTTTTTTCTTTCTAGCAGTTCAATTGTTAAGTGTTTTACCAGTGTATTTAATATCACGTATTTCGATTACTGATGAGTTGAGGTCTATATGAATACAAAAAGAGAAATTGTGTCATTACATAATGTTATAAAAAATTACGGCCATGGAAAAATTATAACAAAAGCCTTGCGAGAGATTAACTTAAAAATACTTGAAGGTGAATTTTCAGCAATGATGGGTCCTTCAGGCAGTGGGAAAAGTACTCTACTAAATATCATTGGCGGCCTAGATAGAGCGACAAGTGGTGAAGTAAAATTTAATGGTAAAGATTTTAATACCTTATCTAATAAAGATTTAAGCATCATGCGTCGTAATCATATTGGGTTTGTATTCCAAAATTATAATTTACTTCCTGTTTTGACTGCTTATGAAAATGCAGAATATGTGTTAATGCTACAAGAGATACCAATTTCTCAACGAAAAGAAAAAGTCATGCATTTTTTTCAAGAAATGGGTTTAGATGGTCTTGAACATAGATTTCCTCGTGAATTAAGTGGTGGCCAACAACAACGGGTTGCTATTGCTCGAGCAGTTGTTACTGATCCTTTATTGGTATTGGCTGATGAGATAACAGCCAACGTTGATTCAGAAACGGCCCAATCGCTATTGGAATTAATGAAAAAATTAAACAAAAATAACAAGACAACTTTTCTGTTTTCAACTCATGATCCTACGGTAATAAAATTTGCAAAAAGAGTTATTGTATTGAAAGACGGAAAAATTTCTCATGAGCATACGTCCTCAGAAAATATAGAAAAATATACACAAAAATAAATTTTACTATTTAATGTTTTTAGACAAATATATAAAAATTTTATTAATTGTTCTAATATTTTTTCCTTTTCGATCTATTGCGGAAGATTCTCCTATAGATGTTAGCGGAAGTATTCAAACTGGTTATAAACTTTATGATAATTATAGTTTTGCACCCTATTTTGATAAAGATATAGCGCAAGATTTTTCATCAGTAGCTCGTATTATTATTGAATTGAATAGTCATAACAAGTATTCATATGAACTACACGCTGTACAAGCTTATAATTACTCTAATGTTTATACCGGTGTGACTGGTAGAGATACATCGATGTTGTTCGTTGATCTCGATGATAATTGGACAGAGAAAACCGATACCGATCAAGCGGCCTATTATTATCTTGATAGGGCTAATATTAAATTTGCAGCACAGGATTTAGATATTCATTTTGGTAGGCTTGCAGTTAGTTTTGGCAAACCTACATTTTGGAATCTTTTTGATTACTATGGAGAACCATATCTTAACCAAGAATACAAGGCTGGCATAGATGCTCTAAGATTAGATAAAGCAATCAGCAATTTTAGTGGTGTAAATATGGTTATTAATAAACAGAAAATACTAACCCAATCAGGAAGTTATTTAGAGAATAATGCTGTTCAATCCTACCAACGAGTGGGATTGAAGAAAGAAGTAGGCTTGTTATTAAGAGGTTATACGACTGTTAAAGATACGGACTATGCTTTGTTATATAAAAGGGAACCAGAAGGACACCGTATTGGAATTGAGGTAGATGGGGAAATAGGCTCCGTAAATTTTTACGATGAAATTACTTACCTATGGGGATCAGAGAAAATTTCGATGCCAGGATCGTATCAAGGAAATTTACTCAAAAATTATTTAATGAATGTTTTAGGAGTTAATTATCGTTTCAACAACAGTCTACAAATTACAGCGGAACATCTATTTAACGGAATAGGCGATTCTAATAATCTAGATGCCTCTAATATTCGTTATAAAAATGGGGTGAGTACTTCGCTAAACGATCATCTGAGTGGAGTATCATTAAGTTACGACTTTAATCCATTACTAATAGGACGATACGACGCTAAGTTAGCTTGGGCTGATTTATCTCATCAACATAATTTCTCTTTTGTTCAATCAATAAATGATAATATAGATTTCGTAGTGAGAGGTCAGGTCAACTTAGGAGATAGACCTAATGGCGCTAACTGGCAAAATCCAAATATACAAAGTGAGTTTGGTAGATTGACCAATTCATTTTATTTCGAACTAAAGTATTATTTTTAAAAAAATATTCTTCTGTAGGTTTTTAAATATATAATAAAACTAACCGCTATCCGTACTTTAATACTTTAAACAGGCACCCGAAACTAGAGCGGATAAAGGATTAAAAAGAATTATGTAGGATTTTATTAGTTAAGGGAGGATTGTACTTTTTTTACAATAGATTTAAATGCTTCCGGGTTATTATAAGCAATATCAGCCAACACTTTCCTATCCAGCTTAATACCGGACTTGTTTAGTCCATTGATAAACTTGGAATAGGTTATACCTTCAGCTCTTACGCCAGCATTTATTCTCTGTATCCATAACGATCTAAATTCTCTTTTTTTTGTTCTTCGATCTCTATACGCATATTGCATTGCTTTTTCTAAAGCCTGTTTTGCAACACGAATTGTATTTTTTCTTCTACCGTATTGACCTTTGACTTGTTTTAAGACTTTCTTATGTCGAGCGTGACTTGTAACTCCTCTTTTTACTCTTGCCATTTTAACCTCGCAAACTGTAAGGCATATATGACTTAACAATTTTTGAATCTTGCTTAGACATAATTGTTGTGCCTCTTTGTTTTCTTATTTGTGAATTAGTTCTTTTAATCATTCCATGTCTTTTTCCTGCTTGGGGCATTTTTATTTTGCCCTTAGCAGTTAATCTAAATCTTTTTTTTGCTGAACTTTTAGTCTTTAATTTTGGCATAAAATTAATGCAGTTTATACAAATTTTATATTTGATTTACAATAAAATTATAAAACTATAAGGGTTGGACTATCATAATGATCTGCCTTCCTTCAAGCTTGGGGTCTACTTCTACCTTTCCAAGGCTTGCAGTATCACTAATTATACGCTTCATTAGTTCTTTGCCCAAACCTGTATGTTGCATTTCCCTTCCCTTAAATCTTACTGTGAATTTAACTTTATCTCCTTTTTCCAAAAATTTTTGAGCATTTTTAAGTTTAAAATTATAATCATGGACATCTGTAACCGGTCTAAGTTTAATTTCTTTTAAATTTACAATTTTTTGTTTTTTTTTGGCCTTGTTTGCTTTTTTCTGTAAATCATATCTATATTTTCCAATATCCGTTATTTTGCAAACTGGAGGATTAGCTTTTGGAGAAATCTCGATTAAATCTAACCCTTCTTGTTTCGCCATTTCAACTGCTTCCTTTAGAGAAAAGGTACCTAGATTTTTTTTATCACTACTTATAACTTGAACTTCTAGTGCTCGAATCCTTTCATTTGTTCTAGGACCTTTTGGTTTCGTTCTTCTTTGAAAATAATTTTGTTTCTGGAATGCCACTTAGTTTATTGGGAATTTATTTTGTTGAGATATTTTTTTAATTGCTCGATCAAGCGAAAGGGTTTCTTGTTTTTCTGATCCTAATTTTCTAATTGTAACGCTTTTACTTTTAACTTCTTTTTCACCACAAATTAATAAAAGAGGTACTTTAGATAGTGAATGTTCTCTAATTTTGTAATTTATTTTTTGATTTTTTAAATTCACTTCGGTGTTTATACCCGCTTTTATGCATTGTTCAAATATCTTTTTTGCATAATTATCAAATTCTGAAGCAATAGGAAGAACAACAACCTGTAAAGGAGCTAACCATAACGGTAATTTTCCAGCATAATGTTCAATTAAAATTCCAATAAATCTTTCTAAAGAACCAAATAAAGCTCGATGTAACATTACAGGAACTTTTTTTGATCCATCGCTAGCAACATAGGAAGCCCCAAGTCTTGAAGGAAGATTTAAATCTACTTGTAAAGTTCCACACTGCCAATCACGTCCAATAGTATCCCTAAGTACAAAATCTATTTTGGGTCCATAAAATGCTCCTTCGCCTTTATTAATTTCATATTTTAATTTTGATTGTTTTATTGCTTTTAGCAATGCAGATTCCGCTTTATCCCAAATTTTATCATCTCCAACTCTTTTTTGAGGCCTGTCAGAATATTGTAGTAAGACGTTTTTAAAGCCGAGATCTTTATAAATTTCTAATATCAAATTTGTTACACTCAAGCATTCATCGGTAATTTGATCTTCAGTACAAAAAATATGAGCGTCGTCCTGAGTGAAGGCTCTAACTCTCAACAAACCATGCAAAGCACCTGAGGGTTCATATCTGTGAACTTTGCCAAACTCTGATAGCCTAAGAGGAAGATCTCTATAACTTTTAAGTCCCTGGTTAAATATTTGTAAACACCCTGGGCAATTCATTGGTTTAATTGCAAAAGTTTTTTTATCAGGCGTTTCAGAAGTAAACATATTTTCACCGAATTTTTCCCAATGGCCCGATTGTTCCCATAAGTTTTTGTCCAATATTTCTGGAGTATTAATCTCTTTATAACCTGCTCTTTTTTGTTTTAACCTCATATAACCAACAAGAGTTTGAAATAAAGTCCAACCTTTATGGTGCCAAAAAACTGCACCAGGACTTTCTTCTCTAAAATGAAATAAATCCATTTCTTTAGCCAGTTTCCTATGATCTCTTTTTTCCGCTTCTTCTAATCTTAAAAGATATTCATCCAGTTCTTTTTTATTACTCCAACACGTGCCATATATTCTTTGTAACATTTCATTGTTTGAATCGCCTCTCCAGTATGCTCCTGATACTTTTGTAAGCTTAAAGGCTTTTCCAATTTTTCCCGTTGAGGGTAGGTGAGGGCCTTTACATAAATCATGCCATTTACCATGATGATAAATAGAAAGTTCTTCATTTTTTGGAATGTCCTCTATTATTTCAGCTTTATAATGTTCTCCAATTTTTTTGAAGTGATTTATTGCTTCATTTCTTTTCCAGACTTCTCTTTTGGTTGGTTCGTCACGGTCAACTATTTCTTTCATCTTATTTTCTATTTTCTTGAGGTCCTCATCTGTAAAGGTTTCTTTTCTGGAAAAATCATAATAAAACCCATCCTTAATAACCGGACCAATTGTTACTTGAGTTCCTGGAAATAATTCTTGCACTGCCATTGCTAGAACATGCGCAGCATCATGTCTAATTACTTCTAAGCCTTCTTTGTCTTTTGTGGTAATTATCTTAACCTGAACATCTTTATCAATAGAAAAACTTAAATCTCTAAGTTTGCCATTCACACTCATAATACAAGCATCTTTAGCTAGAGACTTACTGATCTTTTTTGCTATTTCAAAGCCATCAATAGTCTTTGAAAATGGAATTTTCTTACCATCTGGCAATTTTATATCTGGCATCGATTAAGATAACTCTATCAATTTTTTATATTCAGTAAAGGTAGTGTGGCACATTTTATCAACATCAAATTTTTTTAATATATTTTTCCTACCTTCAAACCCGATGGATTTCAATGAATTATAATCTTTTTGCATAACCATAATGATTGCATTTGTTAATGCGTTCGAATCGCCACTTTTGAATAAAAAGCCTGTCTTATCTTTAACTATTGTTTCTGTTGAACCTCCTATATCGCTCGCAACAATTGGAATTCCCATTGATTGAGCTTCTACGGAAACTCGTCCAAAAGCTTCTGGTTCAGAAGAACATGAACAAACTAAGTTTGCAATTTTGTAAGCAACAGGCATTTCATCACAGTGATCAATGAATTTGATAATTTTTTTTAATCTATATCGTTCTACTAAAGCAATAAGTTGTTTTTTGTAAACACTTTTTCCTTGGTCGCCACCAATAATAATTCCTTCAAAAGGCTGGTTATTAATTTGTTCCGAAAGTAACTTAAGTGCTTCAATAAATATTTTTTGACCCTTCCAGAAGGAAAGTCTTCCAGGAAGTAAAATAATAAATTTGTCTCTATCGATACTGTTTTTTTTAGAAAATTTTTCTATTTTTGAAAGTGAAATTTTTTGAGGATTAAAATAGTTTGCGTTAATACCTCTAAAAATTACTAAAAGTTTTCTTTTTCTATTTAAAAAAAAATCTCCATAATTTTCATTTATATGGGAAAAAATAAAATTTGAACCCGCGATAATTAAATGAGATCTCACCATTACCGAATTGTAAAACTTCTTAAATCGATTACTAAAATTATAAGTGCCATGAAATGTAGTCACAAATTTTCTTGATGTAATTTTTGTAGCTATTAAACAAGACCAGGCAGGAGCACGACTTCTAGCATGAATAATATTTATATTATAAATAAGTATTATTAAAGATATTATTATTGCATTGAATAAAATTAAAATAGGATTTTTAGATTGAACTGGTAATCTAAATACTTTTACTTTTTCTTTTTTGATAAACTTAAGTAATACTCCACCACTTGTAACAATAAAGGACTTGCAACCTTGTTCTGGAAGAAAATGTGCTAAATCGTAGCATCCCGTTTCTGCTCCGCCGTAGCCCAATTTAGGTATAACCTGTAAAACTTTGATTTTTTTTTTCATTATTTTGAAATATTATAGTATGTCAAATGAGTTACAAAAGATCCAAATATTTTTTAACTTCGAACAAAAGAAAAATCAAATATTTGTTTTTGAATAAAAAAAGTCAAATAACTGTGGTTTTTTTTCACGGGTTTATGTCTGATATGGTAGGAGAAAAACCAAATACAATTCAAAAATTTTGCACTAAAAAAAAAATAGGGTTTTTAAAATTCGAATATTCTGGCCATGGCAAATCTTCAGAAAAAATTACTGATGGCAATATATCCAAATGGACTAATGATGCTAAACAATTAATTAAGACAAAAATAAAAGGTAAAAAAAAATTAATATTTATTGGATCAAGCATGGGAAGTTGGATAGTGCTCAATTTATTTAAAAGTTTTAACAGACAATTAATAGGATTTATAGGAATTGCTTCAGCGCCAGAATTTACGGAAGAAATAATGTGGAAAAATTTCAGTAGAAAAATAAAAAAAATTATCTTTAAAAACAAAATTTACTACTTAGACAACGATTATGACGCTCCTTATCCAATTACAAAAAACCTAATCATGAATGGAAGAAAAAACAAAGTCCTTAATAAAAAAATAGATGCAAAAATACCTGTAGTTCTTTTTCATGGATTAAAAGACAAGTTAGTTCCATTAAAATTTTCTAAAAAAACATTTAAATTATTCAAAACTCAAAACAAAAAAATTATTAAAATTAAAGATGGCGATCATAGTCTTTCCAGAAAAAAAGATCTGAGAAGAATCTGTTCAGAATTAAGAAAGATGACTACAAATATTGCTTAGTCCCTCTTTATAAGTAGGGTATTTTAATTTAACTTTTAAGTTTTCTTTCATTTTAGTATTTTTAACTCTTTTTGAATCTTTATAAAAACTTTTAGACATTTCATTTTCTATAGTATCTAGCTTAATTTTTTGCGGAATGGGGACTTTTAATAGATTAGCAGCATAAACTGTTACCTCTTCATTAGAACACGGATAGTCATCACAAATATTATACACTTCACCAGAACTGGGTCGTTCAATCGATTTAACTAACGCTTGCGCAATATCATCTGTATGAATTCTCGAAAAAAACTGGTTTTTCTTATCAATAATTCTGGCTGTATTATTTTTTAGTTTATTTATCACATTGTGTTCTAAAGAATATATGCCTGCCAAACGAAAAATTCTAATTGGCATTTGATATTGTTTGTACAAGTTCATCCATAATTTTTCTGATCTAAGCCTTGCTTTGCCTTTACTTGAAGTTGGTAAAGTCTCTGAATTTTCATCTACCCATTCACCATTTTTATCACCGTAGACACTTGTCGAAGACAGGTAAGTAATCCAATCAAATTTATTATTTTTAAATTCATCAGTAAAGTTTTTTAACACCAAATCTTCATCAGAAACTGGAGGTATTGAAACTAAAACGTTATTTGAATTAGATAGTTCATTTAAAATAGCTGGGTCATAATCATTTCCCTCAAAAAATAGAGATTTATAATTTTTACCAAAAATTTTTTTGTTAAAAGATGTTTTAGAAGTTGTGGTCGTTACAAAATCAAATTCACATTTTTGAGATACCAAACTTTTTACAAAATACTGTGCTACCTGACCAAAACCAAAACAGAATAATTTAAGTTCTTTTGCCATATTTCTTTAAACAGCTTTCGAAACTTTGGTTTTTAATAATAAAGGATTGGTAAGCTTATCTAGCATTTCTTTAGGACAAACTTGTTTAAAATTCTGCACCTCGTTGTTAAAATTCTCAAGTATTGTTTTGGCGATGTGAGATTGTGTTTCTTCAAAATGTTGATTAACTAAATTATTTAAACAACTTTTCCAATAATCAGTTTCTGGTACTTGCCAAATAACAGAACCGGGATTAACGTAGTTTTCAAATTCATGTTTTGGGTCATAAACAAACGCCATACCACCAGTCATACCTGCTGCAAAATTATCACCTGCTTTGCCTAAAATGACCACGGTACCTCCAGTCATATATTCACATCCATTAGAATCACAACCTTCTACAACTGCTTCAGCTCCAGAATTCCTAACTGCAAATCTTTCTCCTGATTGACCTGCTGCAAAGAGTTTTCCTGAGGTAGCGCCATAAAGCACAGTATTACCAATAATTGTATTATCATTACTAACCAAATTGCTATCTGCGGGAGGTTTAATAACAATCGTTGCCCCCGAAAGTCCTTTTCCAACGTAATCGTTTGCATCTCCAGTAACATTTAACTTCAAACCTTTTATCCCAAAAGCGCCAAGTGATTGACCTGCTGATCCTGACAAATTAATTTCAACTATATTTTCTTCAATACCTTTATTGCCGAATTTTTTAAAAATGTAATGTGATAGTCGCGTTCCTACAGCTCTGTGAACATTTTTAATTTCATAACTTGATTCCACTTTATTTTTGCCAATAGAATTTTTTATATCCTTATAAATTTTTTCATCTAGTGTTGGAGGGACTTCATTTATTAAATTAGTAGCACAGTACCTGTCATTGCTTCCTGGATCAGCCTGAACCAATAATGGACTGAGATCTAGATCATCTAAATTAGATGTGCCTCTGCTTACTTGTCTTAAAAGGTCAGTTCTTCCAATAATTTCGTTCAAATTTTTAAAACCTAACTCTGCTAGGATTTCTCTGACCTCTTGAGCAATAAAGGTAAATAAATTAACGACTTTCTCAGGTGTTCCAGTAAATTTTTTTCTCAAGTTTTCGTCTTGAGTACAAACCCCCACTGGGCAAGTGTTAGAATGACATTGACGCACCATAATGCAGCCCATTGCTACGAGAGAAGTGGTGCCAATTCCAAACTCTTCAGCCCCCATCATAGCAGCCATTACTATGTCTCTACCGGTTTTTATGCCACCATCAGTTCTTAAAGTTATTTGGTGCCTAAGTCCATTTAAAGTCAAAATTTGGTTTGCTTCAGTAAGTCCCATCTCCCAAGGAATTCCAACATGCTTTATGCTTGTTTGTGGACTAGCGCCCGTACCCCCAGAATGCCCTGAAATTAAAATTACGTCCGCTTTTGCTTTTGCAACGCCAGCAGCAATCGTTCCAACACCAGTTGATGCTACCAACTTAACACCCACTCTTGCCTTAGGATTAGTTTGTTTAAGATCGTAAATAAGCTGAGCTAAATCCTCTATAGAATAAATATCATGGTGGGGGGGTGGTGATATTAAAGTAACTCCCGGGGTCGAAAGTCTTAATTTTGCAATTTCTTTTGATACTTTAAAACCGGGCAACTGACCTCCCTCTCCAGGTTTAGCACCCTGAGCAATTTTTATCTCAATTTCGTTACAATTATTTAAATACTCAATAGTTACTCCGAATCTTGCCGAGGCGATTTGCTTAACACTTGAATTAGCACTGTCACCATTTTTCATTTTAACAAATCTTTTTGGATCTTCTCCTCCTTCTCCGCTACAAGAAGCAGCCCCAATTCTATTCATTGCAATTGCTAAAGTTTCATGAGCTTCTGCTGATAAAGCTCCATGGGACATACTTCCGCTTCCAAATCTTTTTCTTAAGCTGGTTTCTAATTCTACTTCATTAATGTTAATTGATTTTCTTGGACTTTTAAAAATTAAAAGATCTCTTAAATTGATTAAAGGTAAATTATAAATTCCTTGAGCATATTTTTTATAAGTTTCATAAGAATTAATGGCTACCGCATGTTGTAGCATATGAATCAGTTGGCCTTGATATTGGTGATTTTCACCGTTTTTTCTGTATTTGTAAATGCCGCCGATTGGAAGAATTGATACATTTTTTTGAAAAGCTTTTTTGTGCAGTTCTTTTACCTTTGTTTCAATTCCAAAAATACCGATACCCGATATTCGAGATATCATTCCTGGGAAATATTCAGCTACAACTGCTCTACTTAGTCCGACAGTTTCAAAATTACATCCACCTCTATAGGCGCTTAAAACTGAAATACCCATTTTAGACATAATTTTTAACAAACCATTATTTACGGATTTAATGTATCGTTGAATACATTCCTCATAACTAAACTTCCCAAATAGTTTTTTTTCATATCTTTGATAAATTGAATCAAAGGCCAAATAAGGGTTAATAGTTGTCGCTCCAACTCCTAATAAAACAGCAAAAGAATGCGTATCTAGCACTTCTCCTGTTTGAACATTAATCGAAACAAAACCTCTTATTCCTAAATTAACTAACTTTGAATTTATTGCGCCAAACGCAAGTATCATTGGTACTGCTGCTTTTTTTTCAGAAAGTTGTTTGTCACTTAAAATTAAATGTTTACACCCCTCTCGAACTGCAATCTCAGCCTCAAAACTTAATTGATCTAATCTTTCTTTTAAATTATTTTGAACGTTAAATGTACAATCTAAAACTCTGAGGTTATTTTTAAAAAAAACTGTAAATTTTTTAAACTGTGAGTTAGACAAAATTGGACTATCCAATACATAAATGTTGTCTATAGGTACATTTTCAAAATCAAGAATATTTCTAAGATTTCCAAAACGAGTTTTCAAACTCATCACTTCATTTTCTCTTAGTGAATCAATTGGTGGGTTTGTTACCTGACTAAAATTTTGTCTGAAAAAGTGTGATAGAGGTCGGTATCTATCTGACAGTACTGCAGTAGGTGTGTCGTCGCCCATGGATCCCACAGCTTCTTTTGCTTCCTCTACCATTGGATGCAAAATTAGTTCTAGGTCTTCAATATTCATTCCTGCTAAATATTGTCTGCGTCTCAATTCATCACCAGAATAAATAAATTTTTCGTTTGAAATACTAATTTTTTTATCAAGGTCTATGATTTGTTTATTGTATTTTTTATAATCTTTTGAGATATGATTTTTAATACTTTTGCTATCATAAACTTTCCCTTGATCTAAATTAACAGCAATAATTTGTCCTGGTCCGAGTCTTCCTTTAAAAATTACTTTATCGTTTGGGATTGGTATCATTCCAGTTTCAGATCCTGCAAATAAAAGCTTATCTTTGGATATCGTATAACGTAACGGGCGAAGTCCATTTCTATCTGTAGCTGCAATAATCCATTTTCCGTCTGTTGCAGCAATAGCCGCAGGTCCATCCCAAGGTTCAATTGTGCTATTCAAAAAATTAAATAGATGTTGATGAGCTTTTGAAACTGTTTTTCTTCTTTTCGACCAAGCATCAGGAATAAGCATAAGTTTTACTAATGGGACCGATTTTCCTGATCTAACTAGTAATTCGAATACATTGTCTAGGGCTGCTGAGTCTGAATTCCCAGGTGTAATAACCGGTTTTAGTGATTCAATATCATCAAAAAGTTTACTGCTCATATCTTGTTCATGAATTTTCATCCAATTGATATTTCCTTTCAGAGTATTAATTTCACCATTGTGGGCCAATGTTCTAAAGGGCTGGGCTAAATCCCAGCTCGGAAAAGTATTGGTTGAATACCTTTGATGAAAAATTGCAAATCTGGAAATAAAACGTTTATCCATTAAGTCGGGGTAAAACTCGGATAATGCCTCTGCCAAAAACATTCCTTTGTAAATAATCGAACGTGAACTAAAAGAGCAAATATAAAAATTTTTGAGTTGTAATATATTGGATTGCTTTTCTATTTTTTTCCTCACAACAAATAAATCTTTTTCGAGTTCTTCTCCCGTCAAATTTTTATTGTTTGACTTAAAGATTATTTGAGTAATCTCAGGTCTATTGTTTTCAGCTTTAACTCCAAGGACACTAGTATTAATTGGAACTTGCCTCCATCTATAAACATAATAATTTTTACTTAAAAGTTCCGTTTCAATCAAAGTTTTGCAATTTTCTTGCGAACTATAATCATTACGGGGAAGAAAAATCATACCAACGCAAATTGTTCCTTCGTGATGTTTGCGACCTGCAAATGCAATCCTTTCTTTATAAAAATCTGCTGGAATTTCAATTTGAATTCCAGCACCGTCTCCGGTTTTTCCATCAGCATCTACCGCACCACGATGCCAAACAGCTTTTAATGCTTGTATGCCAAATTCGACTATTTTTCTTGACTTTTTTCCTTCTGTTGAAGCCACAAGACCAACTCCACAAGCATCGTGTTCAAGACTTGGGTAATATGCACCTGCTTCAGTTAGTTTTTTTAAATTTTTTTTATAAAGATTCATAGTTATGCTGCTTTTACATTTTTGCTTCGCTTGTGTTCTAAATATTTTCGAATTGATATAGTTGCATCTCTACCGTCTCTAATTGCCCACACAACCAAAGAGGCTCCTCTGACTATATCTCCAGCGGCAAAAACACCGGAGAGATTTGTTTCCATAGTTTTTAAATTGATCTTTATAGTCCCCAATTTAGAAATAGATAGATCTGGGGAGTTAAATAATTTTGGTAAATCTTCAGGATCAAAACCCAAAGCATTAATTACCATATCCGCCTTCATTTCAAATCCAGAATTTGGGATAGGCTCAGGTTTTTTTCTTCCAGATGAATCCGTCTTACCAAGTTTCATCCTCTCAACTAACACTGATGAAATTTGTGATGTACCAATAAATTTTTTTGGATTTGATAACCATATAAACTCAACTCCTTCTTCTTCTGCATTATGTACTTCTCGTGCAGAACCGGGCATATTTTCTCTATCTCTTCTATACAAACACTTTACTGATTTTGCATTTTGTCTTACTGCAGTTCTCACGCAATCCATCCCGGTATCACCTCCGCCAATTATAATAGTGTTCTTGCCTTCAGCATTGAGTGTCCCGTTATCAAAATTGTTTACTCTATCTCCCAAACCTTTTCGATTGGATGCCGTTAAAAATTCCATAGCTGGAAAAATATTTTTTAAATCAGAGCCCGGCAAATCGATTTCTCGAGGTTTATAAACGCCAGTTGCAATAAGTATTGTATCATGTTTTTTTCTTAATTCATCGAGCGATATATCTTTTCCAACCTCAAAATCTTGTTTAAACTTTATTCCACTCTCTTTTAAAAGATTGGTTCTCCTTTCAACAGTAAATTTTTCTAGTTTAAAGTTTGGTATTCCGTAAATCAAAAGCCCACCTGGTCGGTCGTATCGATCGTAAATAGTTATTTTATATCCTGATTTTCTTAGCTCTTCTGCGCAAGCTAATCCCGCTGGTCCCGCTCCAATGATGCCAACGGATTGATCTATTTCTTTCAAAACTTTAATTGGTTTAATCCACCCTTTTTCCCATGCAGTATCTGTTATGTATTTTTCAACAGATCCGATTGTAACAGTTCCATGTCCTGCTCTTTCAATAACGCAATTACCTTCACATAAACGATCTTGCGGACAAATGCTTCCACAAATCTCAGGCATATTATTTGTGCTATGAACTAATTCATGAGCTTCTTGAAGCCTCCCTTCGGCGGTCAACTTTAACCAGTCAGGAATATTATTATGCAAAGGACAATGAACTTGACAAAAAGGAACTCCACATTGTGAACATCGGCTCGATTGTTCTTTAGCTTTCTCGTGAATAAATTGATCATAGATTTCTTTAAAATCTTTAGTTCTTAAACCACCGACTCTTTTAGCTGGCATTTGCATTCCAACGTTTACAAATTTAAGCATTTTATCCGACATAATATTTTCCTTATAACCGTTATCTTTTATACCAATAAAAATAAGGCTAAAAGGATTTTTAGGACATAAAAGCTGACCTATATATTGAAAAATCCAATAAATTAATGATTTATTTTTGCATATCTGTTATGCAATGCCAGAAATCAATGCTTTCATCCATAGAAATTTTAATTTTAGCGGCTATTCAAGGTATTTCTGAGTTCTTGCCAGTAAGTTCTGTTGCTCACTTAGTTTTAGTTTCAAAATATTATGCATTTAACAATCAAAACTTATTAATCGATATCTGCTTACATCTTGGGTCCTTAATAGCAATCATATTTTATTTTAGAAAAGACTTATTTAATTTCATTCAAAATAAAACTTTCTTAATCAAAATTCTCATAAGCACCATTCCAATAATTCCTGTCGGTTACATTCTTTATCAAACAGGATTAATTAATCATTTAAGAAGCTTAGAAATTATTGGATGGACAAGTTTGATATTTGGCCTTCTTTTATATGTTAGTGATAAGGTTAAAATTACAAAAAAAATTGATACAGAATTTAATAATAAATCGGCAATTATTATTGGTTTGTTTCAAGTTATAGCTTTAATACCTGGAGTTAGCAGAACCGGAATTACTATCACCTCAGGAAGACTATTGGGATTTAATAGGTTTGATTCAGCTAAAATTTCATTTTTCTTATCAATACCAACTTTAGCGGCCGCTAGTCTTTTAGGGATTTATAATATTTACAAGGTGGGTAGCGCTGAACTTAACTTTTTAGCAATTATCGCTGTTATATTTTCTTTTATTTTTTCATATTTTACAATCGTAGTCTTTCTAAACTATATTAAAAAATTTAGTTTGAATATATTTGTAATTTATAGAATTTTACTTTCATTACTATTGCTGTTTATTGCTTACTTATAATTTTTTTCATAAATTGGTGCAACCTGAGACAATAAAACACCTCCAAGGATTAGCGTACAACCAATAATATTATTTAAACCTAAAATCTGGCTTAAAATTAACCATGCAGCAATTGCTGCAAAAACTCCCTCAAGTGACATAACAATTGCTGCTGGAGCTGGTGCAATATTCCTCTGGCCAAAAATTTGTAAAGCAAATGCAGCACCGCCGGATAGTATGCCCGCGTATAAGATTTCAAAAGTTTCCAATTTAATTTTTGAAATATCTATTTCCTCAAATATAATTGCTAATAAAAAGGATAATGTGGCAACAATCAGATTTTGTAATAAAGCAATAAAAAAAGGTAAATCAAAGTGTTCTATTATTTTTCCTATATAAATAATGTGAAGGGCCCAAAATAAAGCGCCGATTAATACTAAACCATCGCCAAATCTAATATTGGCATTACTAATGTCGCTTAAAAGATAGCCTCCAATTATACACGCTAATACAGAAGGCCATATAGACCAATGTAATTTCTTGGAAAATAAGAAATAAACAATGATTGGAACCATTGGTACATAAAAAATAGTGAAGAAAGCAGAATTGGCTACATCGGTGTAAAGCAATGAAACTTGTTGGAATACAGTTCCGAAAAATAAAAATACTCCAATAATTATTATAAGTTTTGAAAAACTTTTTGGTTTAGCTTTTATTTGTTCATTAATTTTTTTTCTCTCTAATAATAAAACAAATGGAGTTACTGTTAAAAAGCCCACAAAAAATCTAACAGAGTTAAAAGTAAACGGGCCTATATTATCCATACCCGTATCTTGAGCAATAAACGTCGTCCCCCAAATGAAGGTACAAACAACTAAACAAATAAGCGATATTGTTTTTTTCATTGGGGAAGGACTATACTGCTAATTTATAAGCAAAATCCTTTCCTAAACTTTCTCTTAAATGTACACAAAAACGAGCGCCTTCAGCTCCATCAATGATTCTGTGGTCGTAAGACAGCGACAATGGAAGCATGATTCTACTTTGATATTTTCCATCCATAAATACTTGTTTAGTTTCTGCTCTACCAACACCAAGAATAGCAACCTCAGGTTGATTAATGATAGGAGTAAAAAAACTTCCTCCGATATTTCCTAAGCTTGAAATTGTAATTGATCCTCCAAAAAATTCCTTTTTATCAATTTTAAGTTCTTTGCAAAGTGTACTTACCTTTTTTAATTCTTTTCCTAATGCCGTTATATCTTTTTTATCTGCATCTCTAATTTTGGGAACCATTAAACCATGTGGAGTATCTACTGCTATTCCTACATGGAAATATTTTTTATAGATTACTTTTCCATTTTCTAAATCTAAAGAAGCGTTAAAATTTGGATAATCTTTTAAAGCTTTTACAACCGCTCTTATAATAAACGTCAATGGTGTAATTGAAATTTTTTCTCCCGTATACAAGTCTCTTAAAGTTTTTCTAAATTTATCCATTTCAGTAATATCTGCTTCATCATGGTGGGTAACGTGCGGAATTTCATTCCAAGATTTTTCTAAATGTGATCTAGCAATTTTTTTGATTCTAGGAATTGGCTGGACATCAATTTCGCCAAATTCTGAATGCTCATATTCTTGAGGTGTTACAGTTCGTTTTTTTGCAATTTCTCCCGAAAGCGATTCTTTGATAAAAGACCTAACGTCGTTTTCAGAAACTCTTCCTTCCCTCTGCGATCCATGTATTTGATATAGGTTAGCTCCTAGCTCTCTTGCAAACTTTCTTACTTTTGGACTTGCACTAATGATTTGTTTTTTATCAGACATCTTTACAATACCGTTGGAATAGGCTTATCTTTATCTATCTTATACTTTTTCATTGCTTCTTCAGCATATTTTGAAGAAATGAGTTGTTCTTTAGCCAATGCACTTAATGCATAAGTTACAATATATTCTTTATCAACTTCAAAAAATTTTCTCAGGTTTTTTCTACCATCACTTCTGCCATATCCGTCGGTTCCAAAAGAATAAAAAGATCTGGAAATGTAAGGTCTTATTTGATCAGCATAAGTTTTAATATAATCAGAAGCTGCAACAATCAGACCCTCTTTATTTCCTAAGCATTTTTCTATATATGATTTTTCCGGTTTCTTTCCTGGATTTAGGAGATTTTTTCTTTCAATTTTCATACCATCATTTCTTAACTCATTAAAACTCGTAACGCTCCAAACATCACTATCGATGTTATAATCTTTGCTTAGAATTTCTGCTGCCGCTATTATCTCTCTTAAAATCGCTCCACAACCTAGTAATTGAATTTTAGTTTTTCCTTTATTGTTAAATTCTTTAAATAAATACATACCTTTAAGGATACCTTTTTCGCAATCTTTAGGCATCTCAGGGTGTTGATAGTTTTCATTCATCACTGTTATGTAATAGAAAATATTTTCTTGCTTATCATGCATTCTTCTTAATCCTTCTTGTAAAATAATTGCTAACTCATAGGAAAACGTTGGATCATAACTTATGCAATTCGGAATCGTTGAAGCCAATAAATGACTATGGCCATCTTGGTGCTGCAGCCCTTCTCCAGCTAGAGTGGTTTTGCCTGATGTCGCCCCTATAAGAAACCCTCTGGTTTGAGCATCTCCAGCGGCCCAAGCAAAATCCATTATTCTTTGAAAACCAAACATAGAGTAAAATAGGTAGATCGGGATCATTTCTAAATCGTGATTGGTATAAGAGGTTCCTGCCGCGATCCACGAACACATTGCTCCTGCCTCAGTAATTCCCTCTTCTAATACTTGCCCTTTTTTATCTTCCCTATAAAAGCTTAATTGTTCTGAATCTACAGGTTCATACTTTTGACCTTCATG
>Ga0208207_1000015_pt1 | contig 24299 bp, 21 predicted proteins | sample DeeseametaMP1201_FD_184193 | JGI IMG/M metagenome (GOLD analysis project Ga0208207, IMG submission 184193) | Marine microbial communities from the Deep Indian Ocean - MP1201 (SPAdes) | ecosystem: Environmental > Aquatic > Marine > Oceanic | place: South Indian Ocean | collected 2011-03-08 | reverse complement strand
TATTGCCATTCGCATCAAAAGACCTTCCAAAGAAGTTATTTTTTGACTTTCTTGATAATGCATTTCAACCAAATTTTCTAACACTGATGAATTAAGTTGAAGAGTTTTTATTTTATTGATTATATTATTTTGAGCTTTTTGATAACTTTTTTCTTTTATGCTTGAAAATTGCTGGCCATTTAGAGCACAATTTAATTTATTTTTTTGAGTTTTAATCAATTGCGTATAACCTTTGCAAAGAATGTTAATAGTGGACATTACTTGAGGTTTAATTTCCTGCTCCATTGCTGCTAAGGATAGATTAAATTCATCTTCTTCAATATCTCCTTGATTTTTAGTTTCAGCTGTAACGTTATTATTTTTCGTTTCCGGAAAATTTTTATTCTGCTTTTCTAATTTGTCATTTATTTTCTTTTTTTCATTTTGTTTATTTTTTTTTAAATTTTTATATTCATCTCCAACTTCTGACTCTTCTTCAATATATGATGAGTCAATGTCTATAATTTCTCTAACCATTAGTTTATTTTGCTCTAATTGTTCTTTCCATTCGAAAACTTTCTGTGCAGTTAATGGACTCTGAAAAAGTCCATTTATCATATAATCTTTTCCGGCCTCTACTCTTTTTGCAATTGCAATTTCACCTTCACGGGAAAGTAACTCCACTCCGCCCATCTCTCTCAAATACATTCTTATGGGGTCATCGCTTTTTTCTGCTTCTTTAACTTTTTCGGTGTCTGAAAATGTTGAATCTTTCTTTTTACTTAAGCGATAATCAGATCTTTTTTCAACAAGACAAACCTTCTTATCAAAAATATGCAAAAAAGCTTCTTCTATATTATTTTGATTATAATGTCTTTTTCCGAGTGATTTTCCCAATTCTTCATACGTGATAAAACCTCGATGAATTCCTTTATCCAACAATCTTTTAAATGATTTTGTAATTAATTTTTCCACAGTATTTTTCGTCTTTAATAACTAAATAGAGGACTTATATATAATAATAAAATAAATAAAATCTAGGGTTTATTTACCCCCCTTTTAATTGATTTCTAAGAGATAAAAGCTCTGAATAAAGATTTTCATCAAGATTTAATGAAACTTTATCCTCTAAAAACTCAATTTTCTTCTGTAATTCAATTTTTTTAATTTCACTCATTATTTCATTAAATATTGAAACAATTTCTGTATCACTTTTATTTTTATAAATTATTTTAACAGGAGCATTAATATTTATCATATTTATAATATTTTTAAATTTTTGATCGAAATCCTCTATCTCCAATTTTTTTCTTTCAAAAAATTTTTCTGACAACAAATAATCGATTAATTTTTGCTTAAATTCATTTATTTTTTTACTTGAAAAGGTCATTTCTGAAATTAATTCTATATTTTTTCTAAAAATATCTAGACTATTTATAACTAGAAATAAAATTGAAAATTCTTTTAATTCTTTTTCTTCAAATCTGCTTCTTTGCTTATATACATCTTTAGTTTGCTGGAGTGGGCTATTCGCTTTTTTAAATTTTATAAAATTATTTTTTCTAAAATTTAAATTAGGAGTAAGTTCATTTATTTTTTGTGTAAAGCTGTCAAGAAAATATTTAGCTAACGTTTTATCTTTCACTTCATTACAAAGAGCTTTAATTCTTTTTTCAAATAATGTAAGAGAATGGGGATTATTTTTATCAACATCTTGATAGTAAGAATTCCAAACAAAATTTTGAATTTCTACCTTGCTTTCAGCTAATCTTATAAAAGATTCTTTACCTTCTTGATTAATATAAGAATCAGGGTCCAAATTTTCAGACAGAGTTAAAAAATAAATATTAAAATCTGCTTTCATTAATGGAAATAATCTTTCTGCCGCTCGAAGTGCTGCTTTTTGACCACTTTTATCTCCATCTAAACAAATAATTGGATTTTTAAAAAATTTCCAAATTAAATCCAATTGTCTTTCAGTTATTGCTGTTCCCAAATTTGCAACGACATTTTGTATACCAAATTTATGTAAATTTATTACATCCATGTAGCCTTCAACTACAAAAATCTCTTCACTTTTACTTCTGAATTCTTTAGCTGCATTAATATTATATAAATTATTCCCTTTTTTATAAAATTCCGTCTCAGGAGAATTAATATATTTTGCAAAAATTGTTTTTGAAAGTGTTCTTCCTCCTATAGCTAAAACAGAACCGTTTAAACTTTTAACTGGAAAAATAATTCTGTTTCTGAATCTGTCTATATATTTTTTTTTGTTTTTATCGAAATAATAAATGCCAGAAGAATTAATTTGTTCTTCATTAAATTCCTTTGTTAACTGTTCAACAAAATCTGTACTACCAGAAGCATAACCAATTTTAAAAAAAATAATTTCTTTTTTCATAGTTTTTCTTTTGTGCAAATATTCAAAAACTTCAGGATGCTTGCCTGAAACTAATTCTTCATGACAAAAATTTGTGTATTTTTCTAAAATTGCATTATAAGTCTTCCATCTATTTTGCCTTTCTTCGTCCTGCTTAGTAAATCTATATGGCGGCATCCCAGCATTAGAAGCAAGTTCTCTTACAGCTTCCCCAAATTTATAATTTTTCGTTTTCATTAAGAAATTAAAAATATTCCCATGCTCTGCTGAGCTAAAACAATGGTAAAAACCTTTTTCGTCATTAACAGTAAATGAGGGTGTTTTTTCATTTGAAAAAGGCGACAAACCAATAAATTCTTTACCGCGTTTTTTTAATTTTACTGATTGTCCTACAACTTGAGAAACTTTTAATCTTATTTTTATTTCATCTAAATACTCTTTAGGATATTTCATGAGCTTAATAAATCTTTTACTATTGTATTTACTTTCGAAAAGTCAACTGAGTCATAATATTTTTGTTTTAGTTGTTCCATAATTTTTCCTATATCTTTAATACTTGAAGCTCCTACCGTTTCTATAATTTCTTTACAGATTTTTTTTGTCTCTTCTTCACTTAGTTGTTTTGGTAAAAATGTATCTATTATTCTAATTTCAGCTTCTTCAACCTCAAACAATTCCGGTCTTCCACCTTTTTTGTATAAAGCAGCAGATTCTTGTCTTTGTTTCCTCATTTTTCTTAAAACTTTTATAATTTCTGGATCTTTAATTTCTTCTTTTTTTCCTCCACTTCTGTTAGCAATATCTCGTTCCTTAATAGCAGCCAAAATTAACCTAAAAGTAGAAACTGAAGTTTTATCTTTACTTTTTAATGCAGTGTTAAACTGTTCGTTTATTTTTTCTCGTAATGTCATGATTTATAAAAATATTAATTTACTTTACTCATCAAATTTCTTCAAAAGAAAAAAATTCCATCTTTACGAGATAAAATGTTTGTCACATGTTGTGTCAAATCATGTTTTATAGTAAAAGCCTTTAACTCATGAGTTGTATTTGGTAGTAAAAACAAATTTAGACCATGTATCGCAAGATAGTCTCAAAGAGATTAATCCCACAGGCGTTTTAGTTTTAGAAGATGGCACTTTTTTTTATGGATATGGTTTTGGTTATGAAGGAATTGCAACAGGTGAGGTGTGTTTCAATACTTCAATAACAGGTTATCAAGAAATAATTACTGATCCTTCTTATGCAGGTCAAATTATAAATTTTACATTTCCCCACATAGGTAATGTTGGGACAAATGAAGAAGATAATGAGTCGAATAAAGTATGGACCAAGGGAGTAATATTTAACACTGATATTACTTCTCCATCCAACTACCGCTCCATTAAAAATTTAGACGTCTGGCTTAAAAAAAATAAAGTAGTTGGAATTGCAGGAATAGATACTAGAAAATTAACTAATTATATTCGAGACTACGGAGCTCCAAAGGGCACTTTAGAATTTACAAGCAGCAAAAAACATGATGTTAAAAAATTAAAAAAAATAACTAAAGGTTGGTCTGGATTATTAGATTTAGATTTGGCCTCTAAGGTATCATGTAGCAAACCTTATAAATGGAATTCACTTAAAACTTGGAACAAAAAAAATGGTTATTTAAAAAATAAAAAGAAAAAATATAAGATTGTTGCAATTGATTATGGAATCAAAAAAAATATTTTAAGGTGTTTTTCTGATTTACATTGTGAAGTAATAATTGTACCTGCTGAAACTTCAAGCCAAAAAATCTTGAATAAAAAACCTGATGGAATTTTTTTATCAAACGGCCCAGGCGATCCTGCTGCAACAGGTAAATATGCTATACCTATAATAAAGCAGCTTATAAAAAGTAAATTACCAATATTTGGTATATGTCTCGGTCATCAAATTTTATCCCTAGCTTTGGGAGCAAAAACTTCAAAAATGCATTTGGGACACCGAGGTGCTAACCATCCAGTAAAAAATTTAAAAACTAAAAAAGTTGAAATAACAAGCCAAAATCATGGATTTAAAGTTGAAAAAAATAGTATTCCTAATAACGTTAATATTACTCATATATCTTTATTTGATAAATCTGTAGAGGGAATTGAATTAAAAAATAAACCTATTTTCTCTGTCCAATATCATCCGGAAGCTAGTCCTGGTCCGCAAGACAGTAAATATTTATTTAATAAATTTATTAATTATATTTCAAAAGAAAAAAAATATGCCAAGAAGAAAAGATCTTAAAAAAATATTAGTAATAGGAGCAGGACCAATTATTATTGGACAGGCATGTGAATTTGATTATTCGGGTACTCAAGCTTGTAAAGCTCTTAGAGAAGAAGGATATAAAGTAATTTTAATTAATTCAAATCCCGCAACTATTATGACAGACCCTGAAATAGCAGACAAAACTTATATTGAGCCCATAACCACAAAAATTTTAGAAATCATAATTAAGAAGGAAAAACCTTGTGCAATATTATCAACTATGGGAGGCCAGACAGCTTTAAATATTACCATGCAGTTAAAAAAAAAAGGACTGCTTAAAAAATATAAAGTTGAATTAATTGGAGCAAATTCTAAGGCTATTTCAAATGCTGAGAATCGAAAAAAATTCAGAAAATGTATGAGAGAAATTAATATTGATTTACCAAAATCAGAAATTATCACTTCTATAAAAAAAGCCAAAAAAGCATTAAAAAAAATTGGCCTACCAGCAATCATAAGACCAGCCTTTACATTAGGAGGTTCTGGAAGTGGTATAGCCTACAAAAAAAAAGAATATTATGAAAAAGTAAATAATGGATTAACTGAATCTCCCGAAAATCAAATTTTGATAGAAGAGTGTTTAGAAGGTTGGAAAGAGTTTGAAATGGAAGTGGTCAGGGATAAAAACGACAATTGTATTATTATTTGTTCAATCGAAAATGTTGATCCAATGGGAACACATACGGGAGACTCTATAACAGTGGCTCCAGCTTTAACGCTCACAGACAAAGAATATCAAGTTATGAGAAATGCATCTATCGCTTGTCTCAGGAAAATTGGAGTGGAAACGGGAGGTTCCAACGTACAGTTTGCCATTAACCCAAAAGATGGAAGAATGGTAATCATTGAAATGAATCCTAGAGTATCAAGATCATCTGCCCTTGCTTCCAAAGCTACAGGTTTTCCAATAGCAAAAATTGCCGCTAAATTAGCTGTGGGCTACACTTTAGATGAACTTACCAATGATATAACTAGATCAACGCCAGCTTCCTTTGAACCTACAATCGATTATGTTGTTACTAAAATACCAAGATTTACATTTGAAAAATTTCAAAAAGCTGAAGCTATATTGAGTACTTCGATGAAATCAGTTGGAGAAACAATGGCCATTGGAAGAAATTTCAAAGAATCTTTTCAAAAAGCTTTGGTGTCGTTAGAGACGGGATTGAAAGGATTAGATAGAATTGACAATTTATCAAAAAATGAAATCATTAAAAAACTTGGAAAAAACACACCAGACAAAACACTCCTAATAGCCGAAGCAGTTAGAAATAAAATTAATCCAAATATAATTTATTTGAAAACAAAAATTGATAAATGGTTCATTGAACAAATAAAAGAAATAGTAGATATTGAAAATGTATTAATAAAACACGGTTTCCCTAAAACAGCTAACGAACTAAATTATGTAAAATCTATAGGTTTTAGTGATGAAAAAATTGCTGAGTTAACGAGAAAAAAAATAAGAGATGTAAAAATAGAAAGAGAAAAACTTAAAGTATTTTCTGTTTACAAAAAAATAGATACATGTGCAGCGGAATTCAAATCCTTAACTCCTTATATGTATTCTACTTATCAAAGAGACACGATTGGATCTTCAATGTGCGAATCTAATCCAAGCAAAAATAAAAAAATTATTATTCTAGGAGGGGGCCCAAATAGAATAGGACAAGGAATTGAATTTGATTATTGTTGTTGTCAAGCAAGTTACTCCTTAAAGAAGGCAGGTTATGAAACAATTATGATAAACTGCAACCCAGAAACAGTTTCAACTGACTACGATACTAGCGACAGGTTATATTTTGAACCTTTAGTCGAGGAACATGTAATTAATATAGTTAAAAGAGAACAATCTAATGGAGATTTATTAGGGGTTATTACTCAACTTGGCGGCCAAACTCCCCTAAAATTAGCAAAAATATTAGATGATAATCATATACCCATTTTGGGAACACAATATAAATCTATAGACTTAGCGGAAGACCGAGAAAGATTTAAAAACTTTTTGCTGGAGAACAATTTTAAACAAGCAGAAAGTGGTATAGCAAAATCAAAGGAAGAAGCATTAAAAATTTCTAAAACTTTAGGTTTTCCAATAGTTATCAGACCATCGTACGTATTGGGTGGCAGAGCCATGAAAATAATTCATGAAGAAAAGCAATTAGAAAAATATATTGAGGATGCTGTTAAAGTTTCTGGGAATAATCCGGTATTAATTGACAGATTTTTAAATGACGCCATAGAAGTAGATGTAGATGCAATATCAGATGGTGAAAAAGTTTTTGTCGCAGGCATAATGGAACACATTGAGGAAGCTGGCGTTCACTCAGGTGACTCTGCATGTTCTGTACCGCCCTATTCATTAAAAAAGGAAATTATTAAAGAAATTGAAATTCAAACTACTAAGTTAGCACTTTCTTTAAATGTAATAGGGTTAATAAACATTCAGTTTGCTGTGAAAAATGAAGATATTTATGTTTTAGAAGCAAATCCTAGGGCAAGTAGAACTGTACCTTTCATATCAAAGGCAATAGGAGTTCCCATAGCTAGAATTGCTGCCAGAATTATGGCTGGCGAAAAATTAAAAAAATTTAATTTAGAAAAAAGAATTTCAAATATCTTTGCAGTAAAAGAAGCTGTTTTCCCATTTAATAAATTTCCTAATGTAGATATATTACTTGGTCCTGAAATGCAATCTACAGGCGAAGTTATGGGTATTGATGAAAATTTTGGCTTATCTTTTGCAAAAAGTCAGATGGCCGCTGGTAATGATCTTCCAATAGCCGGAACTGCTTTTATATCTGTTAAAGATAAAGACAAAAAAAATGCTCTAAATTTTGCAAAAAAACTCAAAGAACTAAATTTTAAATTATGCGCAACTTCAGGAACGGCCAAATATCTAAATACCAATGGAATAAATTGTAAAAAGATCAACAAAGTGAGAGAAGGTTCTCCTCATATTGTTGAAAGTTTAAATGCAAAAAATATAGAACTTGTAATAAATACGACCGAAGGATCAAAATCTATCAGCGATTCCTATTCTTTAAGAAGGTCGGCTTTAGTAAACAAAATTCCTTATTGCACATCTTTAGCTGCTGCAAATGCTTGTGTAGAAGCAATTAACTCCCTAAAAAACAAAAAAATAACAGTGAAAGCTATACAGGAACTTTAAGATTGAACTTTCCAGTCTGTTTCAAATGTAACATAGTTAACTTGTAAACATCTTCTTTCTTTTTTAATCTCTTTTTTTTCCATTCCATGCCATGTGTTTGGTCCACTAGTAAAAAAATAGCCATAATTATTTTTATATGGAATAGTTTTTACTTTATTTAACTTTTCATCGTATAAATCTGTTCCCAAATTTTCTGATTCATTAAATGGATTTGCAAATACAAGGCCTGAGATTAATTTTTCTCTGATATCGCAATGAGGTTTCAGCCAAAACCCCTGACGATCACAGATAACTTCAACCCTAACATAGGAATTATAAAGATCCTTTTTAATTAATTCACCTATATATCCGTAGGTATCTTTTGATCTTAGTTCTTCTATTAAACCAATTAGATTGGGAAAATCTTTTGAATTATCTTTTCCAATAAAACGCCTAAACTTTATTGCTTTTCCACCATCTGATATTCCTTCTCTAAATTTACCCTTACCACCATCGATGGCTCTTGTTCCATCATAATTAATATTCATTTTGGTTAGATCAACAATTTCTGTTTTACAAATTTCTTTGATAGCTTCTTCAGTCAATGGTTCATTTAATTCCCAATGATCAAATGGAGAATTGTAATATTTCGATTTTTTTTTTAGTGAATTTAGAAATTCCATAATTTCAATTTTTTAATTTATTATTTATTAAAGCTGCTATTCTCGTCGCTTCATTAAGTTTATTGTAAGTCCAACTTTCAACCTGTTCTCCCAAATCTCTAGTAATTCCCATTTCTTTAAATAACCGAAAGAACTTTTTAAATCTATAATTATTTTTTTTCGCTTTCATGTGAGCAACAAATATAGGTTTGCGAGAAGTTGCTGCCTCTGAAATCATAGAAGTAGAGTCACATGTAATAACTATATTGGTTGCTAAAGCAAATGCAGACAAATAGGCTTGCTTATCTACAGAATTTACAACGTAGCCATCCGCACCAAATTCCTTGATCGCTAAATTAATAATCATTTTGGGAGTTCGTGCTGATGGAATCACAATTACCGTATAACCTTTAGATATAAAATTTGATCTTACCACATTAAATATTTCAATTAATTGATCTTTATCAAAGCTATAATACTTGTTTGGACCTCCTAATATTAACGAAACTAATTTTTGACTTTTAATTTTATTAGTTAAATAAGGTTTAGCATTTTTTATTTCCGACTCAGTAATATAATGAATTGCTCCTTTAGAACTATACACGTTATCTCCATTCAAATTATCATGCTCCGGAGCAATAATTGCATCAAAATTTTTAAAGCTTACCTTTGGATCTTGTATGTGAATCGTAAATATTTTTGGATTTTTTTTCTTAAGAAGAATAGATGGAATCACACTTTTTCTCCCGCAAGAAATAATTAAACCTGGCGTTTCACCTTCAGTTAAATAAGTTTTATCTTTTAAAATTATATCTGAAATTGGGGTAAATTTAGGAGGTATTAGATTCCATGGGAAACTTAATCTTACAATTTTATGGCTGTAATCAGCGTTTAAAGCTTTAGCCATTCCCTCTACTTGACTAATCATTCCATGCATTCCTTGAGTTAAAAGTAAGGCTTTTAGCTTTCCCATAAATACTTATATATTTCCATATTTTATTTATCCACATATAATAAATAGCTTTTATTTAAAATCATAAACCTTTATACATCCTCTATGGAAATATGCGTATTGAAGAAGATACCAAGCTGGATTATGCCGATGTACTTTTTCGGCCTAAGCGTAGTACACTATCAAGTCGCAAAGACGTAGAACTTAAACGTACCTTTAAATTTAAATACAGCAATCATCAATGGTCAGGCATTCCTATTATAGCCGCCAATATGGATAGTGTTGGAGAAGTAGAGGTCGCAAAAAATTTAGCAAAATTCGAAATTATGACATGTTTAACCAAACAACATGATGTCAAAACAATTAAACGTAATTCAGTAATAAAAGAAATTTATCCTCATTTGATTCTGAGTACAGGCACAAGCAATGAAGATTATGAAAGGCTTAATGCAATTTTAAAAGAATTTAGCTTTTTTGAATTTATATGCATTGATATTGCAAATGGATATTCTGATCATTTTAGTAAGTTTGTTTGTTCTGTAAGAGAGAAATATCCCACCAAAACTATAATTGCGGGAAACGTGGTTACAGCTGATATGACCCAAGAATTAGTTATGAATGGAGCTGATATAGTTAAAGTAGGTATAGGTCCAGGAAGTGTATGCACAACGCGTATTCAAACAGGAGTTGGTTACCCTCAGCTAAGCGCGGTTATTGAATGCGCAGATGCAGCGCATGGATTAGGCGCTCATATCATCGCTGATGGAGGTTGTACCTGTCCAGGTGATATAGCAAAAGGATTTGGTGGTGGAGGAGATTTTGTAATGTTAGGCGGTATGCTTGCTGGCCATGAAGAAGGTGGCGGAAAAAAAATAAAAAAAAATGGTTCACAATTTATTGAATTTTATGGATCTAGCTCTGATACAGCAATTAAAAAGTACTATGGTGGTCAAGCTGATTATAGAAGCAGCGAAGGAAAAAAAGTTCAATTAAAATATCGTGGTAAAATTAAAGACACCGTTTTAAACATACTGGGAGGTCTTAGAAGTAGTTGTACTTATGTAGGAGCTCCATCTCTTAAGCAATTAAGCAAGTGCACAACTTTTGTCAGAGTTAACCAACAATTCAACGATACTTTTGAATAAAATTGAAAATAAGTTAAAAGCTTTAAATTTAATTAAAAGTACCTATATGTGCCTCAAATATGAAAAATAATTCTAAAAAACATTCGAAAGTATTAATTATGGGATCTGGTCCAGCCGGATATACCGCTGCAATTTATACAGCAAGAGCAATGCTTAAACCGATTTTAGTCCACGGCTCCGAACCTGGTGGACAAATGACAACCACAACAGACGTACAAAATTATCCTGGATACACAGATGTTATTCAAGGTCCTTGGCTAATGGAACAAATGAAAGGTCAAGCAAAAACTGTAGGAACAGATATGATTCAAGATCATATTAAAAAAGTTGATCTAAATAAAAAACCATTTAAGGCCACAGGCGATAGCGGACAAGAGTATACTGGTGATTCAATTATAATTTCGACTGGCGCTCAAGCAAGGTGGTTAAATTTAAAATCTGAACAAGAATATAGGGGGTTTGGTGTTTCAGGATGCGCTACGTGTGATGGCTTCTTTTTCAAAGATAAAGAGGTTGCGGTTATTGGTGGAGGAAATGCCGCTGTTGAAGAAGCAATTTTCCTTACTAAATTTGCAACAAAGGTAAAATTAATTCACAGAAGAGATAAGTTGCGCGCAGAAAAAATGTTACAAAAAAAATTAACGGAAAATAAAAAAATTGAAATTATATGGGACTCAGTTCTAGAAGAAGTTATGGGAGATAAAGATCCAAAAGGTGTAACAGGAATTAAAATTAAAAACGTAAAGACGAATAAAATTGCCGAAATAAATATTCATGGCTTATTTATTGCAATTGGCCACGACCCCGCAACATCTTTATTTAAAGGACAATTAGATATGGATAAAGAAGGATATATAATTACCAAGCCAGATTCTACTGCAACAAACATTCCCGGGGTATTTGCTGCTGGAGATGTTAAAGATAAAGTTTTTAGACAAGCTGTAACAGCAGCAGGCATGGGATGTATGTCAGCCCTCGAAGTAGAAAAATTTCTTTCAAAATAAAATTAGTTTAAACTTTTGCAAAAGTTAGAAATTCTATCTAGAGCCTTTTTAAGATTATCCATTGAAGTTGCATAGGATATTCTAAAATAACCCTCTAAACCAAATGCCGAACCTTGTACAACAGCAACCTGATAATTTTCTAGAAGAGAATTAACAAAATCTGAATCATTTTTAATTATTTTTCCTGTTTTGTCTTTTTTGTTTAAAAATTTCAAACAATTGGGAAATACGTAAAAAGCACCATTGGGTTTTAAACAAGAAATACCCACAATTTTATTAAGTGTTTCTACTACAAAATCTCTTCTTTCCTTAAAAGTTTGATTTCTTTTTAACATAAAATCTTGATTACCATTCAGAGCTTCTACAGCAGCAGCCTGGCTGATAGATGATGGATTTGTTGTTGATTGAGATTGTAATTTTGCCATTGCTTTAATTATTTCTTTTGTAGCTGCGCCATAACCTATTCTCCAACCCGTCATAGCATATGATTTGCTAACACCATTCATTGTTAAAGTTCTATCTTTTAAATCTTTAATTTGCGCAATAGTAAAAAATTTGAAATTATCATATGTTAGATGCTCGTAAATATCGTCACTTAAAATAAATACATTCTTATTTTTCTTTAACACTTCTCCTAAAGCTTCAAGTTCTTTTTGTGTATAACTAGATCCAGTTGGATTTGAGGGTGAGTTTATTATTATCCATTTTGTTTTATTTGTAATATTTTTTTTTAGTTCTTCAGGAGTAATTTTAAAGTTATTTTTTTCAGAACATTTAACTATCTTAGGCGTTCCTCCTGCCAAAAGAACTATGTCCGGATAAGACACCCAATAAGGAGCTGGAATAATAACTTCATCTCCGGGATTTACTGTTGCTAAAATAGCATTGAAGATTATTTGTTTTCCCCCAGTACCTACGCTAATTTGTTCTGGTAAATAATCTAAATTATTTTCCCTTTTAAATTTATCCACTATTGCTTTTTTTAAAACTGGAGTTCCATCAACAGCTGTATATTTTGTTTCACCTTTGTTAATGGCATCGATGGCAGCTTTTTTAATATTTTCGGGTGTGTCAAAATCTGGTTCTCCCGCTCCTAGCCCTATTACATCTTTACCTGCGGCCTTTAATTCCCTAGCTTTTTGGCTCACTGCTAATGTAGCTGATGGTTTAATTCTTTTTAAAGAGTTGGAAACTATGCTCATTAATTTTATTATGTTTTAAAATTATTAAATTATTATTAATTATAATGCAAAATACATATCAAGAAAAACAATCTTATCCAATGTATCAGGACTTTATACTAGGAAAAAAGCTAGAAGGTGGAATTAAGCTTTCTACAGTTACTGATTTTAAGCCTGCGGGGGATCAACCAGAAGCCATAAAAAAACTAATTTCAGGAATAAAAAATAAAAGCAATGAACAAGTTTTATTAGGCGTTACTGGTTCAGGAAAAACTTTTACAATGGCAAAAATAATAGAAGAATTAAATAGACCCAGTTTAATACTCGCACCTAATAAAACTCTTGCAGCTCAATTATATGGTGAGATGAAAAGTTTTTTTCCTAATAATGCAGTGGAATATTTTGTTTCTTATTACGATTATTACACACCAGAAGCATATGTTCCAAGATCTGATACTTATATTGAAAAGGAGGCTTCGATTAATGAGCAAATTGATCGAATGCGTCATTCAGCAACAAGATCATTGCTTGAAAGAGACGATGTAATAATTGTTGCAAGTGTATCATGCATTTATGGTTTGGGATCCGTTGAATCCTATAGCAAAATGACTATAGGTATTAAAAAAAATAATGAATATAACCGTGAAAAAATTATTAAAACTTTTGTTGATCTTCAATACAAACGAAATGACCAAAACTTTTATAGAGGAACATTTAGAGTAAGAGGAGATAATTTAGAAATTTTTCCATCTCATTTAGAAGATAGGGCTTGGAGAATTTCTATTTTTAAAGATAAAATAGACAATATAGTAGAATTCGATCCTCTAACTGGTAATAAAATAAAAAATTTAGACTTTATAAAGATCTATGCTAATAGCCATTATATTACACCCAGACCTACCCTTGACCAAGCAATTAGAGAAATAAAAAAAGAATTAGAATCAACTTTAAAAAAACATAAATCAGAAAATAAACTTCTAGAAGCTCAAAGGTTAGATGAAAGAACTCGCTTTGATTTAGAAATGTTAGAAGCTACCGGAACTTGCGCGGGTATAGAAAACTATTCAAGATTTCTAACGGGGAGAAATCCTGGGGAGCCACCACCTACATTATTTGAATATTTTCCAGACAATACTTTAATTTTTGTAGACGAAAGTCATGTAACTGTTCCTCAATTAAATGGGATGTATAAAGGAGACTACACAAGAAAAAAAACTTTGTCAGAGTATGGTTTTAGATTGCCATCTTGTATGGATAATCGACCATTAAAATTTGAAGAATGGAATACTATGCGCACACAAACAATTTTTGTTTCCGCAACCCCTGGACCTTGGGAACTTGAACAAACTTCTGGAAAGTTTACTGAACAAGTAATTAGACCAACTGGTCTATGTGACCCCGAAATTCAAATTAGGCCCGCAAAGAATCAAGTGGATGACCTTTTGGCTGAATGTAAGGAAGTTGCTAAAAAAAATTATAGAACTTTAGTTACAACATTAACAAAAAGAATGGCTGAAGACTTAACTGAATATCTTCATGAAAATGGTGTCAGAGTTAGATACATGCACTCAGATATAGATACACTAGAAAGAATTGAAATTATGAGAGATCTAAGAATGGGAGTGTTTGATGTATTGGTTGGAATAAATTTATTAAGAGAAGGTTTGGATATTCCTGAATGTGGTTTAGTTGCAATTTTAGATGCAGACAAAGAGGGTTTTTTAAGATCTGAAAGGTCGTTAATTCAAACAATTGGAAGAGCTGCAAGAAATATAGAAGGAAAAGCAATACTGTATGCAGATAAAAAAACTAAAAGTATAGAAAATGCAATACGAGAAACAGAACGAAGAAGAAAAATACAGGAAAAGTATAATAAAAAAAATAATATTACCGCAACATCTATTAAAAAAGGCATAGTTGATATTTTAGAAAGTGTTTATGAAAAGGATTATGCAAAAAGTAATCTAAATATTGAGTTAGGGCATAATCTTAAAAAACATTTAAAAGCTCTTAAAAAAAGAATGAAAGAATCTGCGGAAAATTTAGAATTTGAAGAAGCTGCCAAAACAAGAGATGAGATTAGAAAATTAGAAGCCTCTGAACTAGAGATTGGTATAAATCCTAAATTAAATAAATCAAAACTAAATAATAGAGTTTATCCAGAGGGAAGATCAACTCAAGGTAAGCCTGGCACAAGACCAAAAAGAAAAAGATGAATACAAAATGAAAAATAAAAATTTATTAATTACTGGTGGCGCTACAAGAATTGGAAAAGAAATAGCACTTCATTTTTCAAAAAAAGGATGGAATATCGCTATTCATTATTTCAAATCATCTTTTAAAGCAAAAAATTTAAAGAAAATTATAGAAGAAAACTCAGTAAAAGCAGCTTTAATTAAAGCCGATTTAAAAAATATAAAACAAGTAGAAAAGATTATTCCCCTTGCTAAAAAAAAATTAGGAACAATTAATTGTTTAATTAACAACGCAGCTTTATTTGAAAAAGATGATATTTTAAATTTTACAACCAAAAGCTGGAATGACCATTTAAATATAAACCTTCTAGCTCCAACAATTTTAACCAAACAATTTGCTAAGCAAGCTTCAAAAAAAACTATATCAAACATAATAAATATTATTGATCAAAGAGTTTTTAAACTTACTCCTATTTTTATGTCTTATACTTTAAGCAAAAGTGCCCTTCATACTTTAACAAAAACTATGGCTATGAGATTAAGTCCAAATATAAAAGTAAATGGTATAGCTCCCGGTCCAACAATAAAAAGCAAAAGGCAGACCAGTAAACAGTTTAATAGGCAGGCAAAATCTACATTGCTTAAAAAAGCTGCAGACCCAGAAGATATTTGTGATACCGTAGATTTCTTTATTAATAATAATTCTATTACGGGACAAGTTATAGCTGTTGATAGTGGTCAAAATTTAAATTGGAATATTAAAAATGAAAAAGAATAATTTTAAAGTTTTAGAACTTAAATCACCAAAAAATAAAAATACGATTAAAAGATCTGTATTAATTAAAGATTTTATTATTAATGAAATAATTGGAATTCATAAACATGAAAAGATTAATAAACAAAAAATAATTTTTAATATAGTTATTGATGTTAATAAAAATACACTCCCAAATGAAAATAATATATCAAGTATTGTGGATTATGAAAAAATTATAAATAAATTAGAAAATTTAACTAAATATAAAAATTATCATTTTTTAGAAAGCTTGGCGGAGGATTCTTTTAAAGAAATTTTTGAAGATAAGAGAATTAATTCAATAAAAATAAAAATTGAAAAACCTGATGCTATAACAAACGCCAAATCTGTTGGGGTGGAGGTTTTTAAAAACAGAAGTGATTATGAGGGATCTTGATTTTGGAAAAGAACTAATAAAAAAAAAAATTCCATTAGTTTCAAATAGTCCAGGAGTATACAGAATGCTTGGTAAAAAAAACCAAGTGCTCTATGTTGGTAAAGCAAAAAATCTACCAAAGCGTCTTAAAGATTATGCTATGGGCAAAAATCTTACAATAAGAACTAATAGGATGTTAGCTTTGACACATAATTTAGAAATAGTTACAACTAGCAGTGAAGCTGAAGCTCTGCTTCTTGAAGCAAATTTAATTAAAAAATTTAAACCCAAATTTAATATTCTTTTAAAGGATGACAAATCTTTTCCTTACATATTCATTGAAAAAGATTGTGATTGGCCACAATTATCAAAACATAGGGGTGCAAAAAATAAAAATGGTTACTATTTTGGACCATTTGCTTCTGTTGGATCAGCTAACTGGACAATTAAAATTTTACAAAAGGTTTTTTTATTAAGAGTTTGTAATGATTCTGCTTTTAAAAACAGAGATCGAGCCTGTATTCTATTTCAAATTAAAAGATGCGCCGCTCCTTGTGTAGATTATGTTAGCAAAAATGACTATGCTAAACTTGTTAATGACGCGGTAGCATTCCTCTCTGGAAAATCAAAAATTATCCAAAAAAAACTATCTTTGGAAATGGAAAAAAGTAGTAAAAAAATGGATTATGAAAAAGCTGCTATTATTAGAGATAGAATAAAAGCTTTAACACAAATGCAATCTTCACAAAACATAAGCTCAACTAACTTGAATAATGCAGACGTTATATCTATTTCACAAGAAGCTACAAAAAGTTGCATTCAAGTTTTTTTTTACAGATCTAAACAAAATTGGGGAAATCAATCTTTTTTTCCTATACATGATGAATCTCATACTGAAGAGGAAATATTAAGCTCTTTTATTGCTCAGTTTTATGAAAATAAAAATGCCCCAGCTGAAATATTAATTAATAAAAAAATTAATGATTTAAATTTAATTAAATCTGCTCTTGAAAAAAAAGAGAAAAAATTAATATTAATTAAAGTAGCCACTAAAGGAAATGCCTTAAAACTATCTAAAATGGCAGAGAAAAATGCGAAGGAAGCTTTAACGAGAAGAATTTTTGAATCTGAAACAAATACCAAACTACTTGATCAAATTGCTGAAAAATTTAAATTAAATATCTTGCCAAGAGTAGTTGAGGTTTATGACAATAGCCATATCCAAGGATCACACTCAGTGGGTGCCTTAATTTCTTTTGGCGCTGAAGGATTTATTAAAAAAAGATATAGAAAGTTTAATATTAAAAATGCTAATCTTAACAGTGGAGATGACTATGGCATGCTAAAAGAAGTGCTGGAAAGAAGATTTTCAAAAATCATACAAAACAAAAATCTACCAGATGTTATAATACCAGATTTAATACTTGTTGATGGTGGAAAAGGACAATATTCAATAAGCAGAAAAGTATTAGACGATTATGGTTTCCACGATATTCCAATAATAGCTATTGCTAAAGGTAAAATCAGAAATCAAGGCGATGAAACTTTTATTCATAAGACAAATAATATTAAATTAAATAAAAGAGAGCCTCTGCTGTTTTTTCTTCAAAGATTAAGAGATGAAGCTCATAGATTTGCAGTCAGCAGTCATAGAATAAAAAGAAAAAAGAGTTTGTCAAAATCATTATTAGATGAAATAAATGGCGTTGGCAGAACAAGAAAAAGAGCACTATTAAATTACTTTGGGTCTGCTAGAGCAGTTGAATCAGCTAGCTTTGATGATTTAAAAAATGTTGATGGGATTGAAACTTCGGTGGCAAAAAAAATACATGATTTTTTTCATGACTAATAAAAAATATGAAGCTTAAAATACCAAATATTTTAACTATTGGCAGAATCATTTTAGCACCAATATTTATATTAACTTTTTATTTACCTGGAGCTTTAGGTGATTGGATACCATTTTTTATATTTTTATTAGCAAGCTTTACAGATTTTTTAGATGGTTTGCTGGCTAGACTTTATAAGGAAGAATCGAAGCTCGGCGAACTTTTAGATCCAATTGCTGATAAAATTATTGTAGCCAGTGCTCTCGTCCTTTTGGTAATGAACGAAACAATAATAAATTATGAAGTTATTGCAGCGATAGTTATTTTAATTAGAGAAATATTAATTTCAGGATTAAGAGAATTTTTGGCAAAAGTTCAGGTAACTATGCCTGTTAATAGTTTAGCAAAATTTAAAACATTTACACAAATGTTTGCAATTGCGACTTTGTTGACTGGAGAAAGTGGAAATAAACTTATTAATTTTGGAGACTATAACGCACACTCAATTGGAATTGTCTTATTATGGATAGCTGCTTTCCTTACGCTTTACACTGGATATGATTATGTAAAAAAAGGAATAGACCACGCTATTGATTAAAATAAAAAATGCTAAGCAGCTGTCTTTTTTCTTACCAAAGCTTGATAATTTTTCGACAAATCTTTAATTAGATTACAAACTGTAAACTTATATTTATCAATTTGTGAAACAGGAGTTACTTCTGCTGCAGTTCCTGTTAAGAAACATCCTACAAAATTTGTCATTTCTTCTGGCATAATTTTTCTTTCAATAATTTTGATACCTTTTGATTTTGCAATATCAATGACACATCTTCTGGTTATGCCATTTAAAAAAGAATCTGGAATCGGAGTATGTAATTCTCCAGACTTATTTTTAAAAAAAACATTTGATCCAGTTGATTCAGCTATATTGCCTTGGTAATCAAGCATTAATGAATCGGTAAATCCCTTTTTTTCCGCCTCATGTTTAGCGAGTGTACAAATCATATACAAACCTGAAGCTTTGGTGTCCCAAGGAATTGTATCTGGAGCTGGCCTTTTCCATTTAGAAATATCCAATCTAATTCCCTTTAATTTAAGATTAGGATCAAAATAAGAGCCCCACTCCCAAGCTGCAATTGCTACATGAATTGTTGTTTGCTGCGCTGAAATTGCCATCATTTCACTTCCTCTCCAAGCTATCGGCCTTACATATCCATTTTTAACTTTCTGAATTGCAATGATTTCTTTACAAGCTTTGTTTAATAATTCTGGTGTGTACGGAATTTTAAAACCTAGTCTAGAGGCTGAGTAAAACAATCTTTCGGTATGCTCTTCGAGTTTAAATATTTCTCCATCGTAAACTCTTTCACCTTCGAAAACACAGCTGGCATAGTGTAGTCCGTGAGTTAAAACATGTATTTTTACTTCAGACCAGTTTATTGGTACACCGTCAAACCAAATTCTTCCCGATCTTTTATCATAAGGTATGGATTCCATAAAAAAATTTACTAATCTTAATTGATTTATTTGGTTCAAAAAAGTATCTATCTTAGATAGATATGTCAATATAACTGACCCAAAACAAATTATGAGAGAGTTATTGTATTTAAAAGATGATCAGATTAAGGATTTTATTGAACAAATATTTTATGCCTATAGAGAAACCTATTCAGATCCAAAGAAAATCCTAAAGAAGTACTCATTTGGAACAGCACACCATAGAGCAATACACTTAATTGAAAGACATGAAGGTCTTACCGTTTCAGATCTATTAAATAAATTAAAAATTACAAAACAAAGTTTAAATAGAGTTCTAAGAGATTTAATAAAAAATAAAACTATTTTATTAAAAAGAGGAGAGTCAGACTCTAGACAAAGATTAATATTTTTAAATGAAAAAGGCAAAAAAATTTTTGAAGAAATATTTTTAGAACAAAAGAAAAGAATTTATAATGCTCTAAAAAATTCAGATTCAGACTCTGTAATTAAATTTAAAGATGTTTTAAAAAAAATTATTAATGAATAAAAATATCTTTCATATACTAGTGGTTGATGACGATGACAGAATAAGGGAATTGGTAAAACAATATCTTGAAGAAAATAATTTTCTAGTTACATCAGCAAAAGATGCATTAGATGCAAGAAAAAAATTAGAAATAGTAAAATTTGATATACTAATATTAGACATTATGATGCCCGGAGAAAGTGGATTATCTTTAACAAAGGAAGTAAAAAAAAAAGGTTCAACACCAATAATACTTTTAACCGCAAAAGGCGAAACACAGGATAGAATTAAGGGATTGGAGCTAGGAGCAGATGACTATCTTGGAAAACCTTTCGAGCCTAAAGAGCTTTTGTTAAGAATAAAAAATATATTATATAAAATTCAAAAACCAATTTTAGCGGATGAAATTTATATAGGGAATACAATGATCAATCTAAAAAAATTAGAAATTAAAATAAATAACAAAATAAAAAAAATTAACCCACAAGAAAAAAAAGTTTTGGAGAAAATGCTTGAATCTCCTGGAAAAATTTTTTCAAGGGATAATATCGGAAAAATTATTAATATTTCAAAAGAAAGAACTATAGATGTTATGATTACAAGACTTAGACAAAAAATTGAGTTCAATTCAAAAAATCCAAAATATTTACAAACAATCAGGGGTTCAGGCTATGTATTATGGATTGAATAATATTATTAAAAAAATTTTACCGAAAGGGTTATTTTATAGATCAATACTAATCGTGGTAACTCCGATAATTTTATTGCAAATAGTTATTACGGTAGTTTTTTTTGATAGCTTGTGGATAAAGGCAAATAAGGGAATAACCCGATCTTTAGTTGGAGAGATTCAAACTATGTTTGATATCTACAAAAAAGGTAATGAAGATGAACAACAAAAAATTATAAGTTTGTATAATAAAAATTTCGATTTTGTTATTTCATTAAAAGAAAATGAACTTTTGCCTGCAAAGAAAACTGAAAGATGGTTTAGTCCTATTGATAGAAGCTTAAGGCGTGAATTGAAACCCGTGTTTGACTTTTATTGGTTTGATACAACTTCGTACAAAAAATTGGTGGATTTAAGAATCGTATATAAGAGTGGAGTTCTTCAAATATTTTTTCCGAGGCACAAAATTGCTCCTTCGTCTGCTCGTATTTTTGCTTTATGGATAACTTTACCAGGACTGCTTTTAATTATGATCGCTATAATATTTTTAAAAAACCAAACTCGTCCAATTGTAAATTTAGCAAAAGCAGCTGAAAGTTTTGGCAAAGGAGAATTTATAAAAGAATTTAGACCTTCTGGTGCTAAAGAGATAAGACAAGCTGCCTATGAATTTGATAGAATGAGAAAAAGAATTACAATTCAATTACACCAAAGATCAGAAATGCTATCGGGAATAAGCCATGATTTAAGAACTCCTTTAACAAGATTAAAATTACAATTATCATTTTTAAAACAGCAAGATTTAGCAAAAAAAATGAGTGGCGATATAGAAGAAATGGAGAGAATGCTGAATGAATATTTAGAGTTTTCCAGATATCAAAAAAATGAAGAAACAGAAATGGCAAATGTTAATGAGGTAATAAAAAAAATAGTAGAAAAATACGAAGGTAAAGAAATCAATATTAATCTTGAAGAAAATTTAAAAATTAATATGCGCTTAAATTCATTTAAAAGATGTCTAATTAACTTAATAGATAATGGGTTATCTTATGGAAAAAAAATAGAAATTTTTGCAAAAAAAACAGTGAACAATATAATAATTTTTATTGATGACAATGGTCCTGGAATTTCTGAAAAAGAATACCAAAATGTCATGAAACCATTTTATAGAATTGATAAAAGCAGAGGACAAAATAAATCGGGTGTCGGATTAGGATTATCAATTGCTAACGACATAATTCGCTCGCATGGAGGAAATATTTCATTGGAAAAAAGCCCTCTAAATGGACTTAGGGTTAAAATTTCTTTGCCTTTGTAGTTTTTTTATTTGATTTACCTTTTCGCCTTTGAATCTTAAATTTATTTAGATCCTTTTGTAATTTTTCAACCATTTTTTTTTGTATTTCAAATTCTTCCCTTGAAACAAGATTTAATTTATTTGCAATTGTTTCCATTTTTAATTTTATGGAATCTTCGACGTATTTCTTTAAATCTATTGAAGTGAATAAACCTTTTTCAATCAATTCTGTTATATCCCTTAATAGCTTATTATATTTTTCCATATATTTTTAAATATCTTTAGGTTATTTTAATTCAGTTACTAAATAAATCTTTTTTTTAAAAATGATTGTCCATAATTTTAATCCGATATTGGTAGACTTGGGATTGTTCCAGATCAGATGGTATTCTATGGCATATATTCTAGGAATAATCTTAGGATGGATATATGCAAAAAAAATAATTAAAAAAATAGCAAAAAATAAATATAATTTTACATCAATTACAACGTCTCAATTTGATGACATTATAGTTTATTTAGTGCTAGGAATTATCCTTGGTGGTCGACTTGGATATGTAATGTTTTATAATTTTGGATATTACAGCCAAAATATTTTAGAAATTTTTAAACTTTGGCAAGGAGGAATGTCTTTTCATGGAGGGTTATTAGGAATAATAATTGCAATCTTCATATTTTCTAAAAATACAAAAACTAACTTTTTTAAATTTTCTGATATTGTTGCCTGTGTTGCTCCCATTGGTCTTTTTTTCGGAAGAATCGCAAATTTTATAAATGGAGAGCTTTTTGGAAAAATTTCTACCCTTCCTTGGGCAGTAATTTTTCCTAACGGCGGCAATATCTCAAGACATCCTTCGCAAATTTATGAAGCCATTTTAGAGGGAGTTGTTCTTTTCATTTTAATAAATTTTCTTGCTTTAAAAAAACAGTTAATATTAAAAGCTGGATACGTTTCAGCCCTTTTTTTAATTTTTTATTCAATTGCAAGAATTATTGGAGAAAACTTTAGAGAACCTGATATACATCTTGGTTACTTCTTTAACTATTTTTCTATGGGAGTCATACTAAGTTCTATAACTTTTTTAACTGGCTGCTTTATAATCTTTTTTATTAAAAATAATGAACAAAATAATTAATACATTAAAAGAAAAAAAATCTATTCCTCTAGATCAATTTATTAATATTGCGCTTTACGACAAAAAATCTGGATATTACATGAAAAAAAACCCTTTTGGAAAAGAGGGAGATTTTATTACATCGCCTTCAATTTCAAATCTTTTTGGTGAAATGTTAGCAATATGGTGTGTTGCTTTCTGGGAGCATATAGGAAAACCAAAGAAAATTTTATTAGTTGAACTTGGACCAGGAGATGGTTCTTTATGCTCAGTCTTATTAAAAACATTTAAACAATTTAAAGACTTTTATAATTCATTAGAAATAAATTTGTTGGAAATAAGTAATAAGTTAAAAGCAATTCAAAAAACAAAAATTAATAATAAAAAAGTTAAGTGGATTAAAAAAATAAAAGAAATAAATTACGGACCAGTGATTTTTTTAGGAAATGAATTTTTTGATGCATTGCCTATAAAGCAGATATATAAAAAGAAAAAATTGTTTTTTGAAAAGTATGTAACTTTATCAAGTGATAACAAAAAAATAAAATTTTTACATAAAAAGGCAAGCGATAATTTAATAAAACATATACAAGACCTACAATTAATTTCCATTGGCAACACTATTGAATATCCAGTAGAAGCCCTAAAATTTCTTGAAGCTATAGCAAAAAAAATTAATAAATTTGACGGTGGATTGTTATCTTTTGATTATGGCTATACTATAAAAAAAAACAAAAATACTTTACAGTCAGTTAAAAAACATAAATATTTAGATGTTTTTTTTAAGCCAGGTCATTCGGATATTACATCGCACATCAATTTTGAATTATTTCATAAAATATTGAATAGAAACAATCTCGATGTAAAAAAAATAACAAAGCAGAGTGAATTCTTAAAAAAAATTGGTATTTTAGAAAGGGCAAATATTTTATCCGAAAAAATGACATTTAAAGCAAAAGCAAATATGTTTTATAGGTTAAAAAGATTGTTAAATCCTAAAGAAATGGGTGATCTTTTTAAAGTAATATTTGCACAAAAAAAAAGTAGAAATTTTTCTTTGGGTTTTTGATTATGTTTTTCTCAAAAAAATTACAAAAATTTGAAAATATAAAACATTGTTTTTTTTCTAGAAAAAATGGTTTTTCTAAAGGTGATTACGGAAGTTTAAACTGCGGCTTGGGATCAGGTGATAAAAAAGAAAATGTCTTAAAAAATCTTGAGTCAGTTAGTAAAAAAATTGGGTGTAAAAAAGAATCGTTAATAACTTTAA
>Ga0208207_1000013_pt1 | contig 24921 bp, 29 predicted proteins | sample DeeseametaMP1201_FD_184193 | JGI IMG/M metagenome (GOLD analysis project Ga0208207, IMG submission 184193) | Marine microbial communities from the Deep Indian Ocean - MP1201 (SPAdes) | ecosystem: Environmental > Aquatic > Marine > Oceanic | place: South Indian Ocean | collected 2011-03-08 | reverse complement strand
CGACGACTGGGTAGAGCACGACCCCGACCACCGGCCCAGCTCTGGGCCTCGGATGGGCTAGCGGCCCAGCAGCCAGCGCAGCAGCCACGCCCTCCAACCGCCCCGCTCGATCACCTCAGCTAGGGGAGCCAGCAGAATTCGGAAAAAATCGTACGCTAAGCCATTCGCGTAGATTTGTGATAATGTGAATACACGTATCACATAGGAGCCTTAAACATGGCCACTTCCATTCGCTTGGCACCCGAAACCGAGCAGCGCCTAGACTTTTTGGCGACAAGCACCGGGCGTACCAAGGCGTATTATCTGCGCGAAATCATCGATCATGGCCTGACTGACCTTGAGGATTACTACCTCGCGGCTGAAGTCCTGGAGCGAGTCCGTAAAAATACAGAGGTCGTTCACTCTGCTGCGGACGTAAGGAAAGACCTTGGCCTGGACGATTGATTACACCGACACGGCCAAAACACAGTTGCGGAAGCTCGACAAGCAGTCAGCGAAGCGCATTCTTGACTTTATGGATGAGCGGGTGTCCAGCAGGGATGATCCGAGAACTACTGGCAAGGCGCTAACAGGCCCATTGGGTGGCCTGTGGCGGTATCGCGTAGGAGACTTCAGGGTAATCTGCGAGATACAGGACGGCGCCTTACGGATACTGGTTGTACAGCTTGGCAACCGTCGAGAAGTTTACCGCTGAAACCAACGTAACCCGCTGTCGCGTCCAGTTGAAGTACACCTCAACTGGGCGTCAGTCGGCTCACTGGCATCGCGTCAGACTAGGGCCGCTTTCTGCATTATCTGACGCCTAAACGTCAAACTCTATGGCCTCAACCTGACAGGCCGCATGCTTAGCGTACGATTTTGTCCGTTTTCTCTACCGTCCCCGTATTGGCCCATAGAGGCCCACAAAGGCCCAATTTGGGCCAGAGCTGGGACGGCACAGTGATGATTGGGGCTTGTTTCTGTCATTTTCAGAAGACGACTGCACGGAATATCAGGAGTCGGCCGCACTGGTGGATTGCAGCGCGGTGTACAGGGCCGTCTTGCTCACCTTGAGCCGTGTAGCGGCCTCTCGGACATTAAGCCCGTTGGCGATGTGCTCCCGCGCTCGCTGCAACTTGTCGGCGGTGACAACCGGCTTTCGCCCGCCCTTCCTCCCACGAGCGGCGGCGGCAGTCAACCCGGCCTTGGTGCGCTCGCGGATCAAGTCGCGCTCGAACTGGCCCAGCGCGCCGAACACGTGGAAGATGAGCCGCCCGCCTGGCGTGGTGGTGTCGATGGCTTCCGTCAGAGAACGGAAGCCGACGCCTCGCGCTTCCAGCGCGCCTATCGTTTCGATTAGGTGCGGCATAGAGCGCCCGAGCCGATCCAGCCGCCAGACGGCCAGCACGTCGCCGTCGCGCAGGTAGGCCAGCGCATCAGCCAAGCCGGGGCGGTCGGCCTTGGCCCCGGAAGCCGTGTCCTCGAAAACGCGCTCGCAGCCTGCCTTGCGTAGCGCATCCGTCTGCAAGGCGGTGTCCTGTTCCGCCGTCGATACCCGCGCATAGCCGATCAGTGCCATTTGCCGCCTCTCTTGTCCGTCATTCCGTCCGCCTATCTTAATGTCCGACAACCCGTTGTGCAATAACTTTGCTGGACAGTGTTCGGCATGGCCGACTAATGATCGTTTGACGGACATTGACGGTAAGGCATTTTTGCATTACTATGTGAAGCATCAACCTTGATTGCGAGGGCAAACCACCATGACCACATTGACCGTTACCGCACGGGGACAAGTGACGTTTCGGAAGGACGTACTGCAACACCTCGGCATCAGGCCAGGCGACAAGATCGAGCTGGACTTGTTGCCAGACGGTCGGGGCGTGCTCAAGGCGGCACGGCCCGCAGGGACGATAGCCAGCTTTGTCGGCCTGCTCGCGGGCAAGACGCAGAAGGTTGCCACCATCGAAGAAATCAACGAGGCGGCGGCGCAAGGCTGGGCAGGTAAGCAATGAAGGTCGCAGTCGATACCAACGTCCTTGTGCGTGCGGTTGTGCGTGACGATCCCGCACAAGCGGACGTTGCCGCCGCAGTCTTGACCGACGCCGAGTTGATCGCGGTCGCGCTGCCGTGCCTATGCGAATTTGTTTGGGTGCTGCTGCGTGTCTACGGCTTCCAGCAAGCCGACGCGGCCAGCGCGATCCGGGCACTACTGGCCGCCGCGAATGTGGAAGTGAACCGGCCTGCCGTGGAGGCTGGCTTGCTGGTGCTCGACGCGGGCGGAGACTTTGCCGATGGCGTCATTGCCTACGAAGGCAACTGGCTTGGCGGGGAAACCTTCGTTTCCTTCGATAAGAAGGCGGTGGCACTTCTCACGGCGCAAGGGCAATCAACGCGCCTTTTGTGACGGACATGAGCATGAACGAATTCCGCCGACTGGCCGCGAAGATCGACCAACACATGCAGCAGCTTGCCGCCCAGGGTGTCAGCGAGGCCCATGCCATCATCAATCGCATGATGGGGTACGGGCCTGACCTGCACAGGATTTGGGTCGGCACATCCGATCAGCAGCTCATGGCGCTGTCCCGCGAGTTCCCAGGGTTCTACCGCTACGCCCGCATCATGGAAGAGGCATCCGAAGCCGAGCGCCGCAAGGCTTCGCGGCCCTATGACGGCATGGCCGAGTTCTCCGAACAGCACAAGCAAATGGGCGCGCAACTGCTGACCACGGCGGCCACGCTTGAGCGTGGCTACCAGGCGTTTCGTGCGAGCGGCAGTCTCCAAGACTTCCGGCCTCAGCTCGACGAGCTGGGCCGCCTGCATCGGCAATGGCTGTCCGACCTGGAAGCCTTCAAAGACTCGCTGCGCACGCAGGGCGCAGAACCCAAGGTGCTGGAATACGTGAACGAGGCTTTCGGCCGCCTGGCCGAGCGCATCAAGCAGCTTGCCGGTTGATCGCCGGAATTTTCGGCGGTTCCGGCTTTGTCGCGCCGTGCACAAGAGTTCTGAGCAATTCCGATCTCTCGCGGCGCTTCGTGCATAGAACTTCTGACCGTTCCCGGTCAGAAGTTCTATGCACACACGGCGGCCAGCCCAGTGAACTGGTGCAGTCGCCTTCTGAAAACGACAGTTTCAGTGGGTCATTCTGGCCCGTTGTGGCCCACTGAGGCCCATTGTGGCCTTTATGGGTCATTCTGGCCCTTTATTGTGTTTGCAAGGGAAGGGGCTGTGGCGTACTAGCTGGTACACGATCAATAACATTGTACGAGGGTCATTGGATGGACTTTCCCGTTGCGGAAATATCATTACCCGAGCATCTGCAGGCTACCAGCATCGTGCAGGCGCTGGATGATGCGACCCTTGAGGCCATCGCAGCGGGCACGCTCGACATGCTGGCCATGTGCCGACAGGTGGCCGACGAGATCCACCAGGCCGCCTAAGCCCTCCCCTGCCCTGCCACCGAACCCCGCCGCGTGCGGGGTTTTTTATGACTTCAAATCCTCAAAAGGTGCATTTACTCAAATCCTCAATATGCTATACTGCGCTTGAGTAATTCCTTTTTTCCTCAAACGCTCAATAGCTCAAGGAGCGCATATGCAAGTCATTGCTGTACTGAACCAGAAGGGCGGGGCGGGTAAAACCACCATCGCCACCCACCTTGCCCGCGCCCTGCAACTCGACGGCGCAGACGTGTTGCTGGTTGATTCTGACCCGCAGGGCAGCGCCCGCGATTGGGCCGCCGTCCGCGAGGATCAACCCGTGCCCGTGGTTGGCATCGACCGGCCCACCATCGAGCGCGATCTAAAGAGCGTGGCCCGGAAAGACTTTGTTGTGATCGACGGAGCGCCGCAGGCTCATGACTTGGCCGTGTCGGCAATGAAGGCCGCCGATTGCGTGCTGATCCCGGTGCAGCCGTCGCCCTACGACATTTGGGCAACCTCTGACCTCGTGGATTTGGTCAAGCAGCGCATCGAGCTTACCGACGGCAAGCTGAAAGCGGCTTTCGTGGTCAGCCGGGCGATCAAGGGCACCAAGATTGGTGCGGAAGTCACCGATGCGCTAACCGGGTACGGCCTGCCGATCCTGCAAACGCGCATCACGCAGCGCGTCATCTACCCCAGCAGCGCAGCGAGCGGCACCACAGCCATTGACCAAGAGCCGACGAGCGAAGCCGCCGAGGAAGTCCGGGCGCTGGCTGAGGAAGTCCGCCGCTTCCTCAATGGCACCATTTGAGTAATTAAGGAGTAGGTGAAAATGAGTAGCGGAAAACTTGGCATGAAAGCAGGCCGCCCGAGCGCAGCGAAGGCTGGCCCTACCCTGTCCGACCTTGCCGACAAGGCCGCCACCGTCCGGGTGAATTTCGACCTCGACCGGGCCGAGCACACGAAGCTGAAGATTTACGCCGCCAAGACCGGGCGCAGCATCACGGACATTCTGCGAGAACTGGTGCGCTCACTTGATGAAAAGAGTGATTGAGTAATTGAGTGCCGCGACGCGGGGCAAGGTTTAGCGCCTGCAAGCATGGACTCTAGTCCATACTTTATTGAAGGGTGCGAGATTGAATAATGTTGATGAAAAACCGGGCGTGAGGTATAAAGCGATGGTTGAGTCTATCGAGCCATTGAAGTTGCAAGTGCTACCCCCTGCCGTGTTCAAGGAGTTTGCTGCGGCGACTCCCCACGAAATCCACGGGGCAGCGGTGCGAAACACGGAGCAGGGCATTGTCATCGTTCTGCACATCGGGAACGAGCGGCGCATCCTCGGGCAGTACCGGGGGGGAATCCGCTTCTTTCGTTCGTTCGATGGTGCAGCGGCAGTGCTCAGGCAGCATGGGGTGCTGCAATGGACGGCGGATGCAACAGGATGGATTCCGCGCACCTTGGAGGCCAAGGAGCGGAGTTCAACAGGATGAAAAAGCAAAGCCCCGCGTGGCAGCGGGGCTTGGCAAGAGGGCAGGGCGCTAGACAGGTGGCACTGTTTAGAACCCCAAGGCGTGACCGATGCAGACCGCGACCAGACACACCGAACTATGGTCTGCATTGTAGCGCCGTACCCCTTGCCGCACAAGCGGAAAGAGGCTCATGGGGCAGGCACAGCTACGACTTTTCAGCGCCGATGATGAAGCGGCGACATATCACGACACAGCCCGGCAGGGCTTTTTCTCGTTGCTCATGGCAACGGGCGAGGGCGGCGGCAAGAAGCAGGACAGTTACCGGCTGTCACAGATGCCCGTGGTGCTCTCCATGCTCGACCACAGCCGGGATACCTGGCTGTCTCAGGCCGAGTTCATCAAGCCAAACCGCCGTGTCGTCAATCTGGCCCGTATCGGGCTGCTGTTCGCTGACTTGGACACCTACCGCGAGCCGTGGGCGCAGGGGCGCAGCCCCGAGCAACTGGCCGCCGCTGTCATGTTCCGCTGCTACGACGAAGGCGTGCCGCCGCCGTCGATCCTCGTTTTCTCTGGCCGTGGCGTGCAAGCAAAGTGGCTGCTGGATGGCACCTTGCCGCGTCAGGCGCTGCCACGCTGGAATGCCTGCCAGCGTTACCTGATCGACCGTCTGGCCGGGCTGGGCGCTGATCCAGCGGCCAAGGATGCAAGCCGCGTGCTCCGGCTGGTCAATACGGTGAACAGCAAGAGCGGCGAGGTTTGCCGCGTCATCCACGTTGAGCAAGGCCCGGACGGCGAGCCGATCCGGTACAACTTCGAGTATCTGGCCGAGGCGCTGCTGCCGGTGGCCCGCTGGGACATCGAGGCCGACCGCAAGGCCCGCGCCGACCGTCGCCAGTTCAAGCTGCTGCCGGGCGGCCAAACCGGCAACCTGCGCACGCTCAACGGGCGGCAACTGGCGTGGGATCGCCTGGAGGACTTGCGCACGCTGGCCGCGCTGCGCGGCGGCGTGGCCGAGGGCGAGCGGATGCAGCACCTGTTTTGGCGGCTGAATTTCCTGCTGCTGTCAGGTGCGACGCACACCGGCCAGATGTACCACGAGGCCGCCGCGCTGGCCCGTGAGCTTGACCCACGGTGGAACTACCGCAGCGCCGAGCTTATGACGCTATACGCCAAGGCGAAGGCCCACGAAGCCGGGGAAAAGGTGGAGTTCGGCGGCAAGCAGTTTGCGCCGCTCTACACGCCCAAGAACGACACGCTTATCAGCCTGTTTCACATCACTGACGACGAGCAGCGCAAGCTGCGTACGCTCATCAGTCGGGACATGGCCGCAGAGCGCCACAGGAAGCGTGACGAGGCCCGCAGGCGGGCCGCTGGGGCTGTCGATCGTGCGACCTATCTGGAAGCAGCCAGCGCCAAGCAGGCGCAGGCTTTGGCCCTCAAGGCGCAGGGTCTGAGCGTGCGGGCCATTGCTGCACAAATGGGCATTAGCAAGACCGCTGCCGGGCGCTACATCGCAGAGCCGGGAGAGTGTCCCAAGTCCATGCGTATTACAGGCGGGGAGGGCTGATCGTGAGGTGTCCCAAGTCCGTCCGTATTACTAATGGCGAAGCCTTCCTGGCGGGTGTCCCAAGTCCCTGCGTATTACTAATGGCGAAGCCTACGCCCGGCGCGAAGCGCCTGCCTTTGAGTAGCCCCCAGCATTTTAAAAATGCGAGTAGCCCGGCAAGGACGGTGGGTAACTTGCTTGCAAGTTATCCACGGGCCGCGCAGCGCCGGAACGGCGCTGAGAGCCGCCCGCAGGGCGGCCCTCTCGACCAGCTCGCCGGGTGGCTGTCATGAGCCGTGCCCGTCGATCCTTTCCGCCTGCGCTGCTGGATTCACTGCGGGCAATGACGGTGCAGGAAACGCTAGATCGGCTGGGCCTGTACTGGAAACGTGATCGGGGTTGTAAGCCGGAACCGCCGAAATTTCCGTTAGCCAGAGGGGCAACTCGCGTCTGAACCTCAGTCCCGCCCATCTTGGCTCATCACCCAGCTTGCGTAGCACAGCACCCTTTAGATCAGCGGACATGGCGCAGAGCCGTAGGAAGAGCTGCAAGCCGTAACTACACGAGAGATTGGTCAAGCATAGCCAACCCACCCCATGCCGATTGCAATGCCTATCCCGATAGCCATCATCCCAGGCAGGCAGCGCAACAGGAAGTCGCGCCCTGCGACCCAGGCGAGGAGGCCAGTTTTGAAGCACAGGTTAGAGAGAATCGCCAGGCCGATCGCGTTAGCGGCTACCTCGGCGCCCAGTTTCCCATTCCCAAACAGGCGCAGGGTCGACAATGCGATGGCATCAAGTTCGGTCAGCCCGGACACGGCGGACGCCAGGTAGAGCCCGCGGGTTCCCGCCCAATCGGACAGCCACGAGGCTAAAAGTAAAATGATGGCATACATCGCACCGAAGCTCAGCGCAACCCGTAACTCGGTCGGATTGGCAACTTCCGGCAAAAGAAGTGGCCCCCCCGTCCGCGAACGATGCCAGACGAACAGTACCGCCAAGCCGCCTGCCACCAGGTTGCCGACCAACACTGGCCAAAGGGTCGCCATCAAGGAGGGCGCGATGGCAACGGCGATCATGCCCAGGCGCACGGGCAAGACCAGATTGGCCATGAGAATGACGATCGACGACGTCAGCGCCATGGTCGGCGTCTGGCGGGCATGACGGGCGTACACCAGGGTAGTCGCGGTGCTCGACACCAGTCCTCCCAGCAGACCGAGCAAGGGCGGGCCAAAGCGATCTCCGACCGCACGCATGGCCAAATAGCCGGCGAGGCTCAAGCCGGATATCAGGACGACCATCATCCAGACGTGGTGAGGATTGAAAGCGCCATAGGGTCCATAACCGACGTTGGGCAGGAGCGGCAGCACGATAAAACTCAGCGTAGCGAACTGCAGGATCGACACCAGGTCGCGGGAAGTAATCCGTGAACTCAAGCCGCGCAGTTCGGCCTTGAAATGGAGCAGCGCTGCGGCAGCAATGGCTAGCATAACAGCATAACGACCGTGGCCGAGCCAAACCATCGCTCCGAGGGTGAACGAAAGCAGGATGGCCATTCGTGTGGTGGGGCCAGCGTGGCTCTCGCTCTCCCCGGTCGCGGTCTGACCGAAAACCATGATGCCCGTCATGGCCAGCAAGGCGGCAGGGAGAAACCACGGCGCCCCGACGCTCTGGCCGACGAGGGCGGCGATGGAGCCGAACAGCGCGGCCAAGGCCGAAGTTCGTAACCCCATTGCCGAACCGGCGCGTTCACGCTCAACCCCGATCAGAAGGCCGATGGCCAGGCTGGTCAGAAAAGAGATCAGATGCTCGTTGACGTTAGGGTCCATTGGCGCTTCCCGTAGTTCACCTGACCAACTGTCGGGCAGATGGAAAAATAATTGTTGAAATATGAGGTAGTAACGCCCATCACCTGCGGGAACTGACCTACGCCTTCGAGGAGATGGGGCAGGCTTGGGCCAACCGCCTGATCGAACTGCTGGTCGCCGCTTGCCATGAGGTCGATCAGGCGGCGGCGTGCTGACGCCCGAACGCCTTGCGTCCTGCCGCAAGGATTACGACGCCATTCTCGCGGACGGCGAGGCAGCCAATCCGCGCGCACCGCCTTCCGGCAAACGCGGGCTCGCGGCCGGCGTGATCGAAGCGGTGCGGCGATTCCGGCTTGACGGTCATGCCGCAGACGGGGTCGGTGATCGGGTGGTGCTCGTGCATGGCTGTGTCTCCCTTCTTGTATGGCGGCGCGCCGGCGGCGATCGGCTAAACGAGGAATTTCGCCGTGGCTTGTTGCAGATTGGACGCGAGCGATTCCAACTGGCGCGCCGCGTCGGCGATGTCTTCCACCGCCTGGCTGTTGCGCCGCGACAACTGGGCGATCTGTTCGACGTTTTCGGCCACCGCCCCGGAGGCCTGCCGCTGCTCGGCCAGGGTCGACGAGATCGCGCCGACGGCGACGATGACGTCCGCCGACCCCTGCCGCATGTCGGCCATCGAACGCGCCGCCTCGCCCGCCTTCTCCACCCCGGCGCCGACACGCTTCGTGCCGGTGTCCATGCCGTCGACGGCGCGGGCCGTCAGGGCCTCGACGCCTTTGATCATGTCGGTGATTTCCTGCGTCGATTGCGTGGTTCGTTCGGCGAGCTTCCTGACCTCATCGGCGACGACGGCGAAACCTCGGCCCTGTTCGCCGGCGCGGGCCGCCTCGATCGCCGCGTTCAAGGCCAGCAGGTTCGTCTGGTCCGCGATCTCCCGTATGGCACTGACAATGGCGAAAATCTGCTTTGAATCGTCGCCGAGTTGCTGCACGCTCGATGCCGCCTGCTGCACCGTAGCGGCGATTTGCTCCATCTCCCTGGCGGCATCCAGGACGATGCGCTCGCCTTCGGAAGACAAGGATCCCGAGCGCGCGGCGATGCTCTCGGCGTCCATCGCGCTTGCGGAGATCTGCCCGATGCGCTGTGTGATCTGCTCGACCGCCTGCGTCGTGTTCGACGCCGCCTGCGCCTGTTCCGCCGAACTGGCGGCCACCCCGCGGCTGGCCGCGGCAAGCTGCTGCGCCGACATCAGCAGGGCATCGGCACCGCGCCGTACCTGGCCGACGGCGTCCCGAATGCTCGTCTGCATGCGCAGCATGGACGCCATCAGGCTGTCGGCATCGCCCGGCAACGTCTGGACTTGAAAGGCGAGGTCGCCCTCGGCGATGCGCCGCGCGATCGCCGCCGCTTCGGCGGGCTCGCCGCCCAATTGCCGCAGCAGACTGCGGATGATCGCGTAGGACACCGCCAGCGAAAGACCGCCGCCCAGGGCGATGAGGATGCCGAAGACGCGCAGGGTCCCCCCGTAAAGGTCGTCGCTCTGGGCCATGGTTTCGGCGGCGACGCTGCGCGCGTGGTTCTCGATCTTCTGCAGCAAGGCCTCGGTCTTGGCCAACGGTCCGGTTTCGATCCCCGCGACCAGGTCGTCTACCGCATGCCCGGCGAGGTGATTCGACGGATCGAAGGTTGCCAGCGCCTTGCGGTACTTCTCGCCGATGGCGCGATGCGTTGCCAGCAGGTCGCGCACTTCGTCCGTCGCCATCCGCTGCGCATCCATCAATTCGGCGCCCTTGGCGAGAAAGGCCTGCACCTGTTTCTCCTCGCGCTCGAAATCGGCCACGTGGCGGTTGAACGTTGCCTTGTCGTGGCCGCGCAACAGGATGTTCTTCCAGCCGATCATCTGGCTGTGCAAGTGCGTCTGCGCGCGCTCCAGGGCGACCAGTATCTCCATCTGCCGCCCCTCGGTTTCGAGCGCCGAGCGCAAACCGCCGTGCAGGTAATGCAGGCCGAAAAATCCGGCCCCGCCCAACGCCAAGAGGCTGCCCAGGCTCAACGCGGCAAGCAGCCACAAACGCGAACTGGTCTTCGCAAGCATGATTTCTCCCATGATAACTACTCAGGTAGGCCGGAATAGCATCGCTATTCCGGGTTTGAGGACAGGCAGGCGGAGCCGATAAGAGAGGGCATGAATGAACTGCCCGATCTCGACCGACTCGGCCACGCCGAGAAGAACGATCTGATCCGTGCGCTGTTTGCGCAGGTTCAAGCACTGACGATAACGCCTGGCAGCCCTTCGGCGAGTGCAAGCGAAGCCGGAACCAACAGGATTAAAATGCCAGATAGGTGTTTTCTGCTGTGCATTGCTACTTCTTGCTCTCAAGTTTGCCTCAGCTAGATTCGAGGTGGCCGGTCAAAGCCATGGCGCAGTGGTTAGCTGCGATTCTAAAACGTCTCCCTACCTACCAAGCTGACGTCCTGCATGATTGAAACACATGGCGGCCGGCCTGTTGACTCGCTCCGCAAATGTAATTTATTCGTCATCTTGTCAGCAGGTAGGGGTTGTAAGCCGGAAACCCAGTGTTTTGCGACCTATCTGCAACAGTCATGTGCACCAACCTCTGGATGGCCTCAAAATTGTGCGAAAAACCATGTCGCCATGCGCTACCATACGGAAACCTATTTTTAATGGTTATCCGCCTATGTTGGTTGGCTACATGCGCGTGTCGTCGGACTCCGACCGCCAGAGCACGGACTTGCAACGCGATGCGCTGCTCGCCGCCGGCATCGATCCGCGCCATCTGTTCGAGGATCGAGCATCCGGCGCGAAGGATGACCGTGCCGGCTTGGCGCGGGCGCTCGAATTCGTCCGGCCTGGCGATGTGCTGGTCGTGTGGAAACTCGACCGGCTCGGCCGCTCGCTGTCGCATCTGCTCGCCATCGTGACCTCGCTCAAGGACAAGCGGGTGGCGTTCCGCTCGCTGACGGAGAACCTGGACACCACGACGCCCTCGGGCGAGTTCCTGTTCCAGGTGTTCGGCGCACTCGCGCAGTATGAGCGCGCCTTGATCCAGGAGCGCGTCGTCGCTGGCCTGACCGCCGCGCGCAAACGCGGCCGGATCGGCGGGCGACCGCAGGCGATCACCGGCGAGAAGCTCGACGCCATCGTCGCCGCGCTGGACGGCGGCATGTCCAAGGCGGCGGTATGTCGCAATTTCAGCGTCAAGCGCACCACCTTGATTGAGACCCTGGCGCGGATCGGCTGGACGGGCTCCCGTGGAGCGTCATCACGATGATCGGCAAGAGCGAGCGGTTGACCATCCTTTCGGATGCCGAGCAGGAAGCCCTGTACGGCCTGCCGGATTTCGATGATGCACAGCGGCTGGAATACCTGGCACTGACTGAAACCGAACTGGCGCTCGCCAGTAGCCGGCCCGGCCTCCATGCTCAGGTCTATTGCGTCTTGCAAATCGGCTACTTCAAGGCCAAGCGTGCCTTCTTCCGTTTCGACTGGAGCGAGGTCGAGGACGATTGTGCCTTCGTGCTGAGCCGCTATTTCCACGGCGAGCCGTTCGAGCGCAAGGCGATCACCAAGCACGAGCACTACACCCAGCGCGAGCGGGTTGCCGAGTTGTTCGGCTACCGGCCGTGGGCAGCCGACTTCCTGCCGCAACTGGCGCAGCAGGCCGAGCAGATCGTGCGCCGTGACGTGACGCTTGGGTTCGTCGCCGCCGAGCTGATCGTCTGGCTCAACGGGCACAAGATCATCCGGCCCGGCTACACCACCCTGCAAGAGCTGGTCAGTGAAGTCTTGTCCGCCGAACGTCGGCGGCTGGGCAGCCTGCTGGCGGAAGTGTTGGACGAATCAGCCAAGGCCACGCTGGCCCAGCTCCTGGTTCGTGACGACACCCTGTCGCAACTGGCGGCGCTCAAGCAGGACGCCAAGGATTTCGGCTGGCGTCAGATGGCCCGCGAACGCGGGAAGCGCGCCACGCTGGAGCCGCTGCACGGGATCGCCAAGGCGCTGCTGCCCAAGCTGGGTATCTCGCAGCAAAACCTGCTGTACTACGCGAGCCTGGCGAACTTCTATACCGTCCATGACCTGCGCAACCTGAAGGCGGATCAGACCCGGCTCTACCTGCTGTGCTATGCCTGGGTGCGTTACCGGCAACTCACCGACAACCTGGTCGATGCGATGGCCTTCCACATGAAGCAACTAGAGGATGAAAGCAGCGCGGGCGCGAAGCAGTCCTTCGTCGCCGAGCAGGTACGACGCCATCAGGAAACGCCGCAGGTTGGCCGCCTGCTGTCGCTGTACGTGGACGACAGCGTGACCGATCCGACGCCGTTCGGTGAGGTGCGCCAGCGCGCCTACAAGATCATGTCCAGGGACGCGCTGCAAAGCACCGCGCAGCGCATGAGCGTCAAGCCGCTGAACAAACTGGCGCTGCACTGGCAGGCGGTGGACGGTCTGGCCGAACGCATCCGACGCCATCTGCGGCCGCTGTACGTCGCGCTCGACTTCGCCGGCACTGATCCGGACAGCCCGTGGCTCGCGGCGCTGGCCTGGGCTAAGGGCGCGTTCGCCAAACAGCAGCGCCTGTCGCAACGGCCGCTCGCCGAATGTCCGGCGGCCACGCTGCCGAAACGCTTGCGGCCGTACCTGCTGACCTTCGACGCCGATGGCAAGCCGACTGGCCTGCACGCCGACCGCTACGAGTTCTGGCTGTACCGCCAGGTCAGGAAGCGCTTCCAGTCGGGCGAACTCTACCTCGACGACAGCTTGCAGCACCGGCATTTCTCCGACGAGTTGGTTTCGATGGACGGGAAGGCCGACGTGCTGGCACAGATGGACATCCCGTTCTTGCGGCAGCCGGTCGATACCCAACTCGATGCGCTGGCGGCCCAGCTGCACGCGCAATGGCTGGCGTTCAACCGCGAGCTGAAACAGGGCAAGCTGACGCACTTGGAATACGACAAGGACTCGCAGAAGCTGACTTGGCGCAAGCCCAAGGGCGAAAACCAGAAGGCGCGCGAGCAGGCGTTCTACGAGCAACTGCCGTTCTGCGATGTCGCTGATGTGTTCCGCTTCGTCAACGGCCAGTGCCAGTTCCTGTCGGCGTTGACGCCATTGCAGCCGCGTTACGCGAAGAAGGTAGCGGATGCCGACAGCCTGATGGCGGTCATCATCGCGCAGGCGATGAACCACGGCAACCAGGTCATGGCGCGCACCAGCGACATCCCGTACCACGTGCTGGAAAATACCTACCAGCAGTACCTGCGCCAGGCGTCGCTGCATGCTGCCAACGACCGCATCAGCAACGCCATTGCCGCGCTGCCGATCTTCCCGCATTACTCGTTCGACCTCGATGCGCTGTACGGCGCCGTCGATGGGCAGAAATTCGGCGTCGAACGGCCGACCGTGAAGGCGCGCTACTCGCGCAAGTATTTCGGGCGCGGCAAGGGCGTCGTTGCCTACACGCTCTTGTGCAACCACGTGCCGCTGAACGGTTATCTGATTGGCGCGCATGAGTACGAGGCTCACCACGTGTTCGACATCTGGTATCGCAACACGTCCGACATCGTGCCGACCGCGATCACCGGCGACATGCACAGCATCAACAAGGCCAACTTCGCCATCCTGCACTGGTTCGGCCTGCGTTTCGAGCCGCGCTTCACCGACCTCGACGACCAGTTGCAGGAGCTGTATTGTTGCGCCGACGATCCGGCGCTGTACGAGAAGTGCCTGATCCGGCCGGTCGGCCAAATCGACCGGCAACTCATCGTCAGCGAGAAGGCGAACATCGACCGGATCGTCGCCACGCTGGGCCTGAAGGAAATGACGCAGGGCACGCTGATCCGGAAACTGTGCACCTACACCGCGCCGAATCCGACGCGGCGCGCGATCTTCGAGTTCGACAAGCTGGTGCGCAGCATCTACACGTTGCGCTACCTGCGCGACCCGCAACTCGAACGGAACGTACACCGCTCGCAAAACCGCATCGAGTCTTATCACCAGCTACGCTCGACCATCGCCCAGGTCGGCGGGAAGAAGGAATTGACCGGCCGTACCGACATCGAAATCGAGATCAGCAACCAGTGCGCCCGGCTGATCGCCAACGCGGTTATCTACTACAACTCGGCCATCCTGTCGCGGCTGCTGACGAAATACGAGGCGGCCTGCAACGCCAGGGCGCTGGAACTCATCACCCAGATATCGCCGGCGGCCTGGCGGCACATCCTGCTGAACGGGCATTACACCTTCCAGAGCGACGGCAAGGTCATCGACCTCGATGCGCTCGTGGCGGGGCTGGAACTGGGGTGACGGAAATTTCGGCGGTTCCGGCTTACAACCCCTGATCCTGGCTTTGTGCCGGTGAAGGACAAGGCTACGGTGCGGCTGAATGTGTCCATTGGTGGCGGCGGTGTTGAGCTACTGGCGACCGGGCCGAAGTGGTACGACACGCGGGCAGAGCAGGGCGGCGGCGGTGCCATCGACCTGACCATGCACCTGTTCAGGTTGCCATTCGTAGATGCGGTCAAACGGCTGTCGCCTTGATCGTGTTTGCAAGATGCCTCCGGCGGCCCTGCCGGGGGCCACTCGCCGCCGTGAGGCTGGGGTTTGGGGAGCAATGGAACCAAAAACCAACGTAAGCTCTGAATCCCACCGTAAAGGGGCTTTCCGATCTCCAGCTCACCCGCCAGGCATTACTCTCTGATCAGTGCCTCGATGATCGGGCAGATCGTTCCGCCGTCTCCCGCATCACATTGCTGCACCAGTTCGCCTAACAGTTGCTGCATGACGACCAAGTCGGCCATCTTCTGCTCGATCAACGCGAGCTTGCGTGCAGCCCGTGCTCGCGTTTCGGCACAGGCGCACGACTCATCCAGCGTCAGCAGTCCACCGACTTCCGAGAGCGTGAAACCCAGCGCCTGAGCCCGCTTGATGAAACGCAGTCGCTTCACCATGTCCACCGGATAGCGCCGATGGCCACCCAAGGGTTTGGCTGGTTCATCCAGCAGCCCGCGTCGCTGGTAGTAGCGGATCGTCTCGACGTTCACCCCGGCGGCGTCTGCCAGCTTGCCAATGGTCAGCTCTGTGGCCATCACTTTCTCCTTGATTCCGTACTTTGGTACGGAGTTTAGAATAGCACCTAGGCAATCAGGCTCAGGAGATGGGAATGGGGATGCAACTCACCGGGAAAGGCTCGCTGGTCGCGAGTTCGCTGACCGCCATCGGTGCGTCGGTGTGCTGTGTCGGGCCACTGGTGCTGTTGGCACTCGGTGTCGGCGGTACGTGGGTGGGCGCTCTGACCATGATGGAGCCACTACGCCCCCTCTTCATCGGGTTGACTCTACTGTTCCTGGGATTGGCATTCCGCAAGCTCTACCTGGTGCCACAGGTTTGTACGCCAGGTACACCCTGCGCCGATCCGCGCACGCTCGTGCGACAGCGACTCGTGTTCTGGATCGTCAGCGTGCTGCTGCTCGGCCTATTGGCCGTGCCGTGGCTCGCCCCGCTGTTCTACTGAAGGAGATTAACCATGCGCAAACTGCTGATCGCCGTGCTTTTCGCCTTGCCCTTCGTGGCGCTGGCGGCTCCCCCGAAAACCGTCACGCTCGACGTGCAGAACATGACGTGCGGACTCTGTCCGATCACGGTCAAGAAGTCGCTGGAGAAGGTGTCCGGCGTGAGTGACGTCCAGGTCAATTTCGACCAGAAGACGGCGACCGTCACCTACGATCCCGATAAGGCCCAGCCCGAGGCACTGACTGAGGCGACCGCGAACGCGGGATACCCCTCCACAGTGCAGAAGTGAGGTCACGATGAGCGCCATTGTCCTTGAGTCCGTGCTGACTTGCCCGCGCTGCGGCTTCGCCAAGCCGGAAACCATGCCCACGGACGCCTGCCAGTTCTATTACGAGTGCAGCAACTGCAAGGCGCTGCTGCGCCCCAACCCAGGGGATTGCTGCGTTTTCTGTTCGTTCGGCTCGGTGAAGTGCCCGCCGATCCAGCAGCAGCTTGGGTGTTGCTCATAGCGTTTAGGGGGATCACAGGTCGTCGTCTGGATTACGCAGTGGCCGCAGCTCGCCGCGCGCAACTTCTTCCGGTACCGCAAAGGAATACCGCCCGAGCATGTTGATGTGCTCGTAGATCAGCGGCGATAGCCGGGCCAAATCCTCTTCCAGCACTGGATAGCCGTGCTGCTTGAGCCGTTCCACGGCCGCCGTCATGTAGAGGGTGTTCCACAGCACGATGATGTTCACCACCAGGCCCAGAGCACCGAGCTGGTCTTCCTGGCCTTCGCGGTAGCGCTGGCGGAGCTCGCCGCGTTTGCCGTGGAACACGGCGCGGGCCAGGCTGTGCCGGCCTTCGCCTCGGTTCAACTGGGTCAGGGTGGCGCGGCGCTTGGACTCGTCGTCGATATAGGTCAACGTGTGCAGAGTCTTTTCGATCCGCCCGAATTCGGCCAGCGCCTGGGCCAGCCGGGTGGGTCTATCTCCCGTTTGCAGCGTGCGCATGATGCCAGTCGCCGGCACCCGGCCGAGTTTGAGCGAGCCGGCCAGGCGCAGCAGGTCGTCCCAGTGCTCGGCGATCAGGTCGAGTTTGACCGACTGGCGGGCCAGCCCGTTGAGCTTGCCGTAGTCCGCGTCCGGGCGCGTGCGCCAGAAGCGGGTACCGCCGACATCGGCCAGCCGCGGACTGAAGTGGTAGCCAAGTAGGCGGAAGAGCCCGAACACCACATCGCTGTAGGCCCCGGTGTCGGTCATGATTTGCGTCGGCTGCAACTCGGTCTGCTGTTCCAGCACGACCGCCAGCAACACCAGGCTGTCGCGCAGCGTGCCGGGCACGGTGATGGCGTTGAGGCCGGAGAATTGGTCGGAAATCAGGTTGTACCAGGTGACACCCCGGCCGGTGCCGAAATACTTCGGATTGGGGCCGGCATGCACGGTGCGCACCGGTACGACGAAGCGCATGCCATCGGCGGAGGCGACCTCGCCGCCACCCCAGACTTGGGCCAGTTCCAGTTGGCTTTGCGCTCCGACCAGGATGGCGTTAGCCGCTGACAGGGTGTCGTCGCGGATATAATTCTGGCTGACCCAGGACAGCCGGTCACGGCGCAGCGCCGGGTTGTCGGTGCGGATCAAGGGCTCCAGGCCGGTGTTGCAGGCCCCGCCCAACAGCACCGCGCAGAGGCTGGTGACCAGGTTGTCGGCGCGTGCATTGCGTTCGGAGACATGGGTGAAGGCCTCGGAAAAGCCAGTGCGGGCGGCGATTTCCAAGAGGATTTCCGGCAGATCGACACGCGGCATCAGGTCAGACACGGCCGCCCGCAGTTGCAGCAACGAGCAGGGCTCGTCCAGCTTGTCCAGCGCCCCGAGCGACAGTTCGGTCTTGCCCTCGGTGTTCTCGCTCAGTTGAATCGCCGGGTTGTCGGGCAGGCGCGCGGCTACTGCCAGCCAGGTTGCATCCAGCTCGACGGACAAGGCGTCCAGGGTGGTTTTGGCGTCGATGGTCAGGCCCAGTGACCGGCAGATGATCGGTCGCGCCGCCAGCCATTCGGCACCGTCGAGCAGGCCAAGACGCGGGTCGGCATAGCGCCAACTGGGCGAGACGAAGACATCGCGGCGGCGCAGGGCCGTGCGCAGCGCATCGAGCGTGCAGAACACATAGGCACCCATGTCGAGGGAGCCATCTTCGCGGGTGATGTGCTTCTGCCAAGCCTTGGCCACGATCTCCTGCGGCGCGTCATCCTCTGGCTTCCGGCGCGGCAGGTTCAGTTGCAGCCACTCCAGACTAGCCGCCACGCCCTTGCCGGCCGGGCTGAAGCCGAAGCGGATGTGCTTGAGCAGGTCGGGCAGGAAGCGGCGCACGCTGCGGTAGCGCGCTTCCAATGCAAGAAAATAGACGTCATCTACCGGGCGGATCAGCGCGTTGACCTCTTCCAGGGCCTTTTCCAGGGTGGTCCTCGGCAGGTCGTTGAACAGCCGGGCGCGCACGTTGTCATCGCTGATCGAGCTGTCCAGCACGACCTTGCACGCGGCGGCGAGCGTCGCGGCCGACCGATCCAGGTCTTTCAGGCTGCGCATGCGGGCTTTCTTGTCGGCCTTCTCCGCGTTGCTGAACAGGTCGCGCAGCAAGGCCTCCAGGACTTCCAGTGCGTCGTCGTGCGCAGTCGCCTCCAGGCAGAGTGCGAAGGCCACCAGTGTCGCCATCCGCCGCGACGCCGGCAGCCGATTAATCGCGGTGACCTTGGCCGTGTTGGCGAAGCGGGCCAGGGCGGCGATACGGCTGGGAGGGATGTGCGCCGCCGCCGGCAAGGTGATGCCGATGCCGCGCACGTCATCGAGCCGGCGCAGTGCCCGAATCAACGCGGGGCCACTGACCATGACCGGGCCGGAGCGCAATTGATCCAGCCGGGAGCTGCGGTTGCCTTCGGCCACCGTCAGCAAGTCTTGCAGTTGCAATCGCTGTTCCTCAGTCACGCTGCGGCCCAGCGTAAACCAGAGGCGTTCTTCGACCCGACTGCGCAACTGGGCGATAAAGCGCTCTAGTTGAGACACACCAGGCAGGAGGACTTTCTGTGTGAACAGCCACGAGGTGGCTCGCTCAAACAGCACTCCCGGCCGGTCGGTGCCCGTCCAGCAGAGGGCATACAGCCAGCGGCTCAAGCGAAAGCCGATGCCCGGATCGGTGAAATGACGATAGCCAAAGCGGTTCTGAATATCGGTGGCATGTATCCAGCGGCGATGATCGCTATAGCGCTGGAGGCAGTCGGGGTCTGGAATCGCCAGTTGTCGGCAAAGCACCTGCAGGACTTCCACCGGCACGGCGGCGGGCTTGTCCGGCAGAACGCCAACGAAGCGGACGGTGGTCAGCAGAACGGCATAACCCAGACGGTTATGGTTACCCCGCAGCACCTGGATGGCTTCACGGTCTTCATCGCTCAGGTGGAAGTAACGTTCCAGCTCTTCACGGCTGGGCGAATCAACATAGCGGCCAAAACCGTCGCGTTGCTCTTGAGTCAGAAAACCGACCGGCATTGATCACAGCACCTCGACGCAGAACACGGCGGGCGTGACGATCCGCGTGCGTTCGATGTGCCCGCGTTGCAGCAGGCCGGCGCGGCGATCACCGGTTACCAGGTAGTCCGCATCGCCCGCCAAGGCCATGGCCAGCAAAAACGAGTCATCCGGATCATCGGCTTCGACCTCGATGGTCAGGCGCTCCAGTACCACAGCCCGTTGCAGGTTATTGATCATGGCGCCCACCTTGGCGGGCTGTAGGATGGCCTGAAGCTTGGGATAGCGGCTGGCTCGACGAATTTCATCGAGTTGCATCCGCGAGGTCACCACCTCGAAACGCGCCGCCCGCCAGGCACGGTAGATCGCATCGGGCGCGCCATGTGGCGAGATCAGGGCGCTGAACAGGATGTTGGTATCCAACACGACCCGCATCAGCGCTTACGTGCCCAGTCGAGCGCTTCGTCAACCGCGTTGGTCAATTCTGCCTCACTCAGATGGGCGTTAGCGGCCTTGGCCTGCTCAGCGCTCAGCTCCAGGATGTGTGCCCGTACCGCTTCTTCGATGAAGCGCGACAGGTCGCCCTTACGGCCGCCGCCCTGGCTGGCCAGAAACATCCGAAGCGACTGGTCGGTGTCGGCCGAGACGGCGACATTCCAGCGAATGGTATTCATAGCGTTCTCCGCTAATAGGTGTTTGTGTGTTTATACGCCAATCACAAAGGGCGATGCAATGGTTCGACAAAACGAAGGTTTTGCCGAACTCTATCGAGGAATGGCTCGGTTCGTTAAGCTCCCCGCGCTACGGTTCAAATAACTGGTACGCTTAATCAAAGTTCAACTATTACTAACGTAGTCGAGTAAACAGTACTTTTGATGAAGATCGGTTATGCGCGAGTGAGCACTCGGGATCAGAAAGCCGACCTACAAGTCGATGCCCTGAAACAGGCCGGGTGCGAACGCATCTACCAAGACATCGCCAGCGGCGCGAAAAGCGCCCGGCCGGAGTTGGACAAACTGCTGGCCAACGTGCGGCCGGGTGATGCCGTGGTGATCTGGAAGCTGGATCGCCTTGGGCGTTCCCTCAAGCACCTGGTCGAGTTGGTCGGCGAGCTGGCAGAGCGCAAGGTCGGCTTACAGAGCCTGAATGACCCCATCGACACCACCCACGCCCAAGGCCGCCTGGTGTTCAACCTGTTCGCCTCGCTGGCGGAGTTCGAGCGCGAGCTGATCCGCGAGCGGACTCAGGCGGGTCTGTCGGCCGCACGGGCGCGTGGCCGGATCGGTGGCCGTCCCAAGGGCCTGCCAGCCAAGGCTGAGGCCACCGCCATGGCGGCCGAAACCCTCTACCGCGAAGGTCGCCTGAGCGTCAGCGCGATCGGCGAGAAGCTGCACATCTCCAAGAGCACGCTGTACAGCTACCTGCGCCACCGTGGTGTCGAGATCGGCGCGTACCAGAAGAGCGCCAGGTCACGCGACCAGCAGCCTTCGGCCGCGTCGCCGGCAGAGCCGCCCGCCGCCGAGCGGGTGGCCACCGTCACCCTGCGCCTCGCGGTGGTGAATAACAGCAAGTTCGTGCGCGGCCGGAAGCGGGCCACGGAGAACATTGAGCGCTACTGCCTGGAGCCCTATGGCATGAAGCGGCTGGATGCCGGCCACTATGAGTTGACCATTCCGTATCGGAGCGACGATGAGCTGGACAAGAGCGTGCATGACCTGCTGACCGAGATCAGCCAGGAGGCCGACATGCGCAACTGTTTTGTCGAGATGGGCGCCTGGGAAGAAGACACCGAAAAGCGTTGGTAGGGCTTACGTTGGTTTTTGGTTCCATTGCTCCCCAAACCCCAGGCTCGGGCGCTCCGAGGGCATCAAGCGACTTTCGCGGCATAAACGGTGCCCCCCTACGGGCTACCCCCCATTTATTCCACGGTTCGCTTGACCCCTCTCCACTCGAAAACCCGGACGGCGGACGACCTCACAGGCGGCCCGTGGAGGCGTTTTCTCGACGTGTCCCTGCCTGCCCCCTTTGCCCACCCTCTCAAAACGCGCTGTAGGCCCGTTTCTGGCCGCTTTGCCCAAGTGGAGCCGGGCGGCGGGCGGAAAGCTCCGCTTTTCGTTCGACGGCTGGCCGACAACGAGCCGAAGGCGAGGCGTCAGCGTCCCGGACACGGTGTTTCACCCAAAACGAGCAGCCGACCGGGCAGCGGTACGTTACGAAAACCGCTTGCATATCGTATCTGTATTGTGTATCATATCTGTATTGATACGATTTACACCGATATGGTACGAAAGGAGCAACGATCATGGCACGTCAGGGAATCACTTTTGAGCAGGTCGCCGCCGTCGCTGATGCGCTGGCAGGCGAGGGTCAGCAGCCGACCATCCGGGCGGTGCGGGAGCGGTTGGGCGACACCGGCAGCCCGAACACCATCCACAAGCATCTGGCCGCGTGGCGTGAGGCTCGCCCGGTGGCCGCCGCCGCTGCGCCGGAACTGCCGCAGGGGCTGACCGCTGCCATTGCCGCCGAGATCGAGCGGGCCGCATCGCGGGCACGCGGCGAGATCGAGGGCCGTCTGGTGCAGGCGCAGGCGGAGGCCGCCGAGCTGGCCGCCGCTGGCGAGGTGCTGGAAGGCGAACGCGACGAGCTGGCCGAGCAGGTGGCCGTGCTGACCACTGAGCGCGACACGCTGGCAGGCAAAGCCGCCCAGCAGGCCGCCGACTTGGCCGAGGCGCAGCAGCGCATCGAGCGCGAGCAGCAGGCGGCAGAGTCTGCCCGGCTGGAGGTGGCAACCGCCCGTCTCAAAATCGAGGCACAGGCCGAGCGTGTGAGCGAGCAGGCCGCCGAGCTTGAGCGCCTACGCGCCGCACTGGCCGAGGCGCAGCAGGGCCGCACTGCCGCCGAACAGCAGGCCGCCGTGCTGGCTGCCAAGCTGGAAGCCGCCGCCGACCGGGCCAGCCGTGCCGAGGCTCGCGCCGAGCAGATCGAGCAGCAAGCCGCCAAGGCGGCGCAGGCCCACGACACCGCCCGCGCCACAGCAGCGCAGGAAACCCGGCAGGCGCAGGCCGAGCGCGACGACGCCCGCAAGGCGGCAGCAGAGGCCCGCGAGCAGGCCGCCCGGCTGGCCGGGCAGCTTGAGGCGCTGCAACGGCAGGACAAAGCCGAGGCCGCCGAGAAGGCCACCAAGGCACCGAAAGGGAAAGGGGGGGAGTGATTCCAACCGCCGCCGAGTTTCAAGCCCTGCACGACGAACTGCGGCAGCTTGGCGCGGTATTCGTGCAGGCGGCCAGCCTGGCCGATCAGGAGCTTGCACTATGGGCCGTGGGGGCGCTGGCGAGTGCCGCAGCGAAGCCCGGATGGTGGGCGCGGGAGGCCGCAGACAACGAAGCGGCGGCCATTGCAGCCGCCGCTATCGAGAGAGCGCAGAAGGCCGGATGATGCCGTACAGCATCCCCGCGCCCACAGCGGCAAAGAAGGCTGGGTGGCGGCAAAGGCCAGTTGATGCAGTGTGTCCATGTTCAGCCCTCCATGTGAGCAGGGCGGCCGATGGCCGCCCTTGTTGAGTTATCCGCGCTTGGCTTCCGGTTCCTGCCGGGCCACCACCCGGTCGGTATCGACCTTGACCGTGCCCACCCGGACGTGAGCCTTCGGGGCTTTGCCATCACCGGAAAAAAGGCAGAGTTAAGTGCCTGAAATCCCCGAGCTAGAGGCCTCCCCCAGCCCTATAAACAGGGAAAAACTATAAAAAACCCTAAAACCAGCGCCGCGAGCAAGCTCTGGCGTTGTAGATAACTCAGCTATGTGCCGCCCTTTGGGCGGCGCTTTCATGCGCCTGAAGGCGCGGGTATGCAGCGCCACCCTCGACGCTTAGGTTTGCCTCAAAGCCGCCTGAGAGGCCGTTAGGTTAATCGGGGTGCTGACCCCTGCACTGCCTCGCCATCGTCGCTCTGAGCGGCCTCAGAGCCGCCTGAGAGGCTGTCAGCCTGCGGCAGGCCCAGCACTCGACGCAGCGCCTCAGAGCCGCGCCCGTCGTCCCCCAGGACGGCTTCGCGGTCTGATGGGCGGATCAGGAACTGCGTCATCAGCTCCAGCAGAGCCTGGCTGCCGGGCAGACTGACCTGCTGGCCCGCTTTCAGCAGTTCCAGGACGGCAGCGCCGACAAGAACCTTCACGCGGTCGTCCTGTCGTTTTTGGTCGGCGCGGTCGCGCTCAACCATCCAGGCTCGCAGGCGCCGAGCCTCGCCTTCTGCCTGCTCGTCGCCTGCGCTGGCGAGCCGCTCCAAGCTGGCTAGCCGTGCCCGATTGATGGCGCTGTCGTGACGTGGTTGCATGTGCCCTCCTGGGGCGACAGCCCCTGCCTTTGGTGACGGTTTGATTCCGCACGCACGCCGCTTGATCTAGGCGCGGTGGTGGTGGCATAGTAACCCTATCGAAGATAGGGCGCCACAAATGCGTTTCTCTGCGTACCTTGAGAAACGCGTGGCGGCCCTAACGGGCAAACCCCAAACCCAAAACCGCGCAGGAGTCGCAAATTTGCGCCACCAGCTAAAACCCAAAACCCCCAGCGCCCGAGCGCGGATGTCCTACATCCTGCGCGCTGACCGCTACGGCGTCAACCAAGCTCGCGCTGCCGAGCTGGTCGCTGCCGGGGTGGCCAATCTGCCCACCTGGGCCGATGGCCCCGCAGCATTCTGGTCGGCGGTTGACGGGTTCGAGCGGGCCAATGGGCGTCTGTGTCTGGAGCTGGAATTAAATTTGCCCCGCGAGCTGTCCCGCGATGGGCAGGTGGCGGCGATAGCGAGCTACATCGACCGGCTGACCGCTGAGGCTGGCCGCTTCCCAATTACCTGGGCCGTCCATGACAGCGGTGACGGCAACCCGCACGTTCACCTGATGCTGCAAGAGCGGCCCCTTGATGGGCGCGAGTTGAGCGGGCCAAAGGCCCACTTTCACCGAGCGGACAAGAAGCGGCCTGAGCGCAGCGGCGTGGCGAAAAGCCGCTGGTGGCACGACAGGGAGCACGTGTTTTGGAGCCGCGCCCTGTGGGCCGACGCATGCAACCAGGCGCTGCTGCGCGAGGGTCATGTGGCCCGCTTCGATGCCAGGCGCAAGAGTGTGCGGCTGGACGAGGCGCTGCGGGCCGGTGACCTGCGGAAGGCGGCGGCACTCTGCACCCAGACCGAGCGGCACGAAGGCGTGAAGGTCGCCGCAGCTCGCAGGAAGCTGGAGGGCGGCTGGATCGAGGCCGACGACCTGCCCGAGCAGGTCATGCAGATCATCAGCGCCAACGACTGCGCCAGAGGCTACAACGGCTGGCTGCGCGACTGGGCACGAACGGCCAGCGAGAAGGAACTGCAGCTTTTCTTGGCCGATCATCTGCACGATCTGCACCAGACCCTTGCGGTCGAGATGCAGGGCACCCACATCGAGGCGCGGGCGGCATGGCTGGAGCAGCAGCACGCCGAGGCACTGACCGAGGACTCCGAGCGCACTGCCGAGCTGGCCGAGCTGGTGGCCGGTGAGGGCGAGCAGCAGGCGGCAGACCTCGGGCACCTCGGTGCGGTGCAGGCCGCGCACGCCGAGGCGCTGGCCGAGGACTCTCAGCGCACTGCCGAGCTGTCCGAGCTGGTGGCCAGTGAGGCCGACCGGCAGGCGGCAGACCTCGGGCGCCTCGGTGCG
>Ga0208207_1000007_pt1 | contig 30148 bp, 29 predicted proteins | sample DeeseametaMP1201_FD_184193 | JGI IMG/M metagenome (GOLD analysis project Ga0208207, IMG submission 184193) | Marine microbial communities from the Deep Indian Ocean - MP1201 (SPAdes) | ecosystem: Environmental > Aquatic > Marine > Oceanic | place: South Indian Ocean | collected 2011-03-08 | reverse complement strand
TAAGTTTTTTTGGTATTTTTTTATTATTTTTATAAAAGTATTCACAAACTTTGGTTGATATTATAAAGCCTGGTGGTACTGACAAGCCCATTTGAGCCATTTGAGCTAAATTTGCTCCCTTTCCTCCCAGGATATCCTTGTTATTAGAACGACTTTGAGAACTTTGATTATTAAATCTAAAAGTTAATTTGTCCAACTAAGCACCTTCTACTTTTGAAAAATCTACAAAATTATTATAAGTTTTACAAAACATTTGAAGTAATTTTAAACGATTTTTTTTTATATCTAAATTTTCATCATTTACAATTACATTGTCAAAAAAGTTGTCTGTAGTTGGTTTTGCTTCAGCCAATATTTTTAATGTCTCATCATAACTTTCTTGTCTTTTTGTACTTGAAAAATATTTACGAATTTCATTTATTTTATTGAATAAATGTTTTTCTTCGTCTTTTTTGAATAGAAATGACTCAGGTTGATTCATTATATCTCCTTTTTGGTTTTTTAGCTCTTGATCAATAATATTAGAGACCCTTTTGTATGTTCCTATAATATTTTTACATATATCTTTTGAAATATTTTTGTTGAAAATTAAACATTTTTTATACAGCACCAAAAAGTCATCACCAGTATGTGATGAGACAACCGCCTCAATTATATCGCTCCTTATTTTTTTATCTTTTAATAAGTTTTTAAACCTTTCTCTTAAAAAAATTAGAACATCTTTAACAACTAAATTGTTTGAAAATTTAACATTCTGTTCATTATAAAGAACTGTGGAATAATTAATTAAATCTTTTAATTGAATGGTCAAATTATTTTCCGTTATTATTCTTAACAAACCGATAGCAGTTCTTCTTAATGCAAAAGGGTCTTTTGAACTGGTTGGTTTTTCATTTATTCCAAAAAAGCCCACTAAGATATCAATCTTATCAATTACAGCTACGGCAGTACTAATTGGCTTTTTAGGAACATCGCTATTAATACCAATGGGAAGATAGTGATCGCTAATTGCAAATGAAATATCTTCTGTAAATCCTTGCTCTATAGCAAAATACCTTCCCATGACGCCTTGTAGTTCAGGATATTCCCTAACCAAATCTGATACTAAATCTGCTTTACAAATTGATGAGGCTATTTCTACTTTTTCTTTGTTTAAATTTAATTGATCGGAAACTAAAGATGCAAGTTTTCTCAATCTTTGAGTCCGATCATAAAATGTTCCTAATTGTTTAAAAAAAGATAAATTTTTTAATTTGCCTACTTGCTTAACCAAATTCTGCGCTTTGTTTTTATCCCAAAAAAATTTAGCATCAGACAACCTTGCTTCAATAACTCTCTGATTTCCAGTTTTGATATAGCCTTTATTATCTGGCAAATTGGCAACTAATAAAAATAAATTAGTCAATTTGCTATTACTATCAAAAAGTGGAAAATATTTTTGATGTTGCTGCATTGTGATAACCAAAATTTCTTGTGGTACCTTTAAATAAATCTCATCAAATTTACCAATAATAACATTTGGCTTTTCAACCAAATTAACCACTTCTTCAATCAGTTTTTCATTAAAATTATTTTTCAGTTTTCTAGAATTGCAAATATTGTTAAATTTTCTTACTATTATTATCTTTCTTTTTTCTTGATCCAAAACAATATTTTTAGATTTAAGAATACTTAAGTATGACTTAAAATTATTTACCTTTTTTTGTTTTTCTCCATTTGTTTCATCTGCAAAAGTTAAATTATTACTTTGGAGATGAAAAAAGTTAAAATTAATTACTTTGTTATTAAAGAGTGCAATAATTGATTTTAAAGGCCTTCCCCAGCTTAAATCATAAACCGACCATTTCATTGACTTTTTCCACGAATAGCCTTGAAGCACTTCTGGAATAATAAATTCAAACTCATTTATAATATTAATTACTTTTGGCTTAGTATTTGCAAAATAAAACTCTCCTTTTTCGATATTTTTTTTATATATCTCTGCCTTATTTAAATTATTTGATTTAATAAAACCATCTAGAGCTACTTGGGGCGCTCCTACTTTTGGTCCTTTTAAAACTTTTTTCTTTTGCTCTATTTTCTCAGGAATTCCATCTATAACAAAAACAAGTCTTTTTGGTGTTGAAAAAGATTTACTTGAATTAAATTGAATTTCTTTTTTTTGTAATCTTTCTTCAAGCATTTGCCTGATTTTTTGTCTGGCGTCAATTTGAAGTTTTGAAGGAATTTCTTCACTAAATAATTCTATAAATAACTCAGCCATAATTTATTTTTGGCTTTCGAGCCAAATTTCTCCTGATCCTTTGGCTAACTCTCTTATTCTAGAAATATATTCTGTTCGTTGGGCAACCCCTATGACTCCACGAGCATCTAGAAGATTAAAAACATGACTAGCTTTTAAACATTGATCATATGCTGGTAAAGAAAGTTTCTTTTCTAATAAAGATTTACATTCAGATTCGGCAATTTCAAAATTCTTCATTAGATATTCTGTATTCGCGTATTCAAAATTATAAGCTGAATATTCTTTCTCCGCTTGATGAAAAATATCTCTATATTTCATTCCAGAATTATTCCAAATGAGATCGAAGACATTTTTTTTTCCTTGAGTAAACATACATATTCTTTCTAAACCATACGTAAGCTCAACAGGAACAGGCTTGCATTCAATTCCTGCCATTTTTTGAAAATAAGTGAATTGAGTAATTTCCATACCATCACACCACACTTCCCAACCTAATCCTGCGGCACCAAGAGTTGGGCTCTCCCAATCATCCTCGACAAATCTTATGTCATGTTCTTTATGATTTATTCCTATTGTAGACAAACTTTTTAAATAAACTTTTTTTATATCATCAGGGGAAGGTTTAATTATAACCTGATATTGGTAATAGTGTTGTAAACGATTTGGATTCTTACCATATCTTCCATCAGTTGGACGTCGCGAAGGCTGAACATACGCTGCCTTCCATGGCTTTGGTCCTAATGAACGTAGTGTTGTGGCAGGATGAAATGTGCCTGCACCAACTTCGATGTCATAGGGCTGCAGTATTACACATCCGTAATTTCCCCAAAATTTTTGCAAATTCAATATTGTATCTTGAAAATTTACCGGAGTAGGCTTTCCCTTTTTTTTCTTTATGTTAATTTTTTTTTTTATTTTTTTAGGCATCTAGAAGCCATATCTTTGCCAAATTGATTTTTCCTCTAAAATATTTAATAAATTTTCAATTTGATTTTCACTAGCTCCAGATAATTTTTTGTTCAACCAGCTCTTTGGTTTCTCAAATTTCTTAATAACAACATCCTCACCAAATTTTTCCTTTAAAATTTCATCTGCATTACCTAAACCATCAATTAAACCCAAATCTTTTGCTTTAGAGCCTGACCAAAATTCACCTGTAAATAGATCCGGATTTTTATCTTTTTTAAGTTTAGTAGATCTGCTTTCTTCTACAACTTTTATAAAATCTGAATGCAAATCTAATTGTATTTTTTTTAATCTTTGGATGTCTTCTTCTTTTTCTTCCACAAATGGATCTAATGTGCTCTTATTTTTACCAGCTGTATAAATCCTTCTTTGTATACCCGCCTTTTTAATTAGTTCCTGCAAACCAAAAGATGAATAAATGACGCCGATAGAACCTATGATCGAACTCGAATTAGCATATATTTCGTCTCCAGCACATGCAATCAAATATCCTCCTGATGCCGCAACGTCCTCAGCAAATACCAAAACTTTCTTGTTATTTTTTTTTGCCTGTTTTTTAATGTAACTATAAATTAGATGTGATTGAACTGGAGATCCTCCTGGAGAATTTACAGAAATTGCTATTGCCTTAGCTTTCTTAATAGAAAAAGCCTTTTCAATCAGTTCTTGCTGCCCAGCAAAATCTAATCCCTGTTTAAATTTTCCAACAGAACCAATCACTCCAGATAGTCTGATATGAGGAACTACTTTTTTCTTTTTAAAAATTTTAAAAATCGAAAACATGTGATGATATATATTCTAATTATCATAGTTTTTAGATCCTTTGAAAGTCGAAGTAAAGTTATAAAGCTACCTTAGGTTGTAATTGCTAGGTGCGGCATTAGTGAACCAAAAGAAATTTTTTTAAGATAAAATAAAAGTTATAATTATTTACATGGGATCGGTAATACCTCTAAAAAAAGAGATAGACAATTCTTACGCAGAACTAAAAAAACTTGTGAAAGATAAACTTGATCAAGTGAATCAAAGAATAAAATATAAACTTGCTAGTGAAATAAATCTTATCCATAAAATAACCAATTATCATCTTAAATCAGGAGGTAAAAAAATCAGACCTTTATTAACTCTCGGTTCAGCTAAATTGTGTGGCTATACAGAAGGCGATAGAGACGTAAATTTAGCTGCTTGTGTTGAATTAATTCATAATGCAACATTGTTACATGATGACGTAATTGACAACAGCGATCTTCGAAGGGGAATCAAAACACCTAATGTGATTTGGGGCAATCAATCGTCTATTTTGGTTGGAGATTATTTATTAAGTCGCTGTTTTGAAATGATGGTGGAAGATGGAAGTCAAGAAGTGTTAAAATTATTATCTTCAACTTCTTCGAAAATTGCCCAAGGCGAGGTATCTCAATTAGAATACAAAAGTGAAATAGATGTGCTAGAAGAAACTTATTTCAAAATTATAAATTCAAAAACTGCAGCCTTATTTGCTGCAGCCACACGGGTAGGAGCATGCATTACAAATAAAAATAGAAAGGAAAAAGATGCATTGGAATCTTATGGAAGAAATCTTGGTCTTGCATTTCAAATAGCAGATGATGCGCTAGATTATTATTCTACAAACAAAATATTTGGTAAAGAAATAGGTAAAGACTTCTATGAAGGAAAAGTAACGTTGCCAGCTATATTTCTACATCAAAAAGCTAATCTTAGTGAGAGAATTTTTTTAGAAAAAATTTTTAAGAAAAAGAATCGCTCCGAAAAAGAATTCATCCAAATGCAAAATTTGATAAAAAAATACGATTCCATTTCAGATTGCTTCAAGCGTGCTGAACATTTTGTAAATATTTCATATAATGCACTAAATACTTTTAATCCGTCAAAAGAAAAATCAATATTACAAAATCTAACTTCTTTTAGTTTGGAAAGATCTTTTTAAGGATACAAAATTTCTTTTTCCCATCCATTGACTGTTTTGTTATATCTAAGCCTCTCATGAATTCTATTGTCTCTGTGTAGCCAAAACTCAATAGATGAAGGTCTTAAACACCATCCTGACCAATGAGGTGGTCTGGGTACGTTTTTTTCATTCTTATATTTTTTTTTAAAATCTTCTATTTTCTTTAAAAGCTCAAACCTTTCCTTCATAGTATTTGACTGATCTGATGCCCAAGCACCAATTTTACTTTCATAAGGTCTGCTATTAAAATAAAGATCTGCTTCCCTGTCATCAACTTGGGTTACGCTTCCTATAATTTTTATTTGCCTGTTAAAACTTTTCCAATGAAAGCACATTGCTGCTTTCGGATTTTCCTTAAGTTCATGGCTTTTTGGACTATTTAAATTTGTATAAAAAACAAATCCCTTAGAACTTAATCCTTTTAACAGTACCATTCTTACATTTGGTTGACCTGCATTATTTACTGTCGCTAAAGATGAGGCGGTTGGGTCTCTAATTTCCTTTTTTTCAGCCTCAGCTATCCAAGATTTAAATAATTCAAAAGGATCATTTAAGTCCATGAAACAGGAATTTAAACCTAATGAGTTTTTTTGATTCATAAAATAGTCAAAATATTCTATATAATACAATTTAATGTCATTTAATACTTTTGGAAAGATGTTTTGTTTTACAACATGGGGTGAATCTCATGGACCTGCTATTGGATGTGTGGTGGATGGTTGTCCTCCCAATATTGCTTTATCTGAAAAAGATATACAGATAGATATGGATCGAAGACGTCCTGGAAAATCAAAGTTCACATCTCAAAGAAAAGAATCCGATAAAGTGGAAATTTTGTCTGGTGTTTTTGAAGGCAAAACCACTGGAACCCCTATTTCCATGATTATTTACAATAAAGATGCAAGATCGAGAGATTATGAAACCATTAAAAATAAATTTAGGCCAGGACATGCCGATTATACTTATCTAATGAAATATGGAATAAGAGATTATCGTGGTGGAGGAAGACAGTCAGCAAGAGAAACAGCTTCTAGGGTTGCAGCAGGTGCAATTGCAAAAGTTGTTTTAAATAAACTAATTAATAAAAAGTTTAAAGTTGTTGGAGGTGTTGTTCAACTAGGACTTCTTGGATGTAACAAAAATAATTGGAATGAAAAAGAAATAAGAAAAAATCCTTTTTTTTGTCCTGATAAAAAATCAGTTAAACTCTGGGAAAAATATCTTCTTACAGTAAGAAAAGCTGGCTCTTCATGTGGAGCGGTGATTGAGCTAAGAGCCTCTGGTGTACCAGCTGGCTTGGGTGCTCCAATTTATTCTAAATTAGACTCAGATTTAACAAGTGCGTTGATGAGTATTAATGCTGTCAAAGGTGTTAACATCGGAGCTGGTATGAATGCTGCATTTTTAAGTGGGGAAGAAAATTCTGATGAAATTAGAAACATTGGAGGTAAAACAAAATTCAAATCTAATAATGCTGGAGGAATATTAGGTGGTATATCTTCAGGTCAGGAAATTATTGCTTCGTTTGCAGTAAAACCTACATCATCAATTTTAAGTAGCAGAGAAACTATTGATAAAAAAGGAAAGAATACAAAAATTTCTGTTAAAGGTAGACATGATCCGTGTGTGGGAATTAGGGCTGTACCCATTGGTGAAGCTATGATGGCTTGTGTATTGTTAGATCATTATCTATTAAACCGTGCACACTGCGGTTAATAACATCTAATTAAATTGTTTAGTTTTAGGAATAACTATATTTGATTTAAGAGTGTCTAAAGATTTTTGTTCAATTGCTTGAGCATCAAGACCTGCAGCTTTATACATATTTTCTGAAGTATCCTGATCTATAAATCGATCAGGCAAAATCATTGATCTTATTTTCAAACCCTTATCGAAAATCCCTCTTTCAGAAAGTGCTTGAAAAATATGTGAACCAAATCCCCCAATAGATCCCTCTTCAATTGTTATCAGAACTTCATGATGGAAACATAGGTCCATAATTAATTTGTAATCAAGAGGTTTTGCAAATCTCGCATCAGCAACTGTTGTGGAAATCCCTTGGGCATCTAGTTTGTCTGCAGCTTTTAAACATTCTTGCAATCTTGTCCCAAAGCTTAGAATAGCAATTTTACTTCCCTCCTTAACAATTTTACCTTTCCCTAACTCTAAAATTTCATTAATTCCTGGAAGCTCTACCCCTAATCCATTTCCCCTAGGATATCTAAATGCACATGGTCTATCGTTGATGCTCACCGCAGTATTAATCATTCTAACGAGTTCAGCTTCATCACTAGCGGCCATCACCACGAAATTTGGCAAAGTGGATAAATAAGTAATATCAAAAGCACCCGCATGTGTGGGTCCATCTGCACCAACTAAACCTGCTCTATCAATTGCAAATCTAACAGGAAGACTTTGAATAGCAACATCGTGAACAACCTGGTCGTAAGCTCTTTGAAGAAAGGTAGAGTAAATTGCAGCAAAAGGTTTATAACCTTCCGTGGTTAGACCCGCTGCAAATGTCACTGCATGCTGTTCTGCAATTCCAACATCAAACATTCGATCTGGAAATTTTTTTCCAAAAATATCCATGCCAGTACCTGAAGGCATAGCTCCTGTAATTCCTATAATTTTCGTATCGTTTTCAGCATGTTTAATTAAAGTGTTAGCAAACACTTTCGTATAAGATGGTGTATTAGATCTTGGTTTAGATTGTTCTCCAGTAACAACATTAAATTTACTAACACCATGATATTTATCTCTAGAATCCTCGGCTGGCTTATATCCTTTGCCCTTTTTTGTAACGACATGAACCAAGATAGGCCCATCATATTTTAAATTTTTAACATTATTCAAAACTGGAATTAAACTGTCCAAATTATGACCATCAATCGGTCCAACATAATAAAAACCAAGTTCGTTAAATAACGTTCCTCCGGAAACTATATCTCTTATAAATACTTCAGCTTTTCCTGCTTTATCTTTAAACTTTTTTGAAAATATAGAAGTAATAGATTTAATAGTTTCTCTGAAACTAAAGTAAGTCTTTCCAGATAACAGCTTTGCTAAATATGAACTCATGGCTCCAACAGGTCTCGCAATTGACATGTCGTTATCATTTAAAACTACAATTAGTTTTGATTTCATCGCTCCCGCATTATTCATTGCCTCATAAGCCATACCTGCACTCATAGCTCCATCTCCTATTACAGCAATAACATGATTAGAATCTTTCGATAGGCTTTTTGCAACTGCCATACCCAATGATGAAGAAATAGAAGTCGAACTATGAGCTGCTCCAAAAGTATCATATTCACTTTCTGATCTTTTTGTAAAACCCGAAAGACCTCCACCTTTTCTTAAAGTTCTGATTCTATCTCTTCGACCAGTAATTATTTTATGAGGATAAGCTTGATGCCCAACGTCCCAAACCAATTTATCTTTTGGTGTATCAAATACGTAATGTAACGCGATGGTTAATTCTACTACCCCCAAACCCGCTCCTAAGTGTCCACCAGTTGTTGAAACAACATCAATCAATTCCTCTCTAAGCTCTTTTACCAATTGCTTGAGTTCTTCTTCTTTTAATTTTCTTAAATCTGATGGATAATTAACATGATCTAACAAACTAGTTTTCGACATTTAAAATTCTCTTGTTAATATGAATTCAATAGATTCTAATAAATCGTTGGCTTTAATACCATATTTTTTAATTTGTTGATCCAATTTTTTTTTTAGAGTTTTAGCAAAATTTAATGTTTCGCTATAGCCTAATAAATTTACCAATGTTGCCTTTCCTTTCTTTTCGTCACTTTTAGTTGGCTTTCCAACTGTCGCACTATCACCTTTATAATCAATTAAATCATCGACAATTTGAAACAGTAAACCAATTTGTAAACCGATCTCTTTCAATAATTTTCTTTTTTTGATATTATATTCATTAATAACAGCAATACTTTCACAACAGAAACCAAACAATTCTCCAGTTTTTTTCTTTTGCATATTAATTATATTCTTTTTTGAAATATTTTTATTTTCAAAAGTCAAATCTAAATATTGACCACCAGCTAGACCGGAATGACCAGAACAATTAGATAACGCTCTTATTAATGTGGCTTTAATCTTTTGGGGTATCTTTAAATCGCTATCAGACAAAATTTCAAACGCTAAAGTAAGCAAGGAATTTCCAGCTAAGATAGCAGTAAATTCATTAAATTTTTTATGTGTCGAAGGTCTACCTCTTCTCAAATCATCGTTATCCATTGAAGGCAAATCATCGTGCATTAATGAATATGAGTGCAAACATTCAACTGCCGCACCAATAATAATTAATTTTTTGTAGTCTATTCCAAAAATTTTTCCAGTATTAACTACTATGGCCGATCTAAATCGTTTACCACCAGAGAAAACACCATATTTCATGGGTTTAATTAAGTGCGACTTACTATTTTGTTTTGAAAAAACACTTTTCAAGTATGAGTCTATGTCCTGTGCAATAGTGTTTAATTTACCGGAAAAATTTGCCATATAAGTTATTTCAAATCTTTAGAGGAAATTTTTCCATTTTTATCTAAGGTGGACTGTTTAATTTCATTAGCTTTTTTCTTAAATTGCTCTTGAATATGAAAATTTAAATATATCATTCTGTTATATTGTTCTATCGAGCTCTCTAGGTCAGTCTCGGTATTTTCTAGCTTTGTAATTATTTCTTTAATTTCGCTTTGTGCTTCTTTTATGGATTTTGTGCTTATATCAGGTGGAATATTTTTTAATTTCATAATATATCCATATACTAATTAATTTATGAAAAATATCTATTCAAATATATATAAACCAAATTTGATTAACTTAAAAAAAGCAAAAAAAAACATAGAAAATAATAATATTATTGGAATGCCAACTGAAACCGTTTATGGCCTAGCAGGAAACGCTTACTCCAATAAATCAGTTACAAAAATTTTTAAATTAAAAAAAAGACCAATTTTTAATCCTCTTATAATTCACTTTAAAAACTTAAAGGATTTAAAAAATGACGCAATCTTGAATAATACTTTTACAAAACTTTATAAGGCTTTTTGCCCAGGACCAATTACTTTTATATTAAAAAGAAAGATCAAATCAAAGATTTCTAAAATAGCTACTGCAAGAAAAAAAACTGTTGCTGTTAGAATTCCTAAACATAAAGTTGCAAGAAATTTGCTTAAAATTTTAAATGCACCACTTGCAGCTCCAAGTGCAAATATCGCGTCTAAACTTAGCCCAACTTGTGCAAAAGATGTTGTGGATGAATTTGGAAATAAAATTAAATTCATACTGGATGGCGGTCAATGTAAAATTGGACTTGAATCGACAATAATAGATTTAACTGTAAAACCCACTATTTTAAGACCAGGAAGTATATCTGCTGAAAAAATTCAGAAAATATTAAAAAAAAAAATTACTATTAATAATAAGCCAAAAAAAATCAAAGGGCCCGGACAATTAAAATTACATTACTCCCCCGGAATACCAATTATAATGAACAGAAAACATCCTGAAAAAAATCAGGCATTTATTGGTTTTGGAAAAAAATTTAAACATGGAAAAAATAATTTTAATCTGAGTAAAAATGGTAGTTTGAAAGAAGCGGCAAATAATTTATATAAAATCATGAGAAAAATAAAAAAAAGAAATTTTAAATCAATAGCTGTCACTCAAATACCTAATATTGAACTAGGTCGCGCAATCAACGATAGGCTGATAAAAGCGTCAAATAAATGAATAAAGAAACAATTATAGTTGATGGTTTAACTAAGCAATTTAAAAACATATTAGCTGTCAATAATATAAGTTTTAAAATTGGTAAAGGTAAAATTATTGGTCTCCTCGGACCGAATGGATGTGGTAAGTCAACTACCATAGGTATGATGCTTGGTTTGATAAAACCTAGTTCAGGAACAGTTATTATCAATGGTCAAAATATTGAACAGAACCGAACAGACTTGCTGGAAAAAATGAATTTTATTTCTCCATATGTTGAATTGCCAAAAAAACTAACAGTTGAAGAAAACCTTAAGGTTTATGGAAGATTATATGGAGTAAAAAATTTAAAAGATAAAATTTCTGATTTAATGGAAAAATTAAATTTATTAGACTTTAAATCAAGGAAAACTGGCGAACTCTCTTCAGGTCAAAAAAACAGAGTTTCCCTGGCTAAGGCTTTAATCAACGATCCTGAAATACTTTTTCTAGATGAACCAACAGCTAGTCTTGACCCTGATGTCGGTGATTATATTAGAGGTTTTATTGAAGACTATGCATCTAATAAAGGTGCAACTATTTTACTAGCCTCACATAACATGAACGAAGTGGAAAGACTTTGCTATGAAGTCTTGATGATGAAAAATGGCGAAATAATCGATAAAGGAAAATGTGATGATTTAATCAATAAACATGGAAGAAAAAATTTAGAAGAAGTATTTTTAAAATTAGTGAGAGAATAATATGAAATTTCATAGAATATATGCCTTATCCTTGCGTCATTTATATTTAATCAAAAGTTCTCTACCAAGAATTTTAGATTTAATTTATTGGCCCACAATCCAAATAGTTCTTTGGGGTTTTATTTCAATGTTTTTCACATTGCATAGTGATTATTATAATCATACTGCAGGCATCATTTTAACTGCAGCTATTCTTTATGATTTTTTATTCCGTACAAGCATAAGTTTTAACATGTTATTCCTTGAAGAAATCTGGAGCAGAAATTTTACCAATTTGTTTGTTTCTCCTTTAAAAATTAGCGAGATTATAACAGCGCTCACAGTTACTGCTTTATTAAGAACTTTAATTGGAGTGATTCCAGCTATATTGCTTGCCACCCCTTTTTTTGGAGTTTCCATATTCAACTTAGGTCCATCATTAATATTACTTTTTTTGAGCTTATATCTCTTTGGAATAACGCTAGGTCTACTGGTTGCAGCTGGACTATTAAGATACGGTCCTGCTTTTGAAAACATAGCTTGGTCATCACTTTTTTTGCTTGCTCCATTAGGATGTATCTATTATCCACTATCAATTTTACCTGATTGGTTACAAACAATAGCTTTGGCTCTACCTCTAGTTTATATATTTGAAGAAGTGCGATCTATTTTATTAAATAATATCGTAAATTACGCTAATATTATATCTGCACTAAAATTAAATTTAGTTTATTTTACTTCAGCTGTGTTTGTATTTTATTTAGCCTTTCATGGAGCAAGAAAAAAAGGAACTCTTATTAATGTTGGAGAATAGTTTTTAATGAAGTTATATGACTGCTGCATGTACTTTGATGAAGATCTTATCTTAGATTTACGTTTAAATACTTTAAACGACTATGTCGATGAGTTTGTGATTGCAGAAGCTACCAGAGATCATGCCGGAAATGAAAAAAAATTAAATTTTGATTATAAGAATTTTTCTAAATTTAAAAATAAAATTAAATATTTAATAGTTGATGATATTCCAATAAATGTAAAATCAAAAAAAAAGAACTGGACACCAAATCATTGGAGAGATCAACATCAAAGAAATTCACTAATAAGAGGATTTCAAAATTATAATGACAATGATTTAATAATGATATCTGATATTGACGAAATTCCTGATCCAAACAAATTATCGGAATTTAAAATTGAAAATAAATATGCTTGTTTTATGCAAAAAAACTTTCAATCAAAACTAAACTTACTAAACATTACCGATAAATATTGGATGGGAACAAAAATTTGTCAAAAAAAATATCTAAAATCTCCTCAATGGCTAAGAAACATCAAAACTAAAAAGAGACCTTTTTGGAAATTTTATAAACCTAAAGAACCTCAGTTGATCTTTGACGGGGGCTGGCATTTTAGTTTTTTAAAAAAACCAAAAGATATTTCAATAAAAATTAGTGTTTATTCTCATCAAGAGTTCTACAAAGATGAATTTGTTGACGAAGAAAAAATAGCTAAAAGAATCAAAAATGGCCAAGATTTATTTGACCGTAATATCAAATATGAAAAAATTGAAATAGATGAGAGTTTTCCTAAGTATGTTTTTAATAACAAAGCGATGTTTAAGGAATGGATAATTTAGTTCGTACGCCCGGAAGGAGTTGAGCGTCAGTTTGTATATACAAGACCAGTTAGTACTTAAATTGCTACAATTATCCGAATTTATATATGTGGTGCGGCAGGCAGGACTCGAACCCGCAACCTATGCGTCCGAAGCGCATCGCTCTATCCAATTGAAGCTACTACCGCTTTAATACGTTGTTTTATACAGTATATAGAATAATTAATGGAAAAAAAAACATTTAATATAAGTGTACCAATTGATTCTCATAGAGATCGCATTGATAAGTTTTTGCAATCACAGTTAAGCGAATTAAGCAGAACTAGACTACAAAATTTAATTCGTAACGGACATGTAAAGTTAAATAACGCTATAATTAATGAAGTATCAAAAAAAATAAAAAATGAAGATAAAATCGAAGTTAATTTCCCTCAACCAAAAGAAACTCTCATTAAACCAAATAAAATTCCTTTAGATATTTTATATGATGATGATGATCTAATAATAATTAACAAACCTCCTGGACAGGTGGTGCATCCTGGTGCAGGTAACTATGAAAAAACGATTGTGAATGGTTTATTATTTAAATATCAAAACAATCTTTCAAGTGTAGGCGGAAAATTAAGACCAGGCATAGTTCATAGAATTGATAAAGATACTAGTGGAGTTATTGTTGTGGCAAAAAACGACAATGCTCATATCAATTTATCTAAACAATTCAGCGATCATACAATAAAAAGAACATATGAAGCTCTAGTTTGGGGCTCCCTAAAACCTCAAAGTGGAAAAATAAATGAAAGAATTTCAAGAAGTGTGAAAAATAGACAGCTTATGGCAGTGAGAAAAGAAAAAGGGAAAAAAGCTATCACAAATTACAAAACTTTAGAAATTTTTCAAAATTTGAATTTACCTAAAGTAAGCCTAATAGAGTGCAGACTAGAAACAGGTAGGACACACCAAATAAGAGTGCATATGAATTTTAAGGGAAATCCAATTTTGGGAGATAAATCTTATGGTAAATCAAAAAGAAAATTTAAAGAGATTAACGCAAATATAGAAAAAAAAATAAACAATTTTAATAGGCAAGCATTACATGCAAAAAGTTTGGGTTTTGTTCATCCTAAAACTGGAAAGGAAGTTTTTTTTGAAGCTGAAAGGCCAAAAGATTTTGATACACTGATTAAAAGCCTTAAAAAAGCTAGTATTTAGTTGTCTTGTATTTGCCTTAATTTAATAATACATATCCTGTGAAATTATGAATACCAAAACAACTAATACAAATTTACCTGCTATTGCAGGAGAAGGAAGCCTTTCAGGCTATCTAACACGAATAAAAAAATTTCCTATGCTTAGCTCTGAAGAGGAATATATGCTGGCTAAAAGTTGGCGAGACAGAGGAGATTTAAAATCAGCACAAAAATTAGTAACGAGTCACTTGCGACTAGTTGCAAAAATTGCGATGGGATATAGAGGTTATGGATTGCCTGTAAGTGAATTAGTTTCAGAAGGTAATATTGGTTTGATGCAAGCTGTTAAAAAATTTGACCCTGAAAAAGGATTTAAACTGGCCACCTATGCAATGTGGTGGATAAAAGCATCAATTCAAGAATACGTTTTAAGATCTTGGAGTTTAGTAAAAATAGGTACCACAACAGCTCAAAAAAAACTTTTTTTTAATTTAAAAAAATTAAAAAATAAATTGTCCGCTGAAACTACTGGAGATTTACATCCTAAACATGTGGACGAAATATCAAAAAGATTAAACGTTAAAAAAGAAGAAGTGGTTTCAATGAATAGACGATTGCAAGGAAAAGAAAAATCTCTTAATGACCCGATAAATGATGAAGATGGTCTAGAATGGCAGGATTGGCTCGTGGATAACAATCTTGATCAAGAATTGAAATTATCACAAGATCAAGAACTTAATGAAAGAAAAAATTTAATGAATGCTTCAATGAATATTTTAAATCAAAGAGAAAAAGAAATATTAATTGCTCGTAAATTATCTGAAGATACAACCACCCTTGATGACTTAAGCAAAAAATACAAAATCAGTAGAGAAAGAATTAGACAAATCGAAATGAAAGCTTTTGAAAAGCTGCAAAAATCCATGCTTAACGCTGCAAAATCAAATAATTTACTACCAAAAAATTAATTTTTTATTTAAATTATTTAAAAGGATTTTCTAAAAGTATTGTGTCTTCCCTTTTAGGACTTGTAGAAATACTAGATATTTTAACGCCACAATAATCTTTAATAAAAGAAATATATTTTCTAGCATTTTCAGGAAGTTCTTCCCATTTTTTTATTCCCGCAGTATTTTTCAACCAACCATCCATTTTTTTATAAATTGGTTTTACTTTTATTTGATCGTGTAACCCGCTTGGAAAATAGTCAATTTTTTTTCCATCAAGTTCATAGCCAATACAAATATTTAATTCTTTAAATTCATCCAAAACATCTATTTTGGTCAAAGCTATTCCATTTATTCCAGATATAATGCAGGATTGTTTAACTAGCACAGCATCAAACCAACCACATCTTCTTTGTCTATTAGTAACAGTTCCAAATTCCTTGCCTTTTTCACCAATTTTTTTTCCTATTTCACTATTTAGTTCTGTGGGAAATGGACCTTCTCCTACTCTGGTTGTGTAAGCTTTAACTATTCCTAGAATATAATTAATGGCATCAAGCCCACAGCCAGATCCAATCAGAGCTGCACCAGCGACTGTATTTGAAGATGTAACAAATGGATATGTACCGTGATCTACATCTAATAAAACCCCTTGAGCTCCTTCAAAAAGTATTGTTTTTTTTTCTTTTTTAAACTCCTCTAATTTTTTCCATATTGGCCTAGAGTATTTTAAAATTTCAGAAGAAATTTTAAGCAGTTCTTTCATTAATTGATCTTTGTTTACTGTTTTTTTTCCTAAACCTTTTCTTATAGAGTTATGATGAAACAACATCGTATCTATTTTTCTTGATAAATTTTTCTCATTAGCAAGATCCATTACTCTGATTCCTCGCCTTCCTATCTTATCCTCATAAGCTGGCCCAATACCTTTTCTTGTAGTGCCTATTTTATCTGTATTCTTTGAATCTTCTCTAATCTCATCCAATTCTTTATGCAGTGGTAAAATTAACGTCGCATTTTCAGCTATATATAAATTTTCATTATTAATTTTTACACCTAATTTATCTATTTCCTTAATTTCATTTAATAAAGCCCAAGGGTCGATAACTACCCCATTGCCAATAATAGAAATTTTATTTTTTCTAACTACTCCTGAAGGCAAAAGATTTAGTTTATATGTTATATTGTCTACTATGAGTGTATGGCCCGCATTATGGCCTCCTTGAAATCTAACTACGACATCAGCTTTTTCGGAAAGCCAGTCAACAATTTTTCCTTTGCCTTCATCTCCCCATTGAGAGCCTACAACAGCTACATTAGACATTGATATTTCTTAAATTAAATGAAACTAAATGATTTAACGGTCCAAAACCTTTTCCATAACCTGGTGCAGAAGCTATTGCTTTATCTACATACCTTAGAGAAATTTTACATGATTTAACTATATTTTTCTTTTGAGATAAACATGTAGCTAAAGCTGAGGATAATGTACACCCAGTTCCATGAGTGTTTTTTGTTTTAATTTTTCTTTTTGAAAAAACTTTAATTCCTTTTTTTGTAGCTAAAATATCGCAAATCATTTTACTTTTAAGATGTCCGCCTTTTAATAACACATTTTTTGATCCCATGTTTAAAATTAATTTAGCAGCTTCGATCATATCTTTTTTATTAGAAATTGAACTGCCGATTAAAACTTCTGCCTCAGGAATGTTAGGTGTAACTAAGTTACACAAAGGTAAAATCAGTTTTTTTAAATATTTAATTGAGTTATTGTTAATTAATTTAGTCCCACCTTTAGCAACCATTACTGGATCAAGAACAACATTTTTTAATTTATATTTTTTTAAAATTTTATAAACACATTTGATTATACTAGTATTATGCAACATACCAATTTTTACACCATTAGCCCCGATATCATTCAAAATCATCGTTATTTGTTTTTGAATATTTTTTGTAGGAATTGGAATAATACTTTTTACATCTCTGGTATTTTGTGCTGTAACAGCCGTTACTGCTGTCATCGCATAACTACCGAGAGCTGTAACGGTTTTAATATCCGCTTGTATGCCTGCTCCACCAGAAGAGTCGGAACCTGCAATGATTAAAATTTTAGATTTTATTTTCAATTTATTTTATTGATCTCTTAATTAGTTTTATACATCTTAAAATTAATTTTTTATTGTACGACTCACCCATAATTCTTATTTTAGGCTCTGTTCCTGATTTTCTTATCAATAACCTTCCATGCTTGCTCATAAGTTTATTAGCCTTTTTAATTGCACTTTTACATTTAGATTTGTTAATTATGTTTTTATCTTTTACGGTTATATTCTCTAATATTTGCGGCATAGGTACAAAAACATTGAGTAATTTGCTGGCCTTTTTGTCTTTTCTTAATGAAAATAAAACTTCCAATGCAACCATTAAACCATCACCGGTTGTTGCGAATTTTCCAAGAATTATATGACCAGACTGTTCACCACCTAAATTAAAATTTAATTTTTTCATTTTTTCTTTTACATATCTATCTCCCACCTTGGATCTTAAAAATTTAATTTTTTCTTTTTTCAAAAAATTTTCTAATCCATAATTCGACATTAAAGTTCCAATTACGCCACCTTTTAAAATTTTTTTTGATTTCCATCTACGAGCAAGCATCGCAATAATTTGATCGCCATCTATAATTTTGTTGTTTTCGTCACACATAATAATTCTGTCAGCATCGCCATCAAATGAAATGCCAACATGAGACTTGTATTTTCTAACAGCAGATTGAATTTTAGATGGGAAGGTAGATCCACATTTGTCGTTAATATTAAAACCATTGGGTTTTACACCAATTGACACAACCTTTGCTCCAAGATCTTTAAGTAATTTAGGGGCAGCTATGTAACCCGCTCCATTAGCGCAATCTAAAACTATTTTAATTCCTCTTAAGTTAAAATTATCTGGGAAATTTTTTCTTAATATTTCAATATACTTATCATTACCATTCTCGAGTCTTTTAACTCGACCTAGCAATTTGGGATTTGTAAGTTGTTTTGTATTTTTGGCATCTATTAATTTTTCAATTTTCTTTTCTATTTGGTCCGATAATTTCATACCATCTGGTCCAAATAATTTAAGACCATTATCGTAATAAGGATTATGAGATGCGGAAATCATAATACCCATATTTGCCTTCATTGATTTTGTTAACATTGCAAGTCCATTAGTTGGTAAAGGTCCCAATGTAAAAACATGCATCCCTCCTGATGATAAACCTGATACCAAGGCTGGCTCTAAGGTATATCCAGATAATCTTGTATCTTTAGCTATTATTGCAATTTGTTTAGTTTTTTTTTGGTTTTTAAAATAAGTGGCAGCTGCTAGACCAAACTTAAAGAATTTTTCTCCCGTAATATTGCCCTGGTTGACAGTACCTCTAATACCGTCAGTTCCAAAATATTTATTGCTCATGGATTAATTTGTATTCAAAATTTTATTAAAAACTAATAGTCCTTGATGAATTTCTTTAACATTGTGAACTCTGAATAGCTGAACTCCTTGAGAAAGTCCATAAAGCACTGATGCTAATGTGCCTCCCGTTCGATCCGGCGTATCAAATTTTGTTACTATATGTTCTATAAATCTTTTTCTTGAAGTTCCTATTAAGATTGGACATCCTAGACTATAGAAAATTGAAATTTTGGACATCAATCTTAAATTGTGATCTAAATTCTTTCCAAATCCAATACCAGGATCCAAAATAATAGTTTCTTTTCTATAATTTTTTTTTGTAAAAAAATTAATTTTTGTTTCAAAAAAATCAAAAATATCTAACAAAACATCTTCGTAAGTTGGATTATTTTGCATTGTTGCTGGAGTTCCTTGCATATGGTGCAAAATAAATGGTTTTTTTTTCGAATTAATAAGATCAAAAGATCTTTTATCAAAATTTAAACCAGATACATCATTGATGATATCAACTCCATTTTCAATGCCGTTACTCATAACATAAGATTTTCTTGTATCTAAAGATAAGAGTATTTTTGGAAAATTTTTTTTAAGTTTAATGATGGTGTTTTTTACTCTTTGCCATTCATCTTTTTCATCAATAGTTTTCGATCCTGGCCTCGTTGATTCTCCTCCGATATCAATTATTGTCGCTCCACTATTAATCATTAACTTAGCTTGGTTATATGCATTTGTTTCTTCAAAAAATAATCCTCCGTCCGAAAAACTGTCTGGTGTTATATTGAGCGCTCCAATTATTAGAGGTGTATCAAATTTTAATCCCAAAATACTTTCTTCTTTAGAAGTTATATTTTTTAGATCTTTTTCAATTGTTTGTAATATTTCTTTATCAAGCTGCTTGATTTCTTTAATTGAGTAAAACTTACTTTCAGCAATTTGCTTTTTTTTTCTATGAAAAACTTCTACCTGGTCAAAAGCTATATTAGAACGACCAGTCAAAGAAAGAGCTTTTTTTTCCTCAATGAGCCTCCTGGCGTAATTTCCATAATAGAAATTACACGGTCTTGTGTAACATTTGCGCATTAAAAATTAAACTGCAGGTTTTGGCTTTAAACCTAAAGATCCAAGTGCTGAAGATTGTTCTTTTGCTTCGTCATCCTCTTCTTTTTTTCTTGTTGGTTGGGTATTCTTTAAAATTAAATCTTTTATCTCTTCTCCACTTAGTGTCTCATAAAGCAATAAAGCTTTTGCTATTTTATGTAAATCATCTATTTTTTCTGTAATAATTTTTTTTGCTCTTTGATAACCTGCATCAACGATTTTTTTAATTTCTATATCTACTTTATTTGCAGTTTCTTCAGACATATGTTGATGTCTAGTTATAGATCTTCCAAGAAAAACTTCATCCTCGTTTTCACCATAAGTTAGTGGCCCAAGTTCTTTACTCATTCCAAATCTGGTAACCATATCTTTTGCTAGTTTAGTAGCCATTTGGATATCAGATGAAGCGCCGGACGTAACTTTGTCATGACCAAAAATTAATTCCTCAGCAACTCTTCCGCCCATAGCTTTTGATATATTCGCTTCTAGATATTCTCTTGTATGAGAGTATTTGTCTCTTTCTGGTAAAGTCCAAACTACGCCTAAAGCTTTTCCTCGTGGTATAATTGTAGCTTTATGTATGGGGTCTGATGCTTTTTCATTTATAGCAACAAGAGCATGACCACCTTCATGATAAGCAGTTAATTTTTTATCATCTTCGGTCATAACCATAGATCTTCTTTCTGCACCCATCATTACTTTATCTTTAGCCTCTTCAATATCTTCCATTGTTACAACTTTTTTATTTTTTCTTGCTGCTAACAATGCAGATTCGTTACATAAATTTGCTAAGTCAGCTCCGGAAAAACCAGGTGTTCCTCGAGCAATTGTTCTTAATTTTACATCAGGCCCCATACTAATTTTTTTGCTATGAATTTTTAAAATAGCTTCTCTTCCTACGATATCAGGGTTAGGTACAACAACTTGTCTATCAAATCTTCCAGGTCTTATTAAAGCAGGATCCAAAACATCGGGTCTATTGGTCGCGGCTATTAATATTACACCCTCGTTAGTTTCAAAGCCGTCCATTTCAACAAGCAGTTGATTTAATGTTTGCTCTCTTTCATCATTTCCACCACCTAGTCCTGCACCTCTGCTTCTTCCAACCGCATCAATCTCATCTATAAAAATTATACATGGTGCATTCTTTTTACCTTGTTCAAACATATCCCTAACTCTAGAAGCGCCAACGCCAACAAACATTTCAACAAAATCTGATCCTGAAATAGAAAAAAAAGGTACACTTGCTTCACCTGCTATTGCTTTGGCTAACAAAGTTTTACCAGTTCCAGTAGGTCCTATTAAAAGTGCGCCTTTTGGAATTTTTCCTCCAAGTCTTCTAAATTTTCTTGGATCTCTCAAAAATTCCACTATTTCTTCAACTTCTTCTTTGGCTTCATCAATGCCAGCAACATCATTGAAAGTTACTTTACCCCGAGCTTCAGATAATAGTTTTGCTTTAGACTTTCCAAATCCCATAGCCCCTTTTCCTCCTTGCATTTGACGCATGAAGAATACCCATACACCGATAAGTAAAAGCATTGGAAACCATGACAAAAGAATTCCCCATAAGGACGGCATTTGATTATCTTGAGGAGCCGCTGTTATATTAACGCCTTTTGAAGATAATTTCTCTACTAGGTTGGGATCGTTTGGAGCATAAGTTTTGAACGCAGTACCATCAGCCAAGATACCTTCAATATCATTTCCTTTAATCTCTACTTGAACAACTCTGCCATCCTCAACGTTTTTCAAAAAACTTGAAAAGGGGACTGTATCTGAAGCCACGGGATGTTTTGGATTTTTAAATAAATTAAAAAGCCCTACTACAAGAAGAACTATTACACCCCACATCATCAGATTTTTCAAATTCATATAGTATTTAAGATAAGCATTATTATTGACTAAACAAGTAACATTTTTATCATTATAATTTTAAAAAAAGGTCATTTTCCTAGTTGAAAAGGTATTTTTCTTATTCTTTTTCTTTGCTCTTTTGAAATGAAAATAAAATTGTCTTTTTTTTCTATAACGCATCCCCCTAAAGTAGACTTATTAAATTTAGCTTTTTTAACACGATCAATTAAACTTATAATTTTTTTGGATCTTGGTGGATAGTATGTTCCTGATACCAAAGACAAAATATCAGAAAAAGACTTAAAAATAATTTCTCCCGCTTCATCAGAAAATATTTGTGTATTTATTGAGCACTTGTTTTTTGGTAAAAAAGACACATACTTATATAAAGCCTTATTTTTATAAAAATCTAAAGCCTTATTCGCAGATCGAAGATTGTTAACAGTTTTAATAATTTTACCTGTACCAAGTCCCTCCTTCTCCATATTTCTTCTATATTTTCTTATTCTAACGCGTAAAAATTTTTCGTTTTCATTTGATGGATCCTTAATATAAGTCTTAAAAAAATTTAGAGTGATATATTTTAAATCTATTTTTTTAAAACTTAAAAAAGGCCTCACAATTTTTAAATTGCTATTGTAATTAACGCTTTCTGACATTGATGATAAGCCCGTCAATCCACTTCCTCTTAACAATCTTATAAAAAAATTCTCAATTTGATCATCAGTATGGTGTGCCGTAATTAAAAATTTTATATTTCTTTTCGAACAATAATTGGAAATTAGAGAATACCTAATATTTCTAGCATTTCGCTGAATATTTCTTTTTGGAACTTTGCCTTTCCAATTAAGAATTTTACTTAGTATCCTTTTTTTCTTTAAAATTCCTTTAGCTTTTAAAGCCTCTTTGTGAGATTCTTTTCTAAGTTTATGATCTACAATTAAAACGTGTATTTTATTTTTGAATTCAGATGCATACATTTTGCTAAAATAAGCCAAACACAAACTATCTGAACCACCCGAAACCGCCAAGGCAAAGCTCTTTTTTTTAATTTTTTTAAAAATTATAGCTTTGAACTTTGTATAAATTTTTTTAATTTTAGGGTCTTTAATTAATAAATTTCTTTTTTCAACTTTTCTTTTCACAGCCAAATTTTTTCTTGTTATATTCAGCTCTTTGAATAACTGATTGACTTGCTGTTGGATATTGTTTTTTAACACCTAAAATCATCTTGCAGCCTTGAGTTTTCTCGCCTAGCTGAACCATCATAACACCCAATTCAAGTAAGTTCCTTGGTGCCTTTTTACTTTTTGGATATTTTTGATAACCGTCTAAATATGCGGTAGCAGCATCTTGATAAAGTTGTCTAATTCTAAAAGTTTCTCCGTACCAAAACTGAGCGTTTCCTGCAAGATCGTGGTTAGAATTAACATCTACAAATTCTCTTAATGCAAACTCCGCAGTTTCATAATCTCCCACTTTTAGAAAACTTATAGCAAATTTATATTGCTCTTCTGGTGATGTTTCGGGAAGAATTTTTTCAGTCCTTTGTGCTGTTTCGGTAACAACTGTTCCTACAGATTCGACTGATTGTGTTTTTTGAACCTGTTCTAGAGAAGCAATATCAGAATCAGAAACACCTCCTAAATCTTGCGCCTCACCACTACCAGGTAATTTTATTATTCCACTAGAAACAGTACTTGTTCCTTGGTCTAATCCAGATCGTTCTAAATCTTGAAAACGCATCTGGTTATCTACTTGAACTTTTGTAATTCTGCTAGATAATTTATCTAATTTAAAATTAATTTCTTCAAAATTATTTGTCAAAATTTTAAATTGTTCTTCAAGATCAGATAATTTAAGCAAATGTTGTGTTAAAACATCATCGTAGCTATTTGATGTTTTACCACTGCTGCTCATACCTGTGCCAGGTTGACTATAAACTGCTTTTTCTAATGTTTTGATATCTTTTTGTAAAATTTGTAATTCTTGCAAAATTAATTCTGTATCTTGTGCATGGACTCTATATGAAGCAAAAATAATAAGTGTAAAAATTAATGATACTCTAGTTAAATAAATTAAAAATCTATTCATAGTCTTATTTGATATTTAAAGAAAAATAAGGCAAAAAAAAGACCCTCAAAATTACATATGAGGGTCTTTTTTAAAATTATATTTTTTAATTAATTAGCTTTATTTAACTGTTACAGATCTTCTATTCTGAGACCAAGCTAACGGCGAACTACCAGAATTCACTGGTCTTTCTTTTCCGTAACTTATAACCGCAATCCTGCCTCCAGAAATACCATACGTCAGTAAGTAATCCTTGACTGCATTTGCTCTTCTGTCGCCGAGAGCCAAGTTATATTCTCTTGTTCCTCTTTCGTCTGCATGTCCTTCAACAGTTACTGTAATATCTTTATTTTTTCTCATCCAAGCCGATTGCTTACGCAAAGTGTCTCTTGATGCTGTAGTCAATATTGATTTGTTTGTTGCAAAGAAAACTCTATCTTGAACTCCAGTTGCTAAAAATTCCACAGTATCTTTTCCTGTGTAAATATCTGACTGTATTAAGCCACTCGCGCTTTCTTTTGCAACTTTTTTTTGTGTCGCGCAAGCTGTCAGTAGTAGACCCGCAAAAACAACTAATAAAAAATTTCTTAAATTTACTGCGTAACTCATATTGTGATCTCCCTATTAATTTCTAATCTATTCAAATCTCGTACCAATCTCCATACAATATTTCAAAATAACTTTCAAGTTGCAAGTCAAATTTTCCTAAAAAGGGCCTACTTTGACAACAAAGAAGACCAAGAAGGGTCGGACCCATCCGTTTCAGTCTCTATCATTCTCTCATTATAGCCTGTTAAATCAATCGACCAAAGCTTTGCGGAAAAACCTTTGCCTTGTGAATCTGATTTGGTTTCTCTGTAAAAAATTAATACTCTCCCATTAGGTGACCATGAAGGTGCTTCTTGGTAAAAATTTTCAGTTAATAACCTCTCTCCACTTCCGTCAGGTCTCATTACACCAATATAAAATCTATTATTGTAAACTTTTGTAAATGCAATCAGGTCACCCCTTGGTGACCAGACAGGAGTTCCGTATAAACCTTTTCCAAAAGTTATTCTTTTCATATTTGAACCATCGCTTCTCATCACATAAATTTGTTGTAAACCGCTTCTGTCAGAATTAAAGCAAATATATTTTCCATCGGGTGAATATGAAGGTGATGTATCAATAGCGGAATGCTCGGTAATTTTTTCAACTGCCCTTGTAGTTAAATTCATTGTGTAAATATCCGAGTTTCCGTCTTGCGCAAAACTCATTATAATTTTTTTTCCATCCGGAGAAAATCTTGGAGCAAAAGTCATTCCGGCAAAATCTCCAACAACTTCTTGAACTCCGGTTTCAATATCAAGCAAATACACTCTAGGTAAATTTCTAAAATAAGATAAATAAGTCACTAACTGATTTTTTGGACTAAATCTTGGTGTCAATACTAGTTCGTTTCCCAAAGTTAAATATTTTACATTAGCGCCATCTTGATCCATAATTGCAAGCTTTTTGAATCTTTGAGTTTTTTCACCAGTTTCAGAAACATAAATAATACGTGTATCAAAATAACCTTCTTCTCCTGTCAATCTTTGATAAACTTTATCTGAAATTATATGCGCAACTCTTCTCCAATTATTTGGTGTAGTACTAAAAGCCAAAGCAATCATTTCTTTTGCAGCTACAACATCCCATAGCCTAAATTCAGTTCTTAGCTTATCTTCTGAAACCGTTACTTTCCCAGTTACAAGAGCTTGGGCTTTTATTAATTTCCAATCTTCAAATCTAGGTTTAGCATGAGCTATGTCTGGATTTTGAACAAAAGCATCTTTTTTTAAAGGATTAAACAAGCCCGATCTTTTAAAATTTACCTCAATTATCTTTGAAATTTCCTCTCCAATATTTTGGATAATCTTACCATCCTGTTGTATGTCTTTTGAACCTGGTTCAACATAAAAGGGTGAAATAGCTATCGGCAAAGGGTCAAGATTTCCTCTTGTTATATCAACTTCAATAAATGCACTGGTAGGATTAGCAAAAAGAAAAAAATAAAAAATAAATAAAAGTAATTTTTTCACATCATCCTTTCAACATTTCGTTAGCATTAAAATTTAATTGTAAATCTTTCCATCTATCATAGCCAGCTGGCGGAACCCTTAAAGGTTGACAAATTCTAACAGCTCTAAGAGCACTTTCGGCTAATACTCTGTAAAATCCTTGACCAGGTTTATTCATGCGAGCATGATCTAATATTTCTGACTTTAAAATGGTACCATCCGGTTGCAATCTTAATTTAATCCTTACTAGCAAATTTTCTTGATAAGGCAAGCCCAAAGGTAAGCTCCAGCACCCAAAAATTTGAGCTTTTAAAGCGTCCTCTTCACTTAGAGTTAGTCCGGATACAAATGAAGTCTTAACATTGCTTTGTGTAAGTTTTTGATTTTTCTTTAAAGTGTCAGCTGACTCTTTTTTAGATTTGTCAATAAGAGCTGCTATTTGGTTGGGATCAAAAAGTTCTTTTTTTTCGAATTCCGATACCTGTCTAATTTGTTCTTTAATTTCCTCAGGATTTTGTTTTTTTTTAACTAACTTTTTTTTTTCTTTATTCAAATCTTCTGGTAAAGGAATTCTGTCGGGTTTTTCTTTTTTTATTTTAGCTGGAGGAGCCTGTTCCGAAACTACTCTTTCTTCTTCTTTTTTAATCTTTTCTAGGGTTTCCCTGGCTTTGGGTGCAAAAGGAATGTTGGTTATGTCAGAAATTTCAATCAATTCAACAGATATGATTGGAGGCAAATCAATTGGCGTTTTCATCATCAATGGCAAACTTAAAGCCGTTAAAACAATCATAGCTGTATGAAAGACTAAAGACAAAAATATACTTCTAGTCATATCAATTTTGATATGGCTCAGATATTAGTGCAACCTTTGAAAAACCAGCCCCAGACAACATACCCATAACTTCCAGTACCCTTCCGTAATTGATTGTTTTGTCTCCCCTGACATATATTCTTGTGTCAGTTCTATTATTTGAAATAGCTAAAATCTTTGGAATCAATTTATCGAATACAACTTGATGCTCTTGTATAAAAACCTCACCTTTGGAATTAATTGATAGTGTCAAAGGTTCTTGCTCATCAGGCAAGGTGTCAGCTGCTGTTTCAGGCAAATCCACTTGCACACCTACTGTCAGTAGAGGAGCTGTAACCATAAAAATTATAAGTAAAACTAACATCACGTCAACAAAAGGTGTCACATTAATTTCGCTCATTGGTTCTTTGGATGAACGATTTAATTGAAAGCTCATAATGTTAATTTAAATAATTGATATAAATCTTTTAGAAAAATTTTCTATACGTCCGCTGTATTTTCTGGAATCACTCGTAAACTTATTATAAGCAACTACGGCAGGTACGGCCGCAAGCAACCCCAACGCCGTTGCAAAAAGTGCTTCGGCTATTCCAGGAGCTACTATCGCTAGACTGGTATTTCTTGAAATAGCAATTGACTGAAATGAATTCATTATTCCCCAAACTGTTCCAAATAAACCAATAAAAGGAGCTGTTGAACCTACCGTGGCTAAAAAAGTAAAATGTTTCTCAATCAAATTGATTTCCTTGTCCACTGAAATTTCAAGCACTCTACTTACTCGAGCGGTTTGAACTGAAGATGATTTAGATTTTGTTTTTATCAATTCAACCATTGCTGATTGAAATATATTCGTTAACGGATCTTTGTTTGTGTTAGAAAGATTGTTATAAAAATTTTCTGCTGATTTAGATTTCCAAAATTTTTCCTCAAAATTGTTAGTACTTTTTTCTATTTTTTTAAAAAGCCTTTGTTTTTCAAAAATTAAAGCCCAGGAATAAATTGATGCAGCAATTAAAATAATGATAACGCTTTTCACTACAAAATCTGCTCTTAAAAAAAGTTGAATTATAGAAAAATCAGTAGATCCTCCTAATCCCACAACCTGTGTAGCTACTTCTTGTTCCATTAAAGCTAATGTGCATCTAAATGTGTCATGAATTTGGCATTAAAACTAGATTTTTATGGGGATTAAAGTTGTGTATCGTTGAAATATCTAGCAATTAAAATTGCATCAGCTTTATTTGAGTCTTTTTTCCTGGAAAGTTTACTTGATATTTCGGGATAAACTTCAATTACTTTTGTTCTGCTTGCGTCTTTATTAGTTTTAATCAAATTAAAATGTTTTTTCCATTTAGTCGGTCTAACAAAATATATTGGCAAACTTAAAGCTGAACAGATGCCCTTGATTACACCAAAAGACTGGCCAAAATTAAACATACTGGTCACTCCCTGTCCTGGCATTGCATTAACATGTTCAACAACAACAATAATTTCCTTATCATCATTTAATCTTTCTTTAATAATATTAGTTACTTGGGAGCCATTTACTTGCTTTTTATTTTTTTTCCCATCAATCATGGTGGGCATGTCAAAAACTTCAATAACTTTTTTATTTTCTAAAACACTAATGGCGCCACTCACTCCAGGATCTACTCCAAAAATTATCATGTTGAAATTTTCTCTGCAAAATTTCTATCAATTTCTAAATTGGCATATACATGCTGAACGTCATCATCATCTTCCAATGTCTCCAAAAAATTTATTACAGACTTAGTTTTTTCTTTATTTAATGAAATTTTATTTATAGGCAGCCATTCAATACCTGTTGAAATGAACTCTTCAATTTTTTTCTCTATTTCAAGTTTAACTTTATAAAAATTATCTTTTGCAGTAATCACTTCATGATGTGGACCATTTGATGAGCAATCTTCAGCTCCTCCATTGATTGCTAATTCTAAAATATCATTATCTGAAATTTTTTTTTTATCAATTCTAATAACTCCCACCTGTTTAAATTGATGTGAAGCCACACCAGACTCTCCTAAGTTTCCTCCAAATTTTTGAAATATTGTTCTGATGTTTGAAGCTGTCCTATTTTTATTATCGGTTAAAGTCTCGATCATAATTGCTACTTTCTCAGGTCCAAAACCTTCGTATACAAGGCTATTATAATTTAAATTTTTATTTACCTCTGATTTACTTATTGCTCTTTCAATATTGTCTTTAGGCATATTTACTGTTCTAGCAGCTTGTATTGCTGACCTTAATCTTGGATTTGTATCAGGATTTTTTGAACCTAATTTGGCTGCCACAGTAATTTCTTTTGAAAATTTAGAAAAAATTTTCGAACGTTGCTTATCTGCTCTTCCTTTTCTATGCTTAATACCCGCCCAATGTGAGTGACCAGCCATAAATTATATTTTACATTCTAAAGCGCCGCCAACAATAATAGGTTCAACTTTTTTAGCTAAACCCGTTTCGTCATCAGCCTTTACCAATAAACCTGAAATAGTTGCTTCGCCGAGTGCAGGATAATGTTTCCTTGCTGAAGGATCTTTAAAAAATTTTTTTAAGGAATTATCTCTGTTCATTCCGATAACAGAATTATAATCTCCGCACATCCCTATATCAGTTTGATATGCAGTTCCTTTTTCTAGTATTCTATAATCTGAAGTTGGAACATGAGTATGGGTTCCAACTAACATTGTTGCCTTCCCGTCAAAAAAATATCCCATGGCCATTTTTTCGCTAGTAATTTCACCGTGTAAATCAACAATTATAAAGTCTGCATCTCTTTTTAACTTTACCATTTGAATAAATTTTTTTGCTGCTTCAAAAACATCTTCGCAATTCTTCATGAAAATATTTCCCATTAAATTTATTACTGCAACTTTTTTATTATTTTTTGAATTAAAAATACCAAACCCTACACCTGGAGATCCTTTAATTAAATTTTCAGGTCTTAATAATCTTTTTTCTGAAGTAATAAATTCCATTGTTTCTTTTTGATCCCAAACATGATTGCCAGTTGTAATTACATCAGTTCCAGCCTCAAAAAATTCTTCAGTATTTTTTTTAGTTATTCCAACTCCAGGATCTGCAGCATTCTCGCCATTGACAACTACAAAATCTAATTTTTTTTTTTTAATTAAGTTAGGCAGTTTTTTAATTAAAGCTTCTCTTCCTGAGGGTCCCACAATATCGCCAAGTATTAAAATGTTCATAGTCGATTAGTTTGAGTTTATAATTCCTTTTTCTGTAAAAATATAATCTAATTTAAAGTCATGACTATTGATGGGTATTTTTTTGCACTTTTGAAATGAATAAGCTATTCCTAAAGAAATTGCATTTTTTTTTATTTTGCTAATTTTTCTTAAATTTCTATCATAATATCCTTTGCCATAACCAATACGGTTTA
>Ga0208207_1000002_pt1 | contig 50128 bp, 39 predicted proteins | sample DeeseametaMP1201_FD_184193 | JGI IMG/M metagenome (GOLD analysis project Ga0208207, IMG submission 184193) | Marine microbial communities from the Deep Indian Ocean - MP1201 (SPAdes) | ecosystem: Environmental > Aquatic > Marine > Oceanic | place: South Indian Ocean | collected 2011-03-08 | reverse complement strand
AGGCCCCCTCCATAAGTATGGATCTGGCTGATGCCGTTTGTGGCGGTATGTACTCGTACTCGCATTCTGCTGACCTGTCCGTATCTGAGCCTTCGGCGCGTTTCCGAACCAGCCGGACAGGCGCCCCCATGGCTTTGGACAATTGACCGGGGCGAGGGGTACGGGACAGCGCCCGTCAGGCGAGCCGCGGCCTGCTTACGGTCAGCCGGCTAGGCGGGCGGCGGGCAGCGATACTGACCGTACAGGCCAGACCTCTCCGGACGCCCGGGTCACATATTCAAAAGGATGGGGAGGGGCCTCCCGGGAGGCACCAAAGCGCGGGCCGGGGGGAGGACAAGGGCGCGCGGCCGGGCAGGGCGGCCGCCGCGGGCAAGGGGAAGGAGAAAGCCGCGGCCCCGGCCGGGGCCGCGGCCCGGGGCTCAGACCACGAAGACGTTGTCGTAGAGCAGGGTCAGGTCGGTTTCGCCTTCGAGGATGATGGTGGTGCCGTCGTCCAGGGTGAAGACCGTGTCGCTGCCCACCACGGTGGCATAGGTATCGACGATGTCCTGGCCGTCGGTGCGCCCGCCGACCAGGCTGGCGTCGAGATGCAGCGCGTCCTGGAAGTTCTCGAAATCCTGGATCGTGTCGGTGCCGCCATTGACGCCGAAGTGGAATTCGTCGGCCAGGGTGCCGCCGCGCAGCAGGTCGTTGCCGGTGCCGCCATCGATGACGTCGCGGCCCTGGTTGCCGAGGATGGTGTCGCTGCCGTCGCCGCCGGCCAGGGTGTCGTCGCCGGTGCCGCCGAGGATCGAGTCGTTGCCCTCGCCGCCGGAAACGAAATCGCTGCCGAAGTTGCCTTCGAGCGTGTCGTTGCCGGAATTGCCGAAGACCAGATCCCAGGCCGAGCCGGCCGAGACGTAATCGTCGCCGGTGCCGCCGGTGATCGTGTCGATGCCGGCGCTGCCGTAGAGGCTGTCGTTGCCGGCGCCGCCATTGATGGAATCGGTGCCGGTGCGGCCGATGGCGAAATCGTCGCCCTCGCCGCCGTCGATGATGTCGGCGCCATTGCCCGAGCTGATCCAGTCGTCGCCGGCGCCGCCGAAGACGGTGTCGACCCCGGTGTTCGACAGCAGGGTGTCATTGTCGCCGTCGCCGTCGAGCCTGTCGGCGCCGGTGCCGCCGACCAGGCTGTCGTTGCCATCGCCGCCCTCGAGCGTGTCGAAGGCGCTGTCGCCGATCAGCGTGTCATTGCCGGCGCCGCCTGTCAGGCTGTCGGCCCCCCAGTCGCCGAAGATGGAATCATTGCCGGCGCCGCCGTCGACGGTATCGGCGCCGCCGCCGGCATCGACGCTGTCATTGCCGGCTCCGGCCAGGACCAGGTCGTCGTCCTGGGCGGCATCGATGGTGTCGTCGCCGGCCCCGGCGTCGATCCGGTCATTGCCGCGGCCGGTGACGATATGGTTGTCGTCGCCCAGGCCGGTGACGGTGTCATTGCCGTCGCCGGTGGCGATGTTCTCGATCAGCCCGCTGCCGATACTGGCCCATTGCGTGCCGCCCACGGTGATCGCCGCGCCACTGGCCAGGGTGACCGCGATGGCATCGGTGAGCGCCGCCATGTTGAGCCAGTCGGTGCCGCCGTCGCTGTCCTCGATGGTGCCGCGCCCGGCCTCCTGGGCGAGGTAGTCGGTGAAATCGCCGGTGATGTGGTGCACGGTATCGGTGGTGGCATCCGCGCCGCGGAACTCCAACTCGACGCCGGTGAGCGAGCCCTCATCGAAATTGGCGTTGTCGGTGATGTGGATCGTCCAGTCGCCGACCGAGCTGACCCCGAGCGCGCCGGAGACGCCGAACACCCAGGTGCCGTTGAGGTCGTTGTTGCCCAGCTCGTTCAGGAACAGGTCGAAGATCTCGCCGGTGGGGGATTCGAGCTGGATCGTCAGGTCGCCCATATAGGTGTGGCTGCCTTCGATGGTGACATAGATATGCTCGATGATCACGCCTTCGGTCACGCTGAGGGTGACCGAGGCGGTGCTGTTGTCGGTGATCGCCACCGGCGCGCCGCTGTAGCTGGCGGTGAGCACCTCCAGGTTGGCGCTGGTGGCGGCATCGGCATAGAGCAGGTCCCAGACCTCGGCCATGCGCACCGCGGCAAAGGCATCGACCATGCCGAAGCCATAGGAATGGTGGAAGCTCATGCCGCCGCCGTTCCAGTTGCCGGCGCCATTGGCCAGCCAGTCGCCCACCTCCGAGCCGCTGCCGCTGCCGCCATAGGCCGAGCCGGTATGGGCGGCGGAAATCGCCAGGATGTTCTGCACATCGCGCCAGCCGAGATCGGGGTTGGCCTGAAGCATCAGCGCCACCACCCCCGAGACCACCGGCGTCGCCGCCGAGGTGCCGCCGAAGGTGTCGGTGTAATTGTCCGGGCTGTAGCCCCCGCTGCCCTCGAGATCGGTGGTGACCGAGGCCGCCGGCGCGGTGATCAGCAGGTTGGCCCCCCAGTTGGAATAATTGGCGATCTCGCCGCTCTGGCCGGCGGCGGCCACGGTGATGACCTGGTGCAGGCTGTTGTGGCCCTCGCCCTGGGCGTTGAGGGTGTCGTTGCCCGCCGCCTTGAGGATGATCGTGCCCAGCCCGCCGCGGCCGTTCTCTGCCGCATGGGCAAAGGCCGCGCCCTCCTGGCCGGCGACGCTGCCGGGGTCGCTGAGGTTGAGGAATTGCTCGTAGGTCGGCGTGTAACCCCAGCTGTTGTTGGTGATGTCGAAGGTTTCCATGAACCGCAGGGCGTCGTTGTTCACGTCATTGCCCTGGGCGAAGACATCGTTGAGCAGGTCGACCCCGGCGATGGTGACATTGAAGGCCACGCCGACCCCGCCGAGGGAATTGTTCTCGGCCGCGATGATCCCGGCGACCGAGGTGCCATGGCCGTCGGCGGCGCTGTTGGGCTGGCCGTCGTCGGCCCCGAGGCCCATGTAGTGCAACGTGCTGTCGTAATTGCCGTCGAGGTCCTCATGCGCCGCTTCGGTGCCGTCGTCATAGACGCCGACGGTCACGCCGCTGCCGGTGTAATCGGCCCAGATCGCCTCGATGTCGCCGATGAGATTGAAATGCCATTGCTGAGTGTAAAGTGGATTGGTTGACGCAACCATGCCTGCGCTCCCGAAGGGTGACGTTTTCAAATAGCGGTCCGGCGCCACACGAGGGGCCCTGACCGGGATTGACGTACTCTGCCGCGTTCGCCCGGTTATGACAATCGCATTGCGCGCGCCTCGGGTGACAAGCCGGGGCGGGCTTGCTAAGCCAAGGGCGCATCCCGGCCGCGACAGAAGAGGTCCCCCTTGCAGATCGAGAAGACCGCGCTCGAGGGCGTGCTGATCCTCACCCCCGCCCGCCATGGCGACAACCGCGGCTTTTTCTCCGAAAGCTGGAACCGCGAGACCCTGGCGGCGCAGGGCATCACGCTGGATTTCGTCCAGGACAACCATTCGCTTTCGGCCACGCCCGGCACCCTGCGCGGGCTGCATTGCCAGCTGCCGCCGCGCGCCCAGGCCAAGCTGGTGCGCTGCGGCCGCGGCCGGCTTTATGACGTGGCGGTCGACATCCGGCCGGGCTCTGCCACCTTCGGGCAATGGGTCGGGGTCGAGCTGAGCTTCGAGAACGGTCGGCAGCTGCTGATCCCCGAAGGCTTCCTGCATGGTTTCGTGACCCGCGACCCCGACACCGAGATCCTCTACAAATGCACCGACACCTATGCCCCCGCCCATGAGCGCGGCGTGCGTTGGGACGATCCCGAGCTCGGGATCGACTGGGGGCTCGAGGGCCGGGCGCCGGTGCTTTCGGCGCGCGATGCCGCCGCCGGCTGGCTGGCCGATCTCGAGAGCTTCGCGGAGCGCCCGGCGTGAAGCTGTTGATCACCGGCGGCGCCGGCTTCATCGGATCGGCGGTGGTGCGGCAGGCGATTGCCGCCGGCCATGCGGTGGTCAATCTTGACGCGCTGACCTATGCCGCCTGTCTCGACAATGTGGCCAGCGTCGCCGATCACCCGGAGTATGCCTTCGAACATGCCGATATCCGCGACCGCGCCGCGCTCGACCGGATCTTCGCCCGCCATGCCCCCGATGCGGTGATGCATCTGGCGGCCGAGAGCCATGTCGACCGCTCGATCGACGGCCCCGGCGCCTTTGTCGAGACCAATGTCACCGGCACCTACACCCTGCTCGAGGCGGCGCGCGGATACTGGACCGAGGCCGGCCGTCCCGCGCATTTCCGCTTTCACCACATCTCCACCGACGAGGTCTTCGGCTCGCTGGGGCCCGAGGGCAGGTTCACCGAGGACACGCCCTATGACCCGCGCTCGCCCTATTCGGCCTCCAAGGCGGCCAGCGATCACCTGGTGCGGGCCTGGTTCCACACCTACGGGCTGCCGGTGGTGCTGAGCAATTGTTCCAACAACTACGGCCCCTACCACTTCCCGGAAAAGCTCATCCCGGTGATCATCCTCGGCGCGCTGGCGGGCCGGCCGCTGCCGATCTACGGCGATGGCTCGAACGTGCGCGACTGGCTGTATGTCGAGGATCATGCCGAAGCGCTGCTGCTGGTGCTGAGCCGGGGCGCCCCGGGCGAGAGCTACAACATCGGCGGCGAGAACGAGCGCAGCAATCTCGAGCTGGTGCGGACGCTCTGCGCCATCCTCGATGCCAAACGGCCGAAGCCCTCGGGCTCCTATGCCGATCAGATCACCTTTGTCGCCGACCGCCCGGGCCATGACGCGCGCTATGCGATCGATCCGGCGCGGATCGCCCGGGAACTGGGCTGGCGGCCCTCGGTCACGCTTGACGAGGGGCTGGAGCGCACCGTGCAATGGTATCTCGACAACGAGGCCTGGTGGCGGGCGCTGCAATCGCGCCAGGGGGTGGGCACGCGGCTCGGGGTGGGCGCCGTTTCGGACCCCCACCGGGGGACGGTTTCAGGCGCGAACCGGCGGAGCCCTGAAGAATGAGCCTGCTGGTCTTCGGCCGCACCGGTCAGCTTGCCCGCGCGTTGCAGCGCCAGGAGGCGGTCACGGCGCTGGGCCGGGCCGAGGCCGATCTCCTGGACCCCGCGGCCTGTGCCGCGGCGATCCATGCCGCCGCCCCGCGCGCGGTGATCAATGCCGCCGCCTATACCGCGGTCGACCGGGCCGAGCAGGAAGAGGCGCTGGCCACCCGGATCAACGCCGCGGCGCCGGCGGCCATGGCGCAGGCCTGTGCCGCGCGCGGCATTCCCTTCCTGCATGTCTCCACCGACTATGTCTTTGACGGCTCCGGCGACAGGCCCTGGCGCGAAGACGATCCCGTGGGCCCGCTCAACGCCTATGGCCGCAGCAAGCTGGCCGGCGAAGCGGCCGTGCGCGCGGCGGGCGGGCGGCATGTGATCCTGCGCACCTCCTGGGTGTTCTCGGCCGAGGGGGCGAATTTCCTCACGACCATGCTGCGCCTGAGCGAGACCCGCGACAGCCTCTCTGTGGTCGCCGATCAGCTCGGCGGCCCGACCCCGGCGGCGGAGATCGCCGCGACATTGCTGAGGATGGCAGCGGCGCTTTGCGCGGGGCAGGGCGGCGGCACCTATCATTACGCCGGCGCGCCGGCGATCAGCTGGGCGGGCTTCGCCCGCGCGATCCTTGCCCGGGCGGGCCGCGATGTCACCGTCACCGACATCCCCAGCAGCGCCTATCCCACCCCGGCGCGGCGGCCGCTCAATTCCCGTCTCGATTGCGCCAAACTCCGGGCGGATTTCGGCATTACCCCTGCCGACTGGCGCGCCGGGCTGTCTGCGGCGCTGGAGCTTCTGGAGGCATGATGAGCACACGCAAGGGGATCATACTGGCCGGCGGCTCGGGCACGCGGCTCTATCCGATCACCATGGGCATCAGCAAGCAGCTGCTGCCGGTCTATGACAAGCCGATGATCTATTACCCGCTCTCGGTGCTGATGCTCTCGGGCATCCGCGAGATCGCGGTGATCACCACGCCGCAGGATCAGGACCAGTTCCGCCGCACCCTGGGCGATGGCAGCCAATGGGGTGTCAGCTTCACCTATATCGAACAGCCCCGCCCCGAGGGGCTGGCCCAGGCCTATCTGCTGGCCGAGGATTTCCTCGCCGGCGCGCCGAGCGCCATGGTGCTCGGCGACAACATCTTCTTTGGCCACGGGCTGCCGGAACAGCTGGCGGCGGCGGATGCGCGTGCGACCGGCGGTTCGGTCTTCGGCTATCGCGTCGCCGATCCCGAACGCTACGGGGTGGTGGATTTCGGCCCCGACGGCAAGGTGCGCCGCATCGTCGAGAAACCGGCGGTGGCGCCCTCGCCCTATGCGGTGACCGGGCTCTATTTCCTCGACGGCAGCGCGCCCGCGCGGGCCCGTGCGGTCAGGCCTTCGGCGCGCGGCGAGCTCGAGATCGTCGATCTGCTGGGCAGCTACCTGCGTGACGGGCTGCTCTCGGTCGAGCAGATGGGCCGCGGCTATGCCTGGCTCGATACCGGCACCCATGGCTCGCTGCTCGATGCCGGCAATTTCGTCCGCACGCTCAGCGAACGCCAGGGCATGCAGGTCGGCTGCCCGGAAGAGATCGCCTTTGGCCAGGGCTGGATCGACGCCGCGGCGCTGCGCGCCCGGGCGGCACTGTTCTCCAAGACCGCCTATGGCGCCTATCTGCTGCGGCTCATTCCGACTGCGGCGGACGACAGATCACCGTGAGCCCGCCACGATTCACCTTGTTGAAGGCCGAGCCTTCGGGGGTGTAGATCGGCTTGTCGCGGCGCGGGATCTCGGGCTTGGCCACCGCCCCGGCAAAGACGATGTCGCCGCCGGCCCGGGTGACCGCCTCGACCAGCGCCTGCGGGGTGAAGAACAGCGTATGCGGATCCTGCCGCGCGCCTTCCAGATGCAGATAGGAATGGCCGCCCTGCGGCACCTCGATCAGCATCAGCCCATGTGGGCGCAGTGCGCCGACCAGATGCCGCAGCGTCTCGATCAGCTCTTCGGCCACCAGGTGCTCGACGGTATGCGAGGCGACGATGACATCGAAATAGCCCTGCGGGATCTCATCGAGCGCGTCGTATTGCCGGGCGCCGATGTAATCGAGGTATTTCTTGCTTTCCTGATCGGGTTCATAGGCATGCGGCTCGCGGGCATGGCTGATGTGCAGCAGGTAACCCGGCCCGCTGCCGAAATCGAGTACCCGGTTGAAGCGTCCTTCGTGTTTCTTGAGTCGGATCACCTGGGCGCGGGCGCGGGCGTAATAGCGCCGCATCATCTGCGAGCTTTCGCGATGGGCCTCCGAGAAATAGATCTCGGGGTCGACATCGCGGTCCTTGCGGTTGGTCTGGGCGTAATCCTGGAGGTAGTAATCGGCCAGCATCTGGCTGGAATCCGGTACATGGGCCAACCCGCAGGCGGTGCAATAAAGGAGCGTTTCCAGCGCGAAGGGTTTCACATTGGAGGGGTAATCGCTGGCATATTCCAGCGCATCCGCGCCACAGGCCGGGCAGCTGCGCGACCTGTTCGGCATGGCAATCGGTGTAAATTTCTGCGGTTCAGTCTTCATCGTGCTTCAATTCCGGTTTTGACTGACATCTCACGCCGGGCCCCGCGTTGCAATCGGCGGACAGGGCGTTTTTACGATAGTGTTGCGAATGCCCTTGAAAACACGGGAAAAGCGCGAACCTTTCCGCTGACCGCCCGCCCGGGCATCCTCAGTAGGTGTTGAGAAAGCTGTAGGCATAACGGCGCGGCCCGCCATGGCGGTTCTCGATCTGCAATTCGCCGGCGCGCACCGCGACAGAGGAGCGCCCGTCGGTGCCGGTGGTGCCGGAGAGCACCGAGCCGCCGTGGTTTTCGAGGCTGGCTCCGCGCGCCAGGGTGAGCAGCGCCAGCGACGGGCCGGTGTCATAGGAGAACAGCCCCGAATGCGGCGCCTGGGGATAATCCGGGTCGACGAGATTGAGCGCCACCATGCCCCCGGCGCCGGGGGTCGGCACATAGCCCACGGCATCGTTGGCGATGTCGATCGCGCCGGCCATCAGGCAGGGCACCCGGGCCAGGCCATCGGCCCGGCGCAGGCTCAGCCCCGGGGTCCAGGCGTTGCCGTCGGCGCTGACCCGGATCTGAAAATCCTCGTCGCCCGCCAGCCCCAGCTCGGCCCGCCCGGACCAGCCGGATTGCAGCACCACCGAGGCGGTGTCGGTCGCCGTGGCCTTGTTGATCGTCAGCCGGTGGTCGCTGCCGGCATGGGTAAAGAGCGCCGCCTCCGAGGCCACCGCCAGCCGGTTGGTGGCATCTGAACTGGTGCCGACCCCCAGGCCGGTCAGATTTTCCAGCGGCGGCACCACCGCCAGCCAACTGCCGGCGGAAAACACCCGCAGGCGGTTTTCGGCCAGCCCCCAGGCGCGCCAGCCCTCCTGGGGATCGACGAACAGCCAGGCGCCGTCGCCGTAGCAGGCCAGCCGGCCGTCCTGCCCGGCCCAGGCGCCGCCGGCACCGGTGCCCAAGGCATGGGTGTCGCCCTCCGCCGGGCTGGCCGGCGGGGTGACGGCATTGAATTCCGCCACCCGGAGCTGCACCAGCGCGTCCAGCCGGCGCAGGGCCTCGTTGTGGGTGACATGCTTCTGGGCCTGCGACGGTTGCAGGTAGGGCAGCGAGAGGCTGGGCGAAAGGCTGGGCATGGGATTCTCCATAGGGTTGCGCGGGGCGGTGAGGTCCGGTCCCGCAGCCCTATCAGACCCGGCCTTGCCGATCGGCAAAGCCTTCGCACGCTGGCTTAACCGGCTGTCAAGAGGGTGCCGCAGGGGCGTTTTCCAGAGTTGTCAAAATCGGGGAAGTAGGCTAACGAGCGCCCCATGACTCTCTAGGAGATTTGACAGATGTTTGATAACAAAACGGTTTTTATTACGGGGGGGACCGGCAGTTTCGGCAAGAAATATGTCAAGACTCTTCTGGAACGCTATTCGGTCAAGAAGATCATTGTCTACTCGCGCGACGAGCTGAAGCAGTTCGAGATGTCGCAGACCTACAATGCGCCGCAGATGCGGTATTTCATCGGCGACGTGCGCGACCGTGACCGCATGGTCACCGCGATGGAAGGCGTCGATTACGTCATCCACGCCGCCGCGCTCAAGCAGGTGCCAGCCGCCGAATACAACCCGATGGAATGCATCAAGACCAACGTGCATGGCGCCGAAAACGTCATCCACGCGGCGATTGCCAACAATGTCGAGAAGGTCGTGGCGCTCTCCACCGACAAGGCTGCCAACCCGATCAACCTCTATGGCGCCACCAAGCTGGCCTCCGACAAGCTCTTTGTCGCCGCCAACAACATGGTGGGCACCAAGCCCACCCGCTTCTCGGTCGCGCGTTACGGCAACGTGGTCGGCTCGCGCGGCTCGGTCGTGCCCTTCTTCGAGAATCTGAAGGCCCAGGGCGCCACCTCGCTGCCGATCACCGACATGAACATGACCCGGTTCTGGATTTCGCTCCAGCAGGGTGTGGACTTCGTGCTCAAGAACTTCGAGCGGATGTACGGCGGCGAGATCTTCGTGCCCAAGATCCCTTCGGTGCGCGTCCCCGAGCTGGCCCGCGCGATCGCCCCCGAGCTCGAGCAGCACGTGGTCGGCATCCGCCCCGGCGAGAAGCTGCACGAGATCATGTGCCCCGGCGACGACAGCCACCTGACGCTGGAATTCGGCGATCACTACGTGTTGCAGCCGACCATCAAGTTCTTCGACCGCGAGAATGCCTTCACCACCAATGCGCTTGGCGAAGAGGGCAAGCCGGTGTCGCTGGGCTTCGAATACAACTCGGGCGCCAATGATCACTTCCTCACGGTCGACGAGATCGTCGAATTCAACCGGATGGCAATGGCATGATCCCCTATGGCCGTCAGGACATCACCGAGGCCGATCTCGCCGCCGTACGCGATGTCCTGACCAGCGACTTCATCACCCAGGGCCCCGCGATCGCGGGGTTCGAGGCCGATCTGGCGGCCTATTGCGGGGTGAAACACGCGGTGGCGATGAGTTCCGCCACCGCGGCGCTGCATGTGGCCTACATGGCGCTCGGTCTGGGGCAGGGCGATCTGCTCTGGACCTCGCCCAACACCTTCGTTGCCACTTCCAATGCCGCGCTCTACTGCGGCGCGGATGTGGATTTCATCGACATCGATCCCGACAGCTACAACATCTGCCTCGATACGCTCGAGGCTAGGCTGGCCGCGGCCGAAAAGGCCGGCCGCCTGCCCAAGATCGTGACCCCGGTGCATTTCGCCGGGCAATGCTGCGACATGGAACGGCTGGGCGCGCTCAAGGCGAAATACGGCTTTGCCCTGGTCGAGGATGCAAGCCACGCGGTCGGCGGCGATTACCGCGACGGCAAGATCGGCAATTGCGCCCATTCCGACATCACCATCTTCTCCTTCCATCCGGTCAAGATCATCACCACCGCCGAAGGCGGCATGGCGATGACCAATGACGACGAGTTGGCGGCGGTGATGGCGATGCTGCGCACCCATGGCATCACCCGCGAGCCCGAGCGGATGCGCGGCGAGGGCGACGGGCCGTGGTATTACCAGCAGACCCTGCTGGGCTACAATTACCGGATCACCGATCTTCAGGCGGCGCTCGGCCGCAGCCAGCTGACCCGGCTGGATGCCTATATCGACGCCCGCCACGAACGCCGCGCGGTCTATGACCGCGCGCTGGCGGATCTGCCGCTGAAACTGCCGGCCCAGGCCGATTACCAGCGCTCGGGCCTGCATCTCTATCCGGTGCTGGTGACGGATGACGCCCCGGTCGACCGCAAGACCGCCTTCACGCGGCTGCGCGCGCTGGGGATCGGGGTGAACGTGCTCTACATCCCGGTCTATCTGCAACCCTGGTATCGCGATCTGGGCTTCGGTCCCGGCCATTGCCCGAATGCCGAGGATTACTACAGCCGGATGATCACCATCCCGATGTATGCCACTCTGAGCGCCGAGGATCAGCAGACCGTGATCGACAGGCTGCACGAGGTTTTTGACGGGTAGATAGCTACCGCGATCCGCCGCCTTTCAGTGGCGGATCGCTTGCGTCGCACGGGGGGCATGAGGTATCTCCTCAGGGGCGGTACTCGTTTGGCACCGATGCAACACAGGCTAGAGGCGAGTGATCCGGCCGGCCGCTCGCGGATATTGTCGAATATATTGATTTATCGTCCGTTGATGGTTTTGGCTTGATTTCAATGCGTCCCGGCGAGGGCGCGCAGCAGGGGTAAAGATGTCCGAGACGAAGCAGAGCGACGCAGGGTTCATGCACAGCGAGTTTGGCCGCAAGCTGTTCATTCGGGCCCCTCTGAAATTCGGCCGTTTCTTTCTCGACCGCGCCAAGCCGAACATGGCACAGCGCATCCTCTCGGTGCCGGGGCGCTATTATCCCGATGACCCCCGGGTGCTGCACATGCGGGCCGAGGCCTATGAGGCCGCCGGGCAATACGATGAGGGCGCGCAACTGCGGGCGCTGCGGCTGCGCGGGCTGATGCCGCGGCATCTCAAGTCCAAGAATTTCGTCGAGATCCTCAAGATCATGGCCGAGCTCGAGCGCACCTACCGCGCCGGCCAGTATCAGGCCGGGCGGCTGATCGCCCAGCAGCTTGTCAGCGAGGTCGGCCGCAAGCGCATGCTGCGCTGTGCGCTCAAGGCCCGCGACCGGTTCAAGGAAAGCGCCTTCCTGACCCATCTGATCGCGCTCTGCCGGGCGATGGACGGGGATTATCATGCCGCCAACCGCTCGCTGGTGGATGAGATCGCCCATCCCTTCGACGCGCCCGACGCGCTGGTGGCCCGCCGCTTCAAGCTGTTGCAGACCACCTGGCGCGCGGTCGACCAGATTGCCCGCGAGCAGATGGACTGGGCCGACGAGGCCGGATCCTACAAGGGCCTGTTCAACACGGTCGGCGCCGAGGCGCCCCGGGTGGCGATCTCGTCCGACAAGAGCAAGGCGCAGGCCCAGGTGACCGAGGAAGCGGCCGAGAAACAGTTCCTATCGTTTAAGGAACATGCGCTTCAGGGCCGCGACCGCGAGGAATATCTCAGGGTCTGCGATGCCGAATTCGCCGCCGCCGACAGCCTTGGCGGCAAGGTGCGTGCGGTCGAGGAGATGCTGCGCACCGGCATCCGCCACGTGCCCGATTACTCCGCCGATTACGCCCTGGCCCGGCAGCGGTTGGCCGATATCGAGGCGGATCTGGACTGGCTGCTGACCGATGCGGCGGTCGACACCCAGGCCATGGCCACCGAGACGGTGTTGACCCTGTGCAGCTGGCTGGCGCTGACCCAGCGGCTCGACATGGCCGACACCCAGGCCCGCATCGTCGCCCGGCTCGAGGCCCTGGCGGACCGCGACGATCTGCTGCCGGCGCTCTGGCCGGCGCCGCAGGCGATCGTGCGCGACGAGGCCCATACCGAAAGCGCAGGCCGGATCGCCGCCAAGCTCGACACGATCAAGCCGACGATCAACCGCGACATGCAGTTCTATTTCCGCTGGGCGATGACCGCGCGACAATACAAGAAGGCCGACGCCTTCTTCAAGCGCCTGCCGAAGAACCTGCACCGCCGTCACGGGCTGCTTTATTACGCCAATATCCTTCAGCGTCAGTGCCGCTTCAAGGAGGCGCTGAAGATCGTCGGCGAAGTGCATGGCCAGCTGCTGGCCAACCCCAGTGCGCTCAACGGCTATTCCAGCTACACCCTGATCAAGCGCGTGGGTGAGTTGCGCTTCCTGATCGAGACGGCGCAGATCTTCCAGAGCGTGCCGCAGCCACGCGATCCCGAGGGGGTCGTTCTCATAGCGCCGCGCAATGTCGATCACCTGCGCCGGTATCCGCTGATGGTTCTCCTGGAGTTCAAGAGGCGCGGCTGGGCGGTGGTGCCGCTGGTCGGAGGCCTGTTGCCTTTCGAGGCGACCGGAGACTCCTCGATCGATGTGATGAACGGCGCCATTAGCCCCAACCTTCGCTTCAGCGACGAGGCCAAGGAGTGCATGCCCGCCCCGCAGGATTTCCATGTGGATATTGGCAAGGGACGCATTCGTTGGGGCGAGATCGACTTGTCCCATCCGGTCTGGGAGGACGCGGCGATCAATCGTCGGCGCTACACGATCAATTACCAATGCCCCGAATTGCAGAAGTATCTGGGCGGTCTCTCCGAGTGGACCCAGGCGATGGCACGGGTGGTGGAGTATGCGCACCGCCAGCAACGTGAGACCGGGCGGCGCGTGGCCTGTATTTCGCAATTCAACTGCCGGCTACCGGATTCTCTGTTCCGGGCCTATTGCGATGCCCACGGCGACCCGGACAATTTCTTTTATCTCGCCGCGGCCAATGGGTATCAGAACTATTTCAGCAACTTTGCCACGAATGTCTCGCAGCGCTTCGTGCTGCGCAACATGACGCGTGCCCCGCATGTGCGCACTCCCAGCTTCCCGCTGCCCGAGAATTTCGAGGAATATTACCGCCAGCGGCAGGAGGCCCTGCCCGAGATCCTCGAACGGTTCGCGCCGATCACCAAGGTCAAGCGTTCGACCGAGGGCACCAAGGGCCGCCCGCCCGAGGCCGACGAACTCGATCGCCGGATCAAGGCCTGGCGGGCGATGGGCGGCAAGGTGGTCTGCGCCTTCGGCAAGGTGGTCTGTGATATTGGCGCACCGTTTGACGGCGGCCCGGTGCATGCGAGCATGAAGGAATGGATCAATCATTCCATCCGTGCGGTCCGTGGCAGTAACACGCTGCTGCTGATCAAGCCGCATCCGCATGAGCTTAACAACCAGATCGCCACCTTCCCGACGGAATATTTCCGCGACCTGATCGAAGAGCCGCTGGGCGACAATGCCGCCTTTCTCGGGCACCGCTGGTTCGACATCCACGACATGCGCGAGCGGATGGATGTGGGGCTGATCTACAATGGGACGACAACGATCGAGCTGGGGCTTCTGGGCATCCCCTGTATCCTGGCGGGCCATTACGCGCCGATCGATTACCCGATCGGACATGTCCAGCCGCAGACTGTGGAAGAGTTCGAAGCCTATCTTCGATTTGAAAAGCCCTTGGAAGTGGCGCCAGACCTGCGCGAGCGGGCGGCGGTCTGGCTCGATTACATGGCCAATGACAATTTCACTCAGCCCTATCGTTTCCACGCCCGGCCGGTGACCAACAAGGTGCTCTATCCGCCTTATTGGTTCCAGGAGGATCTCGAGCGCTACAGGGTCGGTGCCGATACCGCGGTGGCCGAGTTGACCGGACGGGCGCTGGGGGAGCGGTTCGAGCCGGGCCATCCCGTCGGCGTGCCGTTGCAAGCGCTACATGGTGGAGGTGGGGAAAACTCTGCGAAGTCGCCTGGGGCCGGCACGGCTCGCGCATCGAGATGGCGCGCCTGACAGCCCGCCGCGATCACGACTTTTCCGACAAAGGTTTCCAGATATGTTGACTGAACTCTCCGCCCTGTATGACAGGCTTTTCCCACTGTGCCGCAGCATCACGGGGCCGGGGCTGCGCGATAGCTTGAATATCTTCGGCGAAGTCATGCCACTCGAGATGCACGGCATCCCGAGCGGTACCGAGGTGCTTGACTGGACGGTGCCGCCGGAATGGGCCGTGGAAAGCGCCCGGCTGATTGGACCGGATGGCGAGGTGGTCTGCGACTTCGCTGACCACAATCTACACCTGGTTAATTACTCGCAGGCCTTTCAGGGCAAGATGTCGCTGGAAGAGTTGCAGCCGCATCTGCACTCGCTGCCGCATCTGCCCGACGCCATTCCCTATGTGACAAGCTATTACAATCCACGTTGGGGGTTCTGCCTGCCGCATCGTCAGCGTATGGCGCTGAGGGAGGGCGAGTACACTATCGACATTCGCACCTCGCATTATGACGGCGAGGTCAATTTTGCCACCTGCGACCTGCCGGGAGAAAGCGACGAGGTGGTGCTGATCAGCTCCTATCTCTGCCATCCCAGCATGGCCAACAATGAACTCTCGGGGCCCTTGGGTCTGTTGCGCCTGTATGAACGGCTCAAGGCACTACCCCGGCGGCGGTTCACCTATCGCTTCCTGCTCTGTCCGGAAACGCTGGGCTCGATCGCCTATCTGTCAAAATTCGGAGATCAATTGGGGCCGAAGTTGCGCGGCGGGCTGGTATTGACCTGCCTCGGTGGATATCGCGATACGCTCAGTTTCAAAATGTCGCGCCGGGACTGGTTGGACAATCCGAGCAGTATCGACCGGCTGGCACGGCGCTTTTCCGAACTTTATCCCGAACGCTTCCAGATCCGGCCCTTCACCCCAACGTCCGGCTCGGACGAGCGGCAGTTCTGCTCACCGGGGTTCAACTATCCGGTGATTCAGGCCGCACGCACGATCTATGGTCAGTTCGTCGAATACCACACGTCGGCGGATGACAAGCGCCTGATGCGTATCGAACAGGTAGAGCGTGCCGCCGATACCCTTGCAGAGTTCATGCAGGTTTTTGATTTCGATGGGCTGAAGCTGCAAAACCGGCACCCCTATGGCGAGCCGCAACTGGGCCGGCGCGGGCTTTACCCGACGATCAACTCGCCGATGAACCGCGGCAGTTCTGCCGACGGCAGAACTGACAGTAGACAGACCCTCAACCGGCTGCTGATGTGTTTGTCGCTGGCCGATGGTCAGCGGGGGCTGGTGGAGATCAGCGACCGGATCGGCTGTGGCCCCGATCAACTACTGCCGATCCTGACAGAACTGCTGCAACAGGATATGATCGCGTTGAAATCCGAAGGGGAGAGGCATCCATGACCGCTGACGCCGATATCACACCGCTGGTCGAGGACTGGCGCGCCGCTGGAATTTCTGAGGGCGACATGGTGCTGGTGCACAGCAGCACCCGCCGGACCCTCAAACGCGGATATTCGCCCGAGCAGATCCGCGACTCGTTTCTTGAGGCTGTGGGGCCGAAGGGCACAGTTCTCTTTCCGCTGTTCAACTTTAATTTTTGCAAAGGCGACGCCTTTGATATGCGGAGTTCGAAATCCCGCATGGGGGCCTTGACCGAGGCGGCGCGACAGCACCCGGAAGCGGTCCGCACCGGTCATCCGGCCTATTCCTTTGCCGTTCTCGGTGCCGAGGCCGAAGCGTTTCGCAAGGTCTACAATTCCAGTGGCTACGGAACCGACTCGCCCTTTGCCATGCTGCATCGCCGAGGTGGCAAGATCGCGGTGCTGGACTTGATGGGCCAGAACAGCATGACCTTCTATCACTACGTGGAAGAGATGCATCGGGTCTTCTATCGCTATCACAAGGTTTTCACGTGCCCTTTCACCGACTGGGATGGGGTGACAGGTGAGCGGCATTTCTCAATCTACGTTCGTGATCTGGAACGCGGGGTGCTGACCGATGTGAACCCGATGGACGAGCGCCTCTGGGATCAGGGACTCTACAGTGGCTGCCGACCGGGCGAAGGGCATGGGCTGCGTGTGATCGAAGCCCGTAAGATGTTCGATGCCGTCGCGCAGGCAATCACCTCAGGAGAGGTCGAAGGCGTACTTTTCAGCTACGAACAGAAATAGCCTCCGAACCGGTCGGATCTGAGGCCTGTCTCTGGCGTGTGTGCCGCAGCCCCTAACCCCGGATCAGCCGCCGGATCACATGGCTGGCCAGGTACCAGGCGGCGGGCAGGGGGCCCAGGCCGGCATGCTCGCGGTACATCCGCCAGGTGGCGGCGCTGGCGCGCCAGCGGTTGGCCGAGAGCGACCCCGGCGTCACGTGATAGATGGCCAGCGGCACCTGCAGCCCATGCGCCGCCTCGGTGCGTTTCAGCAGATCGAGCCAGAAGGCGTAATCCTGCCGCAGCGGCAGCAGCGGCATCGCCATCGGCCCGAGCTGGTCGCGGTCGCAGATCGCGGTGAGCACGCCGATGACATTGCCGCGCAGCAGCCTCTGCCGGTCGACCCGCGCGGGCACCCGGACCTCGCGCCGCCCGGTGGCATGGACGCGCCAGAAGCCGGTGTAGGTCAGCGCCAGCCCCTCGGCCTGCATCCAGCCCAGCTGGCGGGCGAGTTTCTCGGGCAGCCATTCGTCATCGGCATCGAGAAAGGCCAGATAGCGCCCCCGCGCCACGGCGATGCCGCGGTTGCGGGCGGCGGCGGCGCCACGCGGACTGGTCTCCGGTGCCGCCAGCACCCGGATCCGCGGATCGGCGGCCGCCCTCTCCCGGGCCAGCGCCGGGGTGGCGTCCGAGGAGCCGTCGTCGGCGATGATCAGCTCCCAGTCGTGCCGGGTCTGGGCGGTGACCGAGGCCACCGCGCGCGGCAGGCAGGCGGCGGCGTTCAGGCAGGGCATGATGATCGAGACCGCCGGCGCCGGGGAGGCCGCCCGCGACAATTGCCCGGGCTGCGTCCCGGGGGCGTTTGACACGAGGGGGGGGACGGGATAACGGTGTCCACGATCTTCCCGGTGCAAGACCCTACCCCATTGTTTTAGGTGCTAGAAAAGATGACTCAAGCTTCTCCGCCAGTGCAAGTGATTGCGGAAATTGGTTGCAATCACAAGGGCGATCTGGAGATCGCCAAGGAATTGATCCGGGTCGCCGCCCATGTCTGCAAGGCGGATGTCGCCAAGTTCCAGAAGCGCCACAACCGCGAGCTTCTGACCGCCTCCGAATATGACACGCCGCACCCGGTGCCGGAAAACGCCTATGGGCCGACCTATGGCGCGCACCGCGAGTTTCTCGAGCTCGACCTGGATCAGCACAAGGAGCTGGTCGAGGAATGCCGCGCCAACGGCATCGCCTATTCCACCTCGGTCTGGGATCTGACCTCGGCCAAGGAGATGACGACGCTCAACCCGCCGATGCTGAAAATCCCCTCGGCCACCAACCAGCACTACGAGCTGCAAGGCTATCTCTGCGAGCATTTCGCCGGCGAGATCCACGTCTCGACCGGCATGTCGACCGGTGACGAGATCGGCAAGCTGGTGGACTTCTACGAAGAGCGCGGCCGCGCCAAGGACCTGGTGGTCTACAGCTGCACCTCGGGCTACCCGGTGGCCTTCGAGGACATCTGCCTGTTCGAGATCAAGTCGCTGATGGAACGCTTCGGCGACCGGGTCAGAAGCATCGGCTTCTCCGGTCACCACCTGGGCATTGCCGCCGATGTGGCGGCGCTGGCGGTGGGCCGGATGATGGAAGCCGAGGGCAAGGGCACCTTCTCGCATATCGAGCGCCACTTCACCCTCGACCGCACCTGGAAGGGCACCGATCACGCCGCCAGCCTCGAGCCCGACGGGCTGCGCCGGCTGTGCCGCGACATCGCCAATGTCGACCGCGCGCTGGCCTTCAAGGGCCAGGAGATCCTGCCGGTGGAACAGGTCCAGCGCGACAAGCTGAAATGGTCCGGCGGCCGGGCCTGAACCTCTCAGGATCAGCCGCCCCCCGCCATCGGCCGGGGCGGCATGGTTATTTCATATTGGCGGCCCGCCCGGCCCGCATTTCGATGACCGGGCGCCGGACGTCCGCACAGGGTGACAGCCGATGACCGGCACCGTGATCTTCCGCTGCAATGTCTCGGCCAGCGTCGGCCTGGGCCATCTCATGCGCTGTCGCGAGATGGCGCGCTATCTCGGTGCGCTCGGCTGGCACTCGGTGCTGCTCGGCCCGCCCGACAGCCTGCGCCAGCCCGCCGACGAGGGGCTCTTTGCCGGCTGGCACAGCGTCGAGGATCGCGGCAGCTCTGACGACGATGCCGCCCGCGTCCTGGCACTCTGCGAAGCCCATGGCACGCGCCATGTGGTGATGGACGACTACCGCGTCGATCCCGGCTATCAGCAGCGTCTGCGCGCGGCCGGCCTGCGCTGGCTGCAACAATTCGATGCCTCCCGCCCCTGGATGTTCCAGCCCGATCTGCTGGTCAATGCCAGCCCCTACGAGAAACGCGCGCAATATCTGCCCTGGCTGGCCGAGCCCGAGCATACCCGGACGCTGTTCGGCCCGGCCTATGCGGTGCTGCGCCCGGCCTTTACCGGGATCACCGCGCGGGTCGATGGCCGCGCGGTGCGCCGGGTGCTGGTGGCCTTTGGCGGCGGCGACGATCGCGGCGCGCTGGAACAGGCGCTGCGCACCCTGGCCGGACAGCTCGGCCCCGAGGTGACGCTGGTGCTGGTCTCGGGCGCCGGCAATCCCCGCCGCGCGGCGATTGCCGAGACGGTGGCGGCGCTGCCCGCCGGCCAGGCCGAGTTCCACGTCAACCCGCCCGACATGGCCGGGCTGATGCGCGGCTGCGATCTGGCGCTGATCGGCGGCGGCACGATGAGCTACGAGGCGGCGATCTGCGGGCTGCCCACGGTCTTTGTCGGGCTGGCGCCGAACCAGGAGCGGCCCTGCCGCGGCTGGCAGGATCTCACCGGGGCGCCCTTCCTGGGGCTGGTGGGCACCGTCGGGGATGACCGCCTGCGGGCGGCGGTCTCGGAACTGGTCGAGGATGACGCCCGCCGCCGCGCCATGGCCGCCAAGGGCCGGGCGCTGGTCGACGGACAAGGCACGCAGCGGTTGACCGACGCGCTGCTCGAACGGGAAAGCGAGACGACATGAGCACGCAAAAAACCATCCTGGTGCTGGGCACCAATGCCGGCCAGGCGGATCTGATCCGTCACATGAAGGACCGCGGCTGGCGGGTGATCGGCGCCTCTCCGGTCAAGGGTGAGCCCGGACAGGCCTTCTGCGATGTGGTCGAGGCGGTCAATATCGTCGATCTCGACGCGCTCGAGGCGGTGGTCGAACGGCACAAGCCCGACCTGATCTATTCGATCTCCTCGGATGTGGCGATGAAATCGGTGGTGGCGCTCTCCGAACGGGTCGGCCTGCCGCATTTCTACGACAGCGCCTTCATCGATCTGCTCGACGACAAGGCCGCCCTGCGCGGTTTCCTGACCGAGCATGATCTCGGCCCGGTGCCCTACCGCAAGCTGGCCAGCGCGGCAGAGGCCGCGGGCTGGGACACCTTCCCCTGCATGGTCAAGCCGACCGATGCGCAAGGTCAACGCGGCGTCGTCCGGGTCGACCGGGCGGCAGACCTGGCGCCGGCGATCGCGGCGGCGGTGGGCTTTTCGCGCAGCAGCCAGGCGATTGTCGAAGGCTTCCTCGACGGGGTCGAGATCTCCTGCAACGTGCTGGTCTGCGGCGGCGAGGTCAAGATGAAGGTGCTGTCCGAGCGGCTGGTGCATGGCCCCCATGCGCTGGGGGTGCCGCGCGGCCACCTGGTGCCCTGCGATGCCGTCAGCGAGGACAACCAGCGCGCCGCCCTGGCGCTGGTCGACGGCATCATCGCGGCGCTCGGCAGCCGCGACGGGGTGCTCTATTTCCAGATGATCGTGACCCCCGAAGGCCCCCGCGTGGTGGAAATCGCGCCGCGGCTCGACGGCTGCCACATGTGGCGGCTGATCCGCGCCGCCGAGGGCGCAGACCTGATCGCCATGGCGATGGACTGCCTGACCGGCGAGGGCACGCCCGAACAGCTGCCGGGCGGCGGCGAAGGCGACCGCCAGCGGCCGATCGCCGAGCTGATGTTCCAGCAGATGGCGCCGGGCCAGCCGTTCAGCGCCGCGGCCTTTCCGGTGCCCGAGGATGCGATCTACCACGAATACCGCTATGACGCCGGCCAGGACGTGCGCCCGGTCAATGGCACGCTGGAAGTGGTGGGCTATTACGTGCGGAACCGCGCATGAGCCGGGTGATTGCCGTCACCGGGGCCTCGGGCTTCATCGGCCGCTACCTCTGCGCGGCGCTGGAACAGACCGGCGACCGGGTATTGCGGCTGGGCCGCGGGGCGCCATCCGGCCCGGACGACCGGCAGACCGATTATTCCCGCGACAGCCTGGTCGCCGCGCTGGCGGGCGCCGAGGCGGTGGTGCATCTGGCCGGCCGTCGGATGACCCGCGCGGATGCGCCGATGGATCTGGCGCCTTTCTGGCAGCCCAATGTCGCCCAGATCGCCGATCTGGTGGCGGCAGCCCGCGAGACCGGGGTGTCGCGGCTGGTGCTGGCCTCGACCATCGCGGTCTATTCCCCGGCCTCCGGCCTGCCCTACCGTGAAGAGGCGCCGGCCCATCCGATCAACGCTTATGCGCTGTCGAAGCTCATGGCCGAAGCGCATCTCGAGATGCTGACCCGCGCCGGCGGGCCTTCGGCGGTGGCGCTGCGCCTGGCGGCGGTCTACGGCCACGGCGAAAAGGGCACGCCGGCGCTGATGAAATTCGTGGGCCAGGCCCGGGCGGGCGAGACCATCGTGCTTACCGGCAATGCCGATTACCGCATCGATCAGCTTTACGTGCGCGACGCGGTCTCGGCCTTTCAGGCGGCGCTGGCTTCGGAGGCGCGCGGCGTGGTCAACATCGGCGGCGGCCGGGCCTGGTCGGTGGGCGAGATCGCCGAGACCGCCAACCGGGTCTTTGGCAATGCCGGCAACATCCGCTACGACACCGACAGCGACGCGCCGATGCCCGAAACGGCCATGGCGCTCGACCGGGCCGCCGAGGCGCTGGACTGGCGCCCGGAGTTCGATCTGAAATCCGGGCTCGAGGATTTCCGGCGCACCGGAGAACAGACATCCCCGGACGGGGCGATTTGAGAGGACGATATGCTCACACTGCGCGAAGAACTCAGCAAGACCCACGGCATTGCCAATGACGGCAGCCCCTTCATCATCGCCGAGATGTCGGGCAACCATAACCAGTCGCTCGACCGGGCGCTGGCGATCGTCGATGCCGCTGCCGAGACCGGTGCCGATGCGATCAAGATCCAGACCTTCACCGCCGACAGCATGACGCTCGATCTCTCCGAGGGCGAGTTCACCATCACCGATCCGAAATCGCTCTGGGTCGGGCGCACGCTCTACGACCTCTATGAGGAGGCCCATACCCCGGCCGACTGGCACAAGCCGATCGCCGACCGGGCGAAGGAACACGGGCTGCTGTTCATGTCGACGCCGTTTTCCGAGGATGCGGTGGACCTGCTCGAGAGCCTCGACGCGCCGCTCTACAAGATCGCCTCCTTCGAGGCGATCGACCTGCCGCTGATCCGCCGCGTGGCGCAGACCGGCAAGCCGATGATCATCTCCACCGGCATGGCCAGCGTCGTCGAGATCGGCGAGGCGGTGGAAACCGCGCGCGCGGCCGGCTGCACCAACCTGACGCTGCTGAAATGCACCTCGTCCTACCCGGCGAGCCCGGAAAACACCAATCTCGTCACCATGCCGGTGATCGGCCAGACCTTCGGCACCAATTTCGGCCTCTCGGATCACACCATGGGCAATGGCGTGGCGGTGGCCTCGACCGCGCTCGGCGGCACGGTGATCGAGAAACACTTCATCCTCGACCGCTCCGAAGGCGGTGTCGACAGCGCCTTTTCGCTGGAACCCGACGAATTCACCGCGCTGGTCACCGAATGCAAGCGCGCCGCCCAGGCGATGGGCGAGATCTGGTTCGGCGGCACCGCCTCGGAACAGGCTGGCCGCAAGAAGCGCCGCTCGCTCTACATCGGCGAGGACATGAAGGCCGGCGAGGTGCTGACCGAGAAGACCCTGCGCCGCATCCGCCCGGGTCTGGGCCTCGCGCCGCGCCATTACGACGTGCTCTTGGGCCGCAAGGTCGGCCGCGACGTCAAGCGCGGCACCCCGATGAGCTGGGATCTGCTTGACGGCGACGTCTGAAGCAGCTCCCCCTGATTTTGCGACATGCGGGATGTCAAGGCTTGACTGTCTGGTCTCCGGCCGGAAGACAGGGTATCTGACAGAAATGCGAGCTGACAATATGGGCGTTTCGCCAGATGGGGGGCAAATGAACGTCACAAGGGGAAATATGTCGGACCATCATTTGTTCGTGGAATGTCCCGGGTCGAACAAGCTGGTCATGTTTTTCACCGCCACCGGCGCGAAGCCGGGGCTTTTCAATTGGTGGGCGGTGGGCCACCAACTTGCCGAGAGCGCCAATGTTCTCTTCGTGAACGGCTGGTCCAATACCTGGTATCAGGACGGGGTGAAAGGGCTGGGCGACGGTCTCGAGGAGACGCTCGACACCATAAGGACCTGGTGCGATGAGCATGGCGTCGACGAGCTGTATTGCACCGGCCAGAGTATGGGCGGCTACGGCGCGCTGCTGTTCTCGGCGCTGTTGCCAGCACGCGTCATGGCTTTCGGGGCCGAAGCCATTTTGGGCTTGCCGCACAGCCAGTGGGAAAGAAAGGCCAACAAGACCATTGCCCTTCTGCACCGCGATCTGACCGATCCGGAAAAATACAGCTTCGAAGGCTGCCTGTTCGCCGGCGAGCGCGATCCTCTGGATATCCTCTGCGCGTCCAAAATGGCCGCGCACCGGTCTCTCAGGATCATTACCATGCGAGGGGTGGGTCATGGGCCCGCCGGGCACCTGAAAAATCGCGATCGGCTCCTGCCAATGTTGCAGGCCTGGATCGACGGCAAGGAGCTGCCGCCGGTTAAGGAAGCGGGACGGGCGCTGGAAACGGAGAGCTTCCCGCAGGATTTCTACGATGCTTGGGTCTTCGGGCGGGAAAAGCAATGGCAGCAGTCCCAGGACAGTGCCTGCCGGGCGGCAGCGGCCTATCCGATGTCGGACGAGGCCTTTCTTCTCAAGGGAAATGCACTGATGCAGCTGGGGCGCGCGCCGGAGGCCTTCGAAGCTTTCGCGGTCTCCTTCTGCCTGCGCAACCGCCCGCAGCCGCTGGCACTCATGGGACATGCGCTGCGGCAGCAGGAAGAGCCGCTGGAGGCACGCGCAGTCTATATCAAGACCTTGCAGCGCTGGCCGAACCATGCACCGGCGTATTTCGGGCTGGGCTTGGCCGAACTCAAACTCGGCCATCGAGAGGCGGCGCAGGACGCGCTGCTCAAGGCCTGCACAATCGACCCCAAGAACATCCACTTCCAGAGCTGGCTGAAACGGCTCTCCTGAGAGCCACTTGCCTCACGAGCGGGTCAAATCTGAGGCCGGCTCCTCGGTCTCGCAACCTCCAAGATAGCGTGCGGCCGCCTCGACCACTGCGGTATGGGCGGGGGCGATCTCCTGTGCCTTGAGGATATGCCGCACCGCGGACTTGCGTCGCCCGCGTGCATTTTCCACCTGTGCCAGAAGCAGATGCGCAGTCGGCAGAGCCGGATTGCGCTTCAGGGCCTCGCGCGCCAGGCTGCGAGCTTCCTCCTGGTGGGCGAGACCCTGGCGCATTAAGCATTCGGCGAGGGTGAGATAGATGTATTCGTTGACATCTGAACACCTCAGCGCCCGCCGCAGTTCGTCAATCGCCTTCTCGATCTGCCCAGTTTGTATCGCGACCTTGGCCAGCACCAGCCGTGCGCGGCCCCCGTGGTTCGCGGCCGGCAGCGCCGCTCGGGCGAACTTGTAGGCCCATCTCGGGTCTTCGCCGCTGTTGGCCAGCCGGGTCGCGGCCTGCAAGCAGGCGGTGGGGCCGCCGTCGGCCAGGATCCGTTCGCGCCGGATGCCGAGGCCCCCGGCCATCCCGAGGATCCTGATCCATTCGATCCGCGCCGGTTTTGCCGCAGGCGGGCCGCTCTTCAGCATCAGTTCGACGGTCGATGTCAAATGCCTGGTGACCCGTTCCGTGAGAATCTCCAGATTGTCCTCGGCTTTCCGATCCGCCATTGCCGCCGTCGCCTCGGCCAGGCCCGGATGCGCGTGAAGGTGCTGACGCAGGCGGGCCTCGATTGCCGAGACATCGGTGGAATCCACAAGGTATTCCAAAAAGAAGAACCCCAGCAGCCGCTCGGTGAGCGCGGCGACCGGCGCCGGCGTTTCTGTGAAGACCTGCTCCAGCGCCGCCAGTGTCTCTACTGGGCGAGTCATGTGGCGGTATTCGCTGCGCGCCATGCTATAGACCGGGGTATCCTGTAGCAGCGCCTCGAGCCCAACACCGGAATTGGCCACCAGAACGGCACGGCAGCGGGCGATGAGAGCATGGATCGAACCTTCGGAGACAAAGACATACCTGGACTTTGAGACGGTCTCGAGCCAAGCGGTGATCGCCCCGGAACGGCAGAGTGGGTGACGCTTGATCACCACCGGGCGGCGGTGTGTTTCGGCCAGTTCGGTCACCCGGCGGAGGGTGTCGCTCTGCTCCCACGGCAGATGTCGGAGGACCCGATCGTGATCGACCTGCAACGGCAGGAAGATGAAATCTTGCAGTCTGGCGATCTCCGGTTCCAGCGGGGTTCCCGGCTGCTCCAGCTTCGACAGGTTCTCGCGAGCGATGCTCTCGCGGTACTGCTTGATGAACTTGCGGGCGCGGCGCAGGTCGAAATCCTTTCCCGCCGCCTGCAGTGCCGGGTCTGTCGCCATCTGCGACCAGCCGCTGTAGCCGCAGGAATCGAAAAACCAGTAGCGCGGCAGGGCGCCCGGCTTGAGGCAATAGACCTGATCCCCGATCTCCTCGCTGTGATAGGCATAACGGATCTCAGCCGCGTTCTGCACCTCCAGGCGCTGACCCTCGGCAAGCCGGGCGCGGCAGAGCTCGGTCTTCAGTTCCAGGCGCATCGCCGCCTGGATCACATTGTCATAGGCCGTGCGGATGATGTCGTGATCGGCGTAGCTCTCGAAGGCAAACTGATTGGGAATGTCGAGACGCAGCTTCATGCCGTGCGCAGCCCCAACTCGAACAGCGCCTCGGCGAAATCCCAATCCTGGGGCGTGTCGATATCCAGCGCCCGCTGGCGCGGCATCACATGCGGGCGCGAGGCCGGATTGAACATCGGCGCGCGCGAGACAAAGGCATCGCGCCGCCCCCAGTAGAACATGCCGGCATCGTGGAACGCCTCCGGCAGATCCTGCGTGCGGGTTTTGGCATAATCGGGAAACAGCATGCCGATGCCCGCCTCGCCTTCGGTCATGGCGCGGTGAACCGGGTGCGGATAGCTGGCGGCGGCAAAGACAAAGCCGCCCTCGGCGACCCCGTCGAGGATCCGGCGCGCCTGTTGCAGATCCGCCGCCTGCACAAAGGCGGCGGTGGCATAGATGCAGCACAGCCGCTCGACCTTCTGCCCGACGATCTCTTCCATCGTCTCGACCGCATCGACGATCGCCTCGCGCGCCGGCGTGAAATCGTCGGCCAGGTGGTCGGGGCGTATGAAGGGCACCTCGGCGCCCTGGGCGCGGGCAACCTCGGCGATCTCCTCATCGTCGGTCGAGACGATCACATGGTCGAAGAGCCCCGAGGCCCGGGCCGCGGCAATCGGCCAGCCGATCATCGGACGGCCGGCGAAGGGGCGAATGTTCTTGCGGGGGATGCGTTTGCTGCCCCCACGGGCAGGAATGAGGGCGATTTGCATGAAATTCCGGTCAATTTAAGAGGATACGGCGTATTTCGCCGGAGTATCTGGCACCTGTCAGGGCAAGTAAAGGGGGGCGCCCCGGCGGCAGGCCTGTAAGCGCCAAATCAACGTTATGTTATACTTATTCCCCGCGCGCGGCATCCGGCCCGGGAAGGACAGCCTCTACGCAAGCTCTCCCGCCACCTTGTCCAGATAACGCGTCACCAGCGCCCACGCCGTCTCGGGGCTGCCTGCTTCGGCATAGCAGCGGAATTCTGGCGCATTGCCGGAGGGACGCAGATGCACCACCTCGTCACCCTCGAAACACACCCGCAGCCCGTCGGTCAGATCCAGCCCGGTCTCGGGCCGTCCGAAGAATTCCGCCCGCGCCCCGGCATCCGCGCGCAGCCGCGCGAGAAAGCGCTGCGCCGTCTCGGAGGCGATGCCGGCGATCCTGTCGGCGGCGGTGAACCGCGCCGGCAACCCGGCCACCAGCGCCGCCAGCGGCATCTCCGCCGCGCGCGCCGCGGCCAGCGGGGAGAGGATCGGCAGCAGGCAGTCACGCGTCATCAGCGGCGCCAGCGGGCCGGCCGGGCCCTCGGCCTCGAAGCCCAGAAGAAAGCCGCCGTTGGCCTCATAGCCCACCACCCGGACCCGGGGCTCCTGCGCCAGTGCCGCCTCCATCGCGGCAATCACATAGGGCGAGCCGATGCGGGTGAGCACCACCTCGCGAAAGTCGTCCATCTCGCCGATCATGGCGTTCGACGAGACCGGGGTGCAGATCACCTCGGCGCCGAGGCTGCGGGCGCTCAGCGCGCCCAGCACGTCGCCGGGCACCACCGCGCCGGCGGCATCGGCCACCATCGGCCGGTCGGCATCGCCATCGGTCGAGATCACCGCGTCAAGCCGGTGGTCCGCGCACCAGCCCGCCAGCATGTCGCGGGTCTCCGGGTCGAGCGCCTCGGTGTCGACCGGGATGAAATGCCCCGAGCGAGCCAGCGGCACCGGCGCGCCCCCCAGCGCCGCCACCAGCGTGATCATCAGGTCGCGCGCCACCGAGGAATGCTGATAGACGCCGATGCGCAGCCCGGCGAGCGCGGCGGCGCCGAAGCCGGTCACATAGCGCTGCACATAGGCCGCGGCGGCATCATGGTGGCGCAGCCCCGCCTGCCCCGCGGCCGGCGCCCGGCCCAGCGCGGCGCTGATCGCGGCCTCGTCGTCCTTCGAGATCTCGCCGCCGGGCAGATAGAATTTCAGCCCGTTGCGGTCGGCGGGAATATGGCTGCCGGTGACCATCACCGCCGCCCGGCCCGCCGCTTGGGCCGCCAGCGCCAGCGCCGGGGTCGGCAGCGCGCCGCAATCGATCACCTCGACGCCGCAGGCCCGGGCGGCCCGGGCCACCGCATCGGCGATCTCGGGCGAGGACGGCCGCAGATCGCGACCGAGATAGAGCCCGCCACCATGCGGACAGGCCAAGAGAAAGGCGCGGGTGTATTCCGCGACCAGGTCAGCGCTCAGCTCGGTGACAAGACCGCGCAGGCCGCTGGTGCCGAATTTGGGAGCCATGATAATATCCTTTGCAACGAAAATGCCTTGTCCCTTCCTTGGCAAAGCCGCGCGCCGGGCTCAAGGTTTTGTTACCGCCCGATCGGTTGGTCCGATCAGGCCGCGAAATCGCTCCCAGCTGACTGCCGGAGGAGCTGCTCTTGCAGAACCCGGGCAAAGGGGACGCTTTTGCGCGAATATGCGCCTTGTCGCCAGTCGCCAGCCTGGCGCTTGTGCGGCACCCTGTTGTGAATGGCGAGCTGTCCGAAGATATCCTCGAACCCCAGAAAGGCGACATCCGCCGGAGTGCCGGTTTTGGCCCAGTGCGCCAGACAGCGCGCCGTGGCCCGCCCCAGCATGCTGGGGCCGGTCTTGGACCAGGTGGTTTCGTTTGCACGTGCCAGAAGCGCCTCCCGGGCGGTTTTCGCCGCCAGTTCGGCAATCAGGTGTCCTGGGGTGGCAGCGAGAAAATTGTTGCCGATGATCGATCGGCCCGGCTCCAGAAGCGCCACGAATCCGGCGCCGCGATCAACCAGGGTTTCCAGCAACCCGACCAGGACATCGTCGGCATCGGCATAGACACCGCCTTCCCGGGCCAGCAGGCAGAGCCGCAGGAAATCGGATTCCTCAGCCGGATTGCTGGCCAGCGAAAAGGCTCGTGCCCAATCTGTCCCGTAGGTGTCATGCAGATAGGCCAGCGCCGCGCGACGGTCGAAGAGCCGATGCTGCCAGCCCGGCACGGCCCGCCAGCTTTCGATCATCCCGACCAGCGCCTCCGGCGGTTCGGGGGAGTTCCAGTACTGGAAAATACACCGGGGGATCCGGGGGCGGGCCGGGAGGGCGTCCGGAACGGCCTGCAAATGTGCCTGCCAGTGTTTCAAGAAACGCATTGCGGCAATGTTCGAGTCCGGCTCGGCCTGGACCAACGTTATATGCCCCGCGGTATCACCCGGCGGCAGGGGGCGGAGCGGGCCCTTTTCGAAATCGAAAAGCGCGATGGTGAGTTCGGTCATGTTCTGGCCCAACAGGGTCTTGTGCAGATGCGGATCATCCCAGACCCCGGCTGCGCGGGCTTCACGCAGCACCGTCGCCACTATCTCGCCGTGCCCCTGCGCCGCCAATTCCCGCAAGAGCGCATGGGTTTCTGGCCGCATTCGGGCAGCCTCGCACCCGAGAGCGATGCGGAAGGCGGCCAGGGCCGCGTCGAACTCGCCCAAAGAGGCATGGAGCTTGATCCGATGGCGGGCCAGGGAAGTTGCGCCCTCAGGTCTGCGCTGCGCCGCCTGCTGCAACAGCGCCAGCCCGGCGCGCTCCTGCCCGGCCTTGGTGAAGGTGGCGACCACCAGCGCAGCAAGCCGCGTATCGGAGGGCCAGACAGACAGGCTCATCCGCAGATAGCGCATCGCCACGCTCAAGCGGTTGGAAAAGAGCAGCGCCTTGGCCGCCAGCACGGCATATTGGACATCGCGCTCCGCCACCGGGATGCGCCGCAGTTCGGTCAGAGCGCCGGCAAAGTCGAAGGCGGTCAGCCGCATCTCGGCCCGGAGCCGCCGCAGCCGGGGGGCGGGCAGGCAGCCCGCCAGCCAGTCCGTCAGCTGGCCGGCGGGGAAATCCTCTTCGGTCAGCCCGCTGTTGCGCAGCATCTGCTCGACCAGCACCGGATGACCCGGGAACATCTCCTGACCGGCCGCGAGATAGCGCGAAACGGCGGCAAGATCGCCGCGGGCGAGATGCGCCTTGATCAGGTCGCGGATCCCCGAGGGCCCGGCCTGGCCGCGGTCGAACAACGCTTCGCGCCGGGCCAGCGCCGCCTCGGGCTGGCCCGCGGCCTCGAGACAGGTAGCAAGAGTCAGCTCGACCCGGGGCAGGTCGCGGCCCAGGGTTTCGGCCTGTTCCGCCGCCGCCAGCGCCGCCCGGGGGTCGCCCTCGGCCAGATGCAGCAGCGCCATCTGCACCGCCGGCAGCGGCGAGCGCGGATCGCAGCGCGCCGCCAACTCGAGCCGCTCCCGGGCGGCGAGAGGCGCGCCGAGGCTGCGCAGGATGTCGGCCAGTTCGAGGTGAAAGGTGACCCCTTCGGGAAAGCGCTCGAGCGCCTGTTCGGCCAGCGCGCGCGCCGCCGCCGGACCCAGCGCCGCGCGCTCTGCCCGGATCAGCTGCAGGGTGAGCCCGGCGTGGTCGGGAAACGCCGCCTGCGCCTGCCTGGCCTGGGCCAGCGCCTCTGGCGGATCCTCGGCCATCAGCGCCCGGATCCCGAGCCCGCGCAGCACCGCGTCGTCATGGCCCAGCGCCCGCGCCCGGGCCAAGATGTCAGAGGCGCGCGCCATCTCGCCACGGGCCAGGGAAACCTGCGCCAGATAGCGCCAATAGGCGGCGGGGGCGGCTTTGTCGGAAGGCGCGAAGAGGCCCGAGAGCGCCGCGGCGGCCTCCGGCGTCCGGCCCAGCCGCAGCAGCCCCGCCACGCGCAGCAGGTCGAGATCCTGCCGCCCCGGGCAGGCCCGGCAGGCGGCACTGACACAGGCCAGCGCCGCACGACGTTCGCCATGGCGGGTAAGCAGCGCATCGGCCTTGCGCGCAAAGAGCACGATCCGCTCGGGCGCCTGCCGCGTCACCGCCGCCTGCACCAGCGCCACCGCCTCGGCCCGCGCGCCGGCGCGGAACCGCGCCTCGGCGCGCTTGAGGGTTTCTGTCATCTCCGGCGGTGTCATCAGGGCCTCCTGCCTGTCGGTCCGGTTTCCCGGGGCGCCCGGCGCAGCTTAGCGAGGCCGGAACGGCAGGTCGATACCGGAGGGCGGCGGCGTGGCGGGCCCTATTCCACGGTGACCGATTTCGCCAGGTTGCGCGGCTGGTCGACATCGGTGCCGCGTTCCAGCGCGGTGTGATAGGCCAGCTGCTGCACCGGCACCGCATAGACGATGGCGGCGAACGGCCCGTCGACGGCCGGCATCTCGATCTGCTGCCAGACCCCGGCGCCGCCCCGGGCCGCGCCCCGGGCATCCGAGATCATCACGATCTTGCCGCCGCGCGCCATGACCTCCTGCATGTTCGACACGGTCTTGTCGAACATCGCGTCATGCGGCGCCAGCACCACCACCGGCATCTCCTCGTCGATCAGCGCGATCGGCCCGTGCTTGAGCTCGCCCGAGGCATAGCCCTCGGCGTGGATATAGGAGATCTCCTTGAGCTTGAGCGCGCCTTCCAGCGCCAGCGGATACAGCGCGCCGCGACCGAGGAAGAGCACATCGTCATACCGCGCCAGCCGGGCGCTGACGGTGCGCACCTGCGGCGCGATGGCCAGCGCCTGGGTGACCTGGCCGGGGACCTGCTGCAACTGGTCGGTCAGCGCCTGCGCCGCGGCGGCATCGACGGCGCCGCGCTGGCGCGCGGCCTGTAGCGCCAGCGCCGCTAGCACCGCGAGCTGGCAGGTGAAGGCCTTGGTCGAGGCGACGCCGATCTCGGGCCCGGCGAGGATCGGCAGAGCGAGATCGCTTTCCCGCGCGATCGAGCTTTCCATCGCATTGACGATCGACAGGATCAGACCCGCCTTGCCGGTGCAATAGCGCAGCGCGGCCAGGGTGTCGGCGGTCTCGCCCGACTGGCTGACAAAGAGCACCAGCGTGCGGGTGTTGAGCGGCGGCTCGCGGTAGCGGAACTCCGAGGCAATGTCGATCTCGACGGGGATCCGGGCAATCTGCTCGAACCAGTATTTCGACACGAAACAGGCCAGCGAGGCGGTGCCGCAGGCGACCATGACGATGCGGTCATAGGCGGTGAAATCCACCCCCGCCTCGATCAGGTGGCGGCCTTCGCGGTCGGCGGTGTAATATTTCAGCGCATTGGCCAGAACGCCGGGCTGTTCGGCGATCTCCTTCGACATGTAATGCCGGTGGCCGGCCTTGTCGGTGGTGGTCACCTCGAGATCGACGGTCTTGCGCGCCCGGGTGACCGGCTGGTGATCGGCATCGCGGAACTCGGCCCCGGCGCGGCTGACAATGGCCAGGTCGCCCTCTTCGAGATAGGTGATCTCGCTGGTCATCGGCGCCAGCGCCAGCGCGTCGGAGCCGACGAACATCTCGCCCTCGCCCCAACCGATGGCCAGCGGGCTGCCCTTGCGGGCGGCGACGATCAGATCGTCCTCGCCCTGGAACAGGAAGCACAAAGCATAGGCGCCCTCGAGTTCGGAAATGGTCGCTCGGGCGGCCTCGACCGGCGCCAGCCCCTGGCCCAGGTGCCAGTCGCAGAGCATGGCCACGGTCTCGGTGTCGGTCTCGGTTTCCGAGGTGATCCGATGCGCCTCGAGCCGGGCGCGCAGCGCGCGGTAATTCTCGATGATGCCGTTGTGCACCACCGCCACCCGGCCGCGCTGATGCGGATGGGCATTGGTGGTATTGGCGGCGCCATGGGTGGCCCAGCGGGTGTGGCCGATGCCGGCGGTGCCGGCCAGCGGATCATGCACCAGCGCATCCGAAAGGTTGACCAGCTTGCCGAGCGCGCGGCGGCGCTCGAGGTGGCCCCCGTTCACCGTGGCGATGCCGGCGCTGTCATAGCCGCGGTATTCCAGCCGCTTCAGGCCCTCGATCAGGATGGGAGAGGCCTGGTGATTTCCCAGGACGCCGACAATTCCGCACATGTTTCAATTCCTCAATCAATCAATAAGCGGCCCGGGGACCGCTCGGGAAATCGCAAACCCGCGCCTGAAAGGCAATCTCTATTTCCCCCTGCCCGCCGCGGCCCCCTGCCCGGCGCGCGCTTGCGGATCTGCCGGTCAGCGCTGAAGGATTTCCCGCCCGTACCGCCAGAGCAGCAGGGTGCCGAAGATCATCGGGATAAGCCCGACCAGCGTGACGTAGACCGGCGAGACATAGGTCGGATCATAGGTCGAATAGACCCCCGAGCGCACGATGCCGGTGATATGGATCAGCGGGTTGTACCACAGGATATCCTGGGCGATGCGCGGCAGATCCTCGTAGATGTAGAACACCCCCGAGATCAGCAGCAGCGGCCGCGTCACGATCCCCCAAGCGGTCTTCCACATGGCGAAGCGCAGGAACATGAAGCAGTTGAAGGTGCCCAGCCCCACCCCGAGCAGGGTGCAGAGCAGGAAGCCCTGGAGCATCGGCGCCAGGTCGATGGTCTCGCGGATGTCCTGGGTGAAAAAGATGCCGCCGAAGATGATCAGCACCACCATGGTCTGGGTCAGCACCGCCAGGATCGCCCGCGCCAGGATGGTGTCGACATAGGTCACCCGCGGATAGGCCATCAGCGGGCGGTTGAACTGGATCGCCAGCCCCACCGATTGCGACAGGTTCTGGAAGAACCGCAGCGGCAACAGCCCGCCGGCATAGAACAGCAGGAAATTCGTCCCCAGCGAGGGCGCCTTGAACAGCAGCGACAGCCCCGCCGCCAGCATGGCGATGCCCGCCACCGGCTCGAGCACGGCCCAGATATAGCCGCCCGGAGAGCGGCCATAGGTGGTGGACATCTCGCGCAGGATCAGCGCCCCGACCACACGCCCCATCCGGCCGCTGCTGCGCGGTGGCGCCAGCGGGCGCTGCGGCGGCGGAAACCCGGTGTCCGTCGAGGCTTTCATTGCAGCATGTCCCCATCTGCCCTATAGACAAGCGAAATTTGACCTGTGCCTTTGGAACACAGCCGTGATGAATGATCAATCACCCCAGGATCAGAGGGCACGGGACAACGTGTCGGACCCCGCCGAGACCGCACCGAAACCGGAGGCGAAACCCGCCGCCAAATCCGATGCGAAACCGGCGCCCAAGCCCGCTGCAAAACCGGCGCCCAAACCGGCCAAACCCGCCGCCAAACCCGCCGCCAAGCCGGCCGCGCAACCGCTGCCCAAGCCGCGGCCGCCGGCCCCGCCGGCGCGGCGCCAGCGACGGCACTGGGGCATCCTGTTCTCCTTCCTGATCCTGGTGCTGGCCCCGCTGGGGGTGGCGGCCTATTACCTCTGGACCCAGGCGCAGGATCAATATGCCTCCTCGGTGGCCTTCACCGTGCGCCGCGAAGAGGCGCCCTCGGCGGTGGATCTGCTGGGCGGGCTCTCCAATCTCTCTTCCGCCAGTTCCTCCGACAGCGACGTGCTGTTCGAATTCATCCAGTCGCATGAGCTGGTGCGCAAGATCGACGACCGGCTCGGCCTGCGCGATCTCTATTCCGCGCCCTTCGCCAACGATCCGGTCTTTGCGCTGGTGCCGGAGGCCTCGATCGAGGAACTGCTGGACTACTGGCGCCGGATGGTGCGGATCTCCTATGCCCCGGGCACCGGTCTGATCGAGGTGCAGGTGCTCAGTTTCGACGCCGACAGCGCCAAGCGCATCGCCGAAGAGATTTTCGCCGCCAGCAGCGAGATGATCAACGCGCTCTCGGCGATCGCCCGCGAGGATGCGATGCGCTATGCCCGCGAAGAGCTCAATGCCGCGCTCGACCAGCTCAGCGCCGCGCGCCAAGCGCTCACCGCCTTCCGCTCGCGCAACCAGATCGTCAACCCCGACGCCGACATCCAGGTGCAGATGGGGCTTTTGGGTTCGTTGCAGCAGATGCTGGGCCGCGAGCTGATCGATTACGACCTGCTGCGCGAGACCGCCCGCGAGGACGACCCCCGCGTCGTCCAGGCCGAGCGCCGGATCGCCGCGATCCGCGAACGCATCCGCGAGGAGCGGCTGAAGTTCGGCAGCGGCGGCAGCCAGGAGGAGACCGGCGATTACGCCGAGGTGGTGGCGGAATTCGAGCGGCTCACCGTCGAGCGCGAATTTGCCGAGAACAAGTACACCTCGGCGCTGTCGAATTTCGACGCCGCCCAGGCCAATGCCCAGCGCCAGAGCCGCTACCTCGCCGCCTTTGTCCGCCCGACCCTGGCCGAAAGCGCCGAATACCCCCGCCGCGAGCTGATCCTCGGGCTGGTGGCGATGGTGCTCTTCGGCAGCTGGTGCATTCTGGTGCTGGTCTATTACAGCCTGCGGGACCGCCGCTGAGCGCGATGATCGAGCTGCGCAACCTGACCAAGAGCTTTCCCGCCCGCCGGGGCCGCAAATACGTGGCCCGCGGCATCAACGCGGTGTTTCCCACCGGCAAGGCGGTGGGGCTGATGGGCCGCAACGGCGCCGGCAAATCCACCCTGTTGCAGATGATCGCCGGCAATTTCCCGCCCGATGGCGGCGAGATCCTCACCGATGGCGAGATCTCCTTTCCGGTGGGCTTTGCCGGCACCTTCCACCGCGAGCTGACCGGCGCGCAGAACGTGCGCTTCATCGCCCGGATCTATGGCGTCGACACCGAGGCGCTCCTGGATTTCGTCGGCGATTTCGCCGAGCTCGGCGGCCATTACCACATGCCGGTGCGCTCCTATTCCTCGGGCATGCGCTCGCGGCTGGCCTTCGGCATCTCGATGGGGATCAAGTTCGACACCTATCTGGTGGACGAAGTGACCTCGGTGGGCGACGCCTCGTTCCGGGCCAAGAGCGCCATGGTCTTCAAGGACCGCATGGCCACCTCCTCGGCCCTGGTGGTGACCCATTCGATCGCCGAGATCCGCAATCTCTGCGATTACGGCGCGGTGCTCGAGGAGGGCGAGCTGACCTTCTATGAAGACCTCGAAGAGGCCATCGCCGTGCATGGGCAGAACATGAAGAAGGCCCGCAAGTAGCCCCGCGGACATCGCCGGACCCCACCGCATCCCGGCCGCATTTTCCTAAAATCGGCCCCGCTCTCCCCCCTTTCGCCATGCTTTCGCCCGCGCCCCTCCGGGGTCTGCGGGCATGCCTGGTCCCGGGTAGCGGGAAAGGTGTGAGAGATGGCGGAGTTTGCTGTCGAAGGGGTGCTGGGCACCAATATATTGCAGGACGCGCGGGCGCCCGGCCTCTGGGTGACGCAAGCGGGCGGCGCCACGACATTGCTGGTCGAAAGCCAGGGCGGGCAGAGCCTCGCCCGCTTCGAGCTGGGCGGCGGCGGGCTCTCGATCGCAGGCGCCAGCCCGGTCGATACCGCGCTGGTGGGCTGGAGCGCCGCAGGCCAGAGCTGGGCGGTGCGCGAAGAGACCCTGGACCGGCTCGTGCCCGGCATCGGCCAGATGGTCTATGCTGGCAATTCCGCCCTGCCGGGGATGGCGCCGACCCTGCTGCCGCTCGACCTGGCCGGTGGCCGGGTCTATGTCGCCGCCCTGCCGGGGGTGGGCACGCTTTATACCCTGGCGCCGGGCAGCGCCGGCCAGCTCGTCCAGGTCCATGCCCGCGGCGACACCACCGGCACCTATGCCGGGGCGCCCACCGCGCTGGCCGGGCTCGAGATCGGCGGCACCACCTTTGTGGCGGTGGCCTCGGGCGGGGCGGAGTCGGGGCTGACGCTCTACCGGGTCTCGGCCAGCGGCCAGCTCACCGCCACCGACAGCCTCGGCGCGGCCGAGGGCCTGGGCGTCCACAACCCCAGCGCGCTGAGGGTGGCCGAGGTCGACGGCACCACGCTGGTGATCCTCGGCGCGGCGGGCAGCGGCTCGCTGTCGGTCTTCGCGGTCTCGGCCAATGGCACGCTCGATCCGCGCAGCCACCTGCTCGACACACTCGCCACCCGCTTTGGCGGGGTGACGGTGCTGGAGACCGCCGAGGTGGCCGGCCGGCATTACCTGGTCGCCGGCGGCGCCGACGACGGGCTGAGCCTGTTCCTGATCCTGCCCTCGGGCCAGCTCGTGCATCTCGACACCATCGCCGACGGGCCGGACAGCACGCTGATGAATGTCTCGGCGCTGGAGCTGGTCGCCCTGGGCAATGTGCTGCATGTCTTCGCCACCTCCGAAAGCGAGCGGGGCCTCACCCATCTCACCGTCGCCTTCGACCCCGCCGGCGGGGTCGAGATCGGCAGCACCGGCAACGAGACCCTGACCGGCGGCAGCGGCGAGGACGTGCTCTTTGATGGCGGCGGCGCGGATGTGCTGACCGGCGGGGCGGGGGCGGATGTCTTCGTGCTGGCCGCCGATGGCGTCCCCGACCGGATCACCGATTTCACCCCCGGCACCGACCGGGTCGATCTCTCGGCCTGGGGGCGGCTCCATTCGCTGGGCCAGCTCGAGATCACCAGCCGCAGCGATGGCGCCGAGATCCGCTTCAATGGCGAGACCCTGATCCTGCAAACAGCCAATGGCGCCGCGCTGGCGCCGGAAGATTTCCTCGACACCGACATGCTGGGCCTGCCCGCCGGGGCAGGCTCGGGCGGCGGCAACACCGGCGGCGGCGGAGGTGGCGGCGGTGGGGGTGGTCTCGACGGGCCCCGGATCGGCACTTCCGGCAACGACCGGCTGACCGGCAGCGCCGGGAACGACACCATCGCGGGCATGGAAGGCAATGACACCCTCGAGGGCTTGGCCGGCAACGATGCGCTTGACGGCGGCCCGGGTCATGACCGGATCGAGGGGGCGGCGGCGCATGACACCCTGCATGGCGCGGACGGCAACGATCTGCTGCTCGGCGGCACCGGCGCGGATGTGCTGCATGGCGAGGATGGCAACGACACCGTCAATGGCGAAAGCTCGACCGACCTGCTGAACGGCGGCGCCGGCAATGACTCGATGCTGGGCGGCACCGGCGCCGACACCCTGCATGGCAATGGCGGTCATGACACGCTTTACGGCAACACCGGCGTCGATCTGCTGTATGGCGGCACCGGCAACGACTGGATCAGCCCCGGCAATGGCGCCGATGCGGCGCATGGCGGGGGCGGCGACGATTTCCTGATCGGCCGCACCGGCTGGGACACGCTTTACGGCAATGCCGGGCAGGACACGCTTTATGGCAGCGACGGCCGCGACCAGCTGTTCGGCGGCGACGGCGATGATTTCCTCTCCGGCGGCTACGGCTGGGATTCGCTCGAGGGCGGGATCGGCAATGACAGCCTCTACGGCAATATCGGCGCCGACACGCTGATCGGTGGCAACGGCGACGACTGGCTCTCGGGGGCATCGGGCGACGACTGGCTCACCGGTGGCGCCGGCAATGACAGTCTCTATGGCAACCAGGGGGTCGACCGGATCGATGGCGGCGCCGGCGACGACGAGCTGCGCGGCGGCACCCTGAGCGACACCTTCGTTTTTGCCGAGGGCTTCGGCAATGACACGATCACCGATTTCGAGGATTTCCAGGACATGCTGCGCTTTAACACCCGGCTGACCGGGGCCCGGGATGCCGAGGCGCTGCTCGAGGCCCATGCCACCGTGGTCAATGGCGGTATCGAGATCGATTTCGGCACCGGCGAGGTGCTGTTTCTCGAAGGGCTGACCGACATCACCGCGCTGGAGGACAACATCGCCCTGGTGTGAGCCCCCGGCGCCCGGGTGCGACAGGCGGTGCTAGTCCTGCGCCAGCCGCCGGCGCAGGAAGCCCAGAAAGGCCGCCCCCGGCCGGCGCAGCTGCGGCCGGCCCGAGCGCTGCCAATAGGCGCGCCATTCGGCCTCGAGTTGATAGACGTCCTGCCCCGGCGCCAGGGCGCGGGCCTGCTCGATCACCTGCGGGCTCAGCACCGGGCCGCGACCGGGGCTCTCGATCACCGCAGCGCGCGGGGCAAAGCGGATCAGATCGCCCTCGCATTCCTCCATCCGGTAATCCGGCAGGTGATCGGCGGCGATCATGTCGCGCAGCATCTTGCGGAACACCCGGCGCGGGCTGGCCGAGCCGGATTTCTTCAACAGCGTGTCGACCGAGACGGTCCAGCCCGGCTGGCGGCCGCAATGCTTGCGCGCCAGCTCGTAGATCCGCCGCTCCAGCGGCTTGCGCAGACGAAAGTAGTCGCGGCTGAGCGTCAGCACCGATTTCGCCAGCACCGCCCGGTAGAGCCAGTCGCTCAGCACCACCTGCACGCTGACCATGCGACCGCCCTTCGACCGGCGCTCGATCTGCCAGCTCTCGATCAGCCCGAAGCCCGCGGTCACCTCGCGGCCGCCGGTCTCGATATTGGTGGTGATGCGGGTGCCGGCCAGCCGCTCGAAGGCATCGCGCAGCCGCTTGTAGCCATCGCCGCTGGTCTCGCGGTTGGTGGCGACCAGCAGGTCATGCGCCCGGAGCGTCAGCTGCCGCGCCACCGTGCGCCCGGCGTTGAGCGCCGCCACCAGCTGGCTGATGCAATAGATCAGGATGTCCTTGTCATGGATCGTCGCCAGACCGCGCACCGAAGGCGTGACGGTGATCTCGGCGCCATTGTGCAGATAGGACAGGATGCGCCGGTCCGGCCGGGTCGAGAGCGAGAACACCGGGTGTTCCATCGTCGCCAGGTCGCCCTTGGGCAGGGCGTCGAAGATATCGCAGACAAAGAAATCCCCCGTGGGGTGGCGTTCGGGCAAAAGCCCCCCTGCCCCGCTACCGCCAGTTGCCGCCGTCATACCCGTCTCTCTGCCCGTTCCCGGCTGTTCGGGAATCGTGTTTTCATTAACGCTCACCCTAGGGTTATCCACAGCCCCCGTCCAGCGCCGGGGATCGCGGCAACGTGGGATCGGAATCGGCGCTTTGGGGGTTCGGAATCGCCCGATCGTGGGATCAGAGTCACCCAGGCTTCCGGCAACACCTCAAAGCCCCTTGTTTTCAGGGGCTTTGCCGAAAGGCCCCGAGCCTGTAACTAAAGATATAACAGATTCCTAACTGGAATTTTTTTCTCCCGCCCCCGGGCGAAACCGGCTCTTCCCCGAAAACCTGGCTCAATGTGCGATCTCCATTTGAATGTATTGCCTTTTTGCGTACACTGGAGAAAACGCAGCACATAGCGAAATTCGAGCGGCACAATGAACAAATCCGACCAGCGGCCTCCCTATTTCAACATCGACCCCGATGCCGCCCTGGCCGAGCTTGGCGCGCCGATGTCGACCGCGGAATTCAAGTCGATGTCGGAGGCCTGTGCGCGCGGTCGCGCCGATCTCGCCTCGCGCGGGATGGGCGAGAGCGGTGAACGCCGGTTGCGGCTGTTTTCCACCTGGGAGATCACCCGTTACCTGATCCCGGTGGCGCAGGCGCATTTCCGCCGCGTGCTGCGGCAGAACCCCGCCCTGCCGCAGGGCCGCTCCGAGACCGAGGGCGGCGCCAAATGGTTCACCCTCGACGAGGTGCTGCGGCTCAGGGCGCATTTCGCCGAAGAGGGCGCCAAGGGCCGCGACTATCGCCCCTATCGCCCCGAGGGGCTGCCGGCCAAGCTGGTGGCGGTGGCCAACTTCAAGGGCGGCGTCGGCAAGACCTCGACGGCGGCGCATCTGGCGATGTCGGCGGCGCTCGACGGCTACAAGGTGCTGGTGATCGACCTCGACAGCCAGGGCTCGATGACCTCGATCTTCAACGGCAAGGTCGAGGATGAATGGCAGACCGTCTTCCCGCTGCTGGCGCGCCACTACGCCCGCCACCTGCGCGCCACCAACCAGGGCCGGATGGACCGGGGCGAGGCGCCGGTGCCGCTCGACGACACCCTGGGCGAGGCGCTGGAGATCAAGGCCCCCGACCTGGTGCAGAAGACCCATTGGCCCAACATCGACCTGATCGGTGCCCAGCTCAACCTCTACTGGGCCGAGTTCCAGATCCCGGTCTGGCGGATGCAGGGCCGCAGCTGGAAGCTCTGGGATGCGCTGACCGAGACCCTGGAGGAGGATGGCATCCTCGACGATTACGATCTGGTCTTCCTCGATACCCCGCCGGCGCTGGGCTATCTGACGATCAACGGGCTGGCCGCCTCTGACATCCTGCTGGTGCCGCTGGGCGCCTCTTTCCTGGAGTTCGATTCCACGGGGCGGTTCTTCGACATGCTGCATTCCACCTTCACCTCGATCGAGCAGAGCGAGAATATCGCCGCCCGGGCGCTGGGCCGCGAGGAGCTGCATTTCGAATGGGATGCGGTGCGCGCCGTCATCACCCGCTACGACGACAGCCAGCAGGCCGAGCTTGCCGGGCTGATGCAGGCCTATCTCGGTCGGGTGCTGTCGCCGCACCGGCAGAATTTCACCGCCCTGATCGGCCAGGCCGGGGAACAGGTCAACGGCATCTACGAGGCCGATTACCGCGATTTCAACCGCGAGACCTATGCCCGCGGCCGCGAGACCTTCGACGCCACCTATGCCGCCTTCAAGCAGCTGCTGCTGGGCATCTGGCGGCGCGAGGAACAGGCCGCCCGCGAAGAGAGCGCCGCATGACGCCCGCCCTGCCCTCTCCCCGTCTGTCCTGTCCCTGTCTGCCGGAGATCCGCTGATGGCCCGTCGCAAACGCCTGACCCCGCCGCGCGCCGATTACCTCGAGGCCGCCGCCCCGGCCCCCAGCGCCGCCCCCGGTCCGCTCTCGACCCCGCCGATCGCCCAGGTCGCCGGCGAGACCGCCTCCTCGGCGGCGCTCGAGACGCTGTCGGAGGAAATGGCCCGGGCCCGCGCCGATGGCCGCTTTCTCGAAAGCCTGCCGCTTGCGGCGGTGGATGCCGCCTATCTGGTACGCGACCGGATCGGCGTTTCCGACGAGGAACAGGCGGCGCTGACCGCCAGCCTGCGCGCCCGCGGCCAGCAGACGGCGATCGAGGTGGTCGATCTCGGCGCCGGTCGCGCCGGCGGCCGCTACGGGCTGATCTCGGGCTGGCGCCGGCTGACCGCGCTGCGCCAGCTGCATGAGGAGACCGGCGAGGCGCGCTTTGCCGCGGTGCTGGCGCGGGTGACCCGGCCGGGCGAGGCTTCGGAGGCCTATCTCGCCATGGTCGAGGAGAACGAGGTCCGCGTCGGGCTCAGCCATTACGAGCGCGCGCGCATCGCGGTGCGGGCGGTGGAGGAAGGCGTCTTCCCGCACGATCGGGCGGCGCTGGATGCGCTTTATGCCGCGGCCAGCCGGGCCAAGAAATCCAAGATCCGGTCCTTTGTCGCCCTGGTGCGCCATCTCGACGGGGCGCTGGCCTTTCCGATGGCGATCGGCGAGCGGCTGGGCCTCGATCTGGCGCGGCGGCTGGGCGAGGATCGCGGCTTTGCCAAGGCCCTCGCGCGCGCGTTGAAAGCCGCCGGTCCCGCCGATGCCGAGGCCGAGCAGGTGGTGCTGAAACGCGCCCTGCGCGCCGGGACCGGCGCCGGGGCGGCGACCCCGGCCGAGGGCACCCCCCGCCCGGCGCCGGCCGAACGGCCGCGCGCGACCGGGGCCGCCGCCGGGCCGATCTCCATGGACTGGCAGCCCGAGGCGCAGGAGCTGCGGCTCTCCGGCCCCGGTGTCTCGGCGGCGTTTCGCAGCGCCTTGCAGCAGTGGCTGAAAGAGTGGAAAGAGTGATATTGTTTGTTTTCAACTTGTTATCATGATTTGTTTCGCGCGCGAAACACCTGGTCGCCGCTCTTTCCCGCGCGCGGCGCTGCGCATTGACCTCCCCCTTCCCTTGCCGCTATCTGCACCGCAGGATGAAGCAACCGACCAGATGAGCCCGTGATCGCAGACCTTTCCGCTGACGCCCCGGTCGATCTCTCGGTCACGGTTGCGATCTCCACCATCGGAGAGCGGCTGGCCGGGCTTGCCCTGCCGGCCCCGCATCCCGGGGTCGATTACCTGGTGCTGGTGCAGATGCCCCGGGGCATCCCCTGCCCCGAAGAGATTGCTGCCCGCGCCGATGTGGCGGTGCATGTGCTGGGCTCCGTCGGGTTGTCGCGCAGCCGCAATGCCGCCTTCGACCATGCCACCGGCGCGCTGCTGGTCTTTGCCGATGATGACATGACGCTCGAGCCGGAGGGCTTTCGCGCCCTGAGCCGGGCCTTTGCCGCCGATCCGGCGCTTGATTTCGCCGCCGGCTGGCGCAGCGACCGGTTGCCCGGCGCCGGGCCACGCGGCCGCCGTCACCGGTTGCATCACTTCAATGCCGGCCGGGTCTGTGCGCCCGAGCTGATCGTGCGCCGCAGCGCCGTCGAGGCCGCCGGGCTGCGCTTCGACCCCGAGTTCGGGCTGGGCGCGCGCTTTGGGCTGGGCGAGGAATATGTCTTTGTCACCGATGCGCTCAAGGCCGGGCTTGGCGGCGTCTCGCTGCCGGTGGCGGTCGGGCGGCACCCCTCCGAGAGCACCGGCGACAACTGGCAGCGCGCCGACCTGATGCGGGCGCGGCTGGCCATGCTGAAACGGGTCTTCGGCCGCTGGGCGCCGGTGATGCGCCTGCTCTATGCCCTGCGCTATCGCAACCGGATCGGCGGCCCCGGCCGGCTGCTGGCCTTTGCCCGTGGCCAGGTGCCCGGTCAGCCACAGGAGGCCGATGCGCCATGACCGCTCCGCAGATGCCGCAGACCCCCACGCCCTCCCTGCCCCGGCAATGGGCCTGGGCGGTCTATCGCCGGATCAATCCCGGCGTCGAGCGCCACGTGATGTGGCTGCCCGAGGGCGGCATCGGCTATTTCCGCATCGGCAAGGCGGCCAATTCCTCGATCCGCACCGCGCTGGCCTCGGCCTTCGGGCTGAGCTCGCCTTCGGGGCACATCCCCTCCAAGGATGCCTTCTGGGGCGAACAGGCGCGCCACAAGGTGCAGCGCATGCGCCCGGCGACCTATGCGCTGCACCCCGCCACCCGGGCCGGCTGGAGCTTCACCTTCGTGCGCCACCCGGTGGCGCGGCTCTATTCCTGCTGGCACAACAAGGTGGTGGAAAACCCGGTGCTGCTGCCCGGCATGGCCGACATGGGCATCACCCCGGGCATGGATTTCGACGCCTTCGTCGAGGTGGTGGCCCGCACCCCCGAGGCGGGGACGGAAATCCACCTGCGGGCGCAATCCGCGATCGTCACCTGGCGCGGCCGGGTGCTGCCGGATTTTGTCGGGCGGGTCGAGGAGGCCGAGGCCGACTGGGCGCATGTCCGGCGCGAAATCCGCATGCGCTGCGGCCGGGACATCGGGCCGATGCTGCAACGCAATGTCCGCCAGCAACACGCCGGCGCCGAGATCGCCGAGACCCTGGCGCCGGAGACCCTGGCCCGGATCAAGGCGCGTTATGCCGAGGATTTCCGGCTGTTCTATCCCGACGCGGACGCCGCGCGGTCCTGAAGCGCGGCGACCATCGCCAGCACCCGTTGGCCCAGATCGCGCGGACAGAACATCTGCGCCACCCAGTCCGGCTCGGGCGCCCGGGTGCGCAGATGCAGCAGGTCGTCGAGCGAGGTGATCACCCCGCTGCCCTCGAACAGCCGCCGCATCGCCGCCGACATCGGGTCCATGTAGGCATCGACGTAATCGAGATAGACCATCGTCGGCACGCCTTCGCGGATCAGGTCGATCGCGGCGGTCGAGGTGCAGGTGATCCCCAGCGCCGCCTGTTCCGTGGCCTCGTCCATCGGGCAGGCGGTGAGGCGCAGGTTGGCCGGCGCCTCGGGAAAGGCCGCCTTGAGCAGCCCGGGGTAATCGTGGCGCTCGCGGTGCAGGTGGCGGGTGTTCTCGTCGGGCAGGTGGCGCAGCTTGATCCAGACCTGGCGGTCGGGGTTGGCCTCGGCCAGGGCCACCATGGCTTCGAGCACATGCAGCCGGCCGCGCCGGGTCAGCGGCGAGATCGCCTGAGCGAAGAAATAGATGTCGCGCCGTGTGTCCAGATCCTCCGGCGGGGTCAGCGTGGGGGCAAGAAAGGTCGGATGGCCGAAATCCACCAGCGGCGCGGTGACATTGCTGTCGATCGCCGCCTGCTCGCGGGCCCAGGCGGCGAACTTCCGGGTGTCGCTCTGCGGAAACAGGAAGACCCCGTCGCAGGGCATGCGGTTGGCATAGCCGCGCTCGGGAAAGAAATCGAGACCGCCGAGGAAAGAGATCACCTGGGTCCGGTGGCGCAGATGCTTGAGCGCCGGGGTGCGCAGGAAGTTGGCCAGTGCGCGGAACACCCGGCTGGTGAGCACCGCGTCGTAGAGGCCCGCCTGCACCGCCTCGATCAGCGTCTCCTTGTTGAACAGCACGTAGTCGGCCTCGGGCACCAGCATCTTGAGCTGGCGCAGCGACAGCGCCTGTTCCGGCAGGTAGCAACCGAGGGTGATCTCGGCCTCGGGCGCGGCGGCGCGCAGCAGCGCCCGCAGGCGGACCGCAAAGATCAGCGTGGAATCGTCGCAGAAGGTGAGCAGCAGCCGCGGGGTGCCGCTCATTGGCCCGCGCCCCCGGCGCGGGTGCGGAACGCCGCCAGCGTCGCCGCCTGACGGGCATTGTGTTGCCGGTTCGCGACCTTCCAATGAGCGGGATCGAGCTGTTCGGCGACCCCCAGATCCAGCAGCCAGCGCAGCGGCGCGCCAAAGATGTCATGCCGCGACAGGCGATAGAGCCATTTCCCGAGAAGGGTGGCCTTGAGGCGTGCAAGCATGGGCTGCTCTCGTCTGGTTTTGTCTCGGCACTGCGTGTACACAGCACGAGATTTTTTGTAAACGCTGCGGCACTCCGGGCACGTCGCGCCCCGGGATGCCAGCCAGAAGAAAGCCCTGTCGACGTGTCAGCCCAGAATGCGCCCGAACGCCCTGCAACCCATTGCGTGATCCTCGCGCGCGGCGGCTCCAAGGGGGTGCCCGGCAAGAACCTGCGCGCTGTGGGCGGGCTGTCGCTGGTGGCGCGCGCGGTGCGGGCCGGCCGGGCGGCGCCTTCGGTGACGGCGGTGCATGTCTCGACCGACGATGCCGCGATTGCCGCCGAGGCCCGGCGTTTCGGGGCCGAGGTGATCGACCGGCCGACCGGGATCTCGGGCGATGGCGCCAGTTCGGAAAGCGGCTGGCTGCATGCGCTCGAGGTGATCGCGGGGCAGGGCCTCCCGGTGGACCGTCTGGTCTTTCTGCAATGCACCTCGCCCTTCACCACCGGCGCCGATATCGAGGCCTGCCTCGCGGCGATGGAGGAGCAGGCGGCGGCCTGCGCGCTCTCGGTGATCGAGGACCATTCCTTTCTCTGGAGCCTGGATGCCGAGGGCCGCGGCCGCGGCACCAACCACGACGAGCGCCAGCCGCGCCAGCGCCGTCAGGACCTGCCACCGGCCTTTCGCGAAAGCGGCGCGGTCTATTGCGTGCGCGCCGAGGATTTTGCCCGCGTCGGCCGCCGCTTCTGCGGCCCGGTGGCGCTGGCGCCGGTGGATCACCCGCCGGTCGAGATCGACAGCCTGGACGACCTGGCGCTCTGTGCGCAGATCGCGGTGCTGCGCGGCGGCAGCGAAGGCTTGGGCTGTCGCGCCGATGGCATTGCCGCGGTGGTGATGGATTTCGACGGGGTGCATACCGACAACCTGGTGCTCACCGACGAGACCGGCCGCGAGGCGGTGATGACCTCGCGCGGCGACGGCATGGGGCTCGAGATGCTGCGCAAGGCCGGGCGCTGGCAGCTGATGATCCTGTCGAAGGAACGCAACCCGGTGGTCGAGCGTCGCGCTGCGAAACTCCAGATCGAGGTGCACCAGTCGGTCGACGACAAGGTGACGGCGCTGGAGCATTGGCTGGCGGGGCAGGGGCTGGGCTGGGACCAGCTGCTCTATGTCGGCAATGACGTCAACGATGCGGCGGCGATGGCCCGGGCCGGACTTTCGGCCTGCCCCGGCGATGCCCATCCGGAGATCCTGGGCATGGCCGACTGGGTGCTGCCGCAGCCTGGCGGGCGCGGCGCGCTGCGGGCCATGTGCGATGCCCTGCTGGCCCGGGTGTGAGGCCCATGTTCGAAGACCGGGTCTGCGTGGTGGCCGGCAATGGCCATTCGCTGGGCTGCATCGCCCCGGGGCGGGTGCTGGCCGGGGATGCGGTGCTGCGGACCAACAACTTCTTTTTCGAACAAGAGTTTCATCTCGGCCGACGGGTCGACATGGCCTATATCGCCGGCGATCCCCGGGTCGCGCCCTTCATGTTCGAGACGTTGCACCGCTGCCGCGATGAATACGACATCCGCGGCTGGACCAGCCACAACCCGAAGGTCGTCAAGGCGGGCATGCGCCGGTTCCGCGATCTCTACCACCCGCTCCGGTTCCGCGATGCGGCGGTCGAACGCGGGGTCGAGGCGTTGATGGCGCGCTATCAGCGCAAACCGATGTCGGGCACCTATGCGGTGCTGGCGGCACATGGGCTGGGGGCGCGGCATGTGCTGGTGGCGGGCATGGATCTCTATTCCGGGGGCGCGCGCTATCTCTTTACGCCGGGGCGGCACCACCGGGCGCTGATGCAGCCCGGCATGGCGGCCTCCGGGCCGGATGCGCATCTGCACAACCCCGATCTCGACCGGGCGATCCTCGAGATGCTGCTGGCGCGCGGCGATCTGCGGCTGGAGCGCACGGCGGCGCAATCGGCGCAATCGGCGCTGGCCGATCTGTTGCCGCTGGCCGCGGCGCGCGAGGGCGCCGCGCTGGACAGCCGGCCGCGGGCCAATCCGGTGGATGACTGGGCCGGCTGGGCCGGGGTCTATCCGATTGCCCTGCTCAAGCTGCTGCGCCGCGGCGCGGCGCTGCGGCGCGGGCTGTTCCGCCGCGGGCCCGGCCGATGAGCGCCGCGCCCGGGGGGCTGCGGGGCTGGCTGCTGGACCAGGCGGTGCCGCTCTGGACCGGCGCCGGCTGGGACGCGGCGACCGGCACCGTCTGGGAGGCGCTGGACCATGCCGGCCGGCCACGGCGCGATCTCGACCGGCGGCTCAGGGTGCAGGCGCGCCAGGCCTATGCCTTTGCCACGCTCGCCCGCCAGCCCGGGGTCTGCCCGGCGCTGGCCGCCGATCTCCGGGCCCGGGCCGAGGGCCTGTTCGATTTTGTCATGACCCGGGGCTTTGCCCCCGGCAGCGGCAACCTGGCCAGCTGGCTGGCGCCGGATCTGACGATCCGCACGGCGCCGCATGATCTCTATGATCTCAGCTTCGTGCTGCTGGCGGCGGCCGGGCTGGCGGCGGCGGGCACGGATGTCAGCGCCGAGATCGCCAGGCTCGAGGGCGCCCTCGACCGGCTGGCCGCGCCGCGCGGCTGGCACGAATGCGCCGCCCGGCGCCTGCCCCGGCGGCAGAACCCGCATATGCATCTCTTCGAGGCGATGTGCGCGCTCTACCGTGCCACAGGCGCGCCGCGCTTCGCCGCCCGCGCCGCCACCTGCCGCCGGCTGATGGCCGAGACCTTCCTGGGGGCGGATCTGCGGCTGCTGGAATTCTACGATGCCGGTCTGCGCCCGCTGACCGGCGCGGATCAGCGCGAAGAGCCGGGGCATCTGGTGGAGTGGATCGCGCTCGAGGCGGGCTGGCAGGCGCTGGATCTGCCGGAGGGGGCAGGGCGCGCGCCGCTGCCGCCGCCCGAGGCGATGTTCGCCGCCGCCACGGCGCATCTGTCGCCCGGGGGCCTGCTGCCGGATGTGGCGGGGCAGGCCAGCTTCCGGCTCTGGCCGCAGAGCGAGCTGTTGCGGGCGGCGCGGCTGATGCAGGGGGCGGGGGCGGACCTGCCGGAGCGGCTGCGCCCCGAGGCCGTTCTGGCGCGGATCCGGGCGGGCTATCTCGAGACGCCGGTGCCGGGCGGATGGTACGACCAGCGCGACGGGAAGGGCGCGCTGGTCTCCGACACCATGCCGGCCTCGACCTTCTATCACCTGGTCGAGGCCTTCCTGTGCCATGACAGCGGCCGGCTTGCCGGCCTGACGCCGCCCGCGGTGGATCAGACCGCGAAGACGTTGTCGTAAAGCGCGGCCACGTCGGTTTGGCCTTCGAGGATGAGGGTGGTGCCATCGGTGAAGTCGAACACCGTGTCGCCCTCCACCACCGAGGCATAGGTGTCGACGATGTCACGGCCGTCGGTCATCCCGTCCACCAGGCCGGTGGCGATATGCAGCTCGTCCTGGAAATTCTCGAAATCCTGGATCGTGTCGGTGCCGCCGCCGAGGTCGAAGTGGAACTCGTCGGCCAGGGTGCCGCCGCGCAGCAGGTCGTCGCCGGCGCCGCCATCGAGGATGTCGCGGCCCTGGTTGCCGAGGAGGGTGTCATTGCCGGCGCCGCCGGAAAGCGTGTCGTCACCGGTGCCGCCCAGCAGGCTGTCGTTGCCGCCTTCGCCGGAAAGCGCATCGCTGCCGAAATTGCCTTCCAGCGTGTCATGGCCTGAATCGCCGAAGACGACATCCCAGGCCGAGCCGGCCGAGACGTAATCATTGCCGCTGCCGCCGCTGATCGTATCGGCCCCGGCGCTGCCGAACAGGCTGTCGTTGCCGGCGCCGCCGTCGATGATGTCGGTGCCGCTGCGGCCGATGGCGTAATCGTCGCCGCGGCCGCCGTCGATGATGTCGGCGCCATTGCCGGAGCTGATCCAGTCGTCGCCGGCGCCGCCCAGGACGGTGTCGACCCCGGAGTTCGAGATCAGCGTGTCATTGCCGGCATCGCCGGCGAGGTAATCGGCGCCCCAGTCGCCCACCAGGCGGTCATGGCCGTCACCGCCCTCGAGCGTGTCATGGCCCCCGCCGCCGCGGATCTCGTCGCTGCCGGCGCCGCCGGTGAGCAGGTCGGCCCCGGCGTCGCTCCGGCCGTTGTCGGCCTGGTTGCCGCCGACCAGAAGGTCGTCGCCGCTGCCGCCGTGCAGGCTGTCGGCGCCCTCGCCGCCAAAGACCGCGTCAGAGCCGCTGCCGCCCCAGATCACGTCATTGCCCTGCTGGCCATGCACCGTGTCGTCGTTCAGCCCGGCGCCGATCGCATCGCCGGCCGCGCTGCCGGTGATCACCGCCAGCACCTCGTCCTCGTCGGTGTCGACGTCGTTGATCACCAGGCCGCCGTCGGCGGTGACCCCCTCGGGGACAACGTTGACCGGATCGACGAAGTCGATGTCGGGCAGGGTGTCGAAATCCGGCATGTGCGGCAGGGTGAGAAAATGCTGCTCGTGCTGGTGGCCGTTCGAGCCGCCGTTGCCGTTCATGTCGATCCGCGCGCCTTCGAGCGCATAGAAGATATGGCCGCCCGCCGGGGTCTCGATCAGCAGCCAGGGCTGCGGCGCGGTGCCGGGATCGTTATGCGCGCCGTTGAAGGCGACGACGCGCACATTGGCGGGCAGGTTGTTCAGATCGAGCAGCACACCCTCGATCCGGATCTCGTCGCGGCTGGGATCGAAATCCTCCAGCCGGCCGACGATGGTGTCCCGGACGTTGTCGATATCGACGAAGTTGAACGTGTCAGAGCCGCCCCCGGCGCGGGCATGGTGTCCGTGAGAGAACTCGGTGATGGTTTCGAAGCCCAGGTTTTCCCAGTGGTTCACCTGATTTTCGAGGCCCCCTCCATAAGTATGGATCTGGCTGATGCCGTTTGTGGCGGTATGTACTCGTACTCGCATTCTGCTGACCTGTCCGTATCTGAGCCTTCGGCGC